>Ga0209202_1000994_pt1 | contig 18921 bp, 15 predicted proteins | sample AD_UKC032_MetaG_FD_184416 | JGI IMG/M metagenome (GOLD analysis project Ga0209202, IMG submission 184416) | Active sludge microbial communities of municipal wastewater-treating anaerobic digesters from USA - AD_UKC032_MetaG (SPAdes) (version 2) | ecosystem: Engineered > Bioreactor > Anaerobic >... | reverse complement strand
GCCGGCGTGTACCAAACGCTTCTGATAACATCAGGATCAGCGGCAGTCATGCGCATCTCACCGGCAGAGGTGTTCAGAAACATTCCTGCCAGTGGTGCTATAATGAAGAGAAGCACCAGCGATGCCAGAATTGCAAAGATCCAGTTGAAGAGCGTATGGCCTCTCATCGCATTTTTTATTTTGCTTTCACGGCAGCCATATATTTCCTCAGTGATGCAGGCACTGCGTCAGGGTCATCGGCAACAGCGGGGATAAGAGGGTCCTGACCGCACCTGCGAATGATGCCGGCGCCCTCCTCACTCAGCATGAATCCGAAGAACTTCAGCGCCAGTTCCTTCTGCGGAGCCCTGTCAAGTACCGTCCCGGAGTAACTTATATAATCGCCCTGCACTTCCGTGCGAATGCCCGGAGCGTCACCCGGGATCATGTATGAAACGGCGGCATAACTGTCTGCCATGAGCGGAGACGAGAGGTTTATCCCGTCAGGGAGCTCCAGGAATTTGAACCCGTGCTGAATGGCAACAGACTTATACTGGAACATGTAATCTATCACGCCGGCTGAGACAAGGGCCACCAGGTCAACCTCCTTCGGCCTGATGTATTCTGTGTTCTTTGCGAGCAGCGAATCAGCAAGCCCCGGACGGTCATAATACTCCTCAGCCAGCTTCGCGGCGAATACCGTGCGGTACCCGCACGGATCAGCATCAGGATCAGCCCTGCCCATTATGATATCATCCTTCAGAAGGATGTCAGCCCAGTTGTCTTCGCGGAAGACAGACGAGTATTTTGATTCGGTTCTGTATGCTATGACAATCTCGTTAGTGGCAAAATGAATATTCCATGATGCATAATCAGGGACAAGCATGCTGCTCACAACGAAATGATCGGCTGACAGCATAATGTCACAAGGCTTCCCCAGCTCGGTGATTTTGCGGGCTGTGTGAAGGCTTCCGGCTGCCTCGGTCAGGACGGTAACGCCGGGATTGTCTTTCATGAATGCTTCAGAGAGTTCCTTCACCGGTACCGAAAGGCTGCCGGCGTGGAAGATGATCAGCTTCTTGCCGCCGCCACCGCTGCCATTCCCGCTGCAGGCGGAAAACAGGAAAGACACTGCCGCCATCACAAGCAGAATTCGCCTCATTTCAATCCGTTTATTTCATTGATCCGGTTGAAGAAGACTTTTGCAATGCTCTTCATTGCTATATCAGTCTCATGGCGGAGGCTGTTGTAAGCTCTTACAAGCTGTCTTCCCTTTTCTGACAGCACCGTCCGGCCACCCGATGCGCCGCCGCGCCTTTTCTCCGTCAGGTTGAAACCCAGATGCTGTTCCACGTAATGGAGCATGCCCCATGCCTTCCTGTAACTCATTCCCAGGTTACGGGCTGTGGTGGTGAGCGACCCTGTCCGGTCAAGATCAAGCAACAGTTCGAATCCCTCTCCGTCAAGGATCCGATTCTTCTCTATCGTCTCAAGCCACATCTCGTACCTGAGGAAGATATCATAGTAGGGTTGCCCCCTGTGACCTGCCATTATGAATGGAATTTATTTGTAGAGACACCTGTATGCGGCCGGCTGTGCAAGCTTCAGTCTGAATTTCTGATTTGCAGGCACAACGAAGGTCTGGAAGGGAGCGTATGTTTTCCACTCTGTCTCACCTGGAAGGAGCACTGTCATTGTGCCTGACACCACTGTCATGTACTCGACTGCAGAGGTGCCGAATTCGAAATCGCCGGCTGCCATTACACCCACGGTGGCTTTGCCGTCCTCGTTCTCCAGTGCCATAGATTTTACATTGCCCTCGAAATACTCATTAACCTTGATCATAACTTTTGTTTTGGTTGTCCGGCAAATTTACATTTTTTGCATAACGCCGGCAAGACTTCAGGGATCAAAGTCTGAAGGTCTGAAGGTCTGAAGGTCTGAAAGTCTGAAGGTCTGAAGGTCTGAAGGTCTGAAAGTCTGAAGGTCTGAAGGTCTGCTGACTGGTGAGTTCGTCAGCGTCTTCCCGGAGATTCTGCTCTTTCGATATCCGGACATAGAGTGCCGGGATCAGACACCAGGCTGACTTATGTCTCTTCGCAATTCCGCAAATCACTATATTTGTCAGAGTTATAGTGATACGATGAAAAACAACAGGCCACTCAGGAAAATACTTCAGCTGATAAACCTTGAGAGCGATATCGACGAATACGAGAATATTCATGAAACCATAGAAAAGGAGCTGGTCTTTAAGGGAACCAACCTTTGGATTCTCGTCTTTGCCATACTGGTAGCATCAGTTGGACTGAACATGAACTCAACGGCAGTGATCATCGGTGCAATGCTGATCTCGCCGCTGATGGGACCGATCAATGGTCTCGGATACAGTATCGCCACCTATGACCTGCCGCTGTTCAGGCAGGCTTTGAAAAATTTCACTTTCGCCGTATTTGCGGGGCTCCTTGCATCCACAGCCTATTTTGCAATAAGCCCGATCTCCACCGCTCACTCCGAGTTGCTAGCCCGTACCAGCCCTACAATCTATGACGTGCTCATTGCGTTCTTCGGGGGCATGGCAGGCATTGTGGCCATCACCAGTAAAAAGAAGGGCAATGTCATCCCCGGAGTGGCAATCGCCACCGCCCTCATGCCGCCATTATGTACTGCCGGTTACGGACTTGCCACAGGGCAGTTCACCTTTTTCTTCGGAGCACTCTACCTATTTACAATAAATACTGTATTCATCGCCTTGTCAGCATTTCTTATCTCTCAGATACTCAAGCTCCCGATAAGAGGCACCATCGCCGAGGCGCAAAAGAAGAGGATAAACCAGATGATCACCGTGGTACTGACCCTGGTGCTCATTCCCAGTATATACTTCGGCTACCTGATGGTTCAGAAGGAAAAATTCACTGAAAATGCCGCTATGTATGTCGAGAACATCAGCGTAGTGGAAGGCAACTATCTTTTGAAGCATGAGATCAACCCCAAGACCCGCACTATTCAGCTGGTTTACGGAGGCACATTACTTACCGAGGCCCAGAAGGATGACATTCTTGAACGGGCCGACGAATTCTCACTCAGGGATGTGAATATCGAGGTGGAGCAGGGATTTTCCTATTCAGATCTTGCGTCGCGAAACAGTGAGGTGGAGACCCTGAAGGCAGAGATCAACCGACTCAACATGATTCTCAGGGACCGAAATGCAGAGCTCACAGGGATCTCAGCAACCAGGGAGAAGGGGAGTGACCTGCTTGCTGAACTAGCGGTTCTTTATCCTGAGGTCTCAGGTGTATCATATGCGCAGACGCTGAATTATATCAAGGGACGGGAGACTCCCGACACCCTGGCGCTGGTAATGGTTACCACAAAAGGAAAAGACCTGACAGGAAAGGAAAAGGAACTGGTCGGGAAGTGGCTCTCGACCAGACTCAGAACAACTGCTGTAAAAGTTCTTTTCAATCAATAATCCGGCACTATCTTATAACGACCGGCTTTTTCACCTGCTGCCCGGGTCTGACTGCCGGCACACCGGATTCGGTATGAACCGTTGCAGGGCGGCCCTCTGATGAAGGCTTTCCGGGAAGATTATCTCTGCCAATTCTGTCAATTACATTTGCAGGAGCAGTGCATGATGCACATTCATTATTGACAATTGAATAACCAAGATTCTTTTCCTTATAAATATATGTCACCATCTCAAATGGATGTTTCCTGTTTTTCACTGGATTCATTGCATCGCCCGGAGAGGAATATCCATATACCACGCTCCACGGACCAGTAGATGCTATTGCGGTGCCCGGGTACTCCTTCAGAGGAACCAGTGCAACTTCTTTTCTGAACCAGACTCTGGCTTTCCTGGCATCGGGTAATTCGGGCACTGACTGAGGACCTGTCAGGGAAGCGTGTGGAGCGTCGGCACCCATGACCAGGGCAACGTTTCCTTCCGGAGCAGTCTCGCCCCTGATGGCGCTTACAATCACAAAGCTGCTGTCTGCAGAGAAAGTCTCGCTCCCCGGCCTGGCAGATGTTTTGAAACCGTCATGCTCAATCGGGGAGACAATCAGGCCGTCAGTCTCTATCCATTCAGACTCCACAGTGAATCCTTCCGCCTCTATCCGGGCCTTTACTTTTTGTCCCGGCTCCAGTGTGAGTCCGCTGACGGAAAACATGCCGAGAGGATTGTTTACCGTGCCCCGGTTGGCCAGGGCCATGCCGGCTTTGGAGGTAATATTCCCGGGTGCCCTGTTGCCGGCGCTGGTTGCGCCACGCGCGCCCGATCCCTGCACTGCTGCCGCACCGGCTCCGGTACGCTGCTGTGCTGTATTGCCCGAAGCCGTGCTCTGACGGGCACTGCTGCCTGTAACCTGCAGCGAAGTATTGCGTGAATCCTGTGATACCGGACTCCCCTTTGCCGAGCCTCCGGCGCCGGGGATCTGCATGGGCTCTCCTGCCAGTCTGACCTCCGGGCCGGAACTGGTGATGAACTCTATCGGACCGCGGTAAACGATAAGATTATTTCTGAACTCATTCAGCCGGCTGACAGCTTCCTGCTGAGTAACGGCCCCTTTAAAACGGTCAGCAGCTGAGCTGCCGGAGACAGCTGATGCTGCGGCAGGGGCTGATCCCTGCTGCGCACCTGCAAGCTTCGCCCATTTGCTGCTCGAACCGGCAACCATACCCTCAGCCACACCTGTATAATAATCCGCTGCGAAGAGTTTTACCTCCCTGAACGGAATCGTGACACCAAGCTCAGGGCTTGAATTAGGAACGTCAGGCAGCTTAACCATCACCTTGTCACCATTCCTCAAAGGCACGTTGCGCGCGATAAAGACTCCGTCATCACCGCTGGTGGCGCTGTACTGCTCCATTCCGCTGCCAGGATGCCTGACAATCACTTTGAGATCGCCCCTGTAAGGCACTGTGTCCATCACTCCCGGCACATCGCCGGGTACCAGTCTGTGTATCTCACCGGCGACATAGTCGCCCCAGGCACAGGCCTCATGAATGACCATACTGTATCCGTGAAAATCTGGTTTCTGGTATTTCCAGAGCGAATAGTAATTGTCAAGCAGGGTGAATTTTTTCGATACAATCTTTCCCCCTGCCTTGAGTCTCATACCCACATCAGCGCTGAGGGTCATGCCATCGGTGGCTACAGTCCCCTCCATCCCGCCGTTGACATATACATCAAGCGCATTGTATCCCTTGACCTTGAGATTGGCAGTGCACTGGAAGCCGGCAAAAGCTTTCATCTCTGAAGTAATATTGTATCCGACATCACACCATGAATCTATTGTGGAGATATTTCTGATGCTTGTGGGAACATACCAGAATGTGCCTCCGCTTGCCCCCATCGCCATCTCAATTCCCTGGTGTATCTCCACGGCAAGGGTGACATGACCTTCGAGGGTGGTAAGGATGAATAATCCAATCTCACACTTGCCCAGGTCTGACATCTCTATTACAGTTCCCCAGACCGGTGTCTTTGCCTCCTCCTTCAGCTTCATACTTGTATAGATCTTCATGTCAACCTGTTCCGAAGCCAGGAAGACCAGGCGGTAACCGTTGTTCTTCGAATACTTGCCTTCCACGCGCGGATTTGTAAGCAGGATTTGCCCCACCAGGGTCACCAGCAGCGAGTCCTTTTCTGTCTTGTCAAGCACGAAGGTTACACTGTCGAACCGCAGGTTGACCGCATACTTGTTGTTGAGCTGCAGGGAACTCTCCACTATACCTTTTGCCATTGATACAGTATTTGCCAGGGTCACCGGAACCTCCTGTTCGGGGACGTCAATGTCCTGAAAAACTGCTGACATCGATGGCCGGAGGGCAAGCATCCGGCTGTCATCTACCGGCTCAGCCTGCATGACCAGATCACTTTCAGGGTCAAGGTAGACAGAGTCAGGACTGGGTTTAAACGCGCCGCCCGACAGGTCGAGGATACCGTCCTGCTGAAGCTTTATGCGGCTCTTCTGGGCAGGAGTCAGCATTCTGACGCCGGGAGCCAGTTCATATCGTACGTTTTTGAATGTTCCGGGTTTTTCACCGCGGGCCATTGCACGTACTGCAACAGGATGAACTGCCTGTGCCGCAGGGTTCAGATCCCCTGCAGTGATTACACCGTCATACCTGGCGGTATTTTTAATCTCAGGTTGCTGGGCCGTTGCAAAGACCGGAATCAGTAAAAGCGGCGCAAGAAAAATGAACAGAGAGTTCTTCATATTGTTCGGGGGTTGGTGCTTCTGAACAACGCAGATAATCACTGGTTTAATATACACCCTGCCTTCTTTTTCAAAATAATGAACAATTAAGTTCGAAATCTGTATTCCTCAGCTTTAATTCCTAATTTAGCGGAAGATGATTAAAAAGCGGAAAATCATGAAAATTTCAGAGCATCCCACATTCAACAAGGTATGGGACAAGAAGGAGATAAAAAAGAAAACCAAAAAGATGCTGAAAGAGATTGGCGAGCTTCAGCACAAGATGTACGCCCAGGGCAAATTCAGCATTATAGTGGTGCTTCAGGGCACCGATGCTTCAGGCAAGGACGGGGTGACAAAGGGACTCCTGAAATACTGCAACCCGGTGGGAACAGAAGTGTACAGCTTCAAGAAGCCGACCGACCTGGAGTATGCGCACGACTTCCTTTGGAGAATCCATAACGTCTGTCCGGCGAAGGGTGTGATGCAGGTATTCATCAGGTCTCATTACGAGGATATACTGGTGCCGTCTGTCGAAAAATTCATCCCGGCTGATATAATAGAGAAGAGGTATGACACGATTAACACGTTCGAGAAGATGCTGGAAGATCACGGCACAAAGGTTCTGAAATTCTTCCTGAACGTATCGAAGGAGGCTCAGAAGGAGAGGCTGATGGAACGCATCGAGATGGAGGAGAAGCACTGGAAACACAAGGACGGCGACTGGGACACCCGCGAGAAGTTCGACCAGTACCTGAAGGTATACCAGAAGATACTGACCCGATGCAATGATGTGCCCTGGCACGTGGCGCCGGCCGACAAGAACTGGCAGAAACTCTACGCAGTTGCCGAAGTGGTCCTGAAGACCCTGAAGGAACTGGATCTCGAGTGGCCACCTCTGGTTACGGAGAGGTTTAAAAAATAGGCAAGAGGCTGCCTACTGCCTATTTCAGTGCCACCGTCTTACTGATCGTGCCCGCCTTGCGTGATTCGTACCTTATCTCAATATCTCCCTTGCCGCTGACAAGGAACTGGAACTCCACCTTGCCAAGTCCAGGCACCTGGCACATCTGCACCTCGGGCCGGTACTCCTTGTAACTGACGAGGTTCATCCATGCATTGGTCAGCACCCCGCCTCCGACAACCTTCGCATTGCGTCCGGAAACAGTCAGTTTGTCAATCGGATACAGTTTGTTCTGAATAGTCTCGTAGGAAACAGATGGTATGGCGCCGCTGTTGACAAGCCGTACCCTGACACTCCAGAGGTCACTGCCAGCCTTTTTCACCTCGAACACATCCATGGCTATTTTCGGAGTCTGCTTCGCGGCAAAGATTACAGACGAGGCGTTCCTGTGCACCAGGTCCTGCAACATGAACGGATGCGGCAGACGTGAACTCATCTTTGTCCATCCTCCTATCTCGATGTCACCGTAAAGCGGGTGCTTGTAAGGTTTCCACTCCCTGAAGAGTTCGCCCTGGTTGACATTATCGTCAAACAGCAACCTCTGTCTCTCTCCCGCTGTGGGATCACCACTCCTTGAACGCTCTTCCTCACCCCTCTTCGGTGTACCGTCATAGGTCTCTGTCTCAGGCTGATAAAGCTCGCCAACCATTGAGTACGACCCTACAAGTTTGTCAGTAAAATCAGTAAAATCGCCATATGTGGAATAGAGATCCTTCCAGCTGATCAGGTACTGGTATCCGGGAACAATCTTCTCCATGTGTTCTCCAAGGTAGTCATAGACAGCCACGTCACCCTGCGGCAATTCTCCGGCAGCCTTTGAAGTGGGACCCCTGAGATACATGCCTCCGTTGTTGTGGAAGGCAAAAACCAGGATTATATTGGGCCTTGCCAGCATCCATTCAGCAATGGCTTTGATGCCCTTGCCCTCGAACGGGTAATTGCCTGCTCCGCTCTGCACGTAAGGAGGATTCCAGTTCATACCCCAGTTGCGGTTTCCGTCGACGTACCCTTCGCCGTCCTCGTTTACCTGGCCGTCACCGTCATTGTCAATCCCTTCCTGCCCGAGCCTGGTCCATTCGCCCTTTTCGCCGGGCTTTACGGCAACCATGAGTCTCTTGTCGGCAGGGTCGCTCCTCAGCCTGCCGAGGGTGTCCCTTATTCTCATGTTAGTAATGCTCCCGTCGCCGTCAATGTCATCCGGGCCATCCTCATCATACAGTCCGTCACGGTCGTCATCCATCGGTATGCGGAGTCCCCTGTTGGTGCTGGGCGTGTTAGCATCAGAGAAGAAATGCGCCCTGCCGTCAACATTGACCACCGGTATTATATAGAACACGTTGCGGTCAACAACTTCTGTGATCTCGGTAATCTTTCCGTAGTTGGTCAGCAACCGGTTGGCCAGGTACAGGCAAACCTCACCTGCCTGTATCTCGTTGCCGTGTATGTTTCCGTCGACATAGACGCCGGGTTTGGTAAAAGGCTCACCTGTCTTCGGGTTATTGATAGTTAGCGCCCAGATTATTCTTCCCTCCTCGGAACGACCCACCTCATCAAGCTTTGTGAATTCGGGATAGGCAGTGCTGAGCGCCTTCATCGCCTCAGTCATCTTTTCGTAGCTGTAATAGGAATCAAAGCGAAGTGGCACTTTCACCTCCTGCGCCCGGGTGAGCATAACGGTCAGCGCCGTCAATGCCAAAATCATAAATACTCTTTTTCTTTCCATGGCTCTACCCTCCGATGTTTATCCTTTCACTGTCATTACCTGCCTGTTTTGACTCCAGTCTGAGTGTCACAGTCCCTTTCTTCGGGCTCCTGACGAGCCAGATATACCTGGCTGATTTCAAACCTCCCACTTCGCCCACGGGAGTCCTCTTCTTTCCGGACAGGATTTCAATCCCATCGCCTTCGAGAGTAAGGATGGCCGGTGCCGGCACCTTGTTACGTTTTCCCATGGCTATCGGAAAGGAGAGGTACCCATCATTGGTCACCCATGCCTCGAGCTGGTAAACTCCACCGCCTTTTTCTGTTGTCTTCACTTCGGCGATAGCCAGCCTGGGAAGTTTCTTAACCAGTTCAGATACGTACGGAAGCTGCAGGTCAAGCAGTGAGTCAATCATGCTCTCCGGAGGCGTATTGTCACTGAACGGGGTGAACCCGCCTATTTCAACCTCTCCGAGGGTGGGATGGCTGTAGCTCTTCCAGGGTATGAATCCGCGTCCATCCAGCCATTTATCTGAAAAGGCAAGCTGTGCTATCTCCTTCGGATCGCCCTTCTTAGTTTCCGTCTTAAGGGTGTCGCCCTTATCCAGGTTCGCCTTCACTGTGTCGACTGTCTTCTGATCACCTTTCACGGGTTCACTCTTCGTCTCATTGCCCCTGGCATCCTTCTTTTCCTCCTTCGGTTTCGGAAGTCCCCAGAAATCCATTGTGAACACCGGAAGCCCAAGCTGGTAATATGCCCACAGCTCGAATGAACCGTCTTCCGGCTGTGCCGGGTCAAACCTTTCGGCGGTGACGCCTTTCTTTTTCAGGTAGTCCTTGTAGCCTGACGAGATCTCGTTATAGAATGTCATGTCATCGGGCATCGGGTTTACCACGGCTCCCAGCCCCAGGAAGCTGGCTATCATGCTTTCGTCGGCCGTCATGCCGGGAGGCAGCATCGGCTGAACCAGCTCGATGACCTCGGCCATAGTATAGGTGCGCGAGACGTCAATGCCGAGGGAGCTCCCGATTTCCCGCGGAATGCGGATATTTTCGGTGTCAACCGAGCCCTTCCTGCCACCCTTCGGGGGCGAAAGCAGGTAGTTGGTCTGCCCGAATGCAATGACCATGGCTATCTCGGGATGCGTAAAGGCGAACCTGAGCAGCGCCTCCGACTCGGGCTCCGAACCGGGATAAAGGCCGCTTCTCCTGCCGAAGCTTTTGAACAGGTGCGGGAAGTTGACGTTGACATTGGTGCCCCCTGGAACATCCTCATTATACTGGCCGTCGCCGTCGTCATCGATGCCTTCGGTGTAGAGTTTATATATACCCTTTTCGCCCTTAGCGGCATCAGCCTTTCGCATAAGGCGCGGCTCCCCCTCAACGGGTATCCATGTGCCGTCATGCGCCTTCACCCGCATCCGGGTTATTATGCCGTTGCCGTCAAGGTCATTGTAACCATCCTCGTCAGTCTGATCGTCAGTGTCATCGTTGAAAGGTCTGCCGTTACCGGGATCAGACCAGAGGGGCCTGGCAAAGTAACGTGCAAAGGCATCAGGGTTACCCACCGGGACTATATACCATGTCAGCCCGCTGTTCAGGGAAGCGTCAGATACAATCCGCGAGGCTAGTGCCAGGGCGGCTTCCGTAGCAAGCGGCGTGAGGCCTGAAAAATTGGCGCCGGCAAGCACGGCGGGCACCGAGGTGCCCTTGCTGCCTATCTCGATCATAAGCATCTCCCTGCCTCCGGGGGTGACGGCAAGCTTGTGCACCTTCACAAGCGAAGGGTTCGCCGCGCGGAGCTGTTCTATGCGGCGGTTCACGGCTGCCGGATCACTGTACTTTTCAACAGCACTGACCGGCACCGGTGCCATCACCATTAAAGCGACAAGAAGCATCAGGCCTCTTATCCCCTGTAACTTGATTGTATTCATTCTGAAGATGATTTTTGTAAGATCCGCTATTTCACTTCCACGCCGAATAACTCCCGGTAAGACTGAATGATATAGCTGTCAATCCACTTGTAGTGTCCGAGTATGGCTTCTTTCTGCTGCTTTCCGGTTGCCGGTAAAGCTGCAATCAGGTCAGCTGTTTTCCTGAAAATTTCTGTTTCCACCGGTTCAAGTTTCTGCATGATCCCTTTCTTTTCGCTGTTAAGCAGAATGGCCACATTAATGTACTTCGGGCCAGATCCCCTTTTTATGGGGAAGAGCCGGTTCTTGAGGGTCATGGCCGCATCACACAGCGGAGCATGCAAATTTTCCTTCATGCTCACAACTGCAGGCATGTTCTTTCCTGCACTGACCCATACAGGGACAGCGACGGTTGTCAGCGGGAAACCCGCAAGTGTCCACATCATTGCTTTGGCCGGATCTTCACCTTTTGCCGCTCCCACTACCAGCATAACAGATGCGGAAGAAGGTCTAGGGATGAAGTCCTCGAAATACCTGAACCTTTCATCTGCAGAGCTTGCAGGAAGGTTGTCACGCAGGTTCTCCTGCGTCAGGGCGTGCGACAGGTTGCGTGATATGCTTTTGAACAGGTTCTGCGGATCCAGCTTTTTCTGTGCAAGTGCCATGTTCAGGGCCTGGCTGGCAGCCTCATACCTTATATAACCGAAACCCGCATCAGCCGTACCGGTGAAGGAGTGGTTGGTTCGTATTATGAGTCCGTAAGGTGCAATTGCAGGGTCATTGGCATCTATCTTCTTCCAGCTGTAGTTGCCGGTCTCATAGTATGCCGCACCGCCCTGTGCGTCAATCACGCCGAAGTTGGCGTCGACGCCGATCGGTTTGGGCATTTCGCTGAGCATTTTTTCGAAATCGGCAAGGGTGGCGCAGGTGGCAAGGGCCATCTTCATTACTTCACCCTCACGGTCGGCCAGCCTCGTGGTATCACCTGTATTGTTGTTGTATGCAGCCGAGTTCATTATGGCGAAGCCTGCGGAGTTGAATCCTCCCCACACCTCGCGCTTCCATGACTCCTTCGAATCTACCAGCCCGATATAGTCATACTTGCCGTCGGTGAAGTATGCGAGGGCGTTGTCGAGAGTTCCTGTGTCGCGGTTCTTGTAGAGCAAAGGCCTGCCGTCAGGAGTGTACTTGCCTGACATCAGGAATGTAGTACATGACCAGACCTCACCAGTAGTGCCTGCAAGCAGCATCAGGAACGCAATCAGTGTCAGTTTTTTCATAGGGTTAAAAAATAGTCCGGATAAAGTTATATTTTTTTTAACCCGCCACGGCCCGGCAGACAATCTGTTAAGATTTTTTAACCCCGAGCTTCCCTGATCCTGCATGCAACCGATAACCAACAACCAATAACCTGCTGCCTCTTGCCTTCTACTTCATCCTCTTCCCTTCTATCTTCTGTCCCCCCTGGTAAAGTATCATCCTGTTGAACTTCCCGTCAGGGTCAGCAACAAACTCAACCTGTGCATCAACTACCTTAAGGAAGAACTTCGTTTCACTCTCAGGGAAAACTTCGAATTTTCCCTGTCCTGTCGCCTGGGTCATCAACCGGTTGCCTTCACGGGTGAAAGTAACTGTGAATCCGGGTTGCAGTTCATATTCGCCGGTATACAGGTCAAGAGTTGTCTCACTGACTGTGATTACTTTCTTTTCCTCAATCTTTTTTTCCGTCAGTTTCCATGTATCAAGCCTGCCCCTGTCATCAGTCACGAATGAAAGAATTTTCCCGAAGGCATCACGGCTGAAGGTTGCATACATGAATGCATCCTCAACGAGGAACTTATCCTTTTCAAGCGGGAACATTTTCCTTGTTCCAGCTCCTGCCAGGGTGGCTGCGAGCTGCGTTCCGTCTCTCTTTATGGTTACCTCCCTGCCGGAGTCATTGACATAAATCCCGGCATACTGATCAAGAGTTACCTCGTCAACAGTTATCCCGGTGGTGACGAGTGGTTTGCCTATCGCCATGGCAGCCATCTTCAGGGCTGTAAACTCAGGCGCTTTGGCAGTGCTGTTCGAAAAGAGCGCCACAAAGACATCCTCTTTCGGAAGGTACACCGAGCTTGTCAGGTAGCCCAGGATTCCGCCTCCGTGTTCAACTGTGGGGCTTCCCTGCAACTGCGAAAGGAAATAGCCGTATCCGTAATTTGCTCCTTTCCCGTCAGAAAGCTTATACTCAGTGACAGCCTTTTCAAGCGTTTCCTTTTTTACCAGTTTGCCTTCATAGAGTGCCTGGTGCCATTTGAAGAGATCACCTACTGTTGACATGATTGAACCTGCCGCGTAGGGCTGTGTCATGCTGCAATAGTCTGAATTCACAATGCCTTCACTGCCCTGCTGATACCCATAGGCACGGTTCTTAATAATCCTCGTATCACTGCCGTAGCATGTGGAGGTCATCCCGAGAGGGGTGAAAAAATTCTCCTGGATATAATCTGCATAGGTCTTACCGGTGACTTTCTCGATGATGTATCCCAGTAGTACGTAGCCTGAGTTGTTATAGTTCCATTTTGTTCCCGGGGCAAACTCCATGGGAAGGTTTTTGAAGGAATTGATCAACTCCTCCGGAGTCATGTCAGTTCTGACATTCTTGATATAACCAGGTACATTCGTGTAGCTCTTTATGCCGGAAGTGTGGGTGAGCAGATGTTCAACGGTTATCTTATATGCCTGTGTCGGATAATCAGGTATGAACTTGGTAATCTCGTCCTGAAGGGAGAGTTTTCCCTGTTCCATGAGCTGGAGAATTGCAATGGCAGTGAACTGTTTGGTGATTGAACCTATCCTGAAGACCATATCGGGTTGCATTGGCACATTCAGTTCAAGGTTAGCCAAACCGAAGGCCCTTGTGTAGATCACCTGGCCGTCTTTTGCAACAAGTGCGGCGCAACCGGTCTCACCTGGCTTGAATTGTTCAAGAAGCATCTTGTCATAGTCCACAGCAAGCTTCTTGATATTAAGCGGCTGAGCCGCAAGAGGACTTGTGATACAATAAGAAATCACTGACAGTATTACTGTCATAAGGAATCCAGCTTTTTTCATTGTCATAGTTTTTATTGTGGTACTCAATAAAGACGGCTTTTGGGCTTCACTGCTGCCGTGAACATCTCAGGATTGCAGTTGTTACATTAAAGTTATGTAAAAACCAATGAGTGTATGAAATATCTGCTGGCAGTAATTGTATCGCTCATAGTCGGAATGGCACCATTACCGGCACAGGAGATCGAAAGAATCGGAATTCCCGGGCTGGAGAAGATACTGGCCAGCCCTGATGACCAACTGCATGTTGTCAACTTCTGGGCCACCTGGTGCCCGCCCTGCGTCACAGAACTTCCTCACTTCGAGAAACTTTCAAGGGAGTACCAGGGCAAAGGGGTGAAATTCATCCTGGTAAGCCTTGATTTTCCGAGCCAGATCGACTCGAAACTTATCCCATTTTTGAAGAAAAACAAGGTAACCGCTGATGTGAGATTAATGACTGATCTTGATTACAACAGCTGGATAGACAAGGTTGACAAAAACTGGCAGGGGAACATACCTGTAACCCTCTTCTTCAACAATGCGAGGAAGTCAAGATACCTTCATCCGTCGGAAGTGACTGAAAAAGAACTCAGAGAATTGATAATCAAATACAAACAGTAACAAACAATCAAACAATCAACGACAATGAAAAAGTACCTGTTTATATCGCTGGCGGCCCTCATGATGGCCGGCCTCCTCAACGCACAGTCGCAATACAAGGCGGGCGACATAGCATCAGATTTCAAACTGAAGAATGTAAAGGGTGAGACAGTATCTCTCTCTGATATTAAAGACGCCGACGGATTCATTGTTGCCTTCTGGTGCAATACCTGTCCGGTCGTAAAGAAGTATGACCTGCGTCTGCAGGAGCTGCACGCCAGATACGCTCCCAAAGGCTATCCCGTTGTGGCAATCAACAGCAATGATCCGGCTGTATCACCCGGGGACTCATTTGAAAAGATGAAGGAGACTGCGGTTAAACTGAACTACAAATTTGAATACCTTTTTGATGAGACACAGGAAGTAGCCCGCAGATTCGGTGCCACCAACACCCCGCACATTTATATACTGACATGGAAGGACGGCAGGTTGGTTGTGGACTACGTCGGAGCCATTGACAATAATGCCGATGCTGCTTCAGCAGCAGACAAAAAGTACGCCGAGGATGCCCTGAACAGCATCATGAATGGTCAGGCGGTTGCCGTTGCCGGCACCAGGGCAGTCGGATGTGGCATAAAGTGGAAAAAGGTGTGATCACCGCAAAGTGGAATAACAGGAAACCCTGAAGCATCCGGCAGCAGCCTGCCGGGTGCTTTTTCTATTCCGTGCGTTCTGCGGCTGTCTCTTCTACAGGCGGCTCACTTGTAATGTTGCCGAACTTGTCAACATAGGCGATCATGTTGTCAAGCCCGCCTCCGGGGGAGTTCTCCCGGCGAAGCTGCTTCTTCTGCTCCTTCTCTTTCCTCTTTTTAAGACGCTTCTCCGTCTTCTGCTTTTTAATGTAACTGTTGTTTGGTCCTGCCATATATAGTTGTTTTCAATTAACAAATGTAATTGCCTTTCCGCTGGCTCCTGCCCTGCCGGTACGGCCGATACGGTGAATGTAACTCTCCATGTCTTTGGGCTGCTGGAAATTAATCACATGCGATACATTCGAGATGTCAAGCCCGCGGGCAGCCACGTCGGTGGCCACAAGCACCTTTATCTTTTTGTTCCTGAATGACTCCAGGGCTTTCACCCTGTAATTCTGAGATTTGTCGCCATGTATCTCATCGGCTGAGATTCCTGCCCGCTGCAAATCACGGCAGATCCTGCTCACTCCCCGTTTCGTATCGGCAAAGACAAGCACCTTTTCGAAGGAATCATCGCGCACCATGTCGAGGAGTATATCTATCTTCTTCTCCCCGTCTCTGACTGTCACAATATCCTGGTCAATGTTTTCAGCACTGACATTATCGGGGCGCACCCTGACTACATATGGATTGTCGACAAGTTCTCCGATCAGTTTTTGCTGGCTCCTGTCCTCCGTAGCGGAGAAGAGTATGGTCTGGCTGCGCCGGCTCATACCGTCAACCAACCTGTTAATTTCAGGCGCGAAGCCCATATCGAGGAGCCTGTCGAACTCATCCAGCACCAGTATCCTGAACCTGCCAAGGTCAAGTGCTCCCTGTCGTACCATATCTGCAATACGCCCTGGTGTACCTATAATTATCTGCCCGGGTTTTCTCAGCCGGTCAATATCACGTCTTACGCTTGTGCCGCCTATCAGACATGTACTGAACAGGTTCAGCCCGAAGGCTATGCTCCTGAATTCAGTGTCAGTCTGAAGGGCAAGTTCACGGGTTGGCGATACTACAAGTACCTGGCCAGAAGAATCCTTCCGCAGAAGGTTATGCACAAGCGGTATCAGGAATGCACCGGTCTTGCCTGTCCCGGTCTGTGCCAGGCCGATGAGATTCCGGCCATCGAGGATCGCTTCCAGGGTTTTGTCCTGGATCTCCGTGGGCTTTTCGTACCCTTTTTTACGAAGATTTCTGATTATGGAACCATCAACAGGCAGTTCCTGTATGAGTCTTTCAGCACTGTAAGCAGTAACAGCAACCGGAACGGCTTTCCTGATGAAGCTGTCCGGAGCCAGTCCGCTGACATTATGTTTCTTTCTCTTGTTGAAGTTCGCTGTTTCCTTTTTTCCCTGATTGTTTCTTTTCATTCCCCTGTTCCGGGGTTCTCTTTTATATCCCATTCTGAATTAATTGGTTAATGCCGCTGAAAAATCATTAACCAGTTATCTGTTCAAAATGGCAATGTTCTTTTGGCAAAATGTTTCAGCGCAAACTAGTGGTGGCAGAGAGGATCTCCGGACCCGGTCCGGAGTGTTTTCTTTCTAAACAGATCTAACTTATGCCTGAATCGGGGGCAAAGGTACTCTTTTTATGTGACCCCTGCAAACATGCAGTGATTTAAGTAATAACAGGCTATGCCCTGCACTCCGGTGATCCGTTGCGCCATTACCCTTCTGCTGCCCGATTAAGGCGGTCATGTATTTTTTATTAAATTAGCCTTGTGAAAAAAATAGCAATTATCAGCCCCAGCGTCAGGTCTGGCAGGAAGAGTCACAGGGTAGCTCTTTGGTTTCGGAACTACATTGAACAGAATAACCTTGCCCATGCAGACATAATTGACCTGTCGGAATACAGGTTTCCGGTGTTTGAGGAGAGACTTAAGCTGCAGGAAAAGCCGCAGCCGGCAACCCTTGAATTCGCAGCCAGGATCCGTTCGGCCGACGGCGTCATAATAGTCACCCCTGAATATAACGGAGGTTTTCCGGCCAGTCTGAAGAATGTGATCGATCTGCTTACTGACGAGTGGCGCCGCAAGCCGGTTGCAATCTCAACTGTCTCTGACGGCCCCTTCGGGGGAACTCAGGTCATAACCTCACTTCAGTTCATTCTCTGGAAGATGGGCGCAATGACTGTCCCTGCATTGTTCCCCGTCACCCGCGTCGGCGAATCCTTCAGTGAGACAGGGATACCGGCTGACGCCGAAGCCATTGAGAAACGCTCCGCCCGGTTCACCGGAGAACTCTTATGGTACATTGAGGCAAAGGCAAGGATGGAAAGTTGATGCTTCCTCCGCCTCAACGGAACTAACCCCAATCCTGATCTTTTTATATTTTATCAATAATGAGACACATAGCCATATTGTGAAATCTTTGGCATAACTTTTGAATTTTACGTAACCGAAGAGACAGTTCTTCGTAAAACGTAAAGAGATGAAAAAGTTTTTCTGCACTACGATCCTCACAGTCCTGATGGCTTCAGCGGCAATAGCCGGAAGGCAGGATTATCCTGAGGAATACCTGGGTCTCCCGGGTGACAACCTGAACCTCTACGCAGTCATGAATCTTTTCCAGGAGTCAGAGACTCTTGAGGGTTTTGAAAGAAGCCTCAACGAGGAGAACTCCAGGATAAACAACCTCGACCTGAACAACGACGGGTATGTCGATTACCTGACTGTTTCTGATTACACCAGCGGGAATGTCCACACGATAGTCCTCCGTTCGGTTCTTGACCGCAACGAGTACCAGGATGTGGCAGTTTTCACCGTTGAGCAGCTTAGAAACGGAGAGGTTCAGATACAGCTTATAGGTGATGAGGCTCTTTACGGCAAAAATTACATCGTAGAACCAAACTATGCGGAAACGCCCAACCCTGGTTATACGGGCCGCACCGTCCAGAGGAACAATGTGGCTGTTGTTACAACCACCTACTACGAGGTAGCAGCCTGGCCGGTAATCAGGTTCATCTACAGTCCGCACTACGTAATCTGGCGCTCCAACTGGTACTGGGGTTACTACCCGGTTTACTGGCATCCCTGGAGACCATTCTACTGGCACCATTACTACGGTTATCACTACCACTGGTATCCTCACTACTACGCTCACTACCGTCACTGGTACGAGCCGAGGTGGCACCATTACCACGACTACTACTACGGCAGTGTCAGGGCATACTCCCCGAATGTGTCTCATCGCCTCACAGAAGGTACCTACAGGCAGACCTACTCGAGGCCTGAGACAAGGAGAGACGGCGAAGCGCTTTACGCCAGCACAGCCGGTACCCGCAGCAGGTCAGGCGGCAGTCAGCCAGCAGCTGGCAGTGACAGGAGGAGTTCAGTCTCAACCCAGTCAGCAGGCAGCAGTCGTCAGACGGCAGCCGGACAGAGTGGCGAGACCCGCAGATCAGCCGGTACCCCGGCATCAGTACAGAACGGCGAGGGCCGCAGGGTAAGCGGAAGCGAAGCCGGGAGCCAGACCCGCAGGTCTGCCACCACTCAGTCGGAAGCAGGCAGCAGGCAGTCGGCAGGCACCAGGGAATCTGTCTCACAGAGGTCATCATCAACTGTCTCGAGGAGTTCATCGGCTCCGGCAACAAGGACCCAGACCACCAGCAGCGGACGCAGCAGTGCACCGGCAGCAAGGACCCAGACCAGCAGCAGCGGACGCAGCAGTGCACCGGCAGCAAGGACCCAGAGCAGCAGCAGCGGTCGCAGCAGTGCACCGGCAGCAAGGACCCAGACCAGCAGC
>Ga0209202_1000991_pt1 | contig 18964 bp, 11 predicted proteins | sample AD_UKC032_MetaG_FD_184416 | JGI IMG/M metagenome (GOLD analysis project Ga0209202, IMG submission 184416) | Active sludge microbial communities of municipal wastewater-treating anaerobic digesters from USA - AD_UKC032_MetaG (SPAdes) (version 2) | ecosystem: Engineered > Bioreactor > Anaerobic >... | reverse complement strand
GTCGGCCCGGTCGCGTTCGGCTGCCACCTGGGTGGTGGCCGCTTGTGCCTGTCGCTTGGCCTGGCCCTCGGATTCGGCGAGTCTCCTGTTCTTGTCGGCCATGACAAACAGCACGACTGCGGAGATGGCCAGGAGGGTCACGAAGGAGGCCGCGACGGCCACCGGCACTCTGTATCGCCGCAGGCTCTTCTTGAGCACATACAGCGCGCTGTCCCGCTTGGCCTCGATCGGATCGCCGGCCAGGTAATGGCCGATGTCCCGGGCCAACTCCCCGGCGCTCTGGTAGCGGCGCTCCCGCTCCTTGCTCAGGCACTTCAGGACGATCGTCTCAACCTCGTCGTTGATCTGTCGGCGGATGGTGCTGGGCCTGGTCGGCTCGGTCTTCATGATCCGGTCGAGCACATCCCGGATGTTGCCCACCACCTCGTACGGAAACCGGCCGGTCAGCATCTGGTACAGAATCACCCCCAGCGAGTAGACGTCGGTGCGGGTGTCGATCCTGCCGGGAATCCCCTCGGCCTGCTCGGGACTGGCCCAAGGAAGGCTGCCGATGAATTGACCGGTCACGGTCATCACAGAAGCCTCGGTCCCGGCGGCCATCTTGGCCAAGCCAAAGTCCAGGATGTGCGGCGCACCGCTGGCGTCGATCCGGATGTTGCCGGGCTTCAGATCGCGATGGATGATGCCCTTGAGATGGGCCGCGTTTACTGCGTCGCAGATCTTGGTGAAGAGCTTCAGCGTCTGCTCGATCGACCGCTCGCCGCTGACCATCCAGACGTCCAGCGGCTGGCCGGAGATGTAGTCCATCACGAAGTAGAACATCCCGCCCACGCTGCCGCTGTTGTGGATGGCCACGATGTTCGGGTGGTTGAGCTGGCCGAGGACCTCCACCTCGCGATCAAAGCGGGCCTTGTCCTTGGGGCCGGCAAATGGCCCCTCGCGCATCACTTTGATGGCCACCTTGCGTTTGGTGCCCTCCTGGACGGCCTGGTAGACGACGCCTTGCCCGCCGCGATGGATCTCCCGGGCGATTTCATAGCCGGGGATGCGGTCCGCGAAAGCGCCCGGCGAACTCGCGTCGCCGGAGACGGGCGAAGGCTCGGCCGGCAAGCTGAGCTCCTGCTCGAACGCAGCGTCGATCAGCCGTCGCTCGGGGGATGCCCCCGCTTGCGGGTCGTTGGGTGGATCATTGGTCATTCGTGCACCTGAACCACGCCGTCGCCCGGTTTCGGGGAGCCGCAACCCTGCCGAGGCCAGGCGATGGTTGGTCGTTTCCCACTCTCACGAGCGGAAAACGCCGTTTCCGCTCACGCGCGGGGGCTCAAATCGTGCTGAAATAGGCCGAGGCCGGTCCCATGAGCTCCTGCAGCCGTGAGTGGGCTCGGGCACGGAGCATGAACACCGCCCCCGGGCTTCGCCCCAGGGTGGCGGCCACATCGCTGATCGGCCGGCCCTCCAGGTCATACAGCCGCACTACATGAGCATAAGCCTCCGGAAGCTGCCCGATGGCGCGCTTGAGGTAAACCGCGTTCTCTTCGCGACTTACGCATCGGCTGGGTGTCGAGGTGCTCGCGGTCAGGATGTCGATGAGGGTGATGTAGGATTGGTCACCTGTCTTCGGCTCGATTCGCCGAGCCTTGCCCCCACGCCGGTCAGCCTCCAACCCCTCGATGGCATCGCGCAGATTGTTGTTCATCAGCGTCGCCAGCCAACGGGGGAAGGCGTCAACGCCCTGGGACTTGAACTTATGAATGTCCCGCACGGCATCCGCGTAGGTCTGTTGCATCACATCGTCTTCGGAGAGGAGGGAACGCCACCGCGGCGGGATTTCGCCCACCAGCCCTCGCCGCACAGACGGGCCGTACTGCTCCAACAGGGTCGCCAGGGCCCCGCGGTCGCCGTGAATGGCGTTGTCGATCAGGGCATCCTCGGAAGCCGCCATGATTGCACCCCGGTGAAGTGGCTTCATTCCCCACCCAGCACCGATATCAATGAGTTTCTGGAAAGCAGGCACCTATGTCAAGTGGGGCCGGAATCGGAGCGGCGTCACCCGGCGTCACCACCATGCTCGCGATGCAGGGGACGCTCAGATTCTGCCAATTCCGTTTTTTCGGCGTGAGTGCGTGGACGGAGTCCCGCTCGTGAAGGTGGGGATGGGAGAATCGCCATCGTGATTCGGTGCAACGACCCGTGAGATGGAGGACAGTCATGTTCCTGAGAACGAGCTTCGCGAGCGGTCTGGTTTTGTTGTGTGTGGCTTCCGGCCTGCCGTCGTTTGGCCAGGCGTCGTCGTCATCGCAGCCAGCGACGCAGCCCGCGGTGGACAGGATCGCCAAGTACCACGACCTACTGAAGAACGAATTCATGACCGATGCGGACAGTGAGATCATCCTGACCTCTCGTGCCGTTCAAGAGGCGATTCAACGAGCACGCCGCAAGGCCGCCGATGAGAAAGGGAACGTCGATCGCATGATCGCCTCACTGAATGAAGAGAAGCGAAGCACCACGGAGAACAAGCTCGCCGAGATGGACAAAGCAAGAGCCCTTCGGAGTGAAGCCACGGAGCACGATCGAAAGAGCATCAAATGGCGCATCAAAAGGGGACCAAGGGGCGGGATCACGCGGTGGAGCTCGCCGAACTACAAGGAACAGGCCGCGGCAGCCGAGTGCCGAAAGCAAGGTGCCGAGCACGAGGGAGAAGCGGAGAAGCACGACAGGGAAATCAAGAGACTGGATGCAGAACTTGCGCCGCTCCGGCGTAGATCGGACTGGCTTGCCCTTGTGGCCGTCCCGAACGGTCGTACCCTCCCGGGAAAGGAGTTCTGGGTAGACCTCACCGCCGAGCAGAGGGAACAACTGGAGCGAGTCGGCATCAGTCGCGAGCAATTCAGGAAGCTGCTTCCTCGCATCCAGCAGACGGAGGCCTCGTTCATCGCCTGGGCTCGAGAGACGGAACGAGAGTCGTCGCGTTCCGGCGATGACCTTGTTCTTCGCTTGAGGCGGTATTTCCAGGATCATCTGTCTCCACAATCGGATAGAACTGGGATAGCCAGACGCCCGGTGACTCCGTGAGGGCGGTGGTACAAGGCTGGAAGCATAGATACTCGGGCTTCGACGATTTCTCTTGGCGGCGTGCCCGGCGATTGAACCATGGCTTCCGACAATGGCATGAATCCTCTCTTCATAGCCGATTACCGTGTCTGGCCAGTCTAGGGAAGATGATTAATGGGAAACAAGCTGAGCAAGGAAATGGGCGGATGACGCTGCCCGGATGTAGAATGCCGGAACCTGTGCGATTGCGGCGTGAACAGCCAAGGCTGCGCAGACACTCACAGCTGGGGTGCGAGGGCTGAGCACCTGGAAGGTAAGTCAAGATCATCGTCCTGTAAAGGGGTCGAACGTCGTTCAGCGGTGTATCTTGGTCAGGTAACGTGGATGGGATGAATCAACATGTCTCCTTATCCCGGTGGAGGTGGGCTGTGTTACGGTTGTCCAGTGTGATGCGTGGCGCGGTGATGGCAAGCTTCATTGGGGCGAGCCTTCATGTGATCGCCTCAGGTTCAGCGTTCGCCCAGGTAAGCGTGAACGGCGTCACCCCTGACTCGGCGCCGACGCAGACCAACATCTACGTCACGGTGACGGGAACGGGTTTCCAGTCGGGGGCGACGCTCAAGCTGGCGCGAAGCGGCCAGGACGATATCGTGGCGACCAATGTCAATGCCGCGAGCGATACCGGGATCTCCGGATGGTTCAAGCTGGCTGGCGCGCAGATTGGTCAGTGGGACGTGGTGGTTATCAACCTGGATACCCAGTTTGCCGTCCTGAGCAACGGCTTCAACGTCACCGCGGGGCAAGCCATCCAGACGACCGGGGACAACTCCTTTGGCCAGCTGGGGACCGGGGCTTCCTTGCTCGCTGCGCCGGTATTGATCGGCAATGTGGCGGCGGTCGCTGGCGGCGCTGCCTACAGCCTTGCGGTCAAGAGCGACGGGACGGTCTGGGCGTGGGGGTACAACTACTTCGGCCAACTGGGCGATGGCACAAGGACCGATCGTGCGACTCCGGTGCGGGTACAGAATCTCACGGGGGTAGTGGAGGTCGCCTGCGGGGGACAACATAGCCTTGCGCGTAAGGGCGACGGGACGGTCTGGGCGTGGGGAGAGAACCTATGGGGCCAAGTGGGCGTTCCAGGCGAAGTCTATTACTCGGCTCCGGTAGGAGTATCAGGTTTGACGGGGGTAGTGGCCATCGCCGCTGGCGGCCTCCACAGCCTTGTGATCAAGAGCGACGGGACGGTATGGGCGTGGGGATCCAACGACTTCGGCCAAGTGGGCGATGGGACAACCGAACCTCGCTCTACCCCGGTTAAGGTGTCGGGATTGGCGGATGTGGTGGGAATCGCGGGCGGCACATATGCCAGTTTGGCGGTCAAGAGCGACGGGACGGTGTGGGCGTGGGGATCCGGGGTCCTCGTTCCCGTTCAGGTGCCGGGTTTGACCGAGGTGAAGGCGGTCAGCAGTGGCTATTACCACAGCCTGGCGCGCAAAAGTGACGGGACAGTCTGGGCGTGGGGTAACAACGACTATGGCCAGTTGGGCGATGGAACGACCCAAGCTCACTCCACTCCGGCTCGGGTATTGGGCCTGACGGGGGTGGAGGAGATCGGTGGTGGCGCCTACTGTAGCTTCGCACGTAGGGGCGACGGCACGGTCTGGGCGTGGGGAAGAAACGACCTCGGTCAGCTGGGCGACGGAACGACCCAGGATCACTTCACTCCGGCTCAGGTACTGGGCCTGACGGGGGCGGTGGAGGTCGCCTGCGGGGGAAGACATTGCCTTGTGCGTAAGGGTGACGGGACGGTCTGGGCCTGGGGATGCAACGACTTAGGCCAATTGGGGGATGGCATGGCCACAAGCCGCAGCGTGCCGGCCCAAGTTAGAGATTTGGCGGGGGTGGTCGCGGTTGCTGGCGGCGAGCACCACAGCCTTGCGGTCAAGAGCGACGGGACAGCTTGGGCATGGGGGTACAACAACATCGGCCAACTGGGCGATGGCACAACGACCAATCGTGCGACCCCGGCCCGGGTACAGAATCTGACCGAGCTGGTGGCAGTCGCTGCCGGCAAGTACCATAGCCTTGCGGCCAAGAATAACGGCACCGTCTGGGCATGGGGAGGGAACTGGCGAGGTCAGTTGGGCGACGGGACAACTACGGACTGCTCAACTCCCGTTCGAGTTTCAGGTTTGACGGAGGTGGTCGCAGTCGCAGCTGGCGGTTATCACAGCCTTGCAATCAAGAGCGACGGCACGGTCTGGGCGTGGGGGGACAATGGCTATGGCCAATTGGGGGACGGAACGGTCACCAGACGTATCCTCCCAGTTCGGGTGAAGGATATTGGGGGGACAGGTTACCTGACCGGGGTGGTCGCGGTCTCCTGCGGCGTCTACCACAGCCTTGCGGTCAAGAGCGACGGGACGGTTTGCGCGTGGGGATCCAATGGTTCCGGTCAGTTGGGCGACGGGACAACCGCGAATCGCAGGACGCCGGTCCAGGTCGCGGGTATGACCGAGGCCGCGGCGGTCGCCGGTGGTGACGCACATAGCCTTACCCTCATGAGCGATGGTACGGTTTGGGCCTGGGGATCTAACGGCTGCGGCCAGTTGGGTGACGGGACGATCACCAGTAGTACGAGCCCGGTTCAGGTTAAGGACGCCGGGGGAACGCATTACTTGAGCAGGGTGGCAGCGGTCGCCTGCGGCGGTCGCCACAGCCTTGCACTAAAGGAGGACGGGACGGTCTGGGCGTGGGGGTACAACTACTTCGGCCAGTTGGGCGATGGCACAGCAACGGACCGCCCGACCCCGGTCGCGGTAGCGATTCTGGCGGAAGTAGTTGCAATCGCTGGTGGTGGCAATCACAGCATCTTCGCGGGCTCGCTAGAGCCGGCCCCCCTGGTGGCCGTGAATACCTGGCCGCCTGCCGGCTCAATGGAGATCGGCGTGAGTAACATCGCCGTGTCATTCAGTGAGGACGTGCAAAACGTCTCAGCGGACGATCTAGTCTTGTCAGTGGGGCACGTGCTCTCTGTGAGTGGCGCCGGCAGCTCGTTTGTCTTCGAGGTGACCGGTGTTGTCGGAAACGTGACTGCGATTATCGACGGCGACATCACTGGCCTCGGCGGCGAAGATCTGCGGGGGTACCAATGGACGTTCACTTCACTAGAGCCTCTGACAGTCGCGCGCATCACGCCAGACCTCGCCCCAACGCAAACCAATGTCTACGTCGCGGTGACTGGGACGGGTCTCCTGCCTGGGGCAACACTCAAGCTGGCGCGAACCGACCAGAGCGACATCGTGGCGACCGACGTTTGGGTGGATACAGACCGAATCTCTGGGCGACTCATGCTGGCGGGGGCGGCCGTCGGACGGTGGAACGTGATAGTCAGCAATCCGGATGGCGAAAACACTGTGCTGAGCGACGGGTTCACGGTTGCAGCCGGCAAAGCCGTCTGGATGCCCGGAGTCTCAGGGTTGGTCCGCGTGTCCGATCTGACAGATGTCGTGGCGGTGGCCTGCGGGGAAGCCCACACCCTTGCGCTGAAGAGCGACGGAACAGCTTGGGCGTGGGGATCTGATTATTATGGCCAGTTGGGTTCTGGTTGGCCAGGGCCGACATGGGAGGGCAGCTCGACTCCTGTGCAGGTGTGGGGTTTGGCAGGAACGGTTGCGGTTGCCTGTGGCCCTAACCACAGCGTTGCCCTCACGAGTAACGGAACAGTCTGGGAGTGGGGACTGTGCAGGCCGCTCGAATTCATAACGCGGGACTACACACTTCCCAACAGGGAGTGCGAGGGAGGTATGGCGGTGGCCGCCAGCGAGTACCTCGGTGTTGCGCTATTGGGCGACGGAGGCTACCACTCGTGGGAATACGTTCCCTTAGCCGGCTCATACTATCGCGAGTACGCGTACGTAGACGCGGAAGAGGCGGTGGCCATTACCGGTACCTGGTCTCACACCCTTCTACTTAAGAGAGACGGAACGATCGAGAGGTGGTCATCCGACGACCAACAGAATTGGGGAGTAGTGACGGGGGCGGTAGCGGTCGCGGGTGGAGGTGGTCACGCCCTCGCACTCAGGACCGATGGGACGGTCTGGGCACGGGGGGTAAACAACGACGGCCAGTTGGGCGACGGGACGACTACAAGCCGTTCTACTTGGCTTCAGGTCCCAGGTCTGACCGGGGTAACGACAATTGCCGCCGGCTACAGCCACAGCCTTGCGCTGAAGAGCGACGGGGCAGTGTGGGTGTGGGGGGACAACGAGTCCGGACAATTGGGCGACGGGACGACCGAAGACCGCTCCATTCCGGTTCCGGTATTGGGCGTGACGGGGGTCGTGGCAATTGCTGGCGGCTACGACTGCAGCGTTTTCGTCGGGGACGACATTCCTCTGGTCACGGGGACTTGGCCGGCGGCCGGTGCCATAGAAACAGACGTTCACAGCATCACGGTCTTGTTCAGTCAGAACGTCCAGAACGTCTCCGCGGACGACTTGGCCTTGTCCGTCGGGCAAGTTCTCTCGGTAAGTGGCGCCGGCAACTCATATGTCTTCCAGGTAAGTGGCGTTGTGGGTGAGGTCACTGCGATCATCGACGGCGACATCGCCGACCTTGGGGGCAACGATCTGCAGGCGTATCAATGGACGTTCACGTCGCTGCCGGACTCCGACGGCGATGGTGTTCCCGATCCCTCGGACCTGTGCCCGAATACGATTCCCAGTAGTCCTGTGGACGCCCAGGGTTGCCCGCCGGTCATCTTCGGCGATTTCGACCGCGACGGCGACGTGGATGCGGACGACCTGGATACGTTTGAGGGCTGCGCGACCGGGCCGGCGATACCGTACGACCCCCAGAGCCCGCCGGGCGGGTGCACGCTCGAGGTTATCGAGGGGTTTCTGCCGCCCGATCACGACCAGGACACCGACGTCGATCAGGCTGACTTTGGGATGTTTCAGCGGTGTTTCAGTGGAACAAACCGACCGGGGCGGGTCGGCTGTGACGCCGCGGATACCACCGAGCCGCCCGCGGGCATGGAGCTGATCCCAGCCGGCGAATTCCAGATGGGTGACACGTTCAACGAGGGAAACAAAGAACAGCCGGTGCATGCGGTCTATGTGGACGGCTTCTTCATGGACCGCACCGAGGTGACCAACCAGCAGTACGCCGACGCGCTGAACTGGGCCAAGAGTCAGGGCAACCTGATCACGGTCAGCTACAACGTGGTCTACAAATACAACAGCAGTATCCTGTATTGCAGCACGGCGCTCGGCTCGTCGTACAGCCGGATCACCTGGAATGGCACGACCTTTGGCGTCGTAGCTGGGAAAGAAGACCACCCGATGGCGATGGTAAGCTGGTACGGTTCTGCCGCATATGCCAACTGGCGGAGCGGGATGCAGGGGCGACCGCTGGGTTACGATCTTTCTACGTGGAGCTGCAACTGGAACAGCGGCTATCGACTGCCGACGGAGGCGGAATGGGAGAGAGCGGCCCGCGGTGGCGTGGCCGGGCACCGTTTCCCGTGGTCGGACAACGACGATATCCAGCACGCTCGGGCGAACTACTACAGTTCGAACGACTACTCGTACGACGACAGCCCGACTCGCGGCGATCACCCCCTATGGGGTATTGGGGCGTGGCCGTACACCAGCCCGGTGGGGTTCTTCAATGGAGGACTGCGGTACAAGGCGGACTTCGGTTGGCCTGGTACGCCCACGAGCTATCAGACGAGCCATGGGGCCAGCAACTACGGCTTGTACGACATGGCCGGCAATGTCTGGGAGTGGTGCAACGACTGGTACAGCTCGACTTACTACCAGTGGTGCGTGGACAACTGCGGGACACCATGTGCCAACCCGCGTGGGCCGGCGACGGGAGACGTGTCCCCGGTTCTCCGTGGTGGTTGCTGGGAATGCGATGCGAGCCGCTGTCGGGTAGCCGCCCGCGGCGGTATTGGCGGTGGTCGAAGCGCCTGGAGCAGAAGCATCGGGTTCCGGCTGGCCCTGAACTCGGAGTAAGGCTTTGCACGGTTCCTTCAACCGACACATTGGCCCTATTGGCCTGGGGGCGAGGCCCCTGGTTGCCTGATGAACGGAGATGGGACCTGGGGATCGTTTCATTGAAAGGGCTGCTGAACGCTTTCAGGAGGACCGCAAAGTGAAGACTTCCAGAGCAGTAGATCTGCCATACTCACGAGTCCATCTGTTCAGCATCATGGCATCCACTCTTGTTCTCCTCATGCTACAGAGCGCAACGCCCGCAGTGGCGGATTCTGTTTGGCCGGTCAACGGCCATCGCTATCGCGCGGTGAGCGTGCCCGAGGGCATCACCTGGGACCAGGCGAACGATGCCGCTATTGCGGCCGGCGGATACCTGGCGACCTGCACATCCTCGGCCGAAAACGACTTCGTGTTCAGCCTCGTGAACACATCTGAGTTTTGGACCGGTTCGGGGACGAACACAAACTGGGGCCCGTGGCTCGGCGCCTATCAGCCGGAAGGTTCCGCCGAGCCCGCGGGCGGCTGGCGCTGGGTCACGGAGGAGACCTGGAGATATGCGGCCTGGCTTTCAGGTCAGCCCAACAACTCGGGCGGCGAGAACCGCGTTCACTACTACGTTGTGGTCGGCCAGGCGCGGGCAGCCACCTGGAACGACATCGGAGCCGGGACCTTGGTGAAGGGATATGTGATCGAGTTCGGACTGGCCGAAGTCCGTTGGCCGGGGAACGGACATCTCTATCGCGCCGTCTACGTTCCCAGCGGCATCACCTGGGACCAGGCAAACACCGCTGCCATCGCCGCCGGTGGATACCTCGCTACATGCAGATCGGCCGACGAAAACCAGCTTGTCTTCAGCCTTACCGACGCGGCTCAGTTCTGGTATGAGAATCCGTCGACCAGTTGGTATCGGGGAACGTGGCTGGGAGGATACCAGCCGAAGGGATCTGCCGAGCCATTGGGGGGATGGAGATGGGTAACTGAGGAAGCGTGGGACTACACCAACTGGTTGCCGGGCCAGCCCAATAATCGGCTCGGCGTGGAGGATCAGCTCGATTACGGCGTACCGCTCGGCCAAGCCAGGGCGCCCGTGTGGCAAGATCAGGAATCAACTGTCCTGCTGAGAGGTTTTGTTATCGAGTTCGATCCGAGACCCACGGAGGCTGTGTGGCCGGTCAACGGCCATCGCTATCGCGCGGTGAGCGTGCCCGAGGGCATCACCTGGGACCAGGCAAACGCCGCGGCTATCGCTGCCGGTGGACATCTGGCCACCATCGGTTCCGCTGACGAGAACGCCTTTGTCTTTGGACTAATCGACGCACCGCAGTTCTGGTGGGATGATCCGCTTGAGGACAGGTCTTATGGCCCATGGATCGGCGGTTATCAGTCGGCCGGATCCTCTGAACCGCTGGGTGGTTGGCAATGGACCACTGGGCAGCCGATCGTCTATCAGAACTGGTGCTCGGGCAACCCGGATGACTTCCTTGACCATCAAGACTATCTCCACTTCTCGCTTCACGGCGGTGTAGGCCGGGGTAGCCAGTGGAACGACCTTTGGGAGGATCCTCGCGGGTACTCGGGTCTCGTTGTTGGTTACGTGATTGAGTTTGGGAATGGAGGGTCGATCCTAGAAAATGGGAGCTTTGAAGTCGGCCAGGACCCCAGCGTTTACACAGCATTGGCCCCAGGATCGGCGGCCATTCCAGAATGGACAATTACGGGCGGTGTTACCTACACCGGTAAGTACTGGCTCAGTTCTGCCGGTCGTCGCAGCCTCGATATGGATGCGGGTGGTATTGCCCAGACCTTTCCGACAATTGTCGGCCAGGAGTATGTTGTGGTTTTCGACCTGGCTGGAAATCCGGCCTGCGACAGCTTGGTGAAACAGCTGCGTGTTCAGGCGGCTGGGACGTGGAAGGACTTCACCTTCAGCATCACTGGCCGTGAGCTATGGGACATGGGCTGGCAAACCAAGACGTGGCAGTTTACAGCGGTAGATGCGGAGACAACGCTGGAATTCCTGGCAACCAATCCAGGAGACTACAACTGCGGGCCGGCCTTGGACAATGTGTGGGTGGTCATTCATGGCGCAGAAGATGCAGACACGGACGGTGGGCCAGATGCTGTCGACAAGTGTCCGACCATACCGGATCCCGGTCAAGTGGATTTCGATGGAGACGGCCTGGGGGACGCCTGCGACAATTGTCCGATCCGGTTCAACCCTGATCAGGCCGACAGCGATCAGGATGGTGTTGGCGACGCCTGCGAAGCTGCCTATCAGATCGTGAAGGGTGAATACACGTGGCATCAGGCTCGCAATAACGCGGCCTGCTTGGGCGGCCATCTCGCCACCGTGACCAGCCTTCAGGAGTTCGTTTACGTTGCCCAACTCCTGGGAAATGCGTCCGGGCTTGATTTCGTTTGGCTGGGCGGATTTCAAGAGGAGCCGAACGTCGTCGGAGCGGATGGTTGGTCCTGGATCACCGACGAACCCTGGCAATTCGCGGCCTGGGCGCAAGGTCAGCCCAATGACGGCGGCGTCGGTCCAGAGTCCTTCCTCGGCCAGTTCTCACGGCCGGGGAATGGTTTGGGCTGGCACGACGCCGACACGCTCCGCCAGAGTGACTTCCTCGTTGAGTACGAAATACCCCCTCTCACCGACGACAATAACCGCAACGGAATTCCGGATACTGCGGACGATGACCAGGACGGAGTCGTCGACGGCTGCGACAACTGTGCGCTGGTCAGTAATCAGAATCAGTCTGATATGGACGGCGATAGCGTCGGCGACGCCTGCGACGTCTGCCCCTGGTGTTCCGACATTGCCGACCGCAACGGCAACGGCGTGATTGATGGCCTCGAACCTGGTATCGATCCCGACCAGGGATGGATTCGCTCTTGGGCCGTGCTTGGTACGTTTAGCGGTTCGTCTTTGAACGACCGACTGACAGGAGGTTGCGGTTACACTGATGCCACGGTTGATCCCTCGCCAGGCAACCGTACGCGCGGACGAGCATGGACCCACATCCTGGGAAGGGCCTTGTGCTCGGGTGAAGGAGTGCGTTTTCTGGATCTCTGGGGAGATGCAGTAGCTGTTGCATACGCACACACTTATGTCTACAACCCGGTGACCCGTGTGGTTCGCACCCGCGTGGGCAGCAATGATGGTTTCAAGATTCTCGTGGACGGCGTCGAACGGCATCGATATGCAAGTGATCGAAACTGCAAGCCTGACGGTAGTATCTCGCCACCGTTTGTATTGAGCGAAGGGTGGCATCGTGTTCTGGTCGCAGTCAACGAAATCTACGCGGGGGGCTGGTTATTCGTACTGCGTTTTGACGACGGTGGGAACGCCATTCTCGCTGACTTCATGGTCACACCCTTCCGGTCGGCTATTGGTGACAATCAGAGCTTGACGATACCCGATAATCCTGCGAGTCGACCCAGGGCGATTCGTGATTGGCTGATCCTCGGGCACCGCTCGGAAGGAGCTCTGGTTGGATCCGGATGCAACGACCTTTGCGATACTGATGTGCTGGCTCTCTCTGGCGGCGGATCTGAAACCGCCGTCTCACCCCTCCCTGGCCAAGTTCAGGCTGGTAAGACATGGGTGAATCTTCGTGAAGAGAGCGCGGTACAGTTCACTTCGGCGACAATGCTGGATCTCAAGGATTACTATGCCAGTAGTGACACAACCGGCAGGGTTGCCTACCTCCACACTTACTGCTACAACCCTGGGCCTCCTCGAGGGGCGCGATTATCCATGGGCTCTAATGATTCAGCCTTTGTGTGGGTCAACGGTACGCGGATACTCCACAAATGCGAGTGCCGAGAGAGTGCCTGTGACCAAGACGTGTCCGACGTATTCATGCTCGGTTGCGGCTACAACCGCATCCTCATGCGCGTTGATCAGGGCTCGGGCGGCTGGGGCGGTAGTCTCCAGCTGATCGAGCCGGATACGGCCGACCCCCTTGCGGGTGTCATGTTCGTGCTGAGTCCTGAGCCGTCGCTCGAGCCGCCCGATGAGGATGGCGATGGATTCCGTGTCTGCGACAACTGCCCCACCTCTCCCAATCCAGAACAAGCAGATAGCGATGCCGATTGGGTGGGTGATGCCTGCGACACATGTCCGGGCACCGTTTCCGGCGCGGTCGTAGACGCCCAGGGCTGCCCGCTCGTCATCTTCGGCGATTTCGACCGCGACGGCGACGTGGACGGCAATGACTTGAAGACCCTCACGTCGTGCTTCACCGGCCCGGCCATCAAGGGTCCACCCAGCGAGTGCGCGCCCGCGACATTCAACACCGCGGACTTCGATCAGGACGCCGACGTGGATCAGTCTGACTACGGCATCTTCCAGCAATGTTTCAGCGGAGCCAACAAGCCGGCCGATCCGAACTGCGCAAACTAGTCCTCGAGATCGATTGCTCCAGAGACAAAGCGAGCACCAGGGAAGCCAGTCCGCGTCGGAATCGCGAGTAGTACTGTCAGATAGCAGCTGGGATTCCAAACACCTTGTGAGGTGCAAGAGAGGAGGCCAACGGGGCGATCGCGTGTCGCCGGGCGGGTTAAACGGAGCCACTTGTGGGCGGGTCAAACGGAGCCACTTTTCCTTTGGTTTCCGTCGCCCCGATGGTGCTTTCCGTTGATCTCCCGGCCTGATAGCATGACCGTGCCGGGTAAAACGGAGTCAGGCTCTGCGGGGACGCAACCTGACGAGGGATCGCCTGGCCGACGGTGCGTCCAAGGCACTTGCCCCGTAGCCGAAGAGGAGCGGGGCTTTTTCGTGGCTTGGAACACCGGAGCCATGCCTCCTAAATCCCGGGGTCTGGGGCGGAGCCCCAGGTGGTCCTGATCCGACTTCCGAACGCTCGTATAACTCATTCCGGCTGCTCCTGGCAAGCGTTGTTTCCCTTGGTCTTGCCGGTCTCGTCCTTGCCGCCTCGGCCCTTGAGCCGATAGCTCTTGCCGGTAATAGTCACGATCTCGGCGTGCTGAAGGAACCGGTCGAGGATGGCCGTGGCCGAGGGAACGTCGCCGACGAGCTTGCCCCAGTCTTCCAGGGGACGGTTCGAGGTCATCATCGTGGAGCGGTTCTCATGCCGTCGCATGATGATCTCGAACAGGTATTCGCCCGACCGTTTGGGCAGATTCTTCATGCCCATGTCGTCGATGATCAGCAGGTCGGGCTTGAGATACCTGGCCAGGATCTTCTCCTCGCCGCCCACCGCCTCGTCATGAAGGAAGTCCCGGACCACGTCGAAGATCGAGCGGTACAGGACGGTGTGACCGGCCTTGATCGCCTGATAGCCGATGGCCTGGCAGAGATGACTTTTGCCTCAACCATCGCAGTGCACCGTTGGGAACGAGACATGCGGGAGTTCTCCCTTTCTGAGTCTTTTCATCAGCGTAACCGACTGGGTTGTTCGCGGGAAGAGATAGACGCCGTATCGAGCGTTCTTGCCGATTCGGACGACTCCGGCACCGATTTGCCGATAGATCCATGAAGGATGGATGCCGATCTGCTCCGCCATCTCGCGAACCGTGTACACGCCTGGCAGGTTTCCAGTGCGCACTTTCCCCAAGTTGGATACGATGCCGTAACGCTGTTTGATCTCGACGACGACTGGGCGTGTGAACACCCCGCCGCGACACGCGACGAAGCCTTCCTTGTTGAGTTGTTCGATGATTCGTTCAGTGTCGAAGCCTTCGCCGGCCAGATGGCGAATCCTTTCGGCGACTTCTTGCTCAGTCTGCGAGTATTGCAGAGAATGAACGGGTACTCGCACACGCTCTTCGCTGACCAGACCACCACGCCAGACGATCCGTATCGTGACCATGCCATCGACGCCTCTTGCCAGGTTTACGCCGCTGACAAGCGTGCGGATCAGGGCCTTCTTCGTAGCAAGAGACACACGCGGCCAAAGATCCGGCAGCCTTCGCCCAAGGTCGGAGAATGCCGCCCGCAGTTCCAGCGGAATCACGCAGGCGCTGGGCTGTTCCTTGGAAACCTCGATCAGGGTTGCCTTCGCCTGTTCGAGATCGATCAAGGCCTGCTCCCACTTCTTCTCCAACGTCGCGGTGATCAGCCGGTTCTCTGGGTCCACACAATCGTATTGCCGCTCCGCACGCTTGGCGGCATATTCGTAGCGTGCGACTTCCTGCTGCAGGTGACTGAGCTGCTCGTCGTGATGCTCGGCCTGCTTGGCCGTCACCTTCTCCAGGGCATCGATCTGTGCGGGATGCAGGACACGGAAGAACGCTTGGACCACCGTTTCGTCGATCCGATAGCCGGATAGGAATTGGCAGGAAGCCTTGGCGTACTTTGTTCGGCTAACGTCACACTTGTATTGAAAGCGTCGGTCCTTGTACGCAACGCCCATCGCATGTCCGCAACGGCCACAGCGAACCAGGCCCGTCAACAACGCGGCGCCCTGATGGATGGCTCGCTTTCGTGCGTACTGCTCCTGCATCCTCTGTCGGTTCTCCTCAATGGTCCGCTGGATCCGCTCGAACTCATTCCACGTCACATAGGCAGGATACACATCTGGTACCAGTGCAGTCCATCGCGATCGCGGCTGACGCAGTCGCCCCGTGGCGGGCCGACCGGGGATCTGGCGAGTCGGCTCAGCGATGCGTCGGCCGTAGGCAAAGGCCCCCGCATAGGCGGGATTCTTCAGGATCGAGTAAAGGGCCGAATCCGCGGGATCCTTCCACAACGTTTGGCCGGCATAGAGACCTGATGTTTGACGCCGGGGGACTTTGAGCTGGTTTCGCACCAAGTAGCCGAGTACCTTGTGAACCGTGCCCATCTCCAGGAACTTATGGAAGACCAGCTCAATCCGTGCCTTGACGCTCGCATCGGGATCGAAACCGACCTCTCCTTCGGTCGTTCGGGTAAAACCGGTGGGAAGGTGCTGGACCAACTCTCCCCGCTTGGCCTTGGACAGCCGGCCGGCATCGAGCCGCAGTCGCAGGCTGTGCAGCTCCGCCTCCGAAAGGGTTCCCTTCAGGCCGAGCAACAACCTGTCGTTGAAATCCCGCGGATGGTAGATACCATCGGCGTCGGCCACCAACGTATCGAACAGCGCGCATAATTCCAACAACCGATGCCAGTCCGCACAGTTCCGTGACAGCCGGGAGACCTCGTAGCCGATGACGATGCCCACCTTTCCCAGACTGACGTCCGCCGCGAGCTTCTGGAATCCTTCGCGGCCGGAAGCATGCTTGCCGGAAAGGCCCTGGTCCTCGTCAATGACCACAATCTGATGCTTCGGCCAGCCCCATTCAAGCAGCCGCCCCGTGAGGGCTCGCTGATTCACAGCACTCTCGCGGTTCTGAAGCACCTGCTTGGGGCTGGATTGCCGCAGGTAGACAACACCCTGGCGCTGCACGTGCGTCGGCAGAATCTTCGTATGGCCGTTCATTCTCGACCTCCTCCGTGAGGACGCGAACGATTTCCTCGACCACCGCCGCTCGTTCGTCGGGCGGGAGATGGTCCCAGACTTCGAAGCTTTCGAGCGGTTGCATGTTTCACCTTCCTGGTGATGCCCAGTCCTTGGGCACATGCCACTAACTCCTCGATCGCCTTCGCTGTCAAGATGGCAGGCTCTGGGCGAGGCGTTGTCTGAAGATCCGTGCTCGCAACCGGGATGTAGACGTACTGGCCGGGGAGGATCTCAACTTGGCAATGTCGGACGTGACCGGGCAGCCGAGCGATGCCCGAGAGCTTCAGCGTTTTGCCATAGAGCGGATGGGTGGGGTCGACGACGGTCACGAGGCCTTCGCATGCCTCAGTGACAAGAGGGGTATTACGTTGGGCGTGGTTTTCCAGTACCGGGCGGACCCAGCCAGAGAATCGAGCGGGCCTCGCGAACGAACCGACAGGTCGCCAGGTCGAAGATCTGCTTCTTTTTGATCGACGGGTTGAACGCGAAGTCGAAGTCCTCGATGGTCTTGGTCTCGTTGAAGGCCGCCGCCCGGACCCGGCGGTCCATGAGCCGGTCCGAGCGTACCGCCAGCTCGTCCTGGAGAATCAATTCCAGGAACTCCGCGTGGTTCAGGCCGTGGCTGGCCGCTTCCTGGAGCCGAATGTCCAGCGACTCGGCCAGGCCCGACAGTCGCAGCTTCCTCAAGGTCGTTTGCAGGGATTCCGTCATCGGTCATGTCTCCTTATTGAATGCCGCATGAACCAGGTCTCCGTAATCCGACAGAGACCGAATAATCGGGTGTTCGTCGATGAACTCGAATTGCTCCTGGCGATCCCCCCGGCGCTTGATCAGCACGCGAAGGGTTTTGAGCCGGTACGCTCCGTGGGTCAACGCCGTCTCACAGGCCTGCTCGATGGCGTCGGCGGGGTGGCGTTGAGACAAGCTGAGTAGCCCCAGCAGCACCCGCACGCCCTCGATACCCCGCTGCTGGATCATCTGCTCGGCCCATTGGCCGGTGTGTGAACCGATCAGATGGGCTCGGGTCAGGTGGTACGCGGCCCCACGCTCGATGCCCGAGCGTTTCTGCGGCGGGATGTTCCGGTCGTGGGTACTGAACTCGCCGGGCCCCTTCAGAGCATGGAACTCCACCTGCTTGAACCGGTGATCGAAAATGCGGACTGTGTGGCTGTCCCAGCGTACCCAGACCGACTGGCCCAGGTGCTCCGGCGGGACCGAGTAGTACGCCTTGGCCACCTCGATGTGGCCGTCGCGGTTGACCTTTCGCTTGCCCTCCGCGAAGGAAGGGAACCGGTTCACCGGCAACGGTAACAACGCCGGTCGTTCCCGCTCCTCAAAGCACTTCTTCACCTGCTTTTGGGTGGTGCCGTGGATGCGCGTATCGGCCACGGTCCGCTCCCAGTCGAGCAGGTACCGGTTCTGGTCGGCCAGGCTGGCGAAGGTTCTGCCCTTCAAGGCGTTGTCCTGGACGTAGCCGACGCCTCGCTCGGTTTTGCCCTTGTGTCTGGGGGTTCGGATCTTGGTCGGCAGGATCACCGTGCCGTAGTGTTTACAGAACGATTGGATCTTCGGAGTCAGCTCGGGATCGAACCAGTCGGCCTTGGTCACCGCGGCCTTGAGGTTGTCGATGACCAGCGTCCGGGGCACGCCGCCGAAATGCCAGAAGGCATTCTCCAGGCAGCGGATGAACTGCTCGGCCGTCTGCCGATAGACGACCTCACTGTAAGCCTTGCGGGAATGACTCAGGACGACGCGGAAGACGTGCGTCTTACGCCGCCGGGTCTTCACGCCCATCGGCAACGGCTGGTCGGCCGGAATGACCACTGGAGCGCCGGTGCCGAAGTCCACCTGGGCTTGCTCGCCGGGGGCACATTCCATCCGCCGGAACGGTTCCGGACCGGCTTGGCCCAGACGCCGGACGTATCGCTTGACGCTGTCGTAGCCGTCCGCGAAGCCTTCGTCCCGCAGATCCTGCCAGATCCGCTGGGCCGACAAGCCCTGCTCCAGGGCCGCCAGGATCCGCTCACGGTAGGGCTCACACCGACTGGCCGGACCTGATACCGCAGGTTCTGCGTGCCCGAACCCGGCGGGCGGGTTTGGCTCCGTTTGACCATCCGAGCCGGTGGGCAGGTTTGGCTCTGTTTGACCGTCAGACCCGGTGGGCGGGTTCGGCTCCGTTTGGCCGTCCAACCCGCCGGGCGGATCCGTCCCCGCCCGGTTCAACTCGACGTATTTCTTGACCGTATTCCGGCCAACGCCCAGCTCCCGAGCAATCCGCCGATACGACCAACCCTGTTCCCGAAGTACCTGTATCGTCTGAACTTTCGCCATCTTGAGGTGATTCGCCATTCCAGCCTCCCGCCCACCATGGGCCAAGGAAGCCTTTACCGCGAATCACGTACCCCTCAAGGTGGCTCCATTTCACCCGCCCAGCCCCGGCTCCGTTTGCCCGCCCGGCGACAA
>Ga0209202_1000989_pt1 | contig 18989 bp, 14 predicted proteins | sample AD_UKC032_MetaG_FD_184416 | JGI IMG/M metagenome (GOLD analysis project Ga0209202, IMG submission 184416) | Active sludge microbial communities of municipal wastewater-treating anaerobic digesters from USA - AD_UKC032_MetaG (SPAdes) (version 2) | ecosystem: Engineered > Bioreactor > Anaerobic >... | reverse complement strand
CGCGGCCGGCGCGCAGGATGGCCTGGCTGGCCCGCATCGCGGTCAGCCGCCCGTAGGCTTCCAGGCGCGCCTCTTGGCGGTCGGTGAACAGGGTCGGGTTCTCATCGATCTGCAGGCCGCCCCGGAACTGCAGATCGAGGTCGCGCAGCGAGGCCTCGAACACGAGGTCGTCGAGGGCGCTGTTGGGCTTCGGGTCGACTACGACCCAGAACTTGTCGTCAGGTCCGTAGCGCATCGTTGTCGCCTCCTTCGTCCTTCATCTGGGCCAACACGCTGTCGCCCTCTTCGCGATCGGCGACCGGGATGAGCATGCCGCGGCCGACGACGTACCAGCCGTCGCGGCGGTGGATGACTCGCAGGTCGCCGCTGACGTCGAACTCCATCCCGTCGCTGAAGCGAAGCCGGGAGGGTCGGTCGTGATTCATTGCCATGGGTTCCAGTCTCCTCACTGCGCCGCGGCGAAGGCCCAGGCGGGTGCGTAGGGGGAGTCGCCATCGGGGTGGCCGCCTTCGACCACGTAGACCACCGAGGCGGCGTCATCCGGTTCTTCGTCGGGTTCGCCTTGGGCGCGGGACTCGTCGTCCGGCGTGGCGATCCCGGCGACGGTGAATTGCAGCGGCCAGCTGGGCTGGGAGGCGAGGCGCACCTCGCACTCGCCGAATCCGCCTTCGGCGGCCTCCTGCAGGCGTTCGATCATCTCGTTGACCGTCATGATGTTCTCCTTTCGAGGCGCCGGGCCCCGTGCCCGCCGCACTTACAGTGACGAGCTTTCTGGGCCGAATGGGAAGGCAAAACAGAAGATAAATGCATTGTTTGCAGCAGTTTGCGGTTGGCGCGAGGATCTGCGGTTTGGGGCCAGATCCTGGCGGCAGGGAGGCCCGGCAGGGGCCCTACCGCCGGTGGCGCCGGATTGGCGGCCGCAAGACCGCGCCCCCGGCGCGCTCGATGTACCCCGCAGAGGTTTTCGATAGTTGAACTTTCGGCATGCGCCGGATATGATCTCTCGTCGGTGGGACACGCCGGGGCGCTCCTTGCAGCGCGTCTCGCCCAGCTCGGCGTGGTCCCCACTTCTCGCCAACTCATGGGCTATCCCCTCCATCCATCGATCCACCCGCGGCGCCGTGGCATTGGCGCGGACGGCTCCGGCTCGGTCACCGCCGGCGTCTCGCGCCGGTGGGCCAGCGCGGCGGCCCGCTCGGGCAGGGACTTCACGAACGACGGGCCCAGGATGTAGAGGGCAGCCAAGCAGTAGACCTCGAGGTCGAGCGCCTCGTTGCGGTCGCGGGTCTTGACCCACTCACGGACCGTGCCGCGATTCTTGATCCACTTGCGGATGGCCTTCTCGGCGGTCAGCTGGGCGACGTACTCGGCGTCGATCCACTCGGGCAGATGGCAACAGCCGGGTCCCGGCGACCCGATGCGTAAACGCGAGTAGACGATCTCCTTGCCGGTGTCGACGCAGAGGGTGAACAGCTTTGCCCGGTAGCGGTTGTGATCGGACGGGCGGCCGACCAGCGGCTTGCCGCGCTCGGAGCCGCCGCGCACGGCGAACACGCGCCGCTCAATCCGGGCGCGGCAGAACCGGTAGACCTGCTCGGAGTGGTGGCCGCCGCTGTCGACGGCCACGCAGGAGATCGAGACCTTCTGGCCGCTCTCGTGCGTGAACTCCGTCCGTAGGAAGCGGTCGAGATCCATCCAGACCTGGTCCCGCCCCGGGTCGCCATGGAACTGGGAGAAGGCGACGAGCCAAGACTCCTCGGCCGCGCCGTATCCCTTCACCGCGCACTCGAGGCGGTCGCCCTGGACATCGACCGCGGCCACGAGCACACCCACGCCACTGGGCACCTCGGCTTCGTACCGCTCCGCCCTGGCCAGCAGGCTGTCGGGGTCGACGGTCTCGCCGCGCTCTTCCCACGTCTCTCCCAGCACGCTGTTGACCCAGTTCTTCAGCCGGAGTGGGTTGTCCTTCGATTCCAGGAACTCGGCGACGGTGGCCGACCACGGCAGCCAGCCCAGCGGCGAGTAGAGGCTGGAGAGGTGGAACCCGATCGTCTCGCCGTTGCATTTGGCGGTGGGCCGCCACTGGCCGGCAGCGAACATCTGGGTCTTGAACCGCTCCTCGATCAGGACGCCGCAATGGACGCAGGCCAGGGTCGCGGTCTTGGGATCGTCGTCGCGCCAGCGGATGTTCTCCCACCGCATCCAGTCGTAGTGGCCGCACTCGGGGCAGGGGACGAAGAACCGTCGCTGGTCCGAGGCCAGGAATTCCCGCTCGATCCGGGAGATGCCCTTGATCGTGGGCGTCGAGACGAGGAAGACCTTGCGGCGCGAGTAGAGCGGGCCGGTGGTCCGCTTCTCTGCCAGCGCAATGGGGTCGCCCTGCCCGTCCACGTCGCCGGGGTACTCGTCGATCTCGTCGCAGAAGAGCCAGCGGATCGGCATCGACTTGACGCCCGTCGCGGAGTTCGAGCCAGTCAGGAAGAGGACCCCGCCGGGGAATTCCTTGATCAGGAGGCTGTTGCCGCCGTCGCGGGCACGCGCTTCGCGGACCAGGTCGTGCAGCACCGGAGTCGTGGCGATCATGGGGTCCAGGCGCTGCCGGCTGAACCGCCTGGCCTCGTCCACGGTGGGGCGCAGAACCAGGATCGGGCCGGGCGCGTGGTGCATCGCGAACCCGAGCCAGTTGTTGCCGGCCTCGGTGCCGCCTAGCTGGGAGCCCTTCATGAAGACGACCCGGCGTGCCGGCGACCGCGGCCCAAGGGCGTCCATGATCTCGCGCAGGTACGGCGTCGTGTCGGTGTGCCAGTGCACCGCCGCATGACCGGAGCGGTTGCCGAGCACGCGGTGCTCGTCGGCCCATTCGCTGACCGTCAGTCGCGGCTCCGGCCGCCAGCCCGCCCGGTAGGCGGCCTCGTAGACGTCACGGCCGTTCGGCATCCGCGATCTCCTGGCAGATCCGCTCGATCTCTTCCTCGAGGATGTGCTGGACCTCGGCGGGCTCCTGGATGGCAGCCAGCACACTGGCCAGGCGTTCGGGCAGGGCGATCAACTGGTCGCGTGCTTTGCGGGCCATGTTGAATGCGCCGAGGCGGACCTCGTCGGCACGCACGAGCGTGCCGCGCTTGCGGTCCAGTTCGAGCTTCGCCAGCTGCGCCTGGTACAGCTCGCGAGCGGCGCGGGCCTTGGCGTAGCCGCTGGCAGTAGACGGCCCACCGATGACCTCGTCGGCCGCGCCCAGATCCATGGGTTCGGACGGCTCACCCGGTGTTTTGGTCTGCTTCGGGTTGCCGGTGATCCGATTGCGCGGCTTGCTCTGGTCGGTGTTCTCCTGCCACTGCTGGTCCGCAGACGCGGGGTCGATCCTGCCGCCCACGGTGGAGATCCGCCCTGACTTCACGGCACGCTGAACGGCGACGTGGGTCACGCCGCGCCGCCGAGCGTACTCGCGCTGGGAGATCAGCTCCTTCTTCGCTGGCCTGGCCACCGCCTACTCATCCCGGGCGGCCCCGCGGTCAGCGGCGACCGCGTCAAACGTGCGGCCGTCCCCGTCGAGCGTGGCCTTCTGGCCGGTGGCTTCTTGCCAGCGCATCACGATCACGTCGGTGTAGGCGGGATCGAGTTCCATGAGGAAGGCATGCCGGCCCACTTGTTCGGCGCCCATCAGCGTGGACCCGCTGCCGCCGAACAGGTCGAGCACATTCTCGCCCGGCTTCGACGAGTATTGGATCGCGCGGACGGCCAGTTCGACCGGCTTCTCGGTCAGATGGACCATGCTCTGCGGGTTGACCTTCTTGACCGCCCAGACGTCCACGGCGTTCGTCGGCCCATAGAACTTGTGCCCCGCGCCCTCGCGCCAGCCGTAGAACGCCCATTCGTGGTTACCCATGAAGTCCTTGCGGGTGAGTACGGGGTGCTCCTTCACCCAGATCACCGCCTGGCTGAAGTACAAACCACAGGCCTTCAGCACCGGTGGGTAGTTTGCGCAGTTGGCGTAACCGCCCCAGATGTAGAACGAGTGCCCAGGCTGCAGCACGCGGGCAATGTTCCCGAACCAGGCCAGGAGCATCTCGTCGAAGGCCTCGTCCGAGACGAAGTCGTTTGCGAGCGGGCGGTCCTTGGGGCGCATCTTCCCGGTGGCCTTCGACTTGGTCTTGTGCCGCGCGAGGTCGAATCCCTGGTGGTGCATGCCACGGGCGTCGGAGGCCTCGACCGCGCTCTTGGCCGCCGGGAAGCTCGACAACCCAGCAGCGATGGCGTTGTTGGACCGCGGCTCGACCTTCACGTTGTAGGGCGGGTCGGTGTTCACCAGGTGGATCACGGCACCGCCAAGCAGCCGATCGAGAGATGCGGGATCGGAGCTATCGCCGCACAGGAGGCGGTGGTTGCCCAGGACCCACAGGTCGCCCTGCTGGCTCACGGGATCGTCGGGAGGTTCAGGGGCAGGCACCTCCTCGGCGGACTCGTCATCGAGCAAATCGTGCAGCTCGTCCAGGTCGAACCCGGTCAGCTCGAGATTGAAGTCGAGACCCTCCAGCGCCCTCAACTCATCGGCCAGCAGGTCCTCGTCCCAGCCGGCATCCAGGGCCAGGCGGTTGTCGGCGATGACGTAGGCCCGCTTCTGGGCTTCCGTGAGGTGGGTGAGTTCGATCACCGGGACCGTTGTCATGCCCAACTCGCGGGCAGCAAGCAGCCGGCCGTGGCCGGCGATGATGCCGGCATCGCCGTCGACCAGGATCGGGTTCGTCCAGCCGAACTCGAGCAGGCTGGCGGCGATCTTGGTGATCTGCTCCGGGCTGTGAGTCCGCGGGTTCCGCTCGTAGGGGCGGAGCCGGTCGATGTTCCAGTGTTCCAGTTTTCCGGGCAGACGGACAGGGGAGTCCGGGCCCGTGGAATCTGCCGTGGCGGCCGTTTCAGGCGCGTCCGCGGCCGTCGTGGGCGTTTCGGAACTGGAACGTTTGGTGTCGGTGGTAACTTGTTTCATGACTCTCCCACGCTACGAGGGCCGAGGTCGCCGGCACCCGCGTCTGTTGGCCCCGGAAGGAACCATCCTGCAACGACTTACGGATTCTTCACCCCTTGAGGGTGAAACATCCCCTTCTTTCCCTGCTTTCACAGGCCCTCGCCACGGGCCCTCGCGATCGCATTGAGAACCTCCCGCTCCATCTCCTCGCGAAACCACCGATCCGCTTCCTTCTCGGCCGTCTCGACGAACTGCAGGCGCGGTTTGATCTTCTTGCCCTTGGCGAAGAAGTAGACCAGGCGCGTCGCGGTGGGGCTGATGCGCTGGAAGATCCCGACCTCGGGCACGAGGTAGGTCTTGGTGCGTGTGACGCCCGCGCGTCGGCGGCCGGTCTTGGTGCGGCCGAAGCGGAGCCGGCCGACGCGCAGCTCGGGCGTGACCTGCGCCGCGAACTGCGGACGGGCGGGCCCGCCGACCACTGGCTCGGCCACGCGTTGGGCGCCCTGGGTGAACGGCTTGCGCTCGGCCCCGCGCTCGAAGGCGGACAGCAGGAGGCGGGGCTTCTGCCCGACCCCGATCTCGGCGTACGGCCTGCCCTGCTGCACGTTGGCGAACGGCTTGATAACTGCGGCCTGGCGGCTGATGAACTCCTTCTTGCGGACCGTGAACTCTTCCTCGACGCGCTGCCGTTCAACGGCCTGGATCCGCTTGGCCGTGTTGTTGATGGCGTTCACGACGGCGTAGGCCAGGCGGCGCTGGCCGTTCTGCAGGCGCAGGACCAGAGGCGCGGAGTCGATCTGCAGGTCGATCCTCATCGCGGACCTCCGGCGTCGCCCTCGGTCTGCTTCATCTGCCGGCCGTGCTGGTAGATGGCGTCGAGGGTGAGTCGGCCCCCGGACATCTCGACGAGGGCCATCGCGCGTGCCGGCTGGGGGGCATGGCCCTGGAGCCACTCGTAGACGGCCTGGTTGGAGACGCGCAGGCCGGGGTCGTTGGCCAGGCCGGCGACGATGCGGGGCACGCCGAAATCGGCCACCCAGCGGCCGAACTCGGTCTGCCAGCGGTTTGGGTCGCGCTTAAACCTGCCGCGTTCAAGCGCTTCGCTGCGGATCATCGCCATCCCCTTGATCGGAGCGGCTACGTCACACCCTGGAATAGCAGGCTGTACCGCTTCCAAATACAAAGGGGGGCTAGAGCTCTAGAATGGGGACATCTCGACAAGGGCCATGGCCCGGGCCGGCTGGGAAACGCGGTGTCCCATCGCGAGGGCCGCTCAACGGTGTGCAAGGGAATTGGTCCGATAGAAGCAGCTCATCTCTTCAATCGCGAGTCGAGCTAGATCGGGACGCGGGCCGTCTGCCTGGGCACGGATGTCCCAGAGTTTGTGCTTCTCGACATACATTGGATAGACGACCGTAACATCCTCTCCCGTCACCACGGCGTAGTTGACGTAGCTGCTCACGATGATTGGTCGCTCAGATGGAAGAGGTCCAAAGAGATCACACCCGTTGCTGTAGCTCGCGATGTCGACGTCGCACCCGATGCCTTCGCGAATGAGCGTGGGGGCAATGTCAACATGGGCAGTCACTTGGTTGATCTGTCGTGGTGCCGCCCACGGCACGTAGACCACAAGCGGGACGCGTATCTGGTAGCCGGTGAAATTCCCGACGTGTCCCCAATAGCCTTCATGGTTGTCATCGAATTCCTCACCGTGATCAGAGGTGATCACAACGATCGTATCTTCCAATACACCGGCTGCTTCAAGTTCGTCCAGGAGGTGGCCGATCAGCATGTCGGTGTAGTACACCGCGTTGCGATAGTCATTGAAATACGTCTGGCGATCGCGTCGGCCGTCAGGGTTGATGATGTTGAGTTTGTACGCGGGGCTGAAATGCGCAACGTCCTTCGGATAGTGGTAGCCGAAGTGCGTCGACTTGTAGAACGCGAAGCCAAAGAAAGGTCGGCCAGCGATATGTGCATCCAGGGCGAATGCCAGCAGGCGATCATTCAAATCACGGTCGTTCATATCTGGCGTATCGCCAGCGAAATCTTCGTGGACGTCTATACCGCGAAATATCGTATCCTTGATCTTGTGCCGGTCGAAGTCAGAATCGGCGAAGATACCAAAGTCATAGCCATTGGCCTCCAGTGCGTCGATCAACACCGGATTGTCGATGTGGGTGGCGTTGGCTTTGACTGCCGTCCAGTATGTGGAGTGGATCCCGTAGAAGGGCGAGAATACGCCAGCCGTCGTGCAGTTTCCGGAACTGAAGTGGTTATTAAATACTGCGGATCGTTGCGCCATGCGATGGATGTTAGGTGAGACGACTTCATTCATACAATCGGCTCGCCAGCTCTCCAAAAACAATAACAGGATGTTTGGCCGGCGCGCGGCTTGCAACCTTGCGAGCGAAAACTCGGTCGATGGGTATGCCAACGAATTGATAGCCGTCCCCATCCCTGACTCGTTGATAATTGGTAACAGGTCGTTGTGCCTTTCCGCCTCCCGGCGCGAATGGACCGGATAGTAGAAGGGCAGCCGCGGCGTGATGGCCGTGATGCGCGTGTCGTTGCGCTCGTACGCCAGGATGTGGATCACTTGACTGCCCAGGAATGAGAGCATGCAGACGGCGGTCATTCCCAAGACCATCGGCCGCTTGTGGGGAAGCTGCATGGCTACACGAAACAGAAACCAGACCAAGACTCCTGTAGCGGCGAGTGCGGCGGCAGCCTGGAGCCGCATTGGCGTCGAGATGCCGAGGCTGCCGGGTGACGTGACTGTCAATGGCAACCAGAATGCGTCGGCATGAAAGCGCATTGTGCGGTACAGTGAGCCGTCAACAACGAACCAGAAGAGAGCGAGAGATAGAACGGAGCCGCTCGCCACCATGGCCACCCGGGGCCATGCCAAGAGGAGCAGGAAAGCGACGCCCAGCACGACGTTCAGAATCGCAACGTAGTAGCCCAATATGACGAGGGCGGCGTAAAGTCCGACCACACTGGTGGGGTCAACGCCCTCAAGGAATTGAGAGAATAGCAGAAATACAATAGGTATGCTCAGAAATAGCGCCATAAGCGTAAGGAAGAACGCGTCAGCGCGCGTGGTCAGCCATCTTCTGAGAGGAATGGCAATTGCGCACGCCATCAACCCGCGGAGCCACATCATGGGGTTCGGAACTCATCGAGCGGCGGTGGCGGCCCGACGAGTGTCGCCAACCGCCCTTTCCCCTCCGTGAAGAACTGAACAGCGCCTCCGTCTAGCGTCATCACCGCCGACATGTCGAAGTACACCTTCATTCCCCGGGCAAGCGAGTTGTTGATGATCTGCTCGAGTCGCACGAGGTGGATAGTCATGACGTCGCCGACCACCGTATAGACTATCCGATCGTCTTCAACTTCGGCGAACGAGATCGAGAGCATGGTGCGCACCTCCAGTGCTACGTATCGGCGTGGGGCGGACTTGCTCACTCAGGTCACATTATTCCCGTTCTCCCTGCGTGTTAGGTCGTACAGAGTTTGCATTCGCTTGTCCGTCTCGGCGATCACGTCTGCGCAGGACTTGAGTTCGCTCGCAAACGCTTGCGTGCCGCTCTCAGATAGCTTGTATGCCAGCTCGTGTTCCAGCGATGCCCAGAAGTCCATGGCGATCGTTCGGATTTGAATCTCGGCTGTGACCATTACGGTACGCGTCGATTGGAATACGGGGATTTTCACATCAAGATGAAGACTGCGATATCCGTTCGGCTTTGGGTTCTTGATGTAATCGGTGATACGGATCAACTCAATGTCGGCCTGAGATGTGAGTAGATCAGCGATCAAATAGATATCATTGATATACGAACAAATCACCCGAATCCCAGCGATGTCACCAAGGTTCTCCATTGCCGAATCGACGCTCAAGGGCATCCCGAGACGTAACAATTTGTCGGCGATGCTCTTCGAGGTCTTGATCCGCGTCTGGATCGAATGGATCGGGTTGCGATCCTTGGTGTAATGGAATTCGTCATTGAGGTTTTCCAGTTTCGTCGCGATTTCGCGGACCGCAGATACATATAGGTTTTTCGTGGCGGTGAATTCCCGTATCTTCGTCAAGACCGCTTCCGGGATGACTCCCGGGCTAAGTCCGTCGAGTAAATCTTCTGGGTGTGAGCGTTCGAACGGTTCCATCAGTCGACCACCATGTTCGCCGCTACGATGCCGTCGGGAAAGTACCTCATTTGGGTTCGCCTCCACGTTTGTTGTCCCGCATTGCGGCACGAAACACGAAGTGTCTTATGGAACCACGATCCTGACGTGGTGGACTGGTTGCGAGTGAAGATCGGTGTCTCCTCCTGCCTCCCTCGCGTTTCTCGCCCCAAAGGGACCTCATTTCTCTACCAAGCCGTCGGACCACCTCAGGTCGATCAGTCCGATAGGCTGTGATTCCGCGCCGAAGCCGCAATGTTAACGGAGCGTTGCGCCCGAGGCTGCCGTGGCGGTCTCGTAAGCCCCGACACGCCGGGGCAAGCGCTAGGGCCGCCAGCAGGTTGCCATCGCCACTATCAGGGCCAGTGCCATGGCGATGGCGGCAACTCTCGTGGCTCGTCTCTGGTTCATCTCGTGCCTCCCGTCAGCGCGGAGTCGGTCCATTGCATGGGTTCTGGTTGTGCCCGGTCCCTAAGCGCCGCCACCGCCGAGGATTGCGTACAGGTTCACCAAGTTCGCGTATTTGCTCAGTCGCGTCGCGATCACGCCCTGCTGGACAGCGAACAGCGAACGCTGCGCGTCCAGCACGCTCAGGTAGCTGTCCAGGCCAGTGTCGTAGCGACGCAGAGCCAGCCGGTAGGTCTCCGCTGCAGCGGTGGCCCAGGCCTGTTGCGCCGCCAGACGCTCGTCGATCGTGGTCTGCACGGCCAGCGCGTCACATGTCTCGCGGAACGCCGTTTGGATCGACTTCTCGTACTGCGCCAGGACCAGGTCGCGGTCGGCCGTGGTGGCCTTCGAGGCGGCTATAGTACGGGCGTCAAAGATGGGCATGGTGGCCGCCCCGGCGAAGGTCCAACTCTTCGAGCCCGCCGTGAAGAGCCCGGACAGGGCATTACTGGCGGTTCCCAGCAGCGAGGTCAGTGAGATGCGGGGGAAGAAGGCTGCCCGCGCAGCACCCATGTTCGCGTAAGCCGCACGGAGCTGGTGCTCGGCAGCCATCACGTCGGGTCGGCTCAGCAGCACCTCGGACGATAGCCCGGCCGAGATCTCTCGCGGTACCTGGATCGAGTCCCAGCCCTGCGGCAGCAGGTGTTCCGGGACGGGCGTTCCCGCCAGGAAGTCCAGGAGGTTGCGGTCCTGGGCCACCGAAAGGCGGGCTCGCGCTGCGGCGTCACGGGCCGCCTCCACCCGACTCTTAGCGCGCGTCAAATCAATCTCGGATCCCAGCCCCACGGCGCTGCGCCGCGCCATCATTGTGTAGTCTGCCTCCTGGCTGACCAGTGTCGAGTCGGCCAGGGCTCGGAAATCCTGATCCGAGGCCAGCGCCAGCCAGGCCGCGGCCACTCGCGACTGCAACGAGAGATGCACGGCGCGGCGGGCCTCGGCGGTCGACAGGTACTGCTCGAGGCCGGCGTTCTTCAGGCTACGCACGCGGCCGAAGAGGTCGAGCTCCCATGAGATGATGCCCACGTCGACGTTGTAGTACTCGTAAGTTACCGCGGCGCCCGAGGACGAGACCTCCGCCGGGTCGTGCTGCCGTGAGCCGTAGGCCGCAGCCCCCACGGACGGCAGCAGCTCGTTGCGCCGAACGTGGTACAGTTCGCGGGCCCGTTCCATGTTCAGCGCCGCGATCTGCAGGTCGCGGTTGTTTGCCAGGGCCAGGTCGATGAGTTCCAGCAGGCGCTCGTCCGGCAGGAACTCGGCCAGCGAGAGCAGCACGGCCTTCGGCGCCGCGGCCGCGGTGTCGGCTGCGGTGGCCGCCAGATCATCGGCGTTGACCGCGTGCGCGGACCAGTCGGCAGGCACTGGCGCCTCCGGGCGGACGTATTTTGGCGCCAGCGTGCAGCCGGCCATCAGGATCGGCAGCAGTCCCGCGAGCGCCAAGGGAGTGATCCGTTTCATCTCAAAACTCCCCGGGGTTCGGCGCGGAAAGCGGGGACGCCTGGGTATCCTGCTTCCGGGTGAGCGCCGTGTGGATCATCACGTAGAACAGAGGCGCGAAGATTGGCGCCAGCACCGTCGAAGCGACCATGCCTCCGAGCACGCCGATGCTGATCGCGTTCTGCGCTCCGGCTCCGGCGCCGCTCGTCAGGGCCATCGGCAGCACGCCGAACCCGAACGCCAGCGACGTCATGATGATGGGACGCAGCCGGAGCTTGGACGCCTCGAGAGCGGCGGCCACAGGCGGAGTGCCCTGCTTGATCCGGTCCATCGCGAACTGGATGATCAGGATCGCGTTCTTGGTCGTCAGGCCGAGCGTGGTCAGCAGTCCGATCTGGAAGTAGACGTCGTTGGCCTTCCCGAGCAGCGTCGAAGAGATCACGCCGCCGATGGCCCCCAGCGGCAGGATCAGCAGGACGGCCAGGGGCACCGACCAACTGTTGTAAAGGGCGGCCAGGACCAGGAAGATCACAAAGACCGAAACCATGTACAGAGGCAGTGCCTGCGAACTGGACATCCGCTCCTGATATGACAGCCCGGTCCAATCGAAACCGACACCCGCGGGCAGCTTGGCTACGATTTCTTCCATCGCCTTCATTGCATCGCCGGAACTGATGCCCGGCGCCGGCTCTCCCTGGATGTTCATGGCGGGGAAGCCGTTGTAGCGCTCGAGTCGCGACGGCCCATATTCCCAGTGGCCGGTGGCGAGCGCCGACAACGGTACCATCTTCCCCGAAAGGTTCCGTACGTAGAGCTTGTCGAGGTCGCGCGGCTCCATGCGGTGCGGTGCGTCAGCCTGCACGAAGACGCGCTTGGCGCGCCCGCCTTGCACGAAGTCGCTGACATAGGCACTGCCAAAGGCGGCACTGATCGCGTTGTGCACCGAGCCGATCGGCACGCCCAGGGCGCCGGCGCGGTCCCAGTCCACGTCCACGCGGTACTGCGGCACGTCTTCCAGCCCGTTTGGCCGGACCGCGCGTAGGCGCGCGTCTTGCGCGGCCATGCCCAGCAGCTCATTTCTGGCCGCAGTAAGAGCCGCGTGGCCAAGGCCGCCGCGGTCCAGCAACTGGAAGTCAAAGCCCTTGGCGTTGCCCAATTCGGGGACGGCCGGAGGTGCGAAGGCGAACACTCTGGCGTTGCGGATGCCCGCGAAGCGGTGCATGGCGCGGCCGGTGACGGCGCTGACCTTCAACTCCTTGCCATCGCGCTCCTCCCAATCCCGCAGCTTGACAAAGGCCAGGCCTTGGTTCTGACCGCGGCCGGACATGCTCATGCCCTCGATGGTCATGCAGGAGGCGACCGCTTCCTGTTCCTCGGTTTCAAAGTGGCCAGCAATTGTGTTCGTGATCTCTGAAGTCTGCTCAGAAGTCGAATTCGCCGGCAGCGACGCCTGCACCAGCAGGATGCCCTGGTCCTCGTCTGGCAGGTAGCCCGTCGGCATGCGCGAGTAGAGCAGGCTCAGGCTGGCGACGATCACCACGAAGGCAGCCGTGTAGCGCAGCCGGCGCTTCATGGCACCGCTCACGATGCCGATGTATCGGCTGGCCGCGCCTGCGTATAGGCGGTCGAACCAGCGGAAGAAGGGGCGGAACAGGAAGAGGCCGGCCTCGGACGGGCTATGGCCCGCGGGCACCGGCTTGAGGATTGCGGCGCATAGCACCGGCGTTAGGACCAGCGCCACGACCACCGACAGCAGCATGGCGGTGATAATCGTCACCGAGAACTGCCGGTAGATGACGCCGGTTGACCCTGCGAAGAAGGCCATCGGGCCGAACACGGCCGACAGCACAAGGCCGATGCCGATCAGAGCGCTGGTGATCTGGTTCATCGACTTCAGCGTTGCCTGGCGCGGCGAGAGACCTTCCTCGCTCATGATGCGCTCGACGTTTTCGACCACGACGATTGCGTCGTCGACCAGAAGCCCGATGGCCAGCACCATGGCGAACATCGTTAGCATGTTGATGGAGTATCCGAACAATCCCAGTGAGGCAAAGGTGCCCAGCACAACGATTGGGACCGCGATGGTCGGAATGATCGTGGCGCGGAAATTGCCCAGGAAGAGGTACATGACCAGGAAGACGAGGATGATGGCCTCGATCAGGGTCTTAACAACCTCGTCGATGGCGACCTTCACGAACGGCGTAGTGTCGTAGGGGACGATGGCCTTCATACCGGGCGGAAAGTATTTGCTCATCTCGTCGAGCTTCGCGCGCACCGCGTTGGCCGTGTCCAGCGCGTTGGCGCCAGCGGCCTGGCGGATGGCCATCGCTGCGGCCGGCTTACCGTTGTAGAACGCCTGGATGTCGTAGAACTCCGTGCCCAGTTCCGTCCGGCCGACATGCCTGACCTGGATCGACGAACCATCGGGGTTGATCCGGATGGGGATTGCCGCGAACTCCTCGGGCGTCTTTAGGAAGCTCTGGACGAGGATTGAGGCGTTCAGGCGTTGCCCGGGCACCGCGGGCTGCGTGCCGAACTGGCCACCGGATATCTCAACGTTGTAGGCGCGCAGTGCGGTGGTGACGTCCTCCATGGTGACACCGAGTCCGGACATCTTGTCGGGGTCCAGCCAGACGCGCATCGCGTACAGCGAGCCGAAGCTCTGCACTTCGCCGACGCCGGGCACGCGCGCCAGGTCTTTCTCGATGTTCGACCCTGCGTAGTCGCGCAGGTCGTTGCCGTCCATACTCCCGTCCTCGGAGATCAGGCCGACGATGATCAGGTAGTTGCGCGTCGACTTACTGACTTTGACACCCTGGCGCTGCACGGCCGATGGCAGGCTGGCCATTGCCAACTGCAGCTTGTTCTGCACCTCGGCCCAGGCCAGATCGGGGTCCGTTCCCGGTGCAAAGGTCAGTTCGATGCGCGACGAGCCGGAGGCGTCACTGGTCGCCGACAGGTAGAGCAGCTTGTCGAAGCCCGTCATCTTCTGCTCGATGATCTGGGTCACCGAATTCTCGACCGTCTGCGCCGACGCACCCGGATAGAAGGCCTCGACCGCGATGGACGGCGGCGCGATGGGTGGGTACTGGGAGATCGGCAGCGTGAGGATGGCGAAAACTCCCGCGGCCATGATGGCGATAGCGATCACCCAGGCGAAGACGGGACGTTCCATGAAGAATCTCGATATCATCGTGTGCCTCCGTCAATTCGCCGTCGCCGGGTGCGGGGTGGTGGGGCCCTGCCGGGCCGAATCGGCCGCGGTCTCCGCGAAGGGGACGGCCTTGACGGTTGTACCCGCGCGCGCGCGCTGGGAGCCCTCGACGATGACCTGCTCGCCGATCGTGAGGCCAGACGTGACCAGCCACCTGCTGCCGACGGCGCGGTCCAGAGTCAGTAGGCGCTGCTCGACGACGCTTCCCTCACCGATGACCAGCGCGATGGGTTCGCCCTTCGGCGTGCGCGAGACGCCCTGCTGGGGGATGAGGATGGATTGCTCATTCACACCGTCTTCGATCAGGGCGTGCACGAACATGCCTGGCAGCAGGACGGCGTCTGGGTTGGGGAAGGCGGCGCGCAGGATGACTGAGCCTGTGGTCGGGTCGGTGGTGACCTCGCGGAACCGCAGCATGCCCCGATGCGAGTAGGCCAGGCCGTCTTCCAGGACCAGGCTGACCTCAGCGCTGCCTTGGCGTAGCAGACCCGAATCGAGCCGGCGGCGCAGCTGCAGCACGTCACCCGTCGACTGGGTGACATCGACGTAAACGGAGTCGATCTGCTGGATCGTGGACAAAGCCAACGGCTGGTAGGCGGTTACCAGCGCGCCCTCGGTGGCGCTTGAGCGCCCGATACGGCCCGACACGGGGGCGGTAATCTTGCAGCGGGAGAGGTTTACCTGGGCTGCGGCAACGGCCGCCTTCCAAACCTTCACCTCGGCTTCGGCCTGCAGCAGGGCGGAAGCGGCGTCGTCGACGTCCTGCTGGCTGACCGCCCGGTCGGCTTGGAGCGACTGCACGCGCTCGGCCCGTAGCCGCAGCGGTGGGAGTTGGGCCTCGGCCCGGGCTAGCGTGGCCTGAGCATTGTCCAGCGCCGCTTGGTACGTGGCCGGATCGATCTGGTACAGCGCCTGGCCCGCGCGCACCTCGGCGCCCTCCCTGTACAGGCGCTTCATCAGGACGCCGCTTACCTGCGGACGGATCTCGGCGGTGCGGAAAGCCGAGACGCGCCCGGGCAGTTCGGTCGTCAGGACGGCCGGCTCGGGCGCCACTGTAATGACGGCGACTTCCGGGGCCGCGGCGGGCGCGCGGGCGGCATCACGGCCGCAGCCCACCAGTAGCAGCCCACCGAGCAGCACCGCCAGCGTGGGCGCTGTCCAGCGGTACGAAACGTGGGACTCCCTGGCGTTCGCCATGCAAAACCTCCCGTGGATGGAACCTGCTCTGGACCCTTGGAAGAACCCACGCTGGGCGGGCGTGGCCCGATCGGCGTTACAGGGTGACGTGATCGTCCATATCAAGAGCCAGGCCAATTGTAATCTGTTGCAATTAAACAACATACAATCATGGCAGTGACGCCGTATTCGTCGATAATGGCGAATTGGTCGATATTGGCGAGTAATCGCAGCCAAGAGTTGGAGGCGGCCGGGCGCCGGACGACTCAGTTCCGTCGGAAGCGGTACTTGTCGATATGGTGGAGCCGTATCTTGCGTTCGAGTGTGCTGGCAGGGATGGCAAGTCGCTTGGCCGCGCCGCTGCTGCCGGACACCCGGCCTGCACTGGCGGCAAGCGCTGCCTCGATCAGCTGCCGTTCGGCATCGTGCAGGTGTGCGCGCAGGGCGGCGCCGTCTGTCGACACGCTTCCCGGCCCGCGGGCGCCCCGCAGAGCGTGGTCTTCGATCACCAGTTTGTTGCCGGTCGACAGGATCACTGCGCGCTCAATGACGTTCTCCAGTTCCCGCACGTTGCCGGGCCAGGAGTACGTCACCAGTTTGCGCAGGCTGCCGGCATCAACACTCTGAAGGCGGCGGTCCAAACGCTGCCCGTGGCGCTGTGCGAAGTACTCGACAAGAAGTGGAATATCGTCCGGCCGGTTGCGTAGCGGCGGCATCTCGATGGGGAATACGTTTAACCGGAAGAAGAGGTCGGAGCGGAAGGTGCCGGCCGCGACGGCCGCCTGCAGGTCGCGGTGCGTGGCCGCGATGATGCGTGCGTTCGTGCGGATGACGTGCGTGCCGCCTACGCGTTCAAACGTGCGCTCCTGAAGCACGCGCAGCAATGCGATCTGGACGTCCGGCGGCAGGTCTCCGATCTCATCCAGGAAGATGGTGCCGTCGGTGGCCATCTCGAAGCGGCCAATGCGGCGCTGCTGGGCGCCGGTGAATGCGCCACGCTCGTGGCCGAAGAGTTCTGACGAGATGAGCGTCGCCGGCAGCGCCGCACAATTGACGGAAATCAGCGGCCCGGCCGCGCGCGCAGACCGCTTGTGGATTGCGCGCGCGATCAGTTCCTTGCCCGTGCCGGTCTCACCCAGCACCAGCACCGTGGCGTCGGTGGCAGCCACCATCTGCACGTTTGCCAGGACTTCGCGCAATGGCGCCGAACGGCCCACGATCTCCTCGAACATGCCCTGTGTGTCGACGGCTTCGCGCAGGACGACGACCTCCTGCGCCAGTCGATCGCGTAGGCGCCGGATCTCGCTGAACGCCAATGCGTTGCCCACCGCGGCGGCGACCGGCGGCGTTACCTCGGAGAGGCTCTGCTTGTCCCTTTCGTTTAGGGCCGGCGGACTCCGCCGCACAAAACAAATGGCTCCCAGAAACCAATCCTGGACGAATAAGGGCGCGCAGACAAACGACTGCACGCCGACTTCTATCAATTGCGGCAGGTCGGTGAATGTCGTTGGAGCACTTGTGTCAGTGCAGAGAAGTGGCGAGCGCGTGTTGCGGACGTGTTCTGTGGTCGTGCCCCTGATTGGGCGGGGGGGTGGCATGGATTCCCCGCCGGTCATGGGAACGTCGAAAACGCGCTCGATCGTTTGTGCCAGAGTCTCGCCCGGGTGTCGGGGAGTGTCGACGAGGTGGAGCGCAAGGGGGGTTACCATGCCGTCTGCGCCGTTCGCGATCACCCCGACGCCGTCGAGCGGCACGACCGCCGCCAGGACTGCCGTGAGCGACTCGAGCATCTGCGTCATGTCCAGGTGCGCGTTGGCAGCCTCTGCGACTTGGAGCAGCCGCCGGTAGTAGCTCTCTTGGCCGTCCCGCGTCTGGTCCGGAGTCATCGCGCCTCCCCGGTTGATGACAGTTCATACCAATCAAACCTAGCGCACACCGACCCGAATGCAAGCCGCGCCCACATCCGCTAGAACTGCCGGAACAATAGTGGCTCGCGAGTTTCGAACCTGGGTGCCTAAGCTTCAACTCGCTGATAAGTTAATCAATTCACATCACGGGCTCAATGGGGAGTTAGTGCTCCCTATTGACGTACAAGCTGCAGAGCGCTCGTCACGCTCGATCACACTCCCACTCGATCTCTCGAATTGCCAGGTGATCCCGCCCCGTCCCGTACGTCCGCATGGTCACTCGCAGATGATTGTTAAGACGAGCCAGGCCAGACTCCGCAATTTCGGTCGCCTCGAGGTACGTCCAGGACGTGCCGGTCAGGCCGGACTCGGTGTGGACAAGCGTGTTGAGCTCTCCGTAGACCAGAACGTCGTACTCGGTGCCTGGCTCGGGTGAAACGGTCATGCCGGAGTCGGTGTAGCTCCACGTGCCTAGCCGATTCCGATGCAACCACGACACGGTCAGTTCTCCAGTGATCGTCGCGGGATAGCTTTCGCCATTGAATCGCACGTCGGTCGGGCAGTATACCTTCGCCGACCGCGCCGGCGTGGTCGCTACGGCCTGCGACGTCGTGCATGACGCGAAGTTGTACTCACTCTGGTTGTTGTACGGCTGAAGGCGGACGTTGTTGCTGACGTTGACGGTCGGCGGCACCGGCCCGCGAATGTTCACGACCTGGCTGCCGTAAGAGATGAACCACACGCGCGTGCCGGCGGGGAACGCCGTCGGCGCAGTGTCCAGGCAGCCGCGAGCGACGACCTGCAATGAGATGCCGCCCCCATCCTGGACCACGTTCTGGAACGCGATGAACTCTTCCAGGCCGTCATGGGAGAGCCACGCGACATTGACGCCGAGCGCGAAGTCAGGGGCGCCTACCGAAGCGACCCGGTCGGTGTCCAGGCCAGAGGCCACTACGATTTCGCTCGCAAGCTCGTCGATCGCCACGCTGAGAACCCCCGACGGCGTGAAGAAGGGGACATCGATCGACGGCGCCCAGCCGCCTGCACCATCGGCCACGTGGGCACGGTACCCGAGGGAGATCCCGGTCGCGCCGCGTGCGGCGAGCGTGATAGCCAACTGCACGCCGGGCGTCAGGCTCCCGTAGCCCTTCGCTGCCTCATAGGGTGCGGCCAGAACTGCTTGATCCGTTAGTGGCGGCGCATCGCCAGAGGGGTCTTCCCACCCGGAAGCCGGTGGGTCTGAATACCCCGTCCAGTCCACGGCGAAGATGTCCTCCATGGCCTCGATCTCGATCTTCCCCGAGTCGAGACGGCCGGTGCCGACCCGAACCGCCCGGCACACCATGCCGTCGATCCCGAGCGGATCCCAGACGAGCTTGAACGCCGCCCCGGGGCGAAACGCCCAGGCCGAGCGGTCGGCCTCGATCGTGATCGTGGCCAGAGGATAGGCCAGCGCAGCCAGCGCACGCGCGGCCGCCTGCTGGGCGTTCGCCGGGTTGGACAGCCCTCGCAACGTGAGTTCCTGGAGCGAGACCTCGCCGCCTTGGATCTCGATCCCAGCGAGGTCCTGGGCCTGGGCAGTCTTCTCGATGAACCCGGCGTCGCGGCTGACGTAGCCCACCCTAACCGTGTTCTTGAGATCGCCCCACGACGGCCGGGCAAACGA
>Ga0209202_1000985_pt1 | contig 19028 bp, 19 predicted proteins | sample AD_UKC032_MetaG_FD_184416 | JGI IMG/M metagenome (GOLD analysis project Ga0209202, IMG submission 184416) | Active sludge microbial communities of municipal wastewater-treating anaerobic digesters from USA - AD_UKC032_MetaG (SPAdes) (version 2) | ecosystem: Engineered > Bioreactor > Anaerobic >... | reverse complement strand
GGTGCGCATGGACTTTGTATACAACCCGACGATCTCACCCACATCCTGCGTCTTGAGACGAAGTCCACTCCCCTTCAGTGCCGAGTTAATCTCGTCAAAAGTTTCATACTTCCCACGCTTTCCAAATCTGGTGTTCGGGGAGCCGCTCGATCCGCCTTCGCCAGACTCAAAGATCCTCCGAAGGATTCCACTCTCTTGCTCCAGCGTCATGGTCGGATCACGTTCGACTATATACGAGATATAATTCGCTCGCATCCCTTTGATCACTTCCGCGTCCGTCGCTTCCTTTCCGATATTATCCAGGAACTGACGAACATACCCGTAGACCTGCCGTTCTTTCGGCGCGAGTCCCTCAGGCGAACCGCGGTCCAGTGCCTCGGACACAGCAACCCGACGGGCGGGATCGGGAATAGCAGTGTTAATATCCCGAACCATGTTGTCGGTCATACGCTGTTGCGAGGCAATGTTCCCGTTGCGGATGGAGATAAACTGATCCGTCGTGAGTTTCCGGGCGGGCTTCAACGCGGCCTTCCCGAGAATGATAGCGGAAGCTACTGCCGCACCATAGACCGGATCGCCTGTCTTTCCGCCGATGTATGTCCCTGCGCCAAGCACGGCTCCGACGCGGGCGGCATTCCAGGTGGCTTGCTTCCACGAGAGGGTCTTTCCCATACCGGCTAAGGTACGAGGGAGCCGCATCAAACCTGCTCCCGCAATCCCGCCGAGGATGGCCCCAGCTACTTTCGAGTCGCCCGCGAGAAGACCGCCCGCCAGCATTCCTGCCCCGACCAGCGCAATCCCTCCGAGCAACTTCGGGTCGGCCTTTCCGTACTGATTAATTCGTCCGGCCTGACTCTTCGTCGGGACTTCGTACCAGCCATGACCGGAAGCATCCGTAACGTGCTTGCCGCCGAGGGACTTGAGATAAGATTCGATGTCGGTCTTGTATCGGTCGTAGATGGACTGGTGACCTTTATCAATCATTACTGCCGTAGAAGTTTCCAGATCTTTTAACATGCGTTCATAGCTAGCTCTTGTCTGGAGTGCGGCATCAATCAGATGTTGTCGTACCTCGTAAGCTGGCATATTCTTGTCTATATCTGCAATCCGAGCACGTAAATTTGCTTCATCTCCACGCTCAAAAGCTAACCACCCCTCCACCTTCGCCACAGTATCTGCGTCGGCGAAACGGACCACATCCCGACCTTCGGCTGCGCTCTTATTAAGCTCCTCCCGGATCAAGCGGCGAGGCCAATGCTTGAGCAGGGGACTGACGCCAGTAGTTATTGGTTGTTCTTTAACCTTAGATTGTAATTCAGCTTGTCTGACATCCGCCTCGTAGAAATCATAGTCCTTAAACTTATCCGCCCAACGCTCTGGGGGTATATCCTTTAAAGTGTGCGTACCCTCCTGGATATGATCCCACAAGCGCTCCGAGCTAATAACCTGACGTTGAATATCCTCAGGAAGTGATTCATACAACTTGATATACTCACTCTGCGGAGTTTCTGCGGCACGCGTAAGTTTCTTTATTGCGCCACGAAGATCGGTTATTTGGCTCAGCTCCGCTTGCAACTTCGCCTTTGCCTCCGGAGCAAGCTCTTTCAGGTTCTGCGCCAGATCACTCTGCACTTCCACCACATGCTTAACTCCACCTTCCACGAAGCTTCGCGTCCAGCCGAACAAGCGGAAATCGCGGAAGTGGTTTGCATCCGACATTTCCATGTGTTCGGGGAGACGGTAGAGGGTGGTGGTGGGAATAGCTTTTGCATCCCTCCCAAAAGTGTTCTTAATATCTTCTTGTGTCCATCCAGATGCAGTTAACGGTTCAGTCTCCCTCCCAATCCTATCCAGCCCATAATCCGCATACTGCCCCGTCTCCTTCGCCTCCAGCGTATGATCCCCCGTAGCCAAACGGAAATCGCGAACAAGTTCCGCCGCTGGAACCTGTTCACCCTTCGTCTTCAGAATCCCTTCCAGCACATCCTTTTCCGCCTTCGGCACATCGTTCCGACGGAGTTGTTGCTCGATCATCGTCTTCGGGATTTCAGTCCGGTTTTGTGGGAGCCGTTCGAGCGTCTTGAGAGTGTAACGCCCTTGCGCCAGTTCCCCTCCCAACGTCCGAAGAGCTTGCGGGGCTTTCCCCGCCGTCGCAAGTAATGCCCCTCCGAGAGCGAACTCGCCAGCATACTCCTTCGCTTTCTCCGGATAGGCCGCAGCCAGCATTCCTGCGCCCGCTGTCAGACCGAGAGCAGCAAGCAACCGCGGATCGGCTTCACCGTTCTGGAGTCTCCTCTGATTCTCGAAGTTCGCTCGAGCTTGCGCTTCGCCCGGAACCATATCAGTCCCCGCCGGCGTAACACCAAGCTCAACCGTGCCGCGTGGAGTCTCCGGTCCCAGTACCTCTCCTTGCAACACACCCCGCCCGAAGCTTTCCTTCGCGCCCGCTCGTCTTTCCCGAATTGCCTCCATCGCCGCCGCAAGCTCAGGATTCTTATTTGTGGCTACATCCGCAGCCTTCTTACTCGCACCCGTCTGCATCATCTGGTCAGCACGAGTCGCTGCATTCAGTTGCGTATCCCCTGGAAGATCCCGAAACACATTCGGCTGTCGATAGATCTCTTCTCCCGGACTCCGAATCTCGCCGCCAGCTTCCACCCAGTCAGAGAACCGATCCGGGCCAGGAACTTCCGGAACCTCAACCTTTCCGCCCTTCGCCCACTTATTGACCGCACCATAGCCACCCGTGACTCCCTTAAGCAGAGGAATCATTGCCGCCCCAATTGTAGCTTGTGCGCCGACTTCTCCCCAGTTCACATCCTCTTTCTGTGCGGCCTGATTAATTGCAGACATACTGCCCATAACAGCAGCACCTTCCCCCATCGCCGCACCAGTAACGGCAACCGCACGAGCGGCACGCCCGAGTTTCGCCATCTCGGCCATTCGTCCGGCCATTGCAACTGTCTTCAAAGCACCAAGACCCAGTAGTTCGGGATTGTAAGCCAATCCTTTCGCTAGTTCTGCCACGGCCGTTAAAGGTTTTTCTCCGAAGAATTTGACAGCCTCTTTTCCAGCTTCGATATAACCCAACTCCGGCTGCGTAATCGGGAATTTCAAATCACCTTCCGTCTTCTCTCCTGTAAGTTTCTTCCGAAGAAGCATCCCCGCATTAACAGAGACATTGTCTCGAAGATATTCATCGAACCCAAAATTCCCAAGACTCTCCTTCGCCGTTTCCCAGTCGCTCTTCTCCTTCGGTGGTTCCTTCTGCATCGGCCCCCCTATTGCCTCCTCAAACGAGAACGCCCCAGTATCTCCTCCACCTGCTGCAACCGCGCTCGGAACTTGTGCATCTTCGAAGGTAAAAGTTTCCATTATTTCAGACTCTCAAAATGATCGCCCTTCCACAAGGCGGGACCGCGGGAGGTTTGATAGATCTGGCCGAGGACAAGACTTTCCTTGGATTGGGGGAGCGGGGAGATTGCAGACTTACCGGCAGGTCCCGAAGCACCACCAGCACTCTCGCGAGTAGTTCGAGCTTCCGGCGCCATCGGAGTTCGCGGAGCCATGCTACCAGAATCCCGCTCAACACTTCGGAAGGGATTCCAGGAACCGCCGGAAGACTTAATCTCCCCGAGAACACTCTGGCGGGCGAGTCGCAAAGCTTCTTCCTTCGAGATTGCCTGATCCGGTTCAAGATGATTAATACTATCTGCATACAACTTCTGCGCGCGAAGTCTTACATCCCGCGCCGCCTCGGTCTTGAGCCCCGGTTGCAGCTTCTTAAAGTTTCCGTCTTCATCCAGCGACTCCAGTGTAGAAACTTCCGAGAGTGCATCCTTTTCTCCCTTCAAACTAAGCTCGCTCGCCGATTTAACTGCGGCCGCCTTCCCGCGCAGTTCCAATCCGTCCCGAAGTCTCGCTTCTCGTGCGGCCTCATACTGCTCCTTCGACCGATCTCTCTTTTCCCGCTCTTGTTGCTGCGCCTCCTGATTCCGCTCTCGGGCAGCCGTAATCTCCAGTTGCTTCTGCTGCAACCCAGTCGCCCCCATCATCGACTGCTTTTCAATCCACTTTTCAGTCTCCGGACCCCACACCTGATACTTTGTCGGAATGACTTTCCCCGCTTTCGCCATATCCCCAATGAACGCAGTCAAAGAATCCTGGTCAAACACATTCGCGGCGCGCCCGGCAAGCAATTTATCCTGCTGCAACCCCACATTCGCTTGTTCCAGCGCCGCATTCTGTACCCGCAACCGCAACTCGTCCGCCTGCTTCAGCATTTGCAATCCAAGCTTCGGGTCACTCTGCATGATCTCAGAGCCGGCTTGTTGATACTGCTGAGCCAGTCGATTATTCATACCCAGAGTATCCATCGTATTCTGATCATCCGCCCGCGCACGAAACACCCGTGCAAGCGTATCACGCTCCTGCCTGTTATCGTAAGCTGCTTGTTGTCGATCCTGTATATCAAGATCGAACTTCTGTTTCCTCTGATCCATATCCTGCAGACCAGAGAGAAATTGCAGCCCGCCGATGTAACCTTCCATAAATCCAGCCATGATCTACCTCTTAATAGTAACCGGACATTCCGGCGTAGATGGAAGATGTGGCTCCGGATTCCGTCGGGCCGACTGAAGTGAAGTTCCCCCCAACCTGATTCCCCCAGGCATCATATCCGTTCGTTCCCACTCCACGACTTCCGATCATTTCCTTAAAGGCGGCATCACGATTATCTGCAGTTCTGTTATTGTAATTCTGTTGATCTTGCAGCATCGCGGTTCTTTGGGCTTGCGTGCTAGCATTACTCGCCATTTCATCCCGGCGCACAGCCAGATTCCCCACATCATTCACGGCCTTCTGTCCGAGCTGCGCATACCCCAGTCCAAGTTGCGCCGCGTTATTATTCGCGCGCTCAGCAAGTGTCGAGTAGTTATAATTCGTGTTTTGTGAATTCGCTTGCATTCCCGAGGTCATCCCAGCAAGTTCCGCCAGTCGATTATAGCTCGATTGGAAAGCACTTTCGGAAGCCCCCATCGCACTCAGTGTACGATTGAACTGCGCTCCATATTCCTGGCTCGCTGCACCTTGCCCATACTGCTGCAACTCAATCGCGGCATTTCCGGAGTTCAACATCCCCTTCGCCGCAACACTCCGCTCAACAGCCTTCTGTCCCTGATCAAACCTCCATTGATAGCTCGGATCGTTCGTGGAGAACTGACCCTGCATCAAAGTCTTCAACTGATCCGCATACCCATTGCTCGGATCTTTTTGCATCTGGGCATTCAGCTGTGGTACATACTGTTGGTTCAGAGTTTCCTGCGGAGTCGGCGTCCGAGCGATCGGAGCTGCTGCAACGGGCTGTGCTACAACCGGCTGGGTTGCAACGGAAGTCCCTGGATAAGCACTCGATGAATTCCGTGTGTTATACTTCGCCAGATAATCTGCAGTCTCCGTATAGGGTGTAGATCCTGCATGCATGGAAAATTGAATCGCGCCTTGTGCAGCAGACATGTCAGTAAACTCCCTTTTCAACGATCAGATCCAGTCCCTCTGTTCTCAACGGGGCTGCATCAATATGCCTGAATTCAAATGACCTTCTATACGATGCACCTAAACGTCTTGCGCGGGGGGCGGCAAGCTCCATATGCAACGGAAGGAATGTGGACCATGTAGTATAGTCATCATCGGAGTATCTGATATAACCAGTTCCTCCATCTTTATTTGCGATCAACGTGACTTCGGAATGAAACTTCCGGTCAGGAACCTGCCCGTCGATCAGAGCTGTCACGATCCTTACTGCGATTGGGGTAGTAGTTGGCATGGGGATTCCTTACGCTCCGCCGGAAACAGCATCCGGGATCTCGTCAGTAGTATTTGTCATAGAAATTTCAAGAGGAACTCCATAATTATAATCCTGGACCAGATCGAGACTTCCAAAACCAGAATAGAAGACTCCCGAGAAAAACGTTTCAGAAAAAAGACGCGCCTCAATGGGTCCTGCAATTGCTCCTATGTCAACGGTTGTAATTGCCTGCTCTCCAACGTAAAACATCAGCGTATCTACATCCACCACAATTACAAAGTGTCGTGCGTTGTAAGCTGCATTATCCGCCTTACGAATTTCAATCACGGATCCTGAGGAAACCCCATGATTAACATCAGTCATGAAGGCCCATTGCTGCTCGTATCGAATACTAATAGCCATTTAGTCCCCCGCCAAAGTCTCTGCCCACAACCCAGGAATCTCGCTTGTCCATTCGTGCCAGATGTTTGTAATCGTGTCGTAAACAAGAGTTATCTCGGAAGTCTTCAAAGTCAACACATACATCGGATGTCCGTTGATCCTGATGAAGTACGCCCACACTTCCGCTAAATCATCCCCCGAAATAATCCGGTCAACGAAGGGAGTTGAAATCCGTTCCGGAACAGTTCCGTTAAACCGATAGATAGCTCGCCCATGTTCCTTCATAACTCCCATGAAGTACATAGTGTTTTCTGTTTCTGCAATCGAATCGGCGGATGCACAACCAATCAAGGCGATCGCATTCGTAACTGGTGCGAGTGGGGATCCATACGGGTTCCCGGCGTCGTAAAAGAACTCCGTCGTGTATTGTCCGAACGCTACAATATAGTTAATCATCCGCCGGATAGCTACACCTGCATCTGGCATCGAGCCTGCTCGAATCACATTCAACCCAGACCACGTGAGAGGATCTTCCAATTCCGAACCATAGATATATCCTGTTGGCGTCATGACATAGTAAGTTCCATCAAGATATGCCGCCCCTGGAACTGTCTCCTCCGGGTAGTCCACATCAGTCACTTGTGTCTTAGCCATATCGTAAACACGATAGGCGTGAAATTTGGACTTCAGGAAAAAACTTCTGATATTATTTGTATCAGGCATCTGAACAAAAAAGAAGTGAGGGGTACTTCCACCAGCTACAGCTGACTTTGCTGCTGTTCCACGACTCCCCGATCCTTGATCCGTAGCCCGACAATAATACAACACACCTTTAGTTACAAAGTAAATATCGTTCCCGTTCTGATACAACCCCTGTGCTTTCCCTGTCGGAACAGTCGAGATTGTATAGCTTACACCATTATTCGGCGGGTAAAAATCCAGCACGCTCGTTCCCGGCCTCTTCACCGCGAACGTCTGCCCGGAAGCACCCTGCTCGGAAAACGCATTAACGCTCATTTCGTCTTGCGTTCTTGTCGTATCACGAGGTCCGTAGTTAACTGCCAGTGGGAGTCTCACGCTTACCTCCCGGAAGGATCAATGGAGAAGTACACACTGGCTTCATCCACTGAGAAGTCGAAACAATCTTCCAGGAACTTCGCAGCTTTCGCAGCAACCTCGCCTCTCACATCCGGCGGGCAACCATACTCCAGAGACAGCTCATCTGCCAGTCCCCACTTGATTGCCTGGAACCATTCTTGTGGAAGATCAAAATTATCTGTCGAAGTCACCATGTCTTGGATAGGAGTCTGAATGATCCCATGGAACTCTCGTAGATTATCTTCGGGGACATTGTAGATAGTCAGAATTCCCGTCCCCAATTTCGGATCATACCAGTATTGATTCGATAACCCGGGTTGAAACTTATTCCCGAACTGATTGTAATCTTGGCGAGCGACTTGGATCAGCGGAGTATCCTGATTCGTGCTTGTAATCCGAATCCACGCATCACGAAAGCGAACTGGGCGGTGCCCGTAGATACCAAGCAAATTAAATTGGATACTTGAGTTGGCTAAATCTGTTCCGGTAAAATCGACGTTCGGTGAACTGTACCCTACACCCGAAATAGCTACTTCCATAGTCCCGATAAGACTTCCACCAGAAATTTCGTAGGTAACATATCCGGATACATCGAGATTAAAAGAATCCTTTACTAAACTTGTATAAACCCCATCAGTTCCACCTACCCCCACATCAATAATGGTAATACCCTCAGTTACAAGTCCCCCACCTTCCAACCCCAGAGGATACTCCCGTTCCCCCGATATCAGTGGGAAAGAAATTTCTTCCAGTTTCCATAGTGGAATGCTCTTCTTCTGCCACGATTTCAGCACGATATTGAGGGCTTGATTACAGTTCAAATAGTCTTCGATCGTCGGAACTGCTCCCGCACCAAGCTCTCGAAGCAAGCGAAGCGATGCTTTGATCACATCGTCTCTGGTCAGGGTGAAAGTTGAAATACCCGAGAGTGCCATACTAAACTCCTAAAGGATTCGGGGGGAGGGGAAGAGTCTCAGCTTCCCCCACAAAAACAGGATCTACTGCTGGACGGTTAAGTTTAACAGTCTGATCATCCCGCACGGCCCGGACAAAATCCTGCGGATGGCGGGGTTCCCAGTGATCTGAACATACGTAGAAGCCATCCCAGGTTTTTTTCAACGACGAGGCTTTCTTTTTTCTTCCGCAGTAATCGCAAATAGCGTTGTTATCGCCTGCTGCATAATAGGTTGATCCCATTACAAAGCCTCCCCAGTCAATGATATTACGAGTTTGTCAGACACAGGTTTAATCCAATTCTTTGTTACTAGATCATACTTGACGCCATAATAGTCTAACGTACCTGTATATTCAGTTCCTGTGGGTCCGTACTGAACACCTAGAAGAACCGTGTGTGCGGGAGGCCAGACTAATCCACCAAGACCAGCATACGTAATTACTACTGATGTACCAACTAAATTGTACTGCCCGCCAGTTGCCGAAAGCTTTCTATTCCGGGAGAGTGTGCAAGTTGCCCCGCCGATTGTGTAAGTTCCGCCGGTCGCGTTAAGATACTTTGAGCGGGTGATAACAACAGCTCCGCCCGAGATACTATAACTTCCACCACTCGCTTGAATATACTTTGTTCGAAGGATAGTTGCAGATTGCCCAGTCAGTCCATAAGAACCGCCGGAAGCTGTAATTAACTTCGAACGAAGAATACTCGCCGAGGCACCTGTCAGCGTATATGTTCCCCCTTGACAAGTTAGATTATATGCCGGAATCGTTCCAGCATACGTAATTGTTACGGAAGCTCCAACTAATGAATAACTTCCACCAGAAGCTGTAAGATTTCTATTACGGGATATTACTGCGGAAGCCCCTGTCAGAGTATATGATCCCCCAGTTCCTACCAAAAGTCGGGTCTTCAGGATTGAAGCAGAAGCTCCAGTTAAACTATACGTTCCACCTAGTGCCGCTATAAGTTTGGTTCGAAGAAGTGTTGCCGAGGCTCCCGCCAAGGCATACGATCCGCCGGTTGCTACGATCTTTTTACTGCGCGAAATTCCTGCCGAACCTCCCGTAAGTGTGTAAGTTCCCCCGGAGGCTACAACTACTTTAGATCTGTATATATTTGCAGAACCCCCAGTAATCGAATACGACCCTCCCGAGGCCGCAATATTCTTACTCCGAAGTAATACTGCCGAACCACCACCCAGCGAGTACGCTCCACCTTGAGCAGTAAGCAGATAGTTCGTTGCACCAGGAGTCCAGGTTAATACAGCAGAAGTCCCTGTCAGTGTATAAACACCACCTGTTGCGATAAGCTTCCTGTTCCTGGATACTACAGCATTTGCCCCAGTTAAAGTATAAGCTCCTCCGGAAGCAACAATACGCTTGGAACGTTGAAGTACCGCACTAGCTCCTGTGAGACTATATGCTCCACCCTGAGCAGTCATCACACGGCCCTTGACCATGTTGATGTTTGCTCCAGTCAGAGTATAGCTACCACCTGTTGAAACAATTACTTTAGACTTCTTGAGAATCGCGGAAGCGCCAGTCAAGGAATAGGCACCACCAGTAGAAACAATTTTCTTAGATCGCAGGACAGATGCTGATGCTCCGGTTAAAGAGTACGCTCCGCCTGTTGCCGTTAGGGTATATGTTGATCCAGTAGCCGAGGCTTTTTTAAGAGCAAGGACATGTGTAATTCTGTTAGAATTTTTGGTGTCAGTGAATGTGGCTGTTTGTGTTCCTGTGGAAGATACAAATTTCCACTCACCAGCAAGAATCTGATTAGTTCCTATCAGAGTATAACCAGTTCCAGCAGCCATAGTACCGCTACCAGGATCAGAATTACCTGTATCTTGCGTAAAACCGAGAACCAAATCTGAGGCTTGCGTGGTTGTTGCAGAGGCTCCCGAAGAGATACTATCTGTGCTTGTACCTACAGAACCCTGATACTGAGCCGTATGTGCATCTTCAGCAGAGGCAGTAACAATACCCGAAATTTCATAAACTCTCAGTCTCCTAAAGGGGCAGGAAACATCAAATGTAATTGTAATTGTCTGACTACCACCAGAAACATTTTCTCTATAGTATACACTACCAGATTGAGAATTACCAATATCTGTTGCATTCGACGATGCAGTGAGACCATTACCACCGACTGTAGCATTAGAGATTACAGCACCAGTACTAGTACCCCAACCTACATGTGCTACTATACAACTACCAGCCGTAACTCCCGTAAGCGTAACTGCTATTGTTGTACTACTAGTACCAGAATCATCTACGGCATAACCCGACTGAATAATTGGGTTAAGTGGGGTATAGGTAATCCCTGCCGAAGCACCAGTTAAATTATATACTCCCCCCTGTGCGGTGAGCACATAATTAGCTACCTCATTATGAGGAAGGAGTAATAATAATGACATGGATTATTCAACCGTGATGGTGATTTCCCACCCTGTATTACCAGCAGACGAACTTGTTACTTGAACGCACTTGAGACCTTGGTTCTGACGAAGCAGGATACCATGTTGATTTCCTCCTACAAGACCCCCGGTAATAGATTGCGGTACAAGTTCCAGTCCGCCTCGAGAGGCAACCTGAATAGTTGCCGTATTTGTTTCTTCCGAACTGAGTGAATAGTTCTTGAGGGAACTACCTGAAGTTGTTGCCCCACCAGTAGGCTTGGAACGGCAAGTGATGTCTGCATCAAGAGAGGTCTGCGACAGGTCAGGCAGCCAAGCTGTCTGTGCAGTTCCACCAGTACCTACAGCAGAAGTCCTAAACAACTGCCAGTCAAACACAACACCAGTAACTGCGGTGGTAATATTGGGAATTTGCTTGATGGATACAATCCGAACTAGCCGCGCAGCGTCGGCGTTGAAAATATCCCAGTGAATAGTGTTTGCCGACGCAACGTGAACCTGAGAAGCAATCGCATAGATGTAGGTATCTTTGCTGCCGAGGATGTGCCCACCTTCATCAGCCACACATACAACTTGATATTCCTTGCTATTGGCAAGTTGAGTTGCGACTGTAGCTCCAGATCCTGGAGTTACCAGGATGGAATCATTTGCTTGTGCCATAGCACCTCCTTATTAGGTAATCTTGAAGACACCCACGGAGGCGGTCTGATCCAAGTCAACAGTTACAGTTTCACCGGCAGCAACAGCTTGGCTGGAACCATAATCCCAGTAAGCAACGTTCGTTCCATTTGCGCCTTGAGTAATGGTCTTGTTTACCAAGATAGCGTATCGGAAGGTAAAGCCACCACCCGATCCTGTCCAGACAGCAGGATCTGCCAGTACAAGGACAAAATCAGATCCGCTCATACTGGAGCTAGTAGTACTGACGTTATTCCCCCCGGCGGTGTAACCTCCCGATGTGGCAAGGTCCGTTGTCCCTGTGGTAAACGTTTTCGAACCCGGCACAGTATTGGTCAGAGCGATCGCCCATTGGTCAGTTCCACAGTTAACGCCTTCCGCCAGATCTTCGTTCGCGGAGGTAATTTTTACATAAGATGCAGTCGGCATTTTGATTCCTTAATAAGTTAAACTTGCACGGTTATCCCAAATATGCTTGAAGTGAGAATCCCCTTCAGCATACCTTAAAACAATTCCAGAGGTTGTATCCAAACGACGAAGTCTCCAGGCGGCGGCTGAGGTTGGGGTTCCTGACTGTGCCTCTCCGAAATAACTAATAGTTGCACTCGCCGTATCCCAGATGAAGTCAAACTGGAGATCAGAAAATTGTTCAGATACAACACCCATTTTAATTCAACGCCTGACGAAGTTTTTCGGCACGAGCGTTTAGATCGGCAGTAGCCAGATCGAGATGACCTGTACGGGCGACTATATCAGCCTCCCGGATAACGATCAGATCTTCTCGCTTGTCCAGATCCTTCAGCTTGGCTTTGGCTTGCTTGGTGGCTTCCTTTGCTGCGCTCAGTTCATCAACCAAGGCGGAGTCTTTCTCAGCCAACTCAGCCAAACGTCCATTCAACTCACCGAGTTTTCCCGTAGCCACTCGCTCAGCTTCCGCTTTTACAGCTTCCGCTGCAAGTTTTGCCTGCTCAAGTTCTTCCGCAGCCTCCAGATGCATCGACTGAATCTCCCCGATCTTTCCGGTTAATTCAATCAGAACTTGAAGACGATCTTGTTCGGCCTTCAAATCCACAAGGGCTTTTTTATACTTGTCCGGATTTGCTACCAGATCAAGAAATTGTTCGATCGCACTGATGTCCATTATGCACCACCTTGGATGATCGTGAGGGTTGCAGTTCCGGTTCCAGAATTGTTCGTGATCCGAACTCCTCGAACCGGAAACGAGTAATTCCCATCAGCACTAGCAGTTTTGTTCACCAGCGTAGAATGCTTGAAAGCTGTGGGGGTAACGGAAGCATCTTGGATGTCGTCAAAAGTATGCTCCACATCCGCGGAAAGAGTTCCAGTAATAACTAGACCAAGTCCGACAAAGAAATCCGCTTGGACATAATCCAGTGGAATCCAGTTCGACGATCCAGTTGCTGTTTTTGATACTACGATGGGCCGCATTGCGAGCTCCTAGTTAGGGGACCGAAGTCCCCGTGGTTGTCTTAGACGCGACCGGCAATTTCGCACGCGCAGGTCAGATAGTCCACATTGAGCGGACCGGCTGCCGTACCGATAGCGAAGGCGGGATTGAGCTGGATAGTGCTGAGGGGGAGATTCACCAGCGTACCGAGATTCCCGTTGGCTCCGAACGTACCAACACATACTCCGCCGTAGTAAACGTACAGAGTAGGATTGCCACGACCGTCGTAGTAGAACCCGAGGGAAGTCCTGGCGCTGTTGACCGCGACAGCAGGAGAGGGGAGTGTGACGGTGGTGGTACTGGCGGCTGCGGCCTTGATCACGATCTGCCAGGCAGTGCCAGCTGCGGCCTTCGTGAAATACACACCATCAGTTGTGGAAGCAATTGTGCCCTTGATGACCCCGACTACATAGTTCGGAGCCGACGTATCGGCCGGAAGGACCAGACCAGCCTCGAACCAGAACTGCAGTCCATTGGCACTCGACGTTGCGGGCCTGAAACTGAATGCTCCGCCGGTCAGGACGTTGGACTGAGTACCGGACGTACCCCAAGTGAGCGCCATTGCGCCGCCGAGAACGCTTGTCGAAAGGGCTGTACCTGAACCAGCACCACCTGCAACCACGGTCCAGTCACCTGCAGCGTACTGGAAGAAATCGTTTTGGTAGATCACGAGATTGTTGTGGTCGGGAACAGGCAAATTCCCGGTGGGACTGTTGATCCTGTTATTCGTGACACCGTTGAGAAAGCGAGTGGGATTACCCATTTGAAACTCCTTACGTTAATTGATTAACGAGTCGAAGGTGACTCGTAAGGGTGAACACGATACGACGGGGTAACGCGATCACGCTACCCCGCCTACCTTACTTACGGACCATTCGATCCATAGACTGCTCGTGGATCAACGGCACCAGCCGAGTAACGCTCATAGCCCAGGGCCAGTGCGTTCTTCGTGCTGAAGTCGTTGTCCTGCTCGAACGTAATGGCTTCGCGCTCGAGGAACAACATGCCCTTGCCCGTCTCGACATTTGTCCGAACAAACCAGGCTTGCGGGGCGGTGAAATAATGGTTCAGCTTGATCCCCATCGGAAGGGCATTGGTCGCGTTGATGACGTTGATGTCATTGTTAGCGTTGCCCGTCTGGTAGGTCGACTTCAGGATGCGGTTGGCATTGAACCAGTTCGCCGGAGCCACATGCAGACTCTTGGGCATCAAGTTGATCAGCATACCGCGATCGTCAGTTGCTTGCATGATCTGGATCAGCATGTCTTCGAGAGCCGCTTCGCTCAGGTCAGCATCGACGGTGAGTTTGTTCGAGAAGGTGCCGCCCGAAGTGTTCGGATGGTCCGTCGCGCACAGAGCCTTGCCGTCCGCACCGAGGTAGGAACCGGAGAAGGCGCGATTGTAGATGTTCGCGCAAACCCGTTCTTTGGTCTGCCTGAAAGCCCGTGCATTGCTCGACGCGCGAGTTTTGCTGACTTCCATGTACAGGTTGTCCTTCAGCTCTTCGTGCGTGACGATGTAGCCGAGGGCATAAGCCACATGCACGAAGCGGGTCGTCGGACCTTGGGTTTCCGAATCATACTCGGCAGCCTTGCCTTGCGGCTTGACCGGAGCGAGACCGAAGCCCGTGATCTGAACAAACTCTTCGTACGCCTTGTCCGAGGTATCGGTATCGAACAGATCCGTATACTCGGTTACATGGTCCTGGTAAGTACGGCCCCAGAAACCCTTCACCCCCGGCCACAGTGCCTTGGGGTGGTTGCTAGTCATAATGACGCCAGCCATGATTTACTCCTTAGACGCCAGCGGTGTTCGGACCGCCAAGCTCGTGTTGGTTGAAGATGACGTAGACCTTGGCATACGTACCCGGAGAGGTCAGGTCGTTGTCCGGACGATTCGGGGCGCCGATGATCTTGAGGGGAAGAGCTTGCGTCGTGTTGGCCGCGGAGCCCTGGGCATAGCTGAGGGAATTGAAGATCGGGGCCGACGGAGCTGCGCCAACGTACAATGGGCAGTTTTTGTTGAACGCCGTTGCCGCGATCGTATCAGCTTGTGCTTCGAACACAGTCGTCGGATCGTCGCAGACCCATACGAAATAGGCCTTGGTCTTGGTGGCCGGGATCTGGGTGATTCCGAGACCATCGGGATCAGCCCCGAGCGGGGCGGCTGCATACGCATTGCCAGCGTTCGTACCGAAGCCAACGATGACGCCGCGGCTATTGCCAGACGTAGTAGCTGCGCCGCGAGTACCGACGAGAACAACAGAGGAAGCGCCCGAGACAACATCACCGCCTGCGAGGGAAGCAACAACATCCCCCACGTTGTAAGCGTTGGTATCAGTCGACGGAATGTAGTACAGCGTAGCCGCACCATTCCACGGGGCGCCATTCAGACTACGTACGGGACGCAGACCGAAGGGGGCGGAAGTGTTTGCCATAATTGGCTCCTTAGGATTGGGTTATATTGATCTTGGAGTAACGGTTCTCCCCGGCTTTTTCTTCCAGGGTTCCGCGCTTGATCGCCGAATCGAATCGGTCGACTTCACTCTGAATCAGTTGCTGGTCCTCGGCGTAGAACTCATTCTCGATCTTCATGAGATAAGCGTACATCGCAGAACCATCTTCATTCTTCCCGACAAGACGCTTTACTTGACTACCGTCTTCCGGTGCTTGAACTTCCTTAGGCTCGACGAAGGTATAACCACCGCGTTGGGCCTCCTGGATGCGGCCAGCTACGTCATTCACCCAATGAGTATGATACCCAGGTATCTCCATCGGGACAGACAGCTTGGTTCTAGCGACGCCGAACGGGATTCTCGATCCACGCTTCGGTCGGTCTGCCTGTGTGCGAACCAGGGGAGTTGTCGAATTCTCTTGTGTCATCATCATTCTCCGAAGTAATCGCGAACGTATGCTTCGCGAGAAGGGATTAGTTTTTGCTTCACAAACTTGTCACATGCTTTCTTCGCGTCGTCGGGAAGGTCTGCATATGTCTTACCTGTGCTATTCTGTCGGGTATCACTACTACTTCCCACAGCATTCGGGCGTCTGCTGCCTTCACTGCGGAAATGCTCTGGAAAATCCTCCATTACCCGACTCTTTACTGTATCGAGGAAATCGCGGCCGGTCAGATTAGGTTGTTCGGATCTCACTATATCTGCATAGCCATTCGTGATGGCACGCAGTTTTGGGTTCGAAGTAAACCATTTGTTCTCACCTACCCACTCAGTCCAGATGGGATCAGGTTGATCGGGTTGAGGTTGGGGTTGACCTTGGAACTGCGGCACCTTCGGGGCGTCTCCAAGTTTTTCCAGCCGCTCTTCAATCTCGACAACAAGTTCTCCATCATTATCTCGCAGGGCAGCTTTGCGAGCATCCTGCAATTCTTTTCTTGCGCGCTCGAATGCGCGGGTTTCCGTCTCTTGGTGAAATTTCGCAAACTCAGTGATGGTTTGCTGCATCTCAGCGAGAGTACGATCTCTCTTGGTAAGCTCGTTGCGGAGCTTGTCGAGGTCTTTCCGAAGGAATCCGTTGATGCGTTTTCCCTCTTCAAGGAACTCGTCTGCAGGTTTCCAACGTTCGGGAGGACCATCGAACTCTTCAGCGGGACGCCAGCCGAATAGACGGGCTTCCTTTTCCGCTTCTGAGGGGGCAGTCAAACCAGACTCTTGTTCTCCCACACCATCCAGGATTTCTTGCGTCATGACTTTTCTCCTTCCAGGACGCCTTTAACGTCCAGATCATTTATCAGACGGTACATCTTTCCGTCCGATCCTTTTCTCTCGGTGCCAGAGTAACGTGCGAACACTACTCGATCACCGACTTGACACCACGGTTCCTTCTGGTCAGCGTATGCCGTATTGCCGAGGGAGATAACGGTTGCTTCCGTCTGCCCCATCTCTTCGCGGCGTGTCTGCGAACCAGTCGTAACGATGATACCACCCTTCGAGACTTCCTCGACCTCCAGCGGAAGTACCAGAAGCACATGACCAACAGGACGAATTCCCGCGCTCATAACTTGGACTCCAGATCAGCCAGATCGAGATCCAGCAGCAATGCAAACGCTTGCCCGCGACCGATAGCTTCAGAGTTCATCTGGAGTGTCTCGTATGGTCCGGGACCAGTGAATGCGCCATTAACCCAGTCCAATTGGAGCTCCGTTACTTTGCTCTGCAGGTAGTCCAATACCGCCTGTGTTACTGGGTGGGTTCGCCAATTGTTGAAGTCCTCCTGTGAGGGCAGCGGTGTCTTTACTTGGGATTCCATTGTCCATCTCCTGTCTCATCTTGATGCCATCAAGGATTATCTTGGCTGACTTCAGCAAACCTTCCTGGTGTGCTTTGGCAGCCCCTATCTGAGCGTTGAGAAGGGCGATGGCGTGACCATTCTCTTCGCTCTTTGCTTCGGCGAGTAGCTTGATTGCACTCGCTCGGAGTTCTTGAATCTTGGCCTGGTTCAACTCGACCTCGCCAAGGAGTTCCATGGCGGCCAACTTCATCGTCATGTTGTCCTTGTTGATTTGTGTCTGGGCTTTGAGCTGGGCAACTTGAAGTTGGAGTGGAATCGGGGCAGGAACCTTCTCGGGACCAGGGAATACTTCCTCGATGTCGGTGATTTGAAGAGCGCGGAGGAATCTCCGTTCCACAGCCGCCCGATCGTAGCCCGCGGTGACTGCGCTCGCCTCGCGGAGGAATTGGGCTTGCTGAATCTTCTGGGCGTCTGATACCATGTTTGGGTCTGCGGAAGGGCAGATACTCTTCTCGCTTTCCTGGTAGTCTTCAGCCAGTACTTTTGCGGGAGTAGAGGAGGCGGTGGCGTAGTACTCGACCGTGTCGTCCAGGTAAACTTGATTCAGCAAGTAAAGTTTGCGGAACTCTTCTTTCATTGCGCGGTGGAGACGCTTGAAGATTCCGATGAAGACTCGTTGGCCTTCGGCAATCATATTGCGAGAGGTTTCGGCGGGGGTATTTTGACCCGGATTCACGCCGACTTGTGGGTCAGTCGCCCCGGCAACACGCTCGCCGTAGTTGATGAGGAGTTGCACGAGGGAAAAGAGGACCGTGCTCGGAGCCTTGACGTCGAGCGGCACAACATTCTTCCGAAGATCGTCTCCCGTAGCATCCACTCTCTTCCATTCGAACGGACGGAAGCTGGTATCCCCCGAACGAATCCGCGCCCCGCGACCAAGAAATCCCCCTGCCGTGTTGGAGAGAGTTCCAGCGTCAAGTAGTTGATTGATCAGCGAATTGATTGACTCGTTCAGGGGACCCAGCAGAATTCCGAAGCCGAGATCGTAGATGCCACCGTCAGGAGAGGGGATGAAGGGATACTTCGTGAAGTAATTCGTGGCGCGAATGAAGTAGATCTTTCCGCCTGAAGTCCGCTTCACGTCCTTCGTGACGAAGCGAGCAACAATCCGGCAGAGATGGCCGGTGTCTTGCCGCACGGTCACGACGTAAGGTTCCTTGAAACCATCATCATCGAGATCGAGCCAGCAATGCTGCTCAAGAAGCATGTAGGGGGTTTCGGGATCATCGCCTGTTGGCAGCACGCCCTGAGAATTCGCCTTCGCTTCGTCCAGCACATTCTCGAAACCGTTATAAACGGGGGGAGTCTCGGACGGAGCCTCGCAATAAACACCTTGACGCTCCTTCCCCAGCACTTCATTCGCGCTCAACTGCAGCACATGAGTCACACGACTGGCTGTATCGAGACTCTTCGCGAAGTAAGGGATCACAAGATCCTTTGCCAGGATGTTTTCACTGACATTGTGACCGAGATCGGAGTCGAAATAGGATTTCTTGAACGCACAGCCGATAATCGGAACCGTAATCAGGACGCGATCGTGGCTATCTTCCCAGTTTTCGTCCTCTTCCAGGACTTGATAGCTCATATGGGCGGCAACGCGGGCGGCACGAGCGGCCTTCCGTCCATCAGGATCAGCCCCAAACGTCTGGCATTTCACGATGTCGGGGCCAGGAACCATTGCCGGGTATGCGCGGGCGTGGAATTGCAGGGCTGCAACCGTAATAAGCGGGAACTTTACATTCGCTGCACCAACCCAGGGGAAAGATTTCTCTTCCGAAACCTGCAGCGCAAGATCCAGCGCCATCTTCATCTTCTCTTCCCACGCGGAGCGGGAATTCAGATCGAGCGTGTAGCCAGAAATAACCTCATCTGCGATGTTTGCTCTATCGGTAGTCGAAAGCAATTTCGCAACATTT
>Ga0209202_1000983_pt1 | contig 19074 bp, 21 predicted proteins | sample AD_UKC032_MetaG_FD_184416 | JGI IMG/M metagenome (GOLD analysis project Ga0209202, IMG submission 184416) | Active sludge microbial communities of municipal wastewater-treating anaerobic digesters from USA - AD_UKC032_MetaG (SPAdes) (version 2) | ecosystem: Engineered > Bioreactor > Anaerobic >... | reverse complement strand
GATCACCACTTCGTTTTTGACATCGTCAGAGATCCAGTCGGCATAGGCATCGAGGATCAGGTGCGGGTTTTTGTGCACCGGGCCGTGACTCGGGGCAATCAGGTCAATTTTCAGGGCACGGATCTTTTCAAGGTGGCCTTTGATACTGCCGCGGAACGGCATCATGATCTCGGCATAATACCGCTTTGCCGGGATATAGAATTCAGACCGATCGGAGACGTAAAGGCTGGTCGATGCTGCATGGTGCCCGAAGAGATCGCAGGGGAAGAGGATTTTATCCTCCTGGAGGTAGGTGACCTGCGTCTCCGGCCAGTGGGTCCAGGGGGTGAGGATGAACTCGAGCGTCCGGTTGCCCAGCGGGAGGGTTTCGCGATCTTTGATGACCTTGAACTTATCCGGAGGAAGATGAAGCAGGGCAATGAGTTGGTCCCGGCACTTCTCATTGGTCACCACCATGGCGTCAGGGAAGAATTCAAGGACCATCGGGAGGGTGCCCGCATGGTCCTGCTCGGCATGGTTGATGACGATATAGTCAATACGCTCGATTCCCAGTTTGACGAGGTTTGAGATGAGATCGAACTCCCTGGTGGGATCAACGGTATCGATCAGTGCGGTCTTCTCGCTGCCGCGGATGAGGTAGGCATTGTAACTGGTGCCTTCCGGCAGGGGGATCAGTTCGTCAAATATCCGCCGGTCAAAATCAAGCGCCCCGACCCAGAAGATTCCCGGGACAATTTCTCGTGATGCCATGGTATACCAACACCTATTCCTCTTTAAATAATTTCTTCTCCGAACCGCAGACCGGGCACACCCAGTCAGCCGGAAGTGCAGAAAACGGTGTTCCCGGCAATATATTCTGTGCCGGTTCACCCTTCTCCGGATTATACTCGTGTCCACAAATCATGCAAATGTATTTAGTCATCAGGTAAAACCCCCAAAATACTGGCTGGTACAACAGTAGCGCGGAGAATTGCAATAATGATTTCGATAGTGCACGCCCCACACCGGCTCTCAGGGAGGACCGGGGGGGAGGGCTGCCGGGTCCTCGAGATGATACCGGTCGAAGAAAAACTTAAACGACTGATTATGCCGGGCTGCCGTAACGGGCGAGAATGATTTGAGGATCTCGAACATGAAGTCAATCCGGGAATCAAACGATGGTGGGATAAGAGCGTTAAAGCCCTCTTTCGTGAGATCGTCGGTGAATGGAAGCGACGGGAGGCCCAGCTTCTGCAGGGACTCGTCCGGGAGCCCGGCATAATACCAGCTCTCGATCTCCATGATGACAACAACGATACTGCTCCCGGTGATATTGGAATACCAGTGGTACAGGAGCTGTTTCTTGTCCTTCACGGACCGTTCCGCATCGATATCAGCGACGAAAATATAATCATTCCTCATATCTGAGAGGCTTTTTAGGAAATTGTTCACTTTCACCCGCTTGATGCTCGCATAGGGAAGAATTTCAACGGAATCATACCTGGGCAAAAACAATGGTTTCATGACCCGGCCGAAGAACCGGACATCATCTTCACCCTCCACGAGGATATAGAGCCGTTTTTTCATGGATCAGAATCCCAGCAGGTTCTGGACATAGAGCTCTTCGATCCCGATCTCGTTTGCCAGAAACGTCCGGACCTCTTCCTTATCCCCGGGGCGGGATATGATGGAGAAGCCTTCGCTGTCCCGCGAGATGAGGAGGAGATCGTCAAGCGTCGCATGCTTGACTGCCTCGGTACTGTGCGTGGTGATCATCACCTGTTTTTTCTCCGATGCCTCCTTCATCATCCTCATGAGACGCGCGACAAGGAACGGGTGGATATGGCTGACCGGCTCCTCGATGATGATAAAGGGTTTTTTCTCGAAATAGAGCGCGATGATCATGGCAAAGATCGCGATCGTCCCGTCAGACAGCGACGAAGCGGGCAGGTCCCGGCTCCGGGTGTACCGCTCCCGCATGGTCAGGATCAGGGATACGTCCATAAATTTCTGGACGGAGAAATCCTCGATAAATGGCAGCACGTCCCGGAGCAGGTTGGTGAATTTCCGCTTCTTTTCCGGGTTCTCAAGGATGCTCTTGACCACCAGCGCAAGGTTGCCTGCGTTCTCGTCCAGTTCCCGTTTCGCGGTGATGACCATCCCTTTCTTGGGGAGTTTGGGATCAATATCGTAGACCGCGATCCGGTCAAAAAATCTTTCGAAATGCGGGAGGGGGCAGCCGTAGAAGGTCTCGAGGAGCAGGGTGCGTTCCGGGAGCTTTTTCCCCCGGAAGAAGAGCGGGATTATATCGTTTTCTGTCAGAGGGCATCCCCCGGGAATGTCGACGGTATACTGGACCACCCCTTTCACCACGGATACCAGGACAGAACCCTTTCCCAAAGCCTGGTTCTTGTCATTGCGGTTGCGGCCGTTAGCACAGGATAAGACCTCATAGCAGATCCGGAGATTATCATAGACAATAGAGAACCCCTCGCCGGTTGCATTGAAATCCAGTGCGAATTCATACGACGACTCGCAGGGACGCACCTCTATCTGCGACTCTCCTTTCCGGGTCCTGTCCACGATCTCCTCGGTCCCGTCCAGTTCGTAAGTCACCCTGAGCGCCAGATTCCGCTCATTTCCGATCTTGGTATTCCGGATATACTCTGCTCCCCCCTGCAGGGCAATGGCATTGACAATACCGTAACGGGCGATGTCCCGCAGGAACCGGAATACACTGATGAAATTGGATTTCCCTGCCGCATTGGAGCCGATCACGACATTGAGCCGGGATAAGTCAACGTCAATCTCTGAAAAACTCTTGAAATTTTCAATATGGATCCGTTTTATTGGCATACATGCTCCTCTCGTCAGTGTCTCTTTCAGACAAAAAGAATGTATTGGTTTAATAAAGGAATGGCAGGGTCAGATGACGAAAACATAATTATTGAGGACCATGATCCCATAATTGAGATATGCCAGGTAACAGACCCAGAGGAAGCAGGGAACAAGCAGCATTCCCCCATAGACATTGAACCGGAACACCTGGATGATCGCAGAGATAAGCGTTGCCCAGAGAGCAATGATACACAAGAATGCGATGAAGATCGCATGAACGCCGAAGAATGCATACGCCCACACAAGCGTGAACACGAGCTGCAGAGCGAACAGGATCAAACCGAATGAAACATCGCGCTGACTGACACCTGATTGCAGGATAAAGAAGAGGACAAGCCCCATGAGAACGAAGGAGACCATCCAGACCGGTGAAAAAACCCAGGACGGGGCTGAGAAAATGGGCTTGATAAGATTTTCATACCATGCAGGCATCCCGGGAAGGGCTGCATACCAGAATTTATAACCGGCAAACACGCAGGCTGCGAGAGACACTGCGAGGGTGAGAAAACTTTTCACAATGCTTTGCGCCGTCATTTGTTTCCAGCTATGGTTTTCGGGAGGTGAGGATATATATTTTCTTGAACATTCGGGTCAGAACAACCAGCATTGAAATGATTGCTCTGGAGAAATCATGGGAGAAGCGCTCCCGGGGGCTTTTGCTCACGGTTGAGCCCCCGCCGCTTTTGCAGCCCCTGCATTGAGATAATCACCAACGAAGGTTTTTTCGTTATCCTCAAAGAAAAGAGGACCATCCTGTCGCAAACCGCTCCCGCCACCGAGGGGGGCAGGGATGGTAAAAAGGAGGGTCGATCATGGGGAGAAAAAGAGGGCTTCACCAGAGCCGAAAAAACATATTATTTCCCTTTCCTTGATGCCCGGAACGGATCGATCCAGCTGAACATGCCCCGTGACTGTTTGTCGGGAAAAACCCCTTCTGCCACCGATTTCACCTCTTCGACAGCGTAGAATGCATTCGGATGAAACTGTTTGATGATCCCGATTACCTGGGAAAGGTCCTGCCGTTTGATGATGGTGAATACCATGTTCACCCTGCCGGTACCCCCTTCCCCGTCGATGCTGGTAACGCCGTAGTTATGCGAACGGAGGACCTGCAGCAGGTCCTGCGGGTCCTCCCTGGTGATAATACGGACGCTTGTCAGCCCGAGGGATATCTTCTCCTCGATCATCATACCGATGAACGTGCCGGTCGCAAACCCGGCACCATACGCGATATAACAGACCACGTTCGTCATGTTGTTCATGACCTGCCCGATGGCTACTAGCCATATGATCACCTCGAAAAACCCGATCAGGGGAGGGAGATATTTCACTCCTTTTGAGAGGAAAATAACCCGGAGGGTATCGAGGCTCATGTCACAGACCCGGGCAAAGAAGATCATCAGTGGGACGAAAATAAAGGTGAACAGGTTAGAAAAGAGTGCTGCATCGAACATGATTACTTGGTTTTACGGCAGCAATGTTAACCGTTTGTGGCCGTATGAGGGGGGAAGAAAGAATGGCCGGCAGTCTGCTGCAATGCCGAAATGAAAGAGAGGGGATCAGGGGGATCCGGTCGTTGCGTTGGTGATTATGAATTTTTTTACCCAGGTGCCTCTTTGCTGGTCCCTGATATTCAGAACCGTGACTGTCCACTCCCCGGGAGAAGCCCCCCGGTTTGGCGCCAGGTCAAGACTGCAGGATATCTTTGAGGATTCCATGGAGAGCGGTCCATCACAGACAAGTTCGGTTGCATTTTTCATCAGGCTGACTTTCACTTCATTCCTGAAGTTCTGGCCGGTGATGACCAGAGAAACCTTCTCATGTACTGCCCCGGTAACCGGGTACATCCCGGCAATGATCGGTGATGCCTCCCCGATGGTAAAAATCCCGGGTTGTGAATCAGACTTTCCGTCGGGATTGGTCACGATAAGGGTATAGACACCATCACTTTTTCCCTTAAGGTTGAAGAGACACGAGATGTCAAAAGCGGTGACCCTGACCACGGTAGCGTTGATCGCAGCGGAACCGACCCTGACCAGTCTGACGGTAGCACCTTTCTGGAAGTTTGTCCCGGAGATGGTGACACTTACTACCGTATCCCTGACGGCAAAGCCGGGAGAGATATTCGAGATGACGGGGGCAGTGCCGGAGGAGCTTTGGGGGGGTTCCGAAAGGAGAGTGGGAGAAACAACCGGTACAATCGAGATAACGACGTGGCCGACTTTCACCGTATATATTTTTTCCACCTCCGTCCGCGGACTCTTCTCCACCCAGGTGCTTGTCCGGTGGCCCCATGAACCGTCGGTATTCTTCTCGATTATTCCCCGCGTGTACTGGTCCGTTGCTGCATCATAGTTCAGGATCACGTACAGGGCAGGGGCAGTTGCCGAGGAAGACGTTGCAATGATATCCCCCGCTCCATACTTTGCATCCGGGTGCGTGGGCAGGGCAGTTGTTCCGGCAGATGCCGGTTCTTCGGAACAGCCGGCAAAAAACACGCTAAAAACCAGAAGAAAGGAAAATAAAAGGCAGAACGGGGAATTTCCGGTCATAATCCTATCTTTGGCACAGCGATGTATAAGATTTTTGCCGGCCTCCAGGGTGGAGGGCAGAGAGACCGTACGGGGAGTGGGCGGGACAACATGGGCTGCCCCGGCAGCGGGGCTCATGCGTGAGCAAAAGCCCCCGGGACCATCTGTCCGATGATTTCTCCAGAGCCATGTTATCAGCGCCAAACTTTTTCCGGCACCGGCTTTCAGGCCGGACGGGTGCGTTGCAGGCATGGTTCTTGTGATTATGATCCATTACAACAGTTGAATCGGGATACGGGAATGTTCAGGTCCTTTTCCTGAGCAGGTCCTGTACTGCCCGTTCCCGCTCCACGGCACCTGGTTTCCATGCAGCCATTTTTCCTTCCCCAAATACCGGGGACGCTTTCTGGTAAAAGGTGCCAAGCGCGATCGGCGCATCGCTGGTATAGTCCCATTCCCGTGCTTTTGCACAGGCCGCTTCAAAATTTGTCCGGTCATGCCCTGTCATCTCGTACACACGGGGCGAATAATAATCAGCGGCAGGGAAAAAGGTTGCACAGATCTGGAGCACGTCGATAAACGCAAACCCCTTATGGGCGATACTCTCGCGGATCTGCGCCCGCAGCAGGTCCATCTTCTTCGAATACCCCCGGGCAACATACGTTGCACCGCCCGCGAGCATCAGCTCTATGGGATTGAGAGGGGTTTCCTCCGTACCAAGCGGGGTCGACTTCCCCTTAAACCCGCGGGGGGATGTCGGGGTATACTGCCCGGTCGTCAGGCCGTATACGCGGTTATCATGGACAATGACCGTAATATCGATGTTCCGTTTGGCAGCGAAGAGAAGGTGGTCAAGCCCCTCAGCATAACAATCGCCATCGCCGGCACAGCAGATGACCGTCAGGCCGGGGTTGGCAAGCTTGATACCGGTTGCGACCGGAATTGTCCTGCCATGGATAGAGTAGAACGAGTTGATATTGAGGTAATCGGCGATCTTGGCATGGCATCCGATACCGGACACCAGCACGACCTTGTCAAGGGACTGTCCTTCCTGTTCCATCTCGGCCAGAACGTTCTTCAGGGTATGCTGGATGGTGAAGTTCCCGCAGCCCGGGCACCAGGTGTTCTTTGCCTTCGTGATAAGCGGGCGACCGGTCATGGGAGCACCGCCCGGATCTTCTCACCCAGGGATTCCGGCGTGAAAGGACGCCCGTCATACCGGAGTATTTTCTCGTGACAGGTAATCCCGTGCTCCCCGGCAAGGGTAGCGAGCTGGGCTGTCGCATTCTCTTCGACCGCTATCACCGTAGCGGTACCCTCCAGCGCCTTTTTAAGCGATTCCACCGGGAACGGAGAGAGGATAACCGGCCGGACAACCCGCAGGCCCAGATTGCCGGCGACTTCCCGGCATACCCCGGCAGTCGATCCCCAGCAGAGCAGTGCCACCGGCGCTGTCAGGTTTCCGGAGATGTTCACCTGCTGGTACCGGCTCATGGCCTGTGCAAGAGTCTCTGCTTTGCGCAGCCGTTTTCTCGTCATGAGATCCACCATTTCCGCTTCCTCGGTCGTTATCCCCGCCTCGTCATGGGCATAACTGTTCACCTTGACAACCGCGCCACCGGTACCAAAAAATGCTGGAGGGGAAATACCGGACGGCGTGTCTGCATACCGGAGGTAGGGAACAGTCCTGTCCCCGGACAGAGAGGTCCCCTTCGGGACCTCCGGAACAGCTGAAAGATCGGTACTGTACGTTCCTTCGGAAAGGGTCTTGTCGGAGAGAATAAAGGCGGGGACCTGGAACTCCCAGGCAAGGTGCATGGCGGCTTCCGACCAGTACACGGCCTCCTCCGTCGTTCCCGGCGCCACGATGAGCCGGGGGAACTCCCCCTGCCCGGCATGCAGTACGAACAGGAGATCCGACTGGCCGGTATAGGTCGGGAGACCAGTCGACGGGCCGGTTCTCTGGGACATCAGGAAGACAACCGGGAGTTCTGCCATGCCGGCAAGGGAAAGCCCCTCGGTCATGAGACAGAATCCGCCACCGGATGTACCGACCGCTGCCCTTTTTCCGGCCCCGGCAAAGCCCAGTGCCATCAGGATGACCGCGATCTCGTTCTCGGGATGCACCACAAAAAGACCCAGCTTCTCCTGCTCTTCTGCCAGGAAATGGAGGAGGCTCGACGAGGGGGTCATGGGGTACGAGATATATGCTTCAAGGCCGCCCCTTGCAAGGCCGATGCCGACAGCCTCATTCCCGGTCAGGAGGGGGGCCGGGGGATTGCTGCAGGGGGCGACCGGGTGCACGGTTGTAAGCATGTCGTATGCCCGCCGGGCGACCCGGAGGTTCTGGTCCAGACCTTTCGGGATATGGGAAGAAAACACGGCCTCTACGGCCTCCCATGAGAGCCCGGCCGCCTTTGCAAACCCCCCGATGACCGCTGAATTTCCCATGATACCCGGGGCCTTTTCGGCAGAAAGGATCTCCTGAAGCGAAATCCCCTGCCCCTTTGCCTTCACCTGGTCCTGGTTAAAGATCATGGCCGTGTCCGGCTTCCACGCGCCCTTGTGCCGCTCCACCGTTTCCTGGTCCAGAGCCAGAACAAAATCCACGCTTGTCCCGCAGGTACCGGTGACAGTTTCCCTTCCCCGCACAATCGCGAAGTTGTGCCCCCCGCGGATGAGGGACGGATAATCAAAATACAGGTATATCCGGTATCCAAGGTGATTGAGCAGCTGGGCTACCATTGCTCCCGCATTGTTTATACCGTCTCCTGCTTTCCCGCCAATCAGAACCGAGACCTCGTTCATACCATAACCCCGCATGTTCTGGTGCTGCAGGGTGGGCTATATAGGTTGGCATACCCGCCAAACCGGAGCAGGTGTTTCCTGCCATCAGGCTGTAATGCCCCGCATCTATCCGTGAGGTTCTGGAGAATAATGTGAGAGAAAGGAGGTTTTTGCGCAATACAAAAATCATTATAAGGTTCTATGATTGCACCATTGCACCCGCCTGTTCCCGATGGGGGCGCATCCCTACTGTATGATGGCGACAGAGGGTAGTAAATGATATGGCCGGACGCTACTAACGGTAAATGTTTTTAGATCCAATAAAAACATTAGTGTATTTCTGGGAGAGTAAATTCATAATATTTTCCTTTATATTCAAAAATTCGCGTATCTTCCCCGGTTGAATTCAGCCAATAACGACCGTTAAACTTATCCATTTCATTAGCTGTTAAGGAGATCATATAAAAACGCGTACTGTCATCATGTATTCGTAAGGGATTTTGTTTTTTATCCCGGATTATCAATGCCAGCTGCGGAAATTCTTTGAAATCTTCATCCGTGAGAGAGAAATGAATCCCCTGCGGGTTATAACTTCCATTTAATTCATACAAACGAAGAGTCGAAAAACTTTCTCCAGCGAATAATGAGAAAATACTGGACAAATTCAGTAAAATAATGATGATGGCCAGAATCACAACAAAAACGTACCATTGTTTTTTCAGAATTTCAATAAATGTCATATTTTAAATCAGTTGTTCAAGTATCGCTTTTAAATTGTTGATTTTGTAAGGTTTCGACAACCTGCCGGAAAAACCGTACTGCAAATAATTCTGCACAACAGGGTCATGGGAATACCCGCTTGAAACAATTGCTTTCACCGCGGGATCATAGGATTTCAACAGGGCGATGGTATCCTTTCCTCCAAGCCCTTCCGGGACCGAGAGGTCAAGGATGACAAGGTCAAACGGCGCTCCGGCCTCTTTCTCGTGTTTGTACAGGTCGAATGCAGCAGCCCCGTCCCGGGCAAACATCACCTCGTACTCAAGAAACGTAAGGACTTCAAGCGTGACATCGAGGATGATCTGCTCGTCGTCCATGAGGAGAATTTTTCCTTTACCGGCCATACCCACCCCGCATATTGCCGGCGAAACATCCGGGTGCATCGGAATAATGCCGGAAAAATTCCTGGATTGTTGTGGCAGAACGGCGGTTCGTCAATTGCATTCACCCATGAAAAATTGTTGCGGCTATTTTTTTAGGGCCCGTAAACGTGCCGCTTCTTTCTGGTCCTCCACGCGCAGGAGGAACGTCCCGTGGCAGGGTTTGGTGTAGGGAAAGATAACAAAATCCCCCTCAAGCCCTATCGCAATAGGAGGCAGGCCGATAACGTACACATCGAAGACCTTGAACCCGGGCTGGACATCGATGAACTCGCTGAAATGTGCCTTTACATAATCCCGGGATTCCTTAAATGTTGCGTCCCGTAAGACAATCTCATAGTTCATTGACTCTACGCATCCCATGGCTTCACCTCATCCAGTGCTTTTTTCAAAGGAAGCGGGTTATGGACGGCCTTTGCCGCGATGGTAGTACAGGGAAAGTCAATCTTTTTTACCTGGTCTTCGTAATGTTCCCCGTACACCAGCGTATAGAGCTTCGCCTGCGAGATGGCCCCCATGGTTGCCGCATAGCTGACCCCGGCATCGTTGTGGATAAAAACAAAGCAGAGGTCAAAGTCCCGCTTCCTTTCCGATATCTGTGCCACGGCCCGATCGAGGTCCATGACCTCCCCAAGATAGTGCCGATCCGTGTCGGCCACCACAAGCAGCGTGTTGGCTGCCTTGTTGCCGGCAACAACCGGGGTTACCCCTCCCTTCTTCAGCCGGTTTATCAGGTAGAGTGCAATGCTGGTCTGCACCGGCACCTGCGGACATCCGAGCACGAGAAGTGCCGCCTTCCGGGGGGTCATTGGTTCGTCAGTCACCAGAGATCAGTTCCTGCCTCGCAGCATCTCTATCTTCATTATCCGGTTTTTGGGAGATAACCTTTCGTATCGTACCGGCCCGGGAGTTCAGCCAGACCGGATCCCGGTTATCCGCTCCGGGTGGGTATAGACCGTGAACCGTTCGTCCCGGGAGAAGCCGATGAGGGTGATTCCCGCAGCATCGGCAGCAGCAATCCCCTTGTCCGTTGTTGCCGCCCGGGAGATGATCACGGGTATCCCGGCATGGGCGGATTTCCGGACCATGCCGGCCGGCTGCCGGCCGGTGCAGCCGATCGCGCAGCGGGAGAGGTCGATCCCGTTGAGGACCGCATGCCCGACGAGCTTGTCGACCGTATTGTGCCGGCCGACATCGCTGCTCTTCTGCAAAAGCCTGCCATCGCAAAAGAGCACCGAACAATGGACACCGCCGGTCTTTCTCCAGAGTTCGGTCTCGATCTCGCGGGTTACCCTGACCACGTCGTCCGGAGAGAGCCGGATATCCGATACTGCCCGGGGCGGTGTCGAGAGGAAACTGAGACCGCCTGAGGAGCCGACCTCCCGCTTCGTACACCGCAGGTCACAGCCAATATCGGAGTAGACAAGGATGCGATCGCCATCAAGCGTTACCTTGTCCACGCAGCGGAGGATGCCTTCGCTCACGAGATAACCGGCGCCCAGTTCCCGCAGCTGGTCGCGGCTCGCAACCATCTCTGTGACCGGCTGGTCGTTGAGGAGGAGCTCAAACCGGTCCTCGACGACGACGGCGTCCTCTGTCTCCCGTGCCTGGCCTTCAATGACCTGGACACTGTGGTGCACAGAGATCATGGTGCCCCCGTCTGTTCATGAACCCATGCAAGGTACGGCCCATAGCCTGCAGTCACGGGAAGCACGATGATCTCCGGCACATCATAGGGGTGCTCCGCTTTGATCGCCAGTATCGCTGCTTCGGCCAGCTCCCGGCGGGTCTTGATGATCAGCAGGTGCTCCTCATCATCACAGAATTCGCCCTTCCACCAGTACAGTGACCGAACCGGCGTGATATTCACGCAGGCAGCAAGGTGCTGGTCGAGCAGGCTTTTTGCCAGCGCGGAGGACTGATCCTTTGGCGCCGTGGAACAGATCATACAGATCTCCTGCCCGCTGCCGGGGTTTTCCTCAATCTCCATACGACAGGTGTTGCCTTTCCCGGCTCATAAGGATATACAATCCGGGGAGACCGGACCGCGGACTGGCGTTAATTTCACTAGAGACGAGCACCAAGAGTATATGCTTATGTACGCGAGCAGGATGGGCAATCTCCCGCCGTATCTTTTTGCACGGATCGACGAGATGAAAGCCAAACAACGGAAACTGGGCGCCGACCTCATCGACCTCGGCGTCGGAGACCCGGACCTTGCAACACCTCCCCATATCGTGGATGCCCTCTGCACGGCCGCAAGGGACGCAAAAAACCACCATTACCCGGACTATGCCGGGTTGCCGGCCTACCGGAGTGCGGTTGCCGGATGGTACAAAAAACGCTTCGGTGTCACTCTTGATGCCGGGAAGGAAGTCCTTGCCCTGATGGGTTCCAAGGACGGCATCGCCCACATTGCTGAAGCGTTCGTGAACCCCGGCGACTATGTCCTTGTCCCGAGCCCCGGCTATCCCGTGTACCGGACCGGTACGCTCTTTGCCGAGGGGAAGGTTCACGAGATGCCGCTCCTGCGGGAGAATAATTTTGTTCCCGTTCTTGCCGACATCCCGAAGAAGGTTGCACAAGCGGCAAGGATCCTGTATATCAATTACCCGAACAACCCAACGGCAGCTATCGCCCCGGCGGGGTTTTACAAGGAGGTTGTTGACTTTGCCCGCGAACATGATATAGTCGTGATCTCGGACAACGCCTACTCGGAGATCGCCTACGACGGTTACCGCGCCCCCTCGTTCCTTGAAACCAAAGGCGCCATGGAAGTGGGTATCGAGATGCATTCGCTCTCCAAGACCTACAACATGACCGGCTGGCGGATCGGGATGGCGGTCGGCAATGCGGATGTTATTGCCGGCCTGGGGCGGGTCAAGACCAACGTAGACTCCGGCGTCTTTGACGCGGTGCAGCACGCCGCCATCACGGCCCTCTCCGGCCCGCAGGACTGCGTGAAGGATGCGTGTGCAATCTACCAGGAACGCCGCGACGTTCTCGTCCGCGGCCTGCAGAGTCTCGGGTTTGATGTCCCGCTGCCAAAAGCTACCTTCTATGTCTGGATGCCGGTGAAGGACTGCATGGCATTTTCCGGGCGGCTCCTCGCAGAAGCGGGTATCGTGGCAACACCGGGCGTAGGTTTCGGTGCAAGCGGTGAAGGATACGTCCGGTTCGCCATCACCCGCCCGGTTGCCCGGATACAGGAAGCGATCGGGCGTATGCGGGGGATGGACCTGTGAAACTCCCCCCTCACCTCACCATACAGAACGGCCGCCTCCACATAAACGGGAAGGACTGTATCGCCCTTGCAGAGAAGTACGGCACGCCGCTCTATGTGACGAGCGAGGACCGGGTTGCAGAACAGTTCGAGAAATATCAAAAAGCCCTCGGGACCCGGTACCCGAAGGTACGGGTACTCTTTGCAGCAAAAGCAAACGGCAATCTCGCCCTGATGCGGGTGCTGGCACAGAAAGGTGCCGGCGCTGATGTCTTCTCTGGCGGGGAACTGCAGCTTGCGCTCGAAGCCGGCATGGATCCGGAGAAGCTCCTCTTCAACGGGAGCTCCAAGACCCCGGCTGACCTGCAGCTTGCCGTGGAAAAAGGGATCCGGGTCTCCCTCGATTCCCTTGACGAGCTGCACCAGCTCGATGCCACCGCAAGAGCTGCGGGAACGGTTTCAGAGGTCGCGTTCCGGGTCAACCCGGCGCTCACGGTCCCCACCCACCCGAAGATTGCCACCGGTCTTGCCACGAGCAAGTTCGGCATCCCGCACGGCCAGATCCCCGCTGCGTACCGGGAGGCCCTTGCCTGTAAAAACATACGTCCGGTCGGCATTCACTGCCACATCGGTTCCCAGATCCTGGATATTGAGCCTTTCGCCCGGGCTGCAGAAGTGATGGTGCGGATCGCAAAGGAGCTGACGGAGATGGGGGTGAACCTCAAGTTCATCGATCTCGGCGGCGGTCTTGGCATCCCCTACCACCATGACACGGATCCGGCCCCGGCCGCGGAAGACTATGCGGCAAAGGTTGTGCCGATCTTCAAAGCCGGTGTTGAGGCATGCGGCATCACACCGGAACTCTGGGTTGAGCCCGGCCGGTTCCTTGTCGCGGACTCAACCGTACTCCTCACCCGGGTCAACTCGACAAAATCGGCACACAAGCGGTTTGCCAACGTTGACGCAGGTTTCAACCTGCTCATCCGCCCCGCAATGTACAACTCTTACCACGAGGTGATCGCAGCCAACAAAGCAGATGCACCCCTTACGGCGGAATACACCGTGACCGGCCCGATCTGCGAGACCGGAGATATCTTTGCAGAGAACCGGCCCCTGCCTGAACTCGCTGCCGGCGACATCATCGCGGTGCTCGATACGGGGGCATACGGCTATGCCATGTCGTCACAGTATAACGGCCGCCCCCGCTGCCCGGAGGTACTCCTCAAAGGGACGGAAGCAGGCCTTATGCGGCGGGGCGAGACACTCAGTGATCTCACCGCTGCCATGGAACACCCGGCCTGGCAGAAATAGGCGGAGGCAGGTTCGTGCTCTTTCACTACGCGCTGGTTGACGACCTCATCACCAAGGAGGAGTTCGAACGGCGCGTGGAGACCAAGATCGAGGACTGCGGGGACCTTGTGGACGAACCGACAGCCGCGATGATGGTTGTCGGTGAACTTGGCCGGGAGCACGTGAAGATTAAGGGGCTCTCGGCAAGATCGAGCCTCTTTTCATTTTTCGGGAAAGTTATCGACAAGACCGAGCCAAAGGAGTTCGAACGGGCTGACGGGGAGAAAGGCTGGGTAGCAACCCTCCTGCTCGGGGACGAGACCGGAACAACCCGGGTCGTGCTCTGGGACGAGAAGGCGGGGGCGGCGCTGGACACCGCAACCGGGGACGTGCTCGAGGTTATCGGCCGCCACCCGGGGAAGAGTACCCACGAGATCTATGCCCTTGCAATCCGGAAATCCGGCTGCGAGATCGCCTGCACTGCAACTGCCGGGGGTAGCCTCTCGACCGAGCCGGTAGATCTGGATGCGGTCCTGCTGGCGGTTGAACCGCCCCGGACCTTCACGAAACGGGACGGGAGCACCGGCGAGATGGCAGAAGCCGTCATCGGCGATGGTGAAGGGACCGCCCGGCTCGTGGCATGGGTACCGGACCTGCTGGCCGGGCTGCCGGCTGGCAGCACCGTCCATATTACCAGGGCAAAACCCAACAGCCGGGCAGAGGGAAGGAATTACAGTATCGATGAGAAGAGCCGGGTGAACGTGACCGAAACAGCGGTTACCGTTCCATTCACCCCTCTTCAATCCGTTGCCGACCAGGGGATTTACTCGGTACAAGGCACGGTGAAACAGGTACAGGAGCCGCATTCCTTCACAACAAGGAATGGCACAACGTCATGGGTCAGGAATGCACTCATCCATGATGCAGATGACGAGCTGAGGATCGTGCTCTGGGGAGACCATGCTCTCGTTCCCGTAGCACCGGGCGACCAGGTTGAGGTGTACCATGCCATGGCCAAACCCGGGAGGTTCGGGGGAATCGAGCTCGGGGTAGGACGGGGGAGTGTGTTTAGGGTGCCAAAGGAGACCCGCTGCCCGATCGTCTTCTCCGGCACGATCATCGCCGGTCCGGGCTGCCTCTTTATCGATAACGGCTCGGAACGGTACCTCATCGAAGGCACCTTCACGCACGGCAGCGAGGTTACCGTAACCGGGCTTCTCTGTGGGAGCAGGATTATTCCGGAACAGGCAGAGCAGGTGGTCGTGGATGCCCGGTCCGTTCTCCAGAGCGTCCAGCAGTTCCGGAACGAACTGAAGTCCTGAACGTTACTTTCACCCTGCGCAGAACGGGGGTTTATATCCCAGTCTTTAACATGTTGTTGTGCCATAGGAGTGTATAAGAAATGGCTGAAGGACCACTGGAAATTGAAGATTTGCCGGGCGTTGGCCCGAGCACCGCAGAGAAGCTCCGTGAGGGGGGCTACCTCTCGGTGGAAAGTATCGCAACTGCATCACCGGCCGAGCTCTCAGAGATCTCGGAGATCTCCGAGTCTACCGCCAAGAAGATCATCAAGGCAGCCCGGGAGATCGCTGATGTCGGGGGGTTCAAGACCGGCAAGGACATCTTTGAAGCAAGGAAAGATATCCGCAAGCTCTCGTTCCGTGTCCCCGAGCTGGATACCCTGCTTGGCGGGGGAATGGAAACCCAGGCCATCACCGAGATGTACGGTGAATTTGGTTCCGGTAAGAGTCAGATCGTCCACCAGATGGCAGTCAACGTCCAGCTGCCGGAAGAACACGGGGGACTGAACGGGAGCGCCGTCTATATCGACACCGAGAATACCTTCCGCCCCGAGCGTATCGAACAGATGGTGAACGGCCTTGGTATCGATGATGTCCCGGATGTCCAGGAATTTTTGAACAACATCCATATCGCCCGTGCACATACTTCGGACCACCAGATGCTCCTTATCGACAACTCCCGGGAGCTGGCAAACGAGCTCAAGGGAAGTGATAAACCGGTCAAGCTCTTCATCATTGACTCGCTCACCGCCCATTTCCGGGCTGAATATGCCGGCCGGGGAACTCTTGCAACCCGTCAGCAGAAACTGAACAGGCACATGCATGAGCTCTTCAAGCTCATCGATGAGCACAATGCCGTGGGGCTCGTCACCAACCAGGTCATGTCCAACCCGGCGGTCTTCTTCGGCGACCCGACAAAACCGATCGGGGGCAACATTGTCGGCCACACCGCCACCTTCCGGCTCTACCTGCGGAAGAGCAAAGGCGGGAAACGGATTGCACGTCTTGTGGACAGCCCGAACCTCCCCGAGGGTGAAGCACCATTCATGGTTGAAGAGGCTGGTCTCAAATCGTGCTGAAGGCACTCCTCACGGATATTGACGGGACGATCACCACCCCCGACCGCAGGATATGTACCGGATCCATTGAAACGATCCGGTCACTCCTCGATGACGGCATCGAGGTTGTACTGGCAAGCGGGAACACCTCCTGTTTCATGGATGCCCTCTCCAAGATGATCGGGACGAAGGGGACATTCATTGCCGAGAACGGCGGGGTATACCGCATCGGGTATACCGGGTCCCCCGTTGTTACCGGGGACCAGACCCTTGTGAAAACAGCACTGGGCATTGTCCAGGATCACTTCCGGGAGAGGGGGATAGCGCTCGATCTCTACAGCCCCACGTACCGCTTCTCTGACATGGCCTTTGCCCGTACCGTCTCTGCCGACGAGGTGCGACAGGCGCTCCATGCTACCCCGGTACAGGTCATTGACACCGGGTATGCCATCCACCTGCAGGCACCCGGCATCAATAAGGGAACGGCCCTGGTAGCACTTGCGCAAAAGATGGGGCTTGAACCCGCCGATTTTCTTGCCATCGGAGACTCGCTCAACGATGTCCAGATGCTGAAGACTGCCGGTATCGGCGTCACGGTTGCCAATGCACACCCGCAGACAAAGGCCGCGGCACAGTACATTGCCCGAAAAGAGTATGGCGACGGGTTTGTGGAAGCAGTTGAAAAATATTATCCTTATTTTCGCGCAAGGTAGCGGTCAACGACAATATAGTCCTTGATGTCCTTGACAGCCTCAAAGGGGATGATCAGGAGCTTGTCGTCTTCGAGATTATAGCCTTCCGTAGAAAACGTCTGGTCCGGGTGGATGACCATATCCAGGACCTGGCCGGAATCAAAATCAACCCGGATGTTTTTCAACGTCCCAACGAGCTTTCCGTCGTTGCTCATGATCTTTTTTCTTGAAAGGCTGCGGGCAAATACACGAGTCATAAAAAAATTAGCGACGTATAAATATATAAAGTGTTCCAAATTCTTAAAAAAAAAGAGTTTTTCCCGATTGAAATAAGCAAGACCGTTATTTGAACATTTCAGCGGCCATGCGGATATCCGCCCCGCGGATGGTTTTCCTGCCGGCATGGTCAGACATCTTCTTTGCTTCCCTCGCGAGAAAAGCCCCGTATTCCTCCATGAGCCCGGCAAGGGTTTCCGTTGCATCGGCACTGACCCGTTCGGCACCGGCTTTCTTGATGATCCGTTCTACAGCAGCCTGGGATAACTCTGTCATAATCCTCATTCCTCCCATACCATTTGACTTGACATATCTAAATATTCGCCCTGCAGGAATCACGGGGAACGTTCTCTCGCTCCCAGGGACTTCGCCCCAGCTGCTGAGGCAACCCCCGCATTGCGATGATTACTCAGGAAGGTTATTTGCGATTTTTTTAAAAGAGAAAAGGACAATTCTGTCGCAATGCGCCATGAGCCCCGGAGGGGGGCAAAGCGGGCGCAGGGGGGGGTCGATCGTTGGGAGAAAAAGAGGTTCTCCTATCTGAATTGCATTGAACAGAGGTGATTTATGGATTTTTCACGTTCTCAATGACGTACGATCAACGCCGCCGCCCCGAAGGAGCGTCCCCGCGGCGGATCAATAACCCAAAGCATACAAAAAAAGACGGAACTGCCCCGCCGTGCCCCGCGAGGGGCCCGGAGGCAAAGGAGCCCTCCTGGCTGCAATTTTCATGGTTCCATTCTGAACTCTTAAACCTTCATGCCCGTTTTAAAAAAGCGCTTTTCTCCCCGGGCTTACCTCTTGCCTATAACGAGGGGAAGACCCGGATGACATCCGACTGGGTGAGGATCCCCACCGGCTTTTTGTTCTCAACGACAATGAGCCGGCCGATCTCCCGTTCCTTGAACCTGCGGATGACCTCAAAGAGTTTCACGTCGGACGATATCTCCTCAACATCGGAGGTCATCACTTCCGAGACCGGCGTTGTCAGGGGGAGGTTGTTCTCGATGGCACTCGCGATGTCGCTCATGGTCACGATCCCCGAGAGAACGCCGTCTTCGATTATCGGGGCGCCATGGATGCGTTCATGGTTGAAAAACACGAGGGCGTCCTGCAGGGAGTCAAGGCTCCTGAGCGTCTTGAGGGGGCTTGACATGTAATTCCGGATGGGCTGTTTGGGCAGGGAGATCATCTCAGACGTTGCAATGAGGAGCGACTGTTTTACCTCATCCTTGCCGAACACCTCGCCCCGGATCAGGAGCTTGTTTACGGGAGTTGGTCCGATCGTGATCTGGTCACCGATCTCGAAGATCTTTGCACTGCCCCTGAGTTTAATCACTGCATGACAGATATCGGGGTGGCAGAGCGTGGTAAAATCGATCTCCCGGGCAGTTGCCCCCTGCACGATCTCGCCGTTCCTGCTGATGGGGACATCATAATCATCACCGGTAACATTCAGGTTGAGTTCATTGTAAGCGAGAGCGGTAGGGATATATCCCCCTTTGGGACCCGGGACACCGTCCACGAGACCGATAGCTTTCAATGCCTGCATCTGGTTGCGCACGGTCCCCGCGTTGCGCTGGATCCTGTCAGCGATCTCCTCACCTTTGATGGAGTGCGAGTGCTGGTGGTAGAGGGTGATTAAGGTGATGAGGATATCGCGCTGGATAAGGGACAGGTCCATAACGATAAACCGTATGACCGTCCATAAATATATAGGTAGTCGATTATGGAATTCGAGAAAATGCCGACGGTGCCAACTGCGGATGAGATCCTTGACCGGAGTTTCCGCCGGGCGGCAAAGAAGATGCAGGAGAAGACCAACAAGGAACGCGCCAACACCGAGTTTGTCCGGGCAGTTGGTGCGGCTATCCATGAC
>Ga0209202_1000976_pt1 | contig 19217 bp, 18 predicted proteins | sample AD_UKC032_MetaG_FD_184416 | JGI IMG/M metagenome (GOLD analysis project Ga0209202, IMG submission 184416) | Active sludge microbial communities of municipal wastewater-treating anaerobic digesters from USA - AD_UKC032_MetaG (SPAdes) (version 2) | ecosystem: Engineered > Bioreactor > Anaerobic >... | reverse complement strand
AAAACAATATGGGACACATCCACACCCTGTGCTTCTTTTTTATCCAGCCACTCTGAAATGTTCATGGTTTATTTTCTCCTTTCCAGTCGATTACGCTATCGCTTTTCGCGCGGGTCAGTCGTGATGACGATGACCTCTTTCCTTGAGGGCAAAGAGCGCGCAATCCGTTTCAGAATTTTCATAAACATCCACGGCAGGCATTCGGAGGGATTTGAAGCCTATGGCGTGGCAGCCATAGGGGGACTTTGTCTCATGGGTAATATAGAAGTGCCCGCAGAAAAAACAATTGATGAGTGTCCCGCTCTTTTTGCTGTCAGCCATCCCCTAATCCTTACACCTTGTACCTTGTATATTAAATCACTACTGTCCCAACGTTAGTCGAATAAATTCAGTTGGTTGTTTGCTTCGGTATTTTCTTCTATAATCTCGATATCTGTAAGCGCTTGTACCTTGATCCTCGCCTGCCCCGCAGGGGTATGAACTTGCTTTCTATATCTCCGATAGCTTCTCCAGATTCAGTTTAATCGTCAGAAGTTTGTTGGCTGCATCGAGTTTTTCCTGTGCCGAATAAACCGCGACAGCTCCAAATTGGGCGGCTTTCTCAAAATATTCGGAGAGCGTCTCCCTTACTTTTCGAGGCGTCGCGGCAAATATTTGATCCCGGAAGGACTGACGCATCGGATCTGTTGCGCCGGCAAAATGGCGGATCATTGCAACGTAGCCGCGGCCTGACGGATCAAGGGGTTTATCCAGCGCGCTTAGCGTGCTGATGATAGCTTTTTCCAAATCATCGGCGTTCATATCATTCTGAGAATAGAATTTCTGCGCTTCCTGAAAAATGTTCAGCGTTTCGGCAATATGTGGATCGCGATAGGACAGAAACGCGAAAATTCCCTGCGTCGCGTCGAATGAGGACATCCCGCCGTAAGCGCCACCCTGAACACGGATATATTTGTAGAGGTAGCTGTTGGAAAGCTCCCGCGAAGCCAACATCAGAAGAGCGGAAGACGGATCTTTGTAAGCGGGCGCTTTCATGGCGCGGGCGACATACGATACCTGTGTTGGAACGACAATCCCTGCATAAACGGGCGCAAGCGATAGTTGGCTCGTCCTGTCTGCGCGTTGACCTGCCGGCAGTTTCTCCAGCAGCCGGTCGATATGTTCTTCGACCAGTTTGACGCCATCAGCCTCAGCGGTAATATTGATCGTGAGGTTATTCTTATTAAAGATGATTGCTTTTAACTGCGCCAGTTTTTCGCGCAAGTTCTGCTTGGACGCATCGAAATCGTTCGACTGCTGCTGAACAAATCGCAATTGGGTCCGGCCATGCCATTGTTCATCACGATAAGCAGGCAGCGTAAGCGCCGCGCCCGCCGCTCGTTTGGCGAAGATATGTCCGGACGGGATAATGGAGGATTGAAGATTATTTTTTCGTTCAGCGATTAAATCCCGCATTCTTGATTCCTGCTCCAGATCTCCGGCGCAGAGGATGTCGCAAATGGTCTTGGCGGCTTCCGGAAAGGTTCGATAGAGCGATTTAAAGGAGAAGATCATTTTCTGCCAGATGTCGGTCGCATCCACGGAAAAACCGGCGGACAGATCATAACCGAATCCGCCCATGTTAAGCGCGATGCGCTTGGCCATCTCATCATACGTGAAGCCCGCCGCGCCCATACCACTCATGATTTTTCCCAAAAGAGGCAGGTAAAGTTGAAGTTCTTCGGGAACGTGGGCAATATCAAAAGCAAGATCAACATAGGCAATACCGTTGGTAAATAGGTCATGCTCCAAAGCAACCACCGAGGCAAGCGACTTGTGCTGTGTCGGAATGGTTTCCACCTGCTTCGGAATATCTTCCAGTCTTAATTTAGGCAACGTTGCCGCGGCTTCGGGCGAATCGGTCTCCGACTGAAATGCTTTCAGCCGAGCTGCCTGTTCGTCGATTTGCTGTAATTGTTCTTTCGTAAAACCGGCTTTCAACGCAGCCATCTTCTTTTTCAACTTTGCTTCATTCTTCTGGCTGAAGTCGGGATCAGGCTCCATCACTGCAACCAGACGGTGTGGATTATCCACCAGCCACTTTTGGGTCAGTTTCTGGAATACTTGCGGATCATCCGTCCAGAGCTTGCGAATATCTTCAATGACGCGCGAGAAATCAAGACCGATGAAAGGATCACCCTCATAGAGCCAGGTTTGAAAAACGCTGCCCATCAGTGTAATACCATAGGGATAAGAGCCACGGGAGATTTCCTTGCCGTGAAATTCGACCTGGTGCAGAATGCCTTCAATCAATTCACGGTCAAATCCTTCCGCGACAATCTTCCGCAGTGTTTCAAAAATAAGATTTTCAATTTTCTGGACATCCGCGCTTTCCACATTGCGCAGGCCGGCGCAAAACATTAATTGTTTGAGGTCGGATTCGATACCGCTGACTGGCGACATATCTTCGCCCAAGCCTGAATCAATCAGCGCCTGGCGCAAAGGGCTGGCCGCACTCCCCACCAGCAACCCTGAAGTAATTTCAAGCATCAGCGCCGTTTCAAAATCCTTATTTTCCACCAGCATCCAGGCGACGTTGACCATTGTTTTGCGCGCAAGCGACTCGCCTTTCTCTATCGGATAGACGCCAGAGGTGCGCCTTGGTTGGGGAAAAAGCGGTTGACTTTCTATGGATGAGTCAACTTTGACCCGTTCAAATCCGGCAAGCATTTCCGCCAGGAATTCCAGATGCTCGGCTGTTGGAATATCCCCGTAGATAAAAAAGCGCGCGTTGGTGGGCGAATAGTATTTCCGGTGAAAATCTTTGAATTGTTCATACGTCAGGGTGGGAATGACCTCCGGGTCACCACCGGAATCTAAAGCATAAACGGTGTCGGGATAAAGTTTTTGCTGGATATCTTTATACATCAGTGACTCAGGCGACGAATACGCCCCCTTCATTTCATTATAGACAATACCGGAAATAATCAGATCGCTTTCCAGATCACCGGGTGTCGAAAACTCCAGATGATGGCCTTCTTGAAAAAATGTTTCTTTGAGCATCCGGGGGTGCAAAACCAGATCCGTGTAAACCCGAGCTAAATTATAGAAATCCGTTTTGATCTGACTCGCCACCGGATAAATGGTTTTATCCGGGTAAGTGAAGGCATTGATGAACGTCTGCATGGTGGAGCGTATCAGCTCTTTGAAGGCGTCTTTAAGTGGATATTTTTCCGAACCTGCCAGAACGGAATGTTCCAGAATATGCGGCAAGCCCGTGGAATCTGCCGGCGGTGTGCGAAAGCCTATTGCATATAAATTTTCACGGTCAAAGGCATGCAGATGCAGCACTTTCGCGCCGGTTTTCTGATGCTCCATTTCGTAAGCGGTCAGGCGAACGGCTGGAATGGCTTCTACTCGCAATACTTTAAAACCATTGAATACATCACCGGCTTGCAGGGTCGGTTGCGGTACCTTTATTTGCGGCATTCCCAAAACACTCCTTTCCATTTCTAAATCAAACGCTATCTTTGTTGGCATCGTCACCGCGATATCATTTTTGATTTAGAAACGGGATAAAATGAAATTACTTTTAATCCGGGCAGTCCTGAATCATGACACGGCGGTTTTGCGCCTGGCCTTCGGGCGTGCCATTATCAGCAATCGGACGGGATGAACCAACGCCATCAATGATCAAGCGCTGTTCATCGATGTTGTATTTTTCGACCAGATATTTTTTTACGCTTTCAGCGCGCCGCTTCGATAACGCCATATTATAAGCGTCTGATCCGACGTTGTCGGTATGGCCGGTTATTGCCAGTTTGGCTTGAGGATATTTCATCAGATATTCCAGAACGGGTTGTATTTTGCCGTCGATATGTGAATGGACCTGCGTTGCATTTGTTTGAAATTCAACGCTGATATTCACGCAACCTGGTTTGCCGAAATCCTCTCTTTGCGCCGCCATTTCACGTGATGTTTTGGGAAACGATTTCCGTTTGGGCGCGGAGATCACCGGCTTTCTGGCAACGATTTTTTCCTTGGCGGCTTCCGTTACCGCGACATCCCTCGTCTCGCTGCTGAAGAATATTTCACCGATCATGCCATCAGCGGAAGTCTTCGTTCGCTGGGTATTGATGTGAACTTGCACACCGGTGGTTACTCCCAGAGGCTCACCGTCGTTGATATCACCGAAAAGCTTTTTGTAGTCTTCGTAAATATTACGACGTTCCGTATACCATTGGCCTGTCTTGTCGGTTTTATTTCTCAAAACGATGTAGCGCAGTTTATCGCCGCCGACTTGTGTGCTGCGGCCATTCCAACCTTTGGGCGCTTCATTATCCCAAATATAGCCGATCACAGGCGTGTTCAGCAACGCTGGAAATCCTGCTTCTTTAAAAGCGATATAAACCTGCAGGGCCTGATCATCGGCCATTTTCTTGCGGACATCGCCTCCAACGGGCATCTTATGGACCTTCCAGCGCCATGAAATAATCGGAAATTCTTTGACATTAACGCGAGCCGACGTGCGCACGCCAAAAGAGGAGTTACCATGCGACAGTAGGCGCAGATAATAGTTTTCTCCCTCTTTCTCCATCTTCAGCGACGGCGCGCCAATTTTTTTCTCGACGGCCCAGCCGGCGGGCGCTCCGCCCGACATATCCGCCGATCGAAATTTGGTGACGGGAATAATGGCCGCAAAAGCACCGGCGCAGACAAGCAGGACGAAAAACAGCGACAACAACAGATAACGCAAAACGATGAATCCTTGCTTAGACATGGTGACTAGCCAACTTCTGAGCGCGTAACGCCATAATTTCAGTTCGGGTGAAAACAGATTGCACACATTCAACATGCTGAAGAATATTTTCTCTGCCGCCTTCTTCACGATCAATCAGCGTAATCACACGGTCAATGATCAGCCCGGCCTTACGGGCATGCTCGATGGCGGTAATCGTGGAACCGCCGGTGGTGATCACATCGTCAATAATTACAACTTTTTCGCCCGCCATGACGTTGCCCTCAATGGCGCTTTTCGTGCCGTGATCCTTCGCGTCCTTGCGGACAATGAATGCTTTGACCGGCTTGCCCAGTTGATAGGAAATGACGGCGAGCGCACCGGCGATCGGGTCGGCGCCCAGCGTGAGACCTCCCGCCGCGGTGACCGGCGCGTCTTTTATCATATCAAAAATAACCTCACCGATCAGATTCATCCCTTCCGGGTCGAGCGTCGTTGGTTTACAATTAAAATAAAAATTACTCTGCCGGCCCGAGGCCAGTGTGAAAGGCGGATTGTCACTGTATTTAAAGGAACGCTCCAGGATGATTTCGCCGAGACGTTCCTTGACCACACTCTTATCTATCGACATCAATATTTCCTCCCGTTACAATTTTCACGACTAAGAAAGACGATCGTTTAAAACAAATTTGATGGGCAATTCCGCCCACGTTTTATAGGGGATGCCCGACTTTTTAGCCGGTTCGAATTTCCAGGCCATCACCGCTTTGATTGCGGTTTGATCCAGAATGGCATAGCCGGACGATTTACTGATAACGGCCCTGCCGACGCGTCCATCTGCCAGGATCTCAGCCTGAACGAGCACAACGCCTTCATAGCCCTGCTGCCGCGCCATTTCCGGGTAACCGGGCGACGGATTTTCCCTGTACAGGGGATAGGCATTGGAAAAGGCAGGCGTCCCACCTGACGCCACCGCCTGCCCGCCAGCATCGGAAACCGGGGGATGACTCCCTGCCGAGGCATAGGCGACTGTTTCAGTCCATGGGGAATCTATCGTTTTGTCGCCGGCAGCCGTTTCGGACACTCGGGTAGTATTTCCGGATTCCACACGAAAATTTTGAGTTGCCGATATTGCAGGGATTCGATTGGTCCGGGTTGCCGTTGATTGTTTTTTCTGACTGTTTTCTTCTTTGACGAAGACAGGCGAAAAAGAAATTTTATCCCGAGTAGAAAGCGATACCCAGACAAAATCAAGTTTACCCGGGTCTCGCGCGATCATCGCCGTGGCTGACACGCTGAAAACCAAAATGACCGCCACCACTGCGTGCAGCAGAAGCGATACGCAAATACCTAATAATTTGTTTTGTTTTTCAGTCATCATGGAGAAAACGCTACTTTTTCATCAATTGATCAACAACTCTAACAGCGGCCACGCCGTCTTTTGCAAAAGACGCTCCGATGGATGCTGCATAAGCCTCTGTGACCACCGCGCCGCCAACCAAGAAATCCGTTTGAATCCCTTGAGCCCGGGCCATCCCGATGATCTCTTTCATGTTGACCATCGTCGTGGTCATCAGGGCAGAAAGACCGATCACATCCGGTTTCTCTTTTTGGGCCGCCTCAATAATTACCTCGTCTCGAACATCCTTGCCCAGATCGACAACACAATATCCGTAATTTCTCAAAAGCAGCGCGACAATATTCTTACCGATGTCATGAATGTCGCCCCGGACGGTGGCAAGCAGTACCTTGCCCTTTTCGGCGGCAGCCGCTTTTTTCAGATACGGATCCAGGTAGGCCAGAGCTTTTTTCATCGCTTCCGCCGCAGCCATCAATTGCGGCAGAAAATAAATCTTCTTTTCGTATAAATCTCCCACGCGCACAATAGCCGGAATAAGAATTTCATCAACCAACCGGTCGGCAGTCCGGCCGGTTTTGAGAACCGCTTCGATTAAGAACGCAATATGGTCCCGGTCCCCGTCCAAAATGGCCGCGGTAACTTTTTCCTCGGGCGAAACATTGGCTCCGGCGCTTTTGGGCAGTTCGGCCGTCGGTTGCTGGGAAAAATGATTAATAAAATGCAGGGCTGCCTTTTCTTTGGCGATGAGTGTATCTCCCGCTTTTTTTATATTCATGAATTCCACGCTTGCCGGATTGGCAATCGCCATCGTGAGACCGCAATACTGCGCCATGGCCAGAAATGCGGCGTTGAGCCAGGGACGCCCCGGCATACCGAAAGACACATTGGATAGTCCAAGAATGGTTTTGCTCTTGAAAGTTTTCCGGCACCAGTTCACCGTGGCCAGCGTCTCTCTGGCGGCTTCGGCGTCGGAGGCAACTGCCATCACCAGACCGTCAACGACAAAATCATCTTTGGTCAGACCAAACTTTTGCGCTTTCTGGAAAATCGCCTGAATGACCGCCCGGCGTTTTTTGGCCGTGTGCGGGATGTCGCCGTCGGTTAACGGCAGCAGGATAAACATCGCCCCGTATTTCGCGGCCAGCGGCAAAAGTCTGGCCAGCTTTTCTTTTTCACCGGAAATGGAATTGATCAGCATCCTGCCCGGATAGATCCGGAGCGCTGCCTCAATGGTTTCGACTTTGGATGAATCGATCACCAGCGGCAAACGGGTTGAAGTGGATAAAAGTCCAATGACTTTTTTGATTGTTTGAACTTCATCAATACCCGGCTGGCCGACGTTGACGTCCAGCAAAGAGGCGCCCTGCGCTTCCTGTTCTTGAGCCATCTGGCGGATGATGGACATTTTGCCTTCCATCAGCTCCTGCTGCAGGGCTTTTTTCCCGGTTGGATTGATCCTTTCTCCAACGACAAACAGAGGCTGATTCTCATCCAGATGCAAAAAACTTCGCGCTGAACTCAGCGCGGCAAGCGACGCACGGCGGGGTTTTAACGGTTTTCTGCGCCTGACTGCTTTGGCCAATGCGGCAATATGATCCGGCGTCGTTCCACAGCAGCCGCCCAGCAGGGTTGCGCCCGACGCCATAAGTTTGCGCGCATAGGAGGCAAATGTTTTGGCATCCATATCGAAAATGGTTTTTAAACCTTCGAGCCGGGGCATACCTGCATTAGGTTTGGCTAAAAGCGGGACTGTCGCATAGGGTTTCATCGCAGCGAGAAATTCCACCATTTGCTCGGGACCGGCGGAACAATTGCAGCCCACGACATCCGCACCCAGACTCTGCAAAGTAATGAGCGCAGACACCGGCGGAGTACCGCCCAGCGTGTAACCGTCTTTTTCAAACGTCATGGACACCATGGTATAGATATCCGAAAGCTCTTTCACCGCCAGTAAAGCTGCGCGTGTTTCCTGAATATCAATCATGGTTTCGATCACGATCAGGTCACAGCCGCCGTCGATCAGACCGCGGGCCTGTTCCTTGAACGTGTCCACCGCTTCTTCAAACGCCAGCGGACCAAAGGGCTCGATAAATAAACCGGTGGGGCCGATATCTCCGGCGATCAGTGCTTTTTCCCCACAAGCCTGTTTGGCCAGGCGCGCCAGTTCCAGATTCACCGAATACACATCTTTTTTTATACCGTATTGCTTGAGCTTGAACCGATTCGCGCCGAAGGTACAGGTATAAACAACCCGGGCGCCGGCTTTTTGATAGGACGCATGAACATCCTGAATAATCGTTGGATTTTCCAGGCACCAGATTTCCGGGCAGACACCTGCCGGCATTCCTTTACTCTGCAACTCGGTACCGGTTGCCCCGTCCAGAATAATGACCTGTTTATCGAGAAGACTTTGAATTTTAAAGCTTTTAGTCACAAAACGCTCCCAAATTATTTTTCCGAAGTGCAATCTTATACCATCTTTGGAATCAGAAGTGGAATATTTTTTTAAACGGAATGACCACGAATTTCTCTTAAACATCAAGTGATTATCATTAAATCATACGATTTCGGGACGTCGACCGGAAATAAAACTTTCTCTAAAAATGATGTGGCTTTCTCAGGTGGCTCGGGGTGTTTTAAGGGAGGATGTCCGTTTGACGCGGGACCGTTTGACGGCAGCTATTTTTCTTTCCTTACCCTGTAATTCCTTCATTTTACCGAAAACGGGGTGACGACGAGCGGCCAGGCGAACAAACAGACTTCCCATCTGCCCGTAAGAGATACCCGCAACCTCCGCAGCGCAGGCCATACTGGCGTCATGGCTGATGTCCGCGTTGGGATTGACGTCCAGTACATAAAAAATGTTATCCCGCAGACGGATGTCCAGACGGGCGTAATCCCTGCATCCCAAAGCCCGATAAGCATCACAGCACACCTTTTCCAACGCCAGCTTCTCTTCACGGGTAAGTGGCGCGGGCAACAGCGTTTCGATTTTTTCATAGGAGTCGGAGCCGGGAATAAATTTAGAATCATACGTGCAAAGCCGGTCTTTGATATTGCCGAAAAAAGAGAAGTCCATTTCTGCAACGGGCAGCACGGTAAGTTTTTCGTTTCCCCAGACGGAAACATGAAATTCGCGCCCGTCGATAAAGTCTTCGACCATGGCCGGCTGATTGTACGTTTCCAGAATAAAGGGAATCCTATTTTCCAGTTCCAGGGGATTGAGCACAACAGCATCGCGGGTGATGCCTGCGGAACAATGTTCGTTTATTGGCTTGACAATAGCCGGGAAACGATTCCACTCGCACGGCCCGGTATGATGCACTATCCGCCACGCAGGCGTCGGAACACCGGCCTGTTCCAGCAAAACTTTGACCCGATACTTATCCTGAGCCAGGGCCAGAGTCTCTGAATCGGTGCCGGTAAATGTAAAACCGAGCATCTCGAGCCGTTTGGCCACAAGCCACTCGCTGTGTTCCAGGCCTGGCAGACCTTCGCACCAGTTAAAAACAATATGTTCTGAAGGATCAAAATAATGGAGATGGTTGGCGATATCATCGTCGGCGACAGGCACGAAGACAATGGGGTAACCCACCTCGATCAAGGCGTGGCCGAGTTGAGTCGAAAGGTTGATAACCTCTTCTTTTTCTATCTGCGTCCAGTCTGGATTAACATTATATAATAAGACAACCGGAATTTTTCCAGGTGCTACATCTGCCGGCACTATGAACCTCCGAATTTTAAATTTTCACCCTTCCCGCTTCTGCCCATCGGGGAATGGTTTCGATCACACCGGCCTGCCCGATTTGACCCAATTTCATGAACACCCACCGTGATCGGATCGTTATTTTTCATATACATATTTTTTTAATAATTCCAAGGAGTGATTTGCGTATTCCATCAAGATGGATCCGGATATAAACTTTTGTCCTGCTATTTCATTTCGCCGTCTGCTACTCGATCGGCAAACTAGACCCATGATTCCAGGAAAATCATTATTTTAATATCAGAGAGAGAGGATACTGCTTCTGGTTGTCTCCAACCCAAAATGATGAGGTGATGACAGCCTCTATTATTTTTTTATCTTTAAAAACTATTACGGCATAGGAACGTAAAGGCCACATTCCACTTTTCCATTTCACCTCAAACTCGTAGGCCTGTGTGTTATCCTTCAGTTTAATCTCTCTTTCGTAAAGTATTTTAACATTGGATGCCTTCCACGGACCCTCAAGAGCCTTCTTAAATACAAGTGTCGCATCATGATAAGTCATACCGGCAGGAAGATTGTGAACCGCGACTTCAAGGGTTGTAGCCGACCCGAGTTTCGGCTGCCTACAAAGAATAGCATTTGGATCCAGGGATTTTTGATCGACCCATTTGGGAACAGTCAAAGTGAAATCAGGTGATTTATGAACAAACAATTCTGTGTCCACGGCGTTCGCGTTCGATACCGGCATCACCAACAATGCCATAATAAAAACAAACAGTAGTACAGCACGTCTTAAAGTTGTTCTCATGGTTATTCATCCTTATCATTTTCCCGATGAAAAGTTAAGCCAGAGCAGCGTAGTGGCGATCGGCTTGAGCGATTTTGTTATAAGTTTTTTTCAAATAATTCTATTGCGCTACTTGATGTATAATTTCAGAAATGTATGACTGATATTTTACCCCCAACTTATTTGCTTTATTTTTAATTTTTTCAATATCTTCACTGTTCACCCGAATGGTCATGGTTACATCTTTCTTTCTTGCTTTCAGGGCGTTTTCAATTTTCTCTAATTCCTTACCCTTTAAAGGTTTGAATTCACCTTTTAGCAAGGCAGCTTCAACTTCTTTTTCTTCTTTAGATAATTTTGCTCTTTTCATTTTGGACCTTCTTTGCTTTTAAGCATCTTCGTATATTTCCTGCTCGGAAACATGGTTTTTAGGAAAATAAACTTATCGTCAACGACACAGGGGACTACCCAAACATATTTTTTATGCTCGAATAATAAAACAATCTGATTCTTTCTCGTCTGATGTTTTTCAGCACCCAAAAACGTAGAATTTAAAATTTCTTCAAAGGATACTCCTCTTTCCTTTTTCAATAACTTATTCTTTTCTTCGTCCCATTTAAATTTCTTCATGTTTTGATTCTATCACAAATGTATTGACAATACAAATGTATTTACACTTATAACGACGAAATCACCCGGAGCGTAGCGATCGCTGGATTGTTTTTGTTACCCGTTTTATTTGCTTTTTAAATAACTTTTAAAATCGCGATAGTAATTTTCATGAGAGCCAATCATAACCAGCTCTAAATCTTTGCCGAATTTCCGATAGGCCAACAAATATAAGTTTGTTTTGAGTTTGAATTTATGGACGAATACGCTCTTTAAATCTCCTTTTTTCTCTTCGCCAATACTTGGATTATCGGTGATATTCCTTACTTCACGATCTAAAGCTTCCTTTTCGGCTTTAGTCATTTTTTTAACTTTTTTCTCAAATAATCTTGATTGATAGATTTTCATTTTAACCTATCCAAACCTGTATTCTGTTTTTTCACCCTGATCCAATTCGTCAAGTCCGATCAATATTTCTTTTACAAGAGAATACGGCAAGTCTGGATTTTCTTCAGCACACTTGCCCAAACGCGCCCAATGTTCTATTTGGCCTGCAAGTGACCGATGATCGATTCGACTAAACCTCTTCGCCTCATCAACCAGTTCTTCTGATATTCTAACCGCTGTTGGCATATTTTTACCTCCAAATCACTTTATGATGCATAATATTTCATAATGCAGCATATTGCAACATATTATTTCATTGGTAACGGCAGAATTCAGCCGCGCGCGGTGGCGCGTCGGCTGTATGTATTGGTTGGCTGTTTTTTATTGACGTGCGACAAAAGCAAGAAACTCTTTTACTTTATTCTTTGCCTCTATAAATGCCTCAACTCTGTCTGCATTGGAGAATTCAACCCGAATCTCATATTTACGAAAGTCACCAGAACCTTCATATACTGAATGACCTTCTAGAAAACGAACGGCATCTTCAATAGATGCAAATTCATTAATACGGCCATATAAAGGTATAACAACAACACGCGTGACATACCGACCGAGTCTTTTGTTTAAAGCCGCAAAGAAAGTGTCTATTGCTTCTTGGTTGCTTCGGACAAGATGATTACAAATTCTTATCATGGCAGCTTTTGAAGTTTGCTCAATTCTATCTGTTGTCTCTCGAAATAAGTGATCAGGCGTCTGTTCATCAAATGCAATGTCAATTTTTTCTGATTCAAAGGCTGCAACAAGTGTTTCATATGGGAAATAAAGTACGTTAAACCCCAAAGAGCGGAGTTGTTCTAAAGAACCTTCTGTAAAGACACCGGCAAGAACAGTTCCAAGAAAAGGATTATTCCATTTGTACTTCTCTGCCAGAGGAAGAATAGCACCTTGAATTTCTTGGGCTTTATTTCTTGAATGTTTCGTATATCGACGCCATGCGGTTTCAATAAATGCTAACGGACTACCGATTCTCTGGTCAGTACCATTTCGTTCAATTACGAAATCAAGGTCGTGGACATTTCCATATTGATCCTCCCACGTTACTTTCTTACCTTTTCTTGCGGGTCTATTCTTTTTCTGATGATCAAGGTAAAGGCCTTGATTATTACAAAAGGTCTCAAGTTGTGGGCGCACAACCGTTTCAAGTAACTCACCAATAATCTGCCCAAATCTATGCGCCGGTGATTCTGCCATATATTACCCCTCAATCCAAAGCAACCCTTCCTTTAACGGAACGCGGTGCTTTCTGTTTTTCCATTTAATGTTTCTATCACGTAGCTTTTCAAACCTATGATCTTTGAACCCTGCCGCCATTGCAAGTTCAGCAATCCACCTCTCTATAGGACAATAAACACCGTAAGGGGCAGAATCACCAATGACCCAGCACATACGAGCACCTGGTTTACAGACAATTCTCAGTTGCTGAAGAACAAGGCTTATATCCCGGCAATAGGCGGCAACCATAGTGTGATAATGTTTCTTACCACCGTGACTCTCACGCACATCCGCCAACTCATGAACAACCTTTCCCAGTTCGGTGCGGATTGCTGCAACGTTATCTGATGCCAGAAGGTCTTCAAGTACGAAACGCTCTCGTGATGAATGTTGTGATGACGAGACAATAAGATGCCGTCTCACGGCGTCATGGATGTCACTCCAGCCGTTAACGTCACCCCAAAAAGTCATTTCAAAGCGTAATGCATCTGCGTAATCATAATTATTCGCGTAGGGTGGTGAAGTAATTACGGCATCTACATTATATTCTTTTTCAGAAGCAAACGTTCTGGCATCACCAGCAACTACGTTTGCATATGATTGTTTTGATAGTGCTTGCATCCACCGTAAATCAGCCTTAAAAATTCCAATCTGTTGCTGAAAAGCAAACAAAGGTTCAATGACACGTTTTTTTGTCTTATTGGGAAGTATATATTGCCATTGCGCCGTTCCAGCGGTTGAAGTTGACCGAAGGATTGCCGTTAAAGCCAACCACACCAGCTCTGATTCTGGTGATTTATCCTGCAATGACACCCATGCAGATTTTAATGCATGAAGGGATGCGAGAGCCTCTTGTTCATAGCTTCGCTTAATTAATGGAGGGTATTCAATTTTTATTGAATTTTGCTTTTGTGCTTCTGTTAAAACGGATTCCGCGAATGCAGAGACACGCTCTGGTGGTGTATTCCAAAGTAATTTTGCTTTTAGTATTCTTGCTACTACAGGGTGTGCCTCTATACCTAGACTAGGGATACCCATCATGTCGCAAACAACAGATACGGTACCTGAACCAGCGAATGGATCAAGGACAAGATGATCTTGCTTTATTTTCCATTCCGCTAATACTTGTTCAACCCATTGGGCGGCAAAACCTGCTGAATACCGAAACCAGCGATGGATAGGAAGAGCTATGTTATCGACAAAAGAGCCAGATCGCGATACTTCGATTTTGGACCTGATCGCGACAATATCTTCAAATAATGGTAAATTTGTTTGTGTTTGCATGAATTTCTCATATCATATTCAAGCCATCTGTTCATGTATTCTTTTCGGCCAACGTATGTGGCTCACGCATTTGACGAGCGGATGACGTGTAGCCGATGGCTATAAGGTTTCCTTTCTGACCTCTATGAACGTCATTTCCATTTCCTTTTCTTCATGATAGCCAACATCGACGATTGCTCGCGTCATTTGACCTGTCATCACAATCATTAGGCCACTTATCACTCCCGCAATAGAAGGGAATAGGCCCATAAAAGCAAAATTGTCGTGCGATACAATAATCTTAAATATGGAAACAAATAGGACCAGAACGCTTACTGCCACAACGACCCAGCCGACAAAAGATACGACTTACGCTATCACACGAGCTGTATCGTATGTTGTAGTGTAGTCAGGTTTGGAATAATCGCTAGTTCCGACATCTTTTTTTAGCGATTTAAACTCTTTGGCATCTTCCGATTGGGTTCCATCATCATTCGTACCGCAGTTCCAGCATGAATCGAAGGTATCCTCGTTTTCTTTTCCGCACTTCTTACATACCCACATTTACCTTCCTCCTCATAACAATTAATATACCAACTTTATTTTTTTAATGTTCGGGAGCAATATTACAATTATTTAAGCGGAATGCAAAGAAAAAAGTGTTTAAAAATCAATTAGAAACAGCTTTTGGCACTTGGTATTTTGTGGCAATATGCCACTTGAGCCAAGTTGGTATATTATGGAAAATTTGTCCGACAGCAAGAAAAAAGATGTTCTTCCCGCGTTTCCGGCCTTTCTTTTGGATAAGAAATTGGCGCAGGAAAAGAATGTCTTTTTTTATGCTTTGTGGGCCGGCAAATTTTTAATCTATTCCAATAAAAAGCAAATACCGCCCGATCAATATCAGGAAAATGCCGTTATCAAATTTATCGAAACTTTGAAATCAAATCCCGTCATGTCCGCCTGGCAGATCCGGCAGGCCGGTGACTCAATTCGTTTATATTATTTTCATTACCGCGGCTTTAAACCGAATAATTTATCGAAGGGAAATTCTGCTGATTTTGTCCCGGAATTGCTTACGGGAACAGAACGGCTGATCCGCCTGAAGCATTATTCCTACAGCACGGAGAAAACGTATCTGCAATGGATTAAAAAAGCAATCCGCAAGGCCGGTATTCCCAAATTCGCCACTGTGCATACGCTGCGTCACAGTTTTGCGACGCATTTACTGATGAACGGCGTCAATATCCGCGAAGTTCAGGAACTTTTAGGCCACAAAAATATAGAAACAACGATGATTTATACCCATGTGCTGCGCGATATGTCCCATGCTCCGAAAAGTCCACTGGACACGCTGCCGGCGGATTCAAATAGCCGGACAAAAACATAACCCTTGACAGCCGGGATGGACTTATTTAGAACAATGAACAAAAATTAGCTTCACTGCGAAAGAAGCTTAAAACATGAGGATTGATCGATGTCGCCAAAAATCAATATCGACACGCTGAATGAAAGCGAACTGATTGATCTGAATAACCGCATCGTACAGAGGTTGCGTTTTCTTCGGGAAGCACGCGCGCACCAACAGATGATGGAATTTTCCGTAGGGGATCAGGTTTCCTTTCAACCGGCAGGCGGTGAGCCTCTGGTGGGTGTGATTGCACGTTACAATAAAAAGACCGTCAGCATCGTTACCGAACAGGGCCAACACTGGAATGTTTCGCCGGCGTTGTTGCGATTGGTTAAAAACGCGCAAAAAACCGACGCCCCCAATGTCTTTCATTTCCCTAAATCTTAAACACTAATACCTTTTCCCGGGCTTTTTCTTGCGCTTGTTGAAGAAGAAGGATTCGCGCGTTTTGGCGCCGCCGGCATAACGTTTTCCCGGATAGTTGCCGCGCCCGCCCCTTTCGGCATAATCGATTCTCACGCGTCGTTGGGCATACTTTTCCTTGCCGAATCTGGCAATCAGAACTTCAGCAAACTGGGTGTCCACTTCAAAGTAGGAATTACACAGCTGCACATCCACATCGGCAATGTGTAGCTTGGCGATATTGGCCGTTTCCAGTAAATAAGCCTGGAGTTTCCTGGCGTTGAATTTTTCCATCTTCCCCAGGTTAACCGAAAGGCGTGTCAGACCGCCGGGCTTGGTCGCGGAGCTGGAAGGCATGGCCTTCATCTCTTTTTTCTGCGACACATTGATGTCGGTGGCGTCGCGGTAGTAACTGAGGAAGCGATTGAATTCCGCCGACACAAAACGCGCAATGATGTCTTCCTTGCTCAATGTTTTGAGCCGCTCATATGCGGCGGGCAGAAACCTGTCAATATCCGCATGCTGAATTTCCGTAGTTTTAAGCTTTTCCACCAGATGCAGCAGTTGCTTTTCGCAAACTTCCACACCGGTGGGAATTTTGACCTGTTGAAATTTCTTGCCGATTTGCTTTTCGATCTGGCCTATTCGAAACACTTCCTTGATATTGACGATAACAATCGAAATACCTGATTTACCCGCTCGTCCGGTGCGCCCGCTTCGGTGCGTATAGTACTCGATATCATCCGGCAGATTATAATTGATGATATGGGTCAGATCGACTACGTCAATCCCGCGGGCGGCAACATCCGTGGCCACCAGCATCTGTAAATTTCTGGTGCGGAAACGGTTCATGACAGAGTCGCGCTGCGCCTGTGACAAGTCCCCGTGCAGAGCGTCGGCGTTATAGCCATCCTTGATGAGCCAATCGGCAACTTCCTGCGTCTCTGTACGTGTGCGACAGAAAATGATCGCGTAAATGTCGGGGTAAAAATCGGCAATCCGCTTGAGTGCGAGATACCGGTCTTTGGCATGCACCACATAATATTGATGAGAAACATTTTCCGCGCCGGTATTACGGACGCCGACGGTGATTTCCATCGGCTTCTTCATGTAACTATGTGCAATGGCTTCAATCCCACGCGGCATGGTGGCGGAGAAGAGCAACACCCTTTTATTCTCTGGCGTGGAGGCGAGCACGCCGCCCAGCTCTTCCTTAAATCCCATGTTAAGCATTTCGTCGGCTTCATCAAGCACCAGCCATTGAATAGCGGAGACGCTCACTTTTTTCCGGTTGAGCATGTCCAGCATCCGGCCCGGTGTGGCAACAACAATCTGCGCGCCTGCGGCCACCTGACGAATCTGAGTAACAATATTGGCTCCACCGTAAATCGGTACGACGTTCAGGTTGTCGATGTACTTTGCCATATTGGTCAAGTCGTCTGTAATCTGGAGGCAAAGTTCACGCGTGGGGGCCAAGATCAGCGCCTGTGTTTGCCTGGAAGCTGTGTTGATCTGTTGAATAATCGGGATACCGAAAGCCGCGGTTTTGCCGGTTCCGGTATGGGCCAGGGCAACCAAATCCCTGGTTTGTTTAAGCAAAAAGGGAATAACCTGTTGTTGCACAGGCATCGGAGTTTCAAATCCCATGTCGCTGATGGCTTTCAATATTCTTTTGTCGATGTCCGATTCGCCGAATGCTGTCATTTTTGTGTTCATGCTTTAAGCTTGCTTTCCGTTCCTGTTGTAATATTGTTTATGATTATATCTAATTGTTCCATTTAACAAGGAACATTAACAATATTTTAAAATCAAGGAATCATTATTGAATGCTTGGACAAATTGTGCCTATAAATAGGCAGGTCATGCAGGGGAATATTATGAATCAAAAATCCAAACCGGTCGAAATTGATTTCAACGCCGGATTCAAGCGGGCAATTGCGCTCATGGAGGAGACGCAAAGAAATATCCTGATTACCGGGCGGGCGGGCACGGGAAAGTCAACACTGCTCACATATTTCCGCAATTCCACTAAAAAGAACGTGGTTATTTTGGCGCCGACGGGCGTAGCGGCCGTCAATGTCGAAGGTCAGACAATCCATTCCTTTTTCCATTTCAAGCCGAATGTAACGCCGGCTTCGATCAAAAGAAAAAAGAAGGCTGAAAAAGATAAACCGACCATCTACAAGAAGCTGACTACAATTGTGATTGACGAAGTATCGATGGTGCGCGCCGATCTGCTTGACTGTATCGACAAATTCCTGCAGATCAACGGACCGAATGAAAAACAGCCCTTCGGCGGCGTTCAAATGATTTTTATCGGCGATCTGTATCAACTGCCGCCGGTGGTCACATCCGCAGAGCGCGACATCTTCAAAAGTCATTACCCGACGCCCTATTTTTTCGGCGCGAAATGTTTTGACCAAATAAATATTGAATATGTCGAACTGGAAAAAGTCTATCGCCAGAAAGATGATGAGTTTGTCCGGCTGCTCAATACGATCCGCAATCGCTCCGTGACGGATGACGATCTGGTGCAATTTAATAAACGTTGCGATCCGCAGTTCGAAGCGCCTCCGGGATCCTTCTATCTGTCGCTGACCAGCACCAATGCTCTCGCCGACGCTATCAACGAGAAGCGCCTGGCCGAACTGTCCGGCAGAATCTGGAAAGCCACAGGCCGGATCGAAGGCGACTTCGGCAAGGAATATCTGCCGACAGCCGTGGATTTGAAACTAAAAAAAGGCGCGCAGATCATGCTGCTCAATAATGACTCTTTGGGCCAGTGGATCAACGGCACTATCGGCAAAATTAGAAAGTTTGAACGAGACGACGAAGATGGGGAGGTGATTGTAGCCGACCTGGACAACGGCGATACGGCGCGCATTTCACCCTACACCTGGAAGATCTACCGTTTCTTTGTAAAGAACAACGAGCTGCGTTCGGAAGAAGTCGGATCGTTCCGTCAGTATCCGGTTCGTTTGGCCTTTGCGGTCACCATTCACAAAAGCCAGGGGAAAACCTTTGAAAAAGTGGTGATCGATGTGGGGCGCGGCACGTTTGCCCACGGTCAGATGTATGTGGCTCTCTCACGCTGCACGACTCTAAACGGTATTGTTCTCAAGCAGCCGCTGAAGAAAAATCATATTTTGATGGACTGGCAGGTGGTAAAATTTCTTACGGGTCTTCAATACGCTCAATCCGCCAGAACGTTCAGCCGCGAAGATAAACTGAAAATGATCGAAACGGCGATTATCGAAAAGAAAAATATCGAAATTCTGTACCTGAAGGGGCAGGATGAAA
>Ga0209202_1000975_pt1 | contig 19226 bp, 14 predicted proteins | sample AD_UKC032_MetaG_FD_184416 | JGI IMG/M metagenome (GOLD analysis project Ga0209202, IMG submission 184416) | Active sludge microbial communities of municipal wastewater-treating anaerobic digesters from USA - AD_UKC032_MetaG (SPAdes) (version 2) | ecosystem: Engineered > Bioreactor > Anaerobic >... | reverse complement strand
CCAGCCAGTCAAGACAGGGATTTGACCTGATGGAAGCCACTGATTACCTGAAAGGGTTCGCACTCAATGAATACATGGGTGATGAGAATAACCCCGAATGGATGTGGTACCTCCCGCAGACTGTCACTACTTCTGTCGGAGACGCCACCCCGATGGCATCATGGGGCAACAGAAACCGCAGCAGTATCAAATGGGAGACTGACATGGTCTTTGCAAATGAAGATCTTCTGAGCCTGTATGAAACCGGTGACATTAGGTTCTCTCAGTTCTGGCAGCGTAATGACAGGGCCAATCCGGCAACAAGTGCAAACTACTGGACGTCGAACAAATACAGCGAATTCTTTAATGGCCCCTTCACCTCTGCAAACTCAATGACACCTGGCGGACGTAAGATCAACCCCAACTATACGGGAACGAATCCAAGCGCAGAGCAGATATTTGCAATGCTTTCAGACAACAACATACCATCCACTTATATCGGTCAGCTCAACCTGATCAGGGCCGCTGATATGCTGCTTGTTGAAGCTGAGGCAAAAGCCCGCCAGTCAGGTAAAGAGGGTCAGGCACTGACACTCCTGAATGAATTGAGGGCAAAGAGGAATGCAAGCGCTCTTACGGGACTAACCGGAACTGCTCTTGTTGATGAGATACTCAGGGAGAGAAGAAGAGAGCTTTATGGTGAAGGAACCATTTTGTTTGATATTATCAGGACAAAACACGGTCTGACGCGAAGCACCAACCATTCAACCAGGGTAGACTTCCCTGCCGGTGACTACCGCTTCATTTCGCAGATACCTTCCGCTGAGTTTACATATAACAAGGCACTGGACATTAACCTCGATCAGAACCCCGTTTCAGGAACAACAATCCCGGGTAACATGACAGCAGCAAAGTAATCATAAACCGGGCCGGGCAATAGCCCGTGCGTGGCGAACAGAGCAGGAGGAAGCTGGAATATGTTACCTCCTGTTTTTTTCAGGCATGGGGCATGAGAGGACCAAGTGTAAAATATTGACCCGGTGAATCATTTTAATGAAGGAGAGACTGAAGGGGATGCAGTAGTGATTCATTGACAGTCTATTACTTAACATCCAATAGGGCATCAAAGATTGTGGATATGCGAATTGCGAATTGGTCCCCAATCAACACCATCATATTCATGATCTACAATGCGTTATCCCCCTCCGGAATTATCCGATAATCCCCCGTATCCGGTCATCCAGCTGCTTCTGGTCAGCAGTGAATGATGCCAGGCCGGCAAGGGTCAGCAAAGTGTCTGGTGCGAGGCCCCCGGAGAGAATCCTCTCCTTCCATGTTGACAGCACAGGAATCTTTCCCTCAGAAGCAATGCGCTCCTTCTCATGGTGATCCATCACCGGGAACATGTCACCCAGTCCCGCTTCGTGCGCCCGTGCAACTATCTCCTCACCATATGCCGGAACCTTTTTCCCGAGCTGTCTGCCAAGCTCGGAAACAACCTTCGGCACCTCCCAGAACTTTTCAATGCCCAGTCCTGCTGCATCATCATTGAGAGGAACATCATAGCGCTCTGTCAGCTTGCTCCCGAATAATCCGCCGAGCGATTTTCTCCCTGCAGCTGCAACCTTCGGCGGGATTGTATAAACATCGGTTCCTGCCAGCAGGTCAAGCTGCGTGTAATTTCTGAGGCTGGCAGCTATCTGCCTTGTCTTCGAGCCCGTCTCAGCCGATAAACGTGTTACCCATGACTGGGACGAAAGTACTGCGTTCTCACCGGCACCGCTTCCGTCACCCAGTCTGTTGTCAGCAATGAATGCCCCTATCCTTCCAAGGAACACATTAAGGTAGTCAGGCCTGGCCACCAGGGTCACCAGTGCGTTCTGGCGGGCACTGAACTCGAGGGTAAAGTTGATCCGCACCCCCATGTCATGCAACAGCCTGGCACCGATAAGGCCCTCAGGAGTATAGGGAACCTTTACGATAAACTGTCCCGGGCAGAGCTCCCTGTAACGAAGTCCGTAAGAGACTATGGCATCAACGTCATAAGCCGTATCTGTATGAAGCTCAACGCTTACCATCCCTCCGAACTTTTGTGCCAGACGAAGGCCGTGACGGGCGTTAAGAATGAATGCAATCTCTTTGACCTGCTCATTTACAGTGAGATGACTGACCATCTCCAGTGCCCGCGGAACAAAAGAATCATAAATGCCCTTCTGAATCTCATTGTTCAGAAGCGTGTTGTTGGTTGTCAGCGCTGTCATCTCCGCGGTCCAGTTGGCCTCGGCTTCATCCATGTCACCTGTGTCAAGCCAAAGTTCAGTGCCCGTTGAGCGCAGCGACTGCCAGAAGGGGTCATGCCTTGGTGTTACCGGTATCTTATGATTTTGATTTGTCACACTCCTGAGAGCCTCGAGGTCGGTTCCGGAAGGACTCTGGAAGAGCTTCAGCCCGAACTGGCCCGCCACAGCATATGCATAGTCGACCACGGACGACTGAACGTCTTCAAACGGAACCCACGAATTAATCTTGCTGAAGCAGTATATTTCCACCGGCATGCCTGACTCAGTGGGCGGCATGTCACGTACCATAACAGGCATCATGGTGTCAATATGAGGATGATTCCTCAGGTATTCAACCATGTAAGCCCTGAATGCGCCGAGGTTCGTAAGTGAGGTGGTACCGGTTTTCTTCAATTCCTCTATCTCTTCGCTTTTTTCTGCAAGCCACCTGGCAACATGCGGCCTCACAGAGATTGAGTCCAGCAACTCAGGCGTAACAAAGGCAATTGAACGGACATCAATGCGGATCTCGCGCTTGATCCTCCTTACCCCTGAATCCTCCATCCCTTTCCAGTTCTGAAAAGATTCCGATATCAGGGCGTATGTAGGCACCGTCAGTATCGTCTTGTCGAAGTTTTCTACCTTGACAGTATACAGCGTCATGTCAATGACAGTGCCGTCAATGTTCCTCCCCGGTATCGTTATCCAGTCGCCCAGCTTCACCATATTATTTGTTGAGAGCTGGATACTTGCTACAAGTCCCAGGATTGTATCCTTGAAGACAACTGCCAGGACCGCAGTCGCCACACCGAGGCCGGCCACCACGCTTGTCAGCGAAATCCGGGCAATAATTGAAATCATAAAAAGGATACCGGCAAATGCTACGAGGACCTTGACTATCTGCACGTAGGGTTTGATCGACCTCCCTTTTGAAATGGGCTGCATGAGCCACACCTGGTGCCATCCCTCGATGAATGCCGTGAGGGTCAGGGTAGCATATACAACTATGTAAAGTGCGGCAGTTTTGTGGGCAAATGTGAGCCAGCCGGGATTCTCCCGAAGCATCCAGCTCGCAAGGTAGTACACAATGACACCGGGAACTATCATTGCCAGACGCTTGAACATCCTGGTCTCAAGGAACTTATCGTCATACGCTGACCGTGAACGCCTTACGATTCGGGTAAAGATACTGACCAGGATGACGCGGGTAAAATTATAGGTCAGCCATGCGAGGAGTCCAACCGCAACAACCAGGATGATAGTACTGAGCCATGAAACAGCTGAAGCCGGCATCCCCAGGCTCGCAAGGAACTCCCTGACTGCCATCACCGGATCGAATGATCTGAACATTATTATCTTCTTTATTGCGTCGGTGAATTTACTAATTATCTTTTTTTATGGCTCCCTGTTTAGTACCTTTACACTATAAAACTGTCAAATCATGAAGTCTTTTTCTGTATTACCGATTCTGCTTCTGACACTTTCACTTCAGGCCCAGGTTGCTTTCGATGATTTTTTCACTGACCGCACAATGAGGTTTGATTTCGTAATGGCCGGAAACAGCACAACAACTAAAGTCTATCCCGTCTCAATCAGGGAAGAACCATTCTGGGGAGGCTCACTGACAAACCTGATCGATCCGTTCGGTTACGGCAACTTCAGGTACGAGATCCTTGATGCCGTTACCGGGAAACTGATCTATTCGCGCGGATTCAGCACTCTTTACCAGGAGTGGCAGACCACAGCCGAAGCGAAGCAGATGGAACGAGTGTTTCACGAAGTTGCCACCTTCCCTTTCCCTAAAAACAAGGTCAATTTCGTACTGAGCATCAGGGGACGTGACTGCCAGTTTTCAAAACTGTATGAGACGGCAATTGACCCTGCCAGTTATTTCATCACCAGGGAGAAGCCTGATGCTTCCCTCGCTACGCGAATAGCAGGTACAGGTGACCCCCATACATCACTTGACATCGCATTCATCGCTGAAGGTTACACCAGCTCCGAGATGGAAAAGTTCAGAAATGATGTCAAACGGATGGGAGAGATAATCCTTGCCGAAGCGCCTTTTGACAAGTATGCTGACCGGATAAATATCTGGGCCGTGCAGGCTCCCTCGCAGGAGTCAGGCACCGACGTTCCGGGCGAAGGCATCTATGTCAATACGGCTCTCAGCGCCAGCTATTACACCTTTGACGTTGACCGCTACCTGACCACCCAGGATATAAGAAGGGTTAACGACTACGCCGCAGCTGCCCCGCATGATCAGATAATTGTGCTCATCAACAGCCCGAGGTACGGCGGTGGCGGAGTATATAACTACTACAGCGCCTCCACTGCTGATCATCCGCTTACCCCGAAGGTGCTGACACACGAGTTCGGGCACGGTTTTGCCGGACTGGCTGATGAATACTATTCCTCGGAGGTGGCATACGAAGAATTCTACCCCCTCGATGTTGAACCGTGGGAACCAAACATCACTACAAGGGTAAATTTCGACGCAAAGTGGAAGAATCTGATCGCCAAGTCAGTGCCTGTGCCCACACCCAATGAGAAGAGGTATATCGGCGTAACCGGCCTCTTTGAGGGAGGAGGTTATTCCGCCAAAGGAATATACAGGCCGTCTTTCGACTGCCGCATGAAGAGCAACGAGGCAGACTCATTCTGCGAAGTATGCCAGGATGCCCTGGAGAAGATGATACTGTTCTACCTGAAGTAGTCGGCGGTCGGCAGTACCAGTCTGCAGTTTGAGACTCCGGCGAAGGCGGTGGCTCAATCCCGTATCCGCCAGCTGGCGGATCGGGAAGGCAGTAATGTTGGCAATGACAGACTGAAGGCAGGTCTTCAGGTTACTTAAAATACATATGAATGCAAAAAGGGACTCCAGTACGGAATCCCTTTTTCACTATTGCCTATTGCCTGTATTGACTGCTGACTGGTACTGCCGACTGCCGACTACTTTTTCTTCTCTCCCCCTGATGTTGGCGGCTTGGCAATTGAGTCACGCATGCTCGTGTCAGCCTCGATGTTCTTCATCCTGTAGTAATCCATGATACCCAGGTTGCCACTCTTGAATGCATGAGCCATTGCAAGAGGAATCTCCACCTCGGCTTCGATAACCTTGGCGCGTGCTTCCTGCGCCTTTGCCTTCATCTCCTGCTCAAGGGCCACAGCCATTGCACGACGTTCCTCCGCCTTGGCCTGTGCAATGTTCTTGTCGGCATTGGCCTGGTCCATCTGCAGAACGGCACCGATGTTCTTGCCAATATCGATGTCAGCAATATCAATCGAGAGAATCTCGAAAGCCGTTCCCGCATCAAGCCCTTTCTCAAGAACCGTCTTGCTGATCCTGTCAGGATTCTCAAGCACCTCCTTGTGGCTGTGCGCCGAACCGATCGACGAAACAATGCCTTCGCCCACGCGGGCAAGAACTGTCTCTTCCCCAGCGCCGCCGACAAGCTGCTTGATATTGGCCCTTACGGTCACCCTTGCCTTCGCGATAAGCTGAATACCATCACGGGCTACTGCTGTCACGGGAGGTGTATCAATAACCTTCGGATTAACCGACATCTGCACGGCCTGAAAAACATCACGGCCTGCCAGGTCGATTGCAGTAGCCATCTTGAACGACAGGTCTATATTCGCCTTATTTGCCGATACAAGTGCATGAACCACCTGCGCCACATGTCCGCCTGCAAGGTAGTGTGCCTCCAGTTCATCACGGTTCAGTTTCAGCCCGGCCTTGTCGGCCTCAATCATGGCTCCCACGATGATTGACGGCGGTACTTTCCTCCAGCGCATGAAAATCAGCTGCAAAAGACTTATTCTCACGCCTGAGACAAGAGCCTGGAACCAGAGCCCGATGGGGATGAAGTAAAGAAGAATCCAGAGCAATATTATTGCCCCGACAATGATTATCACATAAATGCCTAGTGCGCTCATATCTGTTTATTTATTGGTTTTACTATCAATTTGTTGTCGTCTATCCTGATGACTTCAATCTCCTGCTTCGGGTCAATTAGTATGTCAACCGACTTTGCCTCAAAATATTCGTCGTTGACCAGTACCTTTCCTCCCGGAGCAAGCCTTGTTACCGTGATACCCCTGTCACCTGCCTTAACCTTCCCCTCTTCGGCGCCAACGGTGTCAACCTTGCTGTCTATTGACGTCTTGAGCATAAATTTGTTCCAGGTCCTGGATCGCAGCATCAAAACCGTCAGTATGACCATTACCAGGGCCGTTATTCCAAGGACCACCAGTCCGGTTGCTGTTCCGAATGAGATAAATGCAAACACGATACCTGACACCAGGCAGATTGCGCCGCCAACGCCGGCAATAGTCACCCCGGGGATAAGCATGAACTCTATTATGAAGAGCAGCAGACCCACGAATATCAGAAATATGATCAATCCCAGAGACATCTTCAATTCTTTATATCACAACTGTATCAAGGCTAAGCTCCCTCAGCTTCCGCCTCATTTCTTCAACTGTCAGGGCATCAGCAATTTTGATTACACATCCGCCCTTTATGTGGGTAAGCACTGCACACTGCTCTGCCTGTATCTCATCATGTCCGCAGACATCAACGAGTGATCTGATGACATGATCGAAGCTGTTTACGTCATCATTTATCAGCATGAGAGATCTCAGATCCTCCTCGCTTCTCCTGTTATCTTCCGGTTTCGGTGCCCTTTTAGTCATCCGGCAGTTTGTTTAACAATTCCTTTGCCGCTTCTACTGAAATCTCCTGCCTGTCTACGTATGCTGCAACCCTTGCGGAACTGTAGCCATTGCGTATCAGCAGCGAGACATACTCCTCAGCGCTTTCAAATGTAATAAAATTACCGATGAGAAACACAGTTTCACCACTTCCGTTTTTGACCATGTCAAGACCACGGTTGCCGGCAAGCACCTCAATCTTCTGTACCACTTCAGGCTTGACAGGTTTATCAATACGCATAACCTCAGCCCTGAATGAGAGGGTGCCGATGGGTACGGGCTGAGTGTTGGCTTCCGGGCGGGCGCCTCCGGCGGGGCGATTGTCCGGAACAGAGCGGGTGCCTTCGGCTGCCCGCCTGGCGGTTGGCGCCGGCTTTGTAACGGTTGCCGCCGGCTTTGATGAGCTGGCGACAGGTCCGGAACCGGCTGGCACAGCAGACGTACCCCCCAGCGAACGAGTTCGCCACTCCTTTTCAAGGTGTGCAGCCCTCTCCATGGAGATCTGTGCCCCGTCGAGAAGTGCTATGATGAAGGCATCAGGAAATCCTGCCCCCCGTGCTTCAGGAAGAGCTCCCCTGGCATCTTCAAGCCTGCGGAACATTCCTGCAAAATAATACAATGCATCGCTCCCCTGTCTCTTCCTCCCGAATACAGGGGTGAGCCCCCTGAAGACCGAAGGTGTGACATCATTTTTGAATGCAGCTATCTGGATAGTGTACACCAGTCCTTCCGGTAAGGCCGGCTCGACAGGCACCGGGTTACTCTGGCTGTACACCTGACCCGGCATTACATTAAAACTGCTCAGCTGATGGGCAGGTATCTCCTCACCGGCCTCCGGAGCAGGCACTTCAGGAGAACGGTCCAAAGTCCTTTCCAATAAGAGAAACAACGAGTCAGCCTCAGCCTTTCGGGCAGCTGCAAGGGTGCTGTCCTGAACAGCCTTCTTCCCATACCTCTCCCTCTGTTCGGCGGTGGCACTAACTGCCTTCAGTACAGATTGCTCAGCCTGGTACTCGGCTGAATCAGCCTCATGCTGCTTCCTGGCCGCCTCAACAAGAATCCTGAAGTGTTCATCAGGGACACCTGTCAATTCACCACGCTTCTTCCCCGCCTGAACCTCGTTAACTGACTTTCTCATGGTGGTCTCCTGGCCATTTGCAGCACCCGGATCTTTACCCTGAGCATTCGCCGGGTATGCTGAAATCATAAGTATAGAAAGTATTGCGAACACTGTCCGTGACACTCCGGTGTTAATAACTCGGAGGTTCAAATATTTTGTGAAAGATGATAACTTCATACCTTTACCAGTCATAACAAAAATAACAAAAAGTCATGACGCAGCTCACCGCAGGCATGCCGGCCCCGCACTTCGAGGGGACGGATCAGAACGGAAAGACCGTGAAAATCAGCAGCTTCCTCGGAAAAAAAGTAGTACTCTATTTTTATCCTAAAGATGACACCCCGGGATGCACAGCAGAGGCATGCAGCCTGAGAGACAATTACCAGGATCTCCTGAAGAAGGGATTCATTGTACTGGGAGTCAGTCCTGACAGTGAGAAATCACATTTGAAGTTTGCCGGCAAATATAACCTTCCCTTCCCGCTGATAGCGGATCCTGAAAAGAAGATACTGACAGCTTATGGCGCCTATGGCGAAAAACTCATGTACGGGAAAAAGGTGACAGGTGTCATACGCACCACCTTTATTATTGATGAAAAGGGAATTATTGAGAAGGTGATAAAGAAGGTCGACACGAAGGAGCATGCCACCCAGATCTTCAAAATGTACGAAAATGTCTAACTGCTAAAGAATAAGTAAATGGAAAAGAAGGAAATCAACAAGGAAAAGCTGAAGGCGCTTGAGGTGACGCTGGGCAAGATCGAAAAGGATTTTGGCCGCGGCACCATCATGAAGCTGGGTGATCATGCCGTTGATAATGTTCAGGTCATCTCAACCGGCTCCATCGGCCTCGATGCCGCGCTCGGAATCGGCGGGCTGCCCCGCGGAAGGGTGGTTGAAATATACGGTCCGGAATCATCCGGGAAGACAACCCTCGCCATACACGCCATTGCTGAAGCTCAGAAAGCAGGCGGTATAGCCGCAATAATCGATGCCGAACATGCCTTCGACAGGTTCTATGCCGAGAAACTGGGAGTGGATGTGGAGAATCTGCTCATTTCACAGCCTGACAACGGAGAACAGGCTCTCGAGATAACTGATCACCTGATCAGGTCAGGTGCTATCGACATTATTGTAATTGACTCTGTTGCCGCCCTGACTCCCAAGGCTGAGATTGAGGGAGAGATGGGCGACTCAAAGATGGGGCTTCAGGCAAGGCTGATGTCACAGGCCCTGCGCAAGCTTACCGCCAACATCAACAAGACCAACACCACCTGTATCTTTATCAACCAGCTCAGGGAAAAGATAGGGGTCATGTTTGGCAATCCCGAGACCACTACCGGAGGAAATGCACTTAAGTTCTATGCCTCAATAAGGCTCGACATCCGCCGCACCAACCAGATCAAGGATGGTGAAGATGCCGTTGGAAACCGCGTCAAAGTAAAGGTTGTCAAGAACAAACTAGCTCCCCCTTTCAAAAAAGCTGAGTTTGACATTATGTTCGGAGAGGGTATCTCACGCACCGGGGAAATAATTGATCTCGGAACGGAGTTCAATATCATCAAAAAGAGCGGCTCATGGTTCTCCTACGGTGAAACCAAGCTGGCCCAGGGACGTGATGCAGTGAAGAAACTCCTTGAAGACAATCCCGAACTGGCCGAAGAAATCAAGGTGAAGATAACAGAGCAACTAAAAGAGAAAGCAAAATGAAAGGAGTGAAGCCTGCACTTCACCCCACACTGCAATACTAACCTAAACCTGTACTAAGGATGACCGGTGATACATGCCCGTGGCTGGCATGTGTGCTTGCTTGCTCCCAGGCCGGTCAATAGTTCCTGTCAGTCAATTAATTACATACTGTCTTTCCTACCGTTGTATGACCCGTGAAATAACTGTAGGTCAGGGTTCCGATATAGTGCGACCCCCTGTCTCCTGTCAGATTATAATGCCATGTCAGATACCAATGATCCGTGAAGTAGTACCTGTCGGTCTCGCTGATCTTGAATACCTCTCCCGTCTGGCTTGTAACCTCACCCTTAAGCTTGTCAATTTCGTAGAACCTGACATTGGCATTCTGATGAATGACATAATGAACACTGATAGTGCCACCGGACAGCACATCTGTCAGTGTGTCTGCACAAAAAACAGGGCTCCAGTATTGTGACATTACCCAACCCTGGATTGTTGCGTTGTCACTATTCTGACCCCAGGCACTCGTCATAGCTAATCCTGTTAGCAGTAAAACGCAGATTAATAATGCTTTAATTCTCATGATTATTAGTTTTAAGGTTAAACATATCCTGATCCAGCCAGTTTTAAGAGAGTCAGGAACAGCATCCGATGGATATCTGGCAATACGTCAAATACACTTCGCTAATTTCCCCCATTCAATTTGCAATGCGTCCCTGACTCCTTGTTTCATTTTTGCCTTTTTTTTACAAGGGGCCATTTACGACACTAAGGTCGCAGATCCGGCTGAGTAATACATTGCTCACAGTACCGGAAAGGTTGCCCTGTGTACCATCACTTTGCCTGGTGTCCCCGATCCGTTGCTGAAAGTCCCGTAGGCTTTCCGGAGTAATCCGGCAATTGATCAAATGCCGGAATTATCTCCGGATATCGCTTGGATTAATTCCAAACTCCCTTGTAAAAGCTTTGCTGAAATGTGAAACGTTCTTGAATCCCGCCCGGTAGGCGGCTTCAGCCACAGTCAGGTCAGAGGTGGTAAGCAATTGCCTGGCCTTATGTAGTTTCATCTTGAGATAATAGTCATGAGGACTCTGTGAGGTGAGACTCCGGAATTTCCGGTACAACTGGGTACGGCTCATGTTCAGCTTTTCACAGAGGTTGTTGATGTCAAAACTGTCATCAACCAGGTGAATGGTCATCACCTCGTTTATTCTCTTAATAAAACTGTCCTCGATCTTAAAATTATGATTGTTGTCCGGCGGTGGCATTCCTGCGGATGAGTACCTGGAGTATAACAGCCTGCGCTGCCTGATGAGCATCCTGAGTTCAGCCCGTAGCTCTTCCCTGTTGAAAGGTTTGGCAATATAGGCATCCGCACCCCGGGCCAGTCCCTCCACTCTGGAAGCTACATCGGCCAGAGCCGTAAGAATTACGACCGGAATATGACTTGTCCGTGGATCATTTTTAAGCATGTCCAGCATCTTAATACCGTCAAGCCCGGGCATCATAACATCTGTCAGAATAATATCCGGTACAATTTCGCATGCCCTTTCAAAACCCTCGAACCCGTCACCGGCAGCAGTCACTTCGTAATCATCAGCAAGGATTGTCATCAGGTAGCTGATGACATCCTCATTATCCTCAACAATTAACAGCAACGGATTTCTTTCGTCCCAGTGTGGCAGGGAGGAACTTACAGCTGTTTTAGTCTCCCGGCCAGATTCGGGATGGAACCAACTCCCCGTGTACTGACCCTTTTCAGCTGTCATCGGTTCTTGTGCATTGCTCGTAAACGGCAATTCCACGACAAATTCAGATCCTTCACCATAAATGCTTTCAACCCTGATGGTACCGTTCAGCAGGGAGACCAGCTCTTTGGTCAGAGCAAGCCCCAGTCCCGATCCCGGGGTTTTGTGGCTGGCTGTGACAGTCTCCCGCGTGAAGCGGTCAAACACAAACGGGATAAATGTCTCAGTGATACCCGGGCCATTATCACTTACACGTATTTCATAACTTGATGCGGAGGTCTGTTCAGCCATAATAACTACCCGTCCACCTGGTTGTGTGAACTTGAGTGCGTTGGTTATCAGATTCGAAACGATTTTAATGATCGCATCCTGATCGTAGTCAAGAACCATCTCCTGCTGCCTGGGGACAAATTCCATCTCAATTCCCTTCGATTCGGCAAACGACCGGAACAGCTCAACTACATGCCTTATGCAAAGGATGACGTCAGCCCTGATCAAATTGACAGGCATTGCCCCCGCCTCGAGCTTTGCAAGATCAAGCATCTGATCAACGAGGTTAAGAAGAATACGGGCATTCCTGTCTATAGTCCGGCTCCCTTTCTCGAGCCATTGAACAGGATCAGTGCTCATCAGGTCATTCATCCCCGTAATTACTGTCAGCGGTGTGCGGAATTCATGTGAAATGTTAGTATAGAGTTTTTTCCTTGCTTCGTCTATTTCCCTGAGTCGTGTATTCTCGAGCTGTTCAAGCCTGACACGCTGCGATATGAAACTCAGCACGAATATCAGTGCAAATCCCGTGATCCATAGAATATTTATGACATAGAGAGATATGTTTGCCTGTGGAGTCATTTCGGCCGGAACTGACAGCCTGGGATGAAGTACCCCTGCAAGTATAACAGTAATGATATAAACCGAATAGATGAAAACTGAATGTCTTTTTTCCTTGTAATTGAGGGTAAAGAAAACAAGCGCCAGTCCTACGAGAACCAGTCCGCCTGAATAGGGAATGCCTCCAAGTTTGAGAATTGTGTAGAAGGTTACCAGTGCAACCACAGTCTGGTTGATCAGTTGCCAGGCCACACTCACCCGCCGGGTAAAAAGTGGTGCTATTATGCCCTGCATGTAAACCAGTGAGAGGAACAATCCATAATAGATAATAATCCTGAGCTCCGGGAAAAAGATGTGGTAGGTAATTGTAAGCAGAAAGATCATAGATGTGACTGCAACACTTGAAATCCAGTACATCTTCTGCTGCGCTACGGCATTCTTGTCTGCACCCGGGTAGCTGAACCTGCGGGTAAGCCAATCGTCTGTTTTAGTGAGAAACGGGGGCGGCATCTCAGTAACAGATCAGGTATTGATTATCAAAATCTTACCTAAGTTACACCAAAAACAGCACGATGTCAAATTTATTTAGACAATACCCTGCCGGCGGCTCTATGGTTTTACCGTGATGCGCTCCCTGAATCCGCTACCAGCCAGGCATAAAGTTCAGCCCGAAAACTCCGTTTTTAAACCCTCCGTTCTGAAACGGGAAGGCATAATAAGGCTCAAGGATGAGGTATCCGAAAAGATTTATCCTCAGAGACGCACCGGTACTGTACAGCGGGAATTTTTCGTTTTCAGCCGGATGAGACTCCTTGTCATTGAAAATGATCTTGTCACCCCTGTTCCAGGCCATCCCCGCATCAAAAAACAGGTTCAGGTCGGTCAGGAACCACTTCGACTTTATCAGTGCCAGTCTTTCAGGCCCGCTGAACGGGAACCTGATTTCTGCATTGGCAACGGCCATCCTCGTACCGCTCAGTCTCGAAATATTCAGAGATGACAGTCCCGGAGTATCTCCTGTGTTGTACGAAATATTCTCATAACCTCTTATTAACCATGGATAACCGAGGTATAACGGCTGCAGGATATTCTCTTCGGACACCTTTCCGTACATGCCGTAATTGTACAGCCGGAAAGCAAATGTGAACGGCTTTCGATAAATGTACTGCCTGTAGTCAATGAGACCGGTAAAAATATCTGTGGCCCCGAAGTACTTGTCAACCTGTAACCTGGCCCTGCCTCCCTGCATAGGGGCAGTCATACCGAACAATGAGTTGTCCTTTACATAGGCAAACGAAAGCTGCTGGTACCTGCTGCCTTCCGGAGCCGGCATCTTTTCCCTTGTCCCTCCGATACTGTAACCGTTCAGCAAGTAGTAATAATTGTACCTGTCAATCCGGTAATAATACCATGATGCCGATGCCGTCGCCTCGATCCTCCTGACCTGGGAGAAGGGCAATGAAGCATACAGGGTGATATTATCCTCGAACATACGGATATAGTCAAGCTGCAGCACATCAACTGGAACCATCTCATCCTGAAGCAGTACGGAATCCCTTGCAAATGACATGGTACCGGCACGGTATGGGATATGGGATATGGCAGTACCCCATTTTACCTTTCCCTTCTGCCTGACGTAAGCTGCCTGACCTGCAAAATCATAGATCTCACCGTTCAGCGAAAGAGATGAATAAAGCTGGTTGTCACCGATCATATCGCTGAAGATCATATTGATACTTCCTCCCAGGTTGTTTCTGTAAATCCCTGAGGAAACTCCCACACTTGCATTGTTGGAGATGTAATCAAGCTTGAATCTTGGCTTATACGGCAGCTCCTTCAACTTATCAGCCTGCAAATGAGCTGCCTCCTTCCTGGCGTATAGTGTTGAATCTATTAGATTGGGGCCGATATGTGCCAGCGGCGGAAGGGTGCCGGCATCAAAACTGACCACGGAACCATCCACCTCCTCGGCCCTGAATTCGTTATCATCTGCAACCAGGATTTGATATGAGTTCTTAATATAGTAATTGTACGCCGTCTTGCTTCCTTCGCGCGACCAGCTCATGGCCGGCGACCATGGCGTTATCCCGCTTATGCCGGTCATGTACGAGGTAAGCCTCAGAAGCTTTCCTGTAGCAATTTCATATTTATACATATTCCTGAACCCGTCAGCATCCGAGAGGAAATAAATATGCGAGTCATCGGAAGAAAAAACAGGATTCATGTTGTAGGCGCCGTTAAAAACATTTATCCCGCTGACTTTTCTCGTACTGAGATCAAGCATTGCCAGGGAATATGAAAACTTGCGGTGACCTGACTCATTCATTTTTTCCTGGGAGAACACTATCTTCCGGCTATCCGATGACCATGAAGGATGTATATTCGAAGTGAAATCATCAGTCAGCTGCTCAATCTCACCTGACATGATATCATAGAGATACAGGTCACTTATCCCTTCCGAAGATCCGGTAAATACAATCTTCCTGCTGTCCGGCGACCAGGAGGGATTGGCAAGTGCCGGCACTCCACGCATGGCAACCTCCCTGGTGATCCTGCCTCTTTTTACATCGACAAACGCCAGCTTGTTTATCCCGTCACTGAACAGGACAAATACATACTTTTTACTGTCAGGTGACCAGCTTCCGCCAGATTCGACATAGTTAAAGTCATCATATGTACGGGCAGCGGCACCTGATACTTTGCTGATGATCTTCCCGGTTGAAGCGTCAGCAATGAAAAGATCAAGAGTAAAAATATTCTTCTCTGAAAAGAATGCAACGTACTTTCCGTCAGGACTTATAGCAGGTGAGATGTTAATTCTGCCGCCATTTTCACTGGTTATCAGCTGCTTGCCGGCGAGCTCATCAGCATCAGACTTCAGGTAAGGTTTGAAATAGGTCTCCATTGCACTCGCCCATAAGCCTGAAAGGGTTTTCTCATCCATGCCGAGGATGGAGTCAGCCGCTTTTGACAATCCATATTGGGCCGTTTTCCTGAAAAGAGGCATAATGGCGGTATCACCCCACGTTTTCCCGACCATTGCCCAGAAAGCCTGGCCATACCTGTAAGGGAAGTACCGTGAGTCATTAGTTAACTGCTTAAGCGTAGGAAAATCCTTGTTCAGAACCGCATCCCTCATCCACAGGGCTGTGTTGGGATCAACGCTGCCCAGTGAGAAGTACTCAGCCATCCCTTCAATCATCCATAACGGGATATTATTCATCGAATATTTCTGGGCGGAGTCTGACCTCAGGAACATATTGAACTGGAATGCATGCACCAGCTCATGACCCAGGGTGTGATCAGTCTGTGACAGTGTCAGTGCCACAGGCATGATGACCCTGTTTTTCATGCCTTCGGTAACACCGCCGGTGCCTGTTCCGATAAGACTGCTGACAGCATTGGTCTGCTGAAAATCAGCGTGATTATTATAAAAGATCAGCGGATTCTTCCTCTCAAAGGTATCCCTGAATACTCTCTGATGTATGCTGAACCACTCCTCTGACCATCCAGATATCGTCTTCAGCAACGAATCATTCTTCATGTAATGATATATCTCGAAAGCAGGAGTCTGCAGCACATCGAATTTGAAGGAACTGTATCCCGGCTTGTTTCTTCCGAAATACTGGGCATCAGAATTTACCCCGGCAATCAGCCATGCTGCCAATACAGCAAATGATAGTCTGATGACCCTGACCATGATTGTATTTCTTATGTACGAACTCATAGCATGTCATAGTTTTATCACCTGAATACTTGTAAGTTAATCAATGAACTTCAATTAGTCAAACCAATTGACCTGAATACCTGTTCAAAAAATATGCCATTGCCCGTGCCTGGATTCGGGTCCGTTTATTAAGCCCGTCAGCATTATTTTTCCTATTTTTAAAACCTATAACCAATAACCGACAACTGATAACCGATAACATATGAAGAACCTGACCCTCATCACAATTGTGCTGGTCATGGCCCTGATGGGCGCATGCAAGACCGAGAAGGCAGAGAAAGCCGTGACACCGTCAATAGATGTCTCACTCACTGACGCCGAAAAAGCCGGCGGAGTACTCACCCCGGAAATCCTCTGGAAATACGGCCGCCTCGGCGGAATAACCCTCTCACCTGACGGATCGACCGTGCTGTACCAGGTGACAACCTATGATCTTCCAACCGAAGCCCGTGCCACCAACATCTGGTCCGTCCCCGCAGCGGGTGGAAATCCTGTTCAGCTGACCACCGAAGGAGGCGCAGGACCACAGTGGATAGAGAACGGCGCTAAAATAGCCTATATCGCCGGAGGCAAAATAATGGTCATGAACCCTGACGGCAGCGGGAAGAAAGAGATAACCGGGCTGCAGGATTTCGAGATACTCTCATTCTCTCCGGCCGGTGATATGGTTTATTTTACCCGTCGCGTCAAGCTCGACCAGACGGCAAATGAAAAATACAACCTTCCGAACGCGAAGGTCCGCATCATAGATGACCTGATGTACAGGCACTGGGATTACTGGCATGATTACTCATACAGCCATGTCTTCGTAGCCTCCTTTGACGGCGCAGCAATAAGCAACGAGAAGGATATTATGGAGGGACAGCGCTTTGATGCTCCGGATGCCCCGTGGTTCGACGAGGCTGATTTAGCATGGAGCCCTGACGGTAAGTATGTCGCCTACGCCTGCAAGAAACTGACCGGTAAGGCATATTCGCTCAGCACCAACACTGATATCTACCTTTATGACGTTACAACCGGCGAGGAGAAAAACATTACCGAAGGAAACATGGGTTATGACAAGGTCCCCGTGTTCTCACCCGATGGTTCGATGATAGCTTACTCCAGTATGGAGGAAGACGGATATGAGTCGGACCTTGAGAGGCTTTTCATTTATAATATCGCCACGGGCGAACGGAAATGGCTCTCGGAAGGATGGGACTACAACGTCGGCAACATCCAGTGGAACGGTACCGGCAAGATATGGTTCACCAGCCCTTACCTGGGCAGGCAGCCGGTATTTAAAATCTCACTTGCTGACGGCGCTGTAACGAAGGTTACCGAAGGCGACTATGACATGGGTCCGCTTCAGATGAAAAACAACGTTCTGGTTGCCGGCATACAGTCAATGGCACGCCCCACAGAAGTGGCAAAGGTGGATATGTCAAACGGGCAGTTCTCTTTGATCACCGATGTCAACGGCCATATCTACGAGAGCATTAAGATGGGCAAGAGCGAGGAAAGATACATCAAAACGAAGGATGGCAAGGATCTGCAGATGTGGATCATCTATCCCCCGGACTTTGACCCGTCAAAGAAATACCCGGCGCTTCTTTACTGCAAGGGCGGACCGCAGGGACCCCTCGGACAGAGCTGGAGCTACCGCTGGAACTACCAGATGATGGCAGCAAACGGTTATATCGTTGTTGCTGTCAACCGTCGCGGCAATTCAGGCTTTGGAAGCTACTGGCGTGAGCAGATCTCGGGCGACTACGGCGGTAAGAACATTCAGGACTACCTTGACGGCATTGACGCCATGGCGAAGGAGCCGTTCGTCGACAAGGACCGCCTGGGAGCCGTGGGAGCAAGCTACGGAGGCTACTCGGTCTTTTACCTTGCCGGAATGCACAACAAGAGATTCAAGGCGTTCGTGTCGCACTGCGGCGTTTACAATACAATAGCCGAGTACGGCTCCACCGAGGAGTACTGGTACCCGAACAAGGATTACCAGGGTGCACCGTGGGACAAACCGCAGCCCCCCGGATATAATAAGTTCTCACCTCATACGATGGTTGACAAATGGGACACTCCCATCCTGATCATCACCGGGGCAAACGATTTCAGGATACCATACAGTCAGAGCTTCGAAGCATTCAACTCTGCCACCCTGCGCGGTGTTCCAGCCAAGCTGCTCTTTTTTGAGAATGAGAGTCACTGGGTCACCAAACCGCAGAACTCCGTCATCTGGCAGAAGGAGTACTTTGAGTTCCTCGATACATATTTGAAGTAGGCAAGAGTAGGGATGGTCGTAGACCATCAGGAATTGCAGAAGCAGATTCTGCATGATGCCGATGGTCGCAGACCATCAGGAATTGTAGATCAGATTCTACATGATGCCGATGGTCGCAGACCATCAGGAATTGTAGATCAGATTCTGCATGATGCCGATGGTCGCAGACCATCAAGAATTGCAGAAGCAGATTCTGCATGATGCCGATGGTCGTAGACCATCAGGAATTGTAGATTTACAGTTCCAAAAAACGCAAGACCCTACCTGCTCCTCATTTTCCTGTCAATGATCTCTGCAGCCTTGATAAGCGGATAGGCTGCCGGGGAAGATGTCAGCAACGGGTGCGTACCGATCTGGGTGATAAGCAACGAGTTGATTGTCATCCTGTTCTGGATGATCATACCTATGACATTGGTCAGCTCACCTGCGCTGAGTCCGCCAATAACCTCTCCGCCAATGATGACACCCGAGTTGGTGGCAGCAATAAGCTTGACAGCCTGCTTGTGAGCTCCGGGCAATGTTCCTGGATGACGGTCAATACCTTCAAAGAGTCCTGTCAGGACTTCAATATTCTCAGCTCTGGCAGTGGCTTCTGTCAGTCCTGCAGTACCAAAACCGGTGTCGCCAATGGCTGTGGCATAGATGGCAATAGTGCCAGAGAAAGTTTTGACTGTATTAAGGCTGTACAGGTTCATTCCTGCTATGCGTGCCTCGGCACAGGCCGTTGATGCAAGCATAGTCGGTACCCGGCGGCGCGTTACGAAGTCGCGCTTCTGTGCACAGTCGCCCACTGCAAAGACATCAGTCTCATGTGTGCGCATATACTCATCAACTGCTATAAAGCCGCTTTCGTCAACATAGATGCCTGA
>Ga0209202_1000972_pt1 | contig 19248 bp, 11 predicted proteins | sample AD_UKC032_MetaG_FD_184416 | JGI IMG/M metagenome (GOLD analysis project Ga0209202, IMG submission 184416) | Active sludge microbial communities of municipal wastewater-treating anaerobic digesters from USA - AD_UKC032_MetaG (SPAdes) (version 2) | ecosystem: Engineered > Bioreactor > Anaerobic >... | reverse complement strand
TTCGTCGTAGGAGTCGCCAAAGAGAACAACCTCGCCGCCGCGCCGCTTGACGGCGTTGACCTTGATGCCCGGCGTCGAGGTCGGCATGACGATCACCGCGCGGCAGCCGACCTTGGCCGCCGACAGCGCGACACCCTGGGCATGGTTGCCGGCCGAGGCGCAGATCACGCCGCGCTTGAGCTTTTCGGCCGAAAGGCTGGCGATCTTGTTGTAGGCGCCGCGCAACTTGAAGGAAAACACCGGCTGCAGGTCTTCGCGCTTGAGCAGAATCTTGTTGCCGACCCGCGCCGAAAGGTTGCCGGCCAGGTCGAGCGGCGTTTCGACGGCCACGTCATAAACCTGCGCGTTGAGGACTTTTTCGAGGTAATCCGGGTGCATGGCGCAATTCTTCAAGGCAAAGGAGCGATTCTACGGGCGCAGTGGGCAAACGTCACGGCACAAGCGCCGCGCAGGCGGATTTTTACCGGCTTTTGTGCGTCGACCGCGCCAGGCAGCAAGCACTCCGGGGTCTAACGGTCGCCGCCCCGCTCGCTGCTGCAGCCGCTGCCGCCGGAACACGAACCGCAGCCTTCGCTCTTGCGAAACGGGCCGAGCTGCGGGTTGCGCGCGGCGAAGGCGCGATAGAGCCGGTCGACAGCGATGCCGAAGAGCATGACCGCGAAGATGATGCCGATGGTGACGAGGTAGACCGACACTTCAGCCGCCCAGCCCGGCAAAGCCCATGAAGGCCAGCGACAGGATGCCGGCGAGCATCAGCGTCAGGGCCGTGCCCTGTGCTACGGCGGGCACGTCGGAAAGCTGCAGGCGTTCGCGGACGCTGGCCATCAGCACCAGGGCGAGCATGAATCCGGCGCCGCCGCCGAGGCTGAAGGCCACCGACTGCACGAAATCGTAATCGCGCGCGGTCTGGAACAGGGCGACGCCGAGGACGGCGCAGTTGGTGGTGATCAACGGCAGATAGATGCCGAGCGCGCGAAACAGTGTCGGGCTGTATTTTTTCAGCACCATTTCGACCAGTTGCACGGCCGAGGCGATGATGACGATGTACGAGATCAGGCGCAGGAATTCGAGATGGAAGGCGCTCAGCAGCAGGTTCAGGCCGAAGGCGCACAGCGAGGCCACGAACATGACGAAGGTGGTCGCGACACCCATCGGAAATGCCGTTTCGAGCTTGTTCGAGACGCCGAGGAAGGGGCACAGGCCGAGGAACATCGCCAGCACGAAATTGTTGGCGAGCAGCGCGTTGATGAAGATGCTGGCGGCGGATTCAGGCATTTTGCGCGGCCTCCGTCAGTTTGCGCTGCTTGCGCCGGGCCAGCGCGGAAAAGAGCAGCAGCCAGGCGCCGAGCACGAAGAAGCCGCCCGGCGGCAGGACCATGACCACCCACGGCTGGAAGTTGGCACCGAACAGGCTGACACCGAACAGTGTCCCGGCGCCGAGAATCTCGCGCACGCAACCGAGCGCCAGCAGGCCGATGGTGAAGCCGATCCCCATGCCAAAGGCGTTGGTCATGGCGACCACCGGCGTGTTCTTCGAGGCGTGCGCCTCGGCCCGCCCAAGGATGACGCAATTGACGACGATGAGCTGGATGAAGGCGCCCAGCGCATCGTAGAGCGCCAGGCTGACCGCCTGGATGACGTAATCGACGACGGTGACGAAGGTGGCGATGATGACGATGTAGGTGGCGATCCGCACTTCCTTCGGAATCAGCTTGCGCAGCAGCGAAACCAGACCGCAGGAGCAGACCAGAACGAAGGTGGTGGCGATGCCCATCGACAGCCCGTTGATTCCCGACACGGTCACCGCGAGGGCCGGACACATGCCGAGCACCATGACGAACACCGGGTTCTGGCGCCAGATGCCTTCCATCAGTTCGTCCCAGTTGCGGGCGCTCATTATTCCAGACGGCTGGCTCATGATTTTTCCTTCAACTTGTCCAGATTCGGTCCGATGCGCGGCAGCAGGATCTGCGCGGCATCGTTGATCGCCTTGCCGACGGCGCGCGAAGTGATCGTCGCGCCCGAAATGGCATCGATTTCCCACGGCTTGGTCTTGGTGCCCTGCTTGACGGTAACGATGGCGTTGGCCAGCCCCTTGAGATCGGCGGCGAGCTTGGCTTCCAGCGGGAAATTGGCGAGGAATTCCTTGTCGACCAGAATCTTGTCGCCGATACCGGGCGTTTCGCGCATCGCGACGACGCCGAATGCCGTGATGCTCGACGTCGCCTGATCGTAGGCGAAGAGGATGCGCACACTGTCGGCGTAACCCTTGGCCGAGCCTTCGGCGGCAATACCCGCCAGGCCGCCGGCATCGTCATAGCCGGCATAGAATTTGACGGCGCCGGCCGGAACAGTCCCGCTGGCGCTGGTCTTTTCGACGCTGCCATCGGGCAGTGCAATGAATTCGCCGATCGACCTGGCGGCGGGAATGACCTTGAACACAGCGCGCTCGACGGCGATCCGCTTGTTCTCCTGAACCGCATTGTAGGTGCCCTGATAGGCGCCAACGATGATCACGCCGCAGATGGCGGCAATCAGTCCGAGGGTGCGAATCATCGCTACCGTCGGCGTCGTTTGCGGCTGCATGACTTCGGCGTTCATGATGACTTGTCCCGCTCCTGCGCCTTCGGCTTGTTGGGCAGGAAGCGTTTTTTCGGCGTCACGGCACCGGCATCCTCGCGCGAGATATAGCCCGGATGCAGCGGATACGAGGCGCCCTTCCTGGCGCGTCCGAGCGTTGCCAGCGCGCTGCGCCCGAACGGCGTCGGCTGCGTGATTTTCTCGATCAGCGGTGTCGCGGCGTTGCCGAGCAGGATCGCATACATGACGCCTTCCGGCAGGCCGCTGTAATAGCGGATGATCACCGTCAGCAGACCGATCAGCGCGCCGTAGACCCACATCCCCTTGGGCGTCACCGGCGAGGTCGCCATGTCGGTCGCCATGTAGACCGCGCCGAGAATCAGGCCGCCCGAGAAGAGCATGAAAAACGGGTTGGGGAAGCGGTCCGGACTGAGCGCGAAAAGCAGCCAGGCGGTGAGGCCGGCGCTGCCGAGTATGGCTGTCGGAATTCGCCAGTCCATGTAGCGGCGCAAGGCGAGATAGGCACCGCAAAGCAGGATCAGGGCCGGCGACGGGCCGACCGCCATGTGCCCGGAGAGCGAGGTCAGCAGCTCGTCGGCATTGGCCAGCACGCCGTCGAACTTCCATTTGGCGAGCGGCGTGGCACCGGCCAGCACGTCGAACTGCTTGGCCTTGAGCCACTCGACGACAGGTTCAGGACGCATCAGCGGGATCGCCATCGACGACGGAATCAGCTCGGTGAAGCGTCCGGGCAGGAACGACGGCGTGTAGGTGGCGATCGCCTGCGGGAAAGCTGCCTGCACGAAGGCGCGGCCGATCAGCGCCGGATTGAAGACATTGAAGCCGATGCCCCCGAACAGCGCCTTGCCCAGCGCGATCGCCATGAACCCGGCGACCGCCCCCATCCACAACGGAAAGCCGGGCGGGATCGACAAGGCGAGCAGGAGCCCGGTAATGACCGCGGAAAAATCGCCGATATCACCGGATTGTCCGCCCTGACGGACGAAGAAGCGTTCGCTGGCGAGACAGCTGGCGGTGACGACAACCAGCGATGCCAGTGCCGACAGGCCATACTGATATACGTAAAAGGTACAGATCGGGACCAGCGACCAGACGACATGACGCATGATCTGATCGACCGTGCGCGCCCCCTTGATATGCGGCGCCGAGCGAATTTCGATGGTCATTTGGCGATCGCCTTTTCACGCAGGATCTGCTTGGCAACACGGAACTGCTGCACGAGCGGGATGTTGGACGGGCAGACATAGGTACAGCAGCCGCACTCGAAGCATTCGCCGAGGTGGTAATGCGAGCCCATCAGGTCGTATTCGCGCTTGGCGGCCAGCATGCCGAGCTGCGATGGATTGAGGCCCATAGGGCAGCTTTCGACGCACTCCGCACATTTGATGCACGGGTAGGTCTTGATCTGCTCGCGCTGGGCGAGGTCAGTGCCAAGCATGACCAGTACGCCGGACATGCCCTTGGTGATCGGCACGTCGAGCGAGGCGGCGGCCTGCCCCATCATCGGCCCGCCGAGGATGACCTGGCGCGCATCGGCGCCCGGAGCTCCGGCGTAATCGAGGACGAAGCGCAGCGGCGTACCGAGCGGCACGATGTAATCGCCCGGCTTGGCGACGCCGGGACCGGTGATGGTGACCACCCGCTCGGTCAGGCCGCGTCCCGCCGGCAACAATTTGCCGAGCGCGGCCAGCGTGCCGACGTTATTGACCACCATGCCAAGCGACACCGGCAAACCGCCGGCCGGAATTTCGACGCCGAACAGCGCCATGATCAACATCTTCTCGGAGCCTTGCGGATACTTGGTCGGCACCAGCTCGGCGTGGATCTCGCCCTCCGGCACACTGCCGGCACGGCCGATCGCTGCCTGAATCGCCACCAGCGCATCGGGTTTGTTGTCCTCGATGCCGACAATGGCGCGCACCGCGCCGGTCGTTCGCATCGCATAGCGGATGCCGACGATCAGGTCGTCGGCCTGCTCGACCATCACCCGATGGTCGCAGGTGAGGTAGGGTTCGCACTCGCAGCCATTGACGACCAGCGTATGTACCTTGGCCTGCTTGGGGACGGTCAGCTTGGCGTGGGTCGGAAAGGCGGCGCCGCCGAGGCCGACCATGCCGGTATCCCAGATCGCCTGCAGGATGTCACTACCGCTGGCATCCGTCAGGTCGCGCGGCTGGCCCCAGAGATCCTGCTGCGTGGCGCCGGGATGGGCGCGGATGACAATGGACTCGACCCACGGACCGCGCACGCCCGGGCGCAGTCCGATGAACTCGACAACGCCGGTGACCGGTGCGTGGTGCGGCACCGACAGCCAGTCGTCGGCACGGGCGATCGGCTCGCCACGCACCACCTCCTGACCGACGCGGACGATGGCGCGCGGCACCTTGCCGATGTGTTGCGACAGCGGCACCACGACCTTGGGCGGAAACGGCAGGCGGCGGATCCGGGTGTCCGCCGTCAGCTTGCACGACGGCGGATGCACGCCCCGTTGAAAGGCCTCGCCGCGAAAGTAGGAGAGGAGCTTCATCGCCGGATCAGTTAAATTTCGCCGCGCGCGCCATCAGTTTTTCGACCCCCGGCTCGCTCATGTTCCACGGCGTGCCGGGATGGATGCAGGCAGCCGTGCATTTCTCCGCCGCCTTGACAATATCGGCGAACTTGCTGCCTTTCGGATTGATGACGATGGCGAGCTTCTGATCGTTGTAGGCGAAGGTTTTCGGCGCCAGATTGATGCATTCGTCGCAGGCGGTACATTCGGGCGACTCGACCCACACCGGCTCGTAATCGCCATCACCGCCTGCGGCCGGCGCCGCGCTGTCCGCAACCGGCGCTGGCGAGCTGCCGGCAGCGGCCACCGGATAGCTGTCGCCTCCGCTCATGCCGAGACTGGCGGAAATCTTCGCCAGCAGTTCGGCACGCACGCGCTCGGCGACTTCCATCGCATCCGATGGCTGCGCGTCGAGTCCGGCGATGTTGCGCAACTGACGCCAGAAATGCAGCCTTTCCTCGGTCGACCGCACCAGATCCTCGGTGACCAGCAGACGCATCAGGCGATTCTTGGCATCGACCGCCCAGATGAACGGGAACTTGCCTTCGCGCTCGTCGGCGTCGAGTTGCAGGAAATCGGCCAGCATGACCATGTTGTCGTTCCAGGTCTCCGGCGGCGCCTTCTTGAACTGCTTGAGGAAACGCGCCTCGGTGGCGGCGAAGTCGGCAAAGGTCAGCGGCAGGTTCATGCTCTGCTCGTTGCCGGATTCATCGTGGTATTTCAGCGCGTAGCTCGGCCAGTCAGTATCGAGCGACGGATTGCCCTCGAGGCTGACGGTTTCGTGGAAGGTGATGCCGGCATCCGGATCGAAACGGAACAGCGGGTAGGCGCGCGATTCGACCGCCAGCTTGCTCTGATCGACGCTCTTGTCGTCGCCGACGCCATGTTCCGGCGGGCAGACGGCGTAGATGTTGAAGAGCGCCGGACGGCGGCTGTTGAGGCCGTCGATGTAGCTTTCCAGCAGGTGATTGACATGCGCGATGGTGCCCTGCATGACGTAAGACGTGCGGTGGGCCAGGCCGATCAGCGAGATTTCCTTGCGCGTCTCCTGCTTGCCGCGTTGCGCGACGCCGTAGGGCGCCATGTCCGATACCTGGCTGATGAAGCCCGAGGTACAGGCCTGGCCGCCGGTGTTGGAATAAACCTGCGTATCGACGACGAGAATCTTGATCGGCATGCCCGACATCAGCGCACGCGAGAGATTCTGGAAGCCGATGTCGTACATCGCACCGTCACCGCCGAGGCTGACCACGGGCGGGCAGAGCAGCCATTCGTCCGACGAGAACTTGCTCCAGGTGAAGCGCCGGAAGAAATCGTCGTCACGCTCCGGCAGGTAGTCGCCGGCGAGTTCCTTCTCGGCGATGCGCACCGCCTTGAAACCCTCGGCCATCTTGGCCATGTGGCCTTCGAAGATGCCCATCGCCACCGACGGCGAATCCTGGAACAGATGCGAGGTCCACGGGAACGGATAGGGATGGAAGGGATAGGTCGCGCCCCACACCGAGGTACAACCGGTCGAGTTGATGATGCCCATCTCGGAACGGCCACGACCGGTCGGCCCGACCAGGTAGCGCCACTTGAGGTCCTTCAGCTTTTCCAGCAGTTGCGCCGTGCGCTTGACCCAGGCCGGGTCGAGCAGCTGCGACGGCTTGTTCTCGTTGAGCTTGGCCGCCAGATTGGAAAGAGTCAGGTCGTGCTGGCCGGTGGCATCGACGGCACGCACGACGGCGCTGGTGTCGGTCAGGTCAACCGCCGAGGCGAGCTTGATCCGCATGTGCTGCTCGAGGCGCGAGATCAGGTCGTCGATCTTGTCGACGAAGACCTTGACGCGCGGCTGCATCAGCGCGGCCACCGTCGAGGTGAACAGATGGATCGCCGTCTTTTCGCCGCAGCCGAGACAGGCGCCGTCGCCGCAATTCATCGAGTTGTAGTTGTGCTTGTCGAGGAGCAGGGTTTCCAGCGCACCGATCTTGTCGTCGAGGCTGTCGATACGGCTGTATTCCTTCGGCGTCGTCGGCAGGTCGAGCCAGAAATTCCAGTCGCGGCGCAGGCGCTCGGTCGATTCGTCGGTCTGCGTCACCATCTTCAGCGCATCATCCTCGCAGACCGTGACGCACAGAGCGCAGGCCTTGCAGGTGTAGGGGTTGATGGTGATCGAGAACAGGCCGCCGCTGCCCTTGCCCTTCTTCTCCTTCTGGGTCCAGAACGGCTTGGTGGTGCCGAAGGCGAATTCACCAACATCGTCGGTGAACAGCTTGAATTCAGCGGCCATCTTGGCCTGATCTTCAGCGGGTGCCTCGGCCACCGTGGCGGCGATCGCCTGGTCGATCAGGGGCCGTACGGCGACGCCGTCACCGGCGATCAGCCCGCGCAGTTTCTTTTCCACGGTGCGCGCGGCACGGCGCAGGTAACGCGTCGGCGTACCCTGGGTCTCGATGCGGTTGATGACCGTGTTGAAGACATCGGCTACGGAACTGACCAGACCCGGAATCGCCGAATCCGGACATTCGGTGTAGCAGTTGCCGCAGGCGGTGCAGTTTTCGGCGATCCAGACCGGGTGCTCGAAGCGGATGCCGGTCATGTCGCGGAACACGCCGGTGGCCGCCGGCATTAGCGAGGTGCCGATGAAGGGATCGACGAGGTTGTCGGAACCCTTGCCGGTCATGTAGAAATTGCCGGTCTGTTCCCAGAAACGATGGATGTCGGCAATGCCGCCATCGCCGGCCGGCAGTTGCTGCAACATCACCGGCAGGCCGCCATCCTTTTTGGCGTACTGCTTGCGCGTGACACCGACCTGCTTGTCGGTGATCTCGGTCAATTCGGTAAAACCGCGCTTGACGACCCGCAGGTTGTCGGCCACCACGCGTGCACCCTTGCCGCCGAACTTTGCTTGCAGCTGGGCTTCGATCGCCGCGAACAGCGTGGCCTCGGTGAGATCGGCATTCTTCATCGTCGGACTGGCGGCGAAGAAGGCGCCCTGGAAGGCGATGCCCTGCATGCGCAACTGCAGGTCGGCCGAACCGGCCTCCTCGCGCGCCACCTGGAAGGCGTCGATGTAATAAACATGAATGTCGTTATCAACGATGAATTTCTGCGCCCAGAGCGGGAAGCTGGCCCAGGTTTCATCGCCGAGATTCGACTGGATGATGAAGTAGCCGCCCTTCTTGAGGCCAGATAGCGGATTGGAGTGGCCGAAAACGTTCGGGTCGGGCGACAGCACGACATCGACGAAGGTGTATTCGCAATTGATGCGGATCGGCTCGGGCGCCGCCGAAAGGTAATAGGTCGTCGGCTGTCCCTTCTTTTCGGAGCCATATTTCGGATTGGCCTTGATGTCCCAGCCGAGCAGTTCGTAGAGCGTCATCGCCAGGTTCTTGCCGGTCGTGATGGCACCCCAGCCGCCGACCGAATGCATGCGCACGGTGATAGCGCCTTTCGGCAGCAGGTTGGGATTCTCGCTGCCACGAATGCCCAATGCCCCGATCTGCGGGTATTTCTCCTGCAGGTCCTGTTGATGCACCTCGTCTTTCGGGTTGATCGGGTCGCGCTCGAAATCGATGGAAAGGTAGAAGAACTTGCGCTTGGTGCCTTCCGGCAACATGTTTTCGATGGCGCCGATCAGGCCTTCCGGCTGCAGGTCGCGCGAGCCAAGACCATAGCAGCCCGAAAACAGCTGCGGCATGTCGCCGGTGGTAAAGCTGGCGTAGCTCGGGAAGGGCCGCTCGTCGTCCGGCGCCATGCCATTCTCGATGCACTTGATCAACGTCGCGCGCACCTCGCGCATCAGCGGCAGGTCTTCGGCCAGCGGCTGGTCGGTCCGTTCGAGCACGACCACGCCTTTCTTGCCGCGCAGGACACGGCCCAGCAGGTCGCCGGGGAAAGGGCGGAACATGGTCAGGTTAACCACGCCGACCTTGATCTTGCGCGTTTCGCGCAGGTAATCGGCAACACATTCGGCCTGGACGATCATGCTACCCATGCCGACGATGACGTAATCCGCATCTTCAACCTTGAACGTCGCCACGCGCTGGTAGCTGCGCCCGGTAAGTTCGGCGTATTCAGCGAAACAGCTGTCGGAAATCGCCTCGATGTGATCGAAGAAATAGGGACGCTGGCCGGCCGTGGCCTGCATGTAGGCGTCCTGATTCTGCACGACGCCCGACACCACGGGGGTATCGACGTCCCAGATCGCCGGCACGCGCCGCCGTTTCGGACCAAAGAGCATGACTTGCGCCGGGGTCGGCGTGTCGATGATGTCGTCGGGCTTGCCGACGTACTCCTCGATCAATTCGCGTTCCGGCAGGGTCGCCGATTCGATCAGGTGTGTGGTCAGGAATCCGTCCTGGCCGATGATCGCCGGGGTCAGCGACATTTCGGCAATCTTGCGCCCGATCAGGTTGAGGTCGGCGGCCTCGGTGGCATTCTTGGCCATGACCTGGATGAAACCGGTATCGTCGACACAGTGATAATCGTCGTGGCTGCAATGTACGTTGAGCGAAGCCTTGGTGATCGCGCGGCAGCCCATGTTCAGCACATAGGGCAGGCGCTTGCCGACTGCACCGTAAAGCGACTCGTGCATGAAGGCGACGCCTTGCGCCGACGAAAAATTGGTAGCGCGCAAGCCGGTCATCGCCATGCCGGCGGTGACGCCGGCGGCGGCATGCTCGGATTCGGGCTCGATGAAAATCAGCGGCTTGTCGGAAATATTCAGATGCCCCTGGGCCACTGCCTCGGCCCAATACTCGCCCATTTGCGTCGACGGCGTGATCGGATAGGCACCGGCGGCATCGGAAGCTTCGCGCTCGACATGAATGACCGCCGTATTGCCATCGACGGCGTCGCGTACGCCGGGATATTTGATCTGCCTGGCAGCTTCACCGGTGCTGGTAGCGGACGAGAACAGTTTCTTCAACATGACAAGCTCCTTGAGGGTTCAGTGCAACTGCGGCAGGGCATCCTGGCGCAGTATTTTCTTGGCGGCGGCGCCCTTGAGCGCCTTGTTGGGGGTTTCGAACCAGACGATGGCGCCGGTCGGGCAACGTTCGATGGGGCCCTGGGTGGCCCAGGCATTCAGTTCATAGACCACTGTCGCCAGTTGACCATCGAGGCGCATCAGGCCGGGCGGCGCGTCGGCCACGCATTTACCGCAGGCGGTGCACGCCACTTCGCAGGAAGCCTCGGCGGTATCGCCATCGGCCTTGTTCTTGCAGGCAATCCACAGGCGGTGACTGACCGGTTCCAGCGAAAAGAGACCCTTCGGGCAGACTTCGACGCAATCGTTGCAGGCCGAACACTTGTCGGCATCGACGACCGGCAGACCGTGCGCATCCAGATGCAGGGCGTCGAATTCGCAGACCACCTCGCAATCGCCCAGGCCAAGGCAGCCCCACGTGCATTCCTTGCCACCACCGCCGACCACAGCCGCCGCGCGGCAGGTCTTGAGCCCGGCATAACGGGCGCGGGTAAAGGCGACATGCTTGCCGCCTGCACATGCCAGGCGCGCAACCTTCTTTTCGATGTTCCCGGCATTTACGCCGAGCAGGTCGGCGATATTCTGGCGCTGTTCCGGCGAACTCACCGTGCATTGCGCCGGCACGACATCGCCGGTCACCACTTTTTCGGCGAAACCACGGCAGCCGGGCATGCCGCAGGCGCCGCAATTCGACTTGGGCAACAGTTCCTCGACCTGCTCGATACGCGGGTCCTCGAAGACGAAGAACTTGCGATTGGCGAACGCCAGCAGCGCCGCCAAGGCAACGCCGAGTACCGCCATGAATCCCCCTGCTACCGCCAGACTTGCGATTGATTCCATGGAAACCGTCGCACCCCTTGTTTGGTAACGCAATACACGATTGCGCACCGTGATCGAAAAAAACACTAACTGCTTTCCGTTTATTCGGGCCGGAAATGACAGAAAAGTGAAACTTCACCGGTCAATCGAAACGTCCGCCTTGAGAGCAGGTGTCTCGACAGCCATCACGGCGCAACCGGAGGGGTGTCCGGTCAACAGATAGAGAAGACCGGGTGTGTCCTCTCGGAATTGCGCATGCGCGGTTGAGCCCCACATGCGTTCGTGATACTTGAAGTATAGAAACAATGTCGCAATGCAGCAAATATGAGCGTTGACTAATATCAATGTTTCTCAATATTTTTCTCATATAAATTCAATAATCGCCTTTTGTTCGCCAGGATAGCTCGTCCCGATTGAACCTCCGATGCAATTTCCGGGTCTATCCGACCTCCGCATGCTGCGCTGCAATAAGATAAAATTCGGCCTTTGAAGGAAACCGGCTTCACCCATGACTGCCCGCCTGCGCGAAATTCCCTACAACTACACGTCGTTCTCAGATCGCGAAATCGTCATCCGCCTGCTCGGCACCGACAACTGGGCGGTTCTCGACGAACTCCGCTCGGAGCGCGTTACCGGTCGCTCGGCGCGCATGCTCTACGAAGTGCTGGGCGACATCTGGGTCGTCCAGCGCAACCCCTATCTGGAAGCGGACCTGCTCGACAACCGTGAACGTCGCGCTGCACTGGTCAGCGCCTTGCGCCACCGCCTGAGCGAAGTCGAGAAGCGCCGCCTAGCGACGGAAAGCGAGGATCTGGAGCGTTCGGCCAAGGTAAAGCGCCTGGTCGATGCGGCGCAGCTTGCCGTCAATCGCTTTTCCGAACACTTTGAGAAAACTTACGATCTGCGCCGCAGGGTACAGAAAATTCTCGGCAAGCATACGCGCAAGGACAATATCGCTTTCGACGGGCTAGCTCGCGTCTCGCACGTTACCGACGCCACCGACTGGCGCGTCGAATATCCCTTCGTCGTCCTCTACCCGGATAGTGAACTGGAAATCGGCCATCTCGTGCGCGGCTGCATCGAAGCCGGCCTGACCATCATCCCGCGCGGTGGCGGCACCGGCTACACCGGCGGCGCCGTGCCGCTGACGCCGTATTCGGCGGTGATCAATACCGAGAAGCTGATCGACATGAGCCCGGTCGAGGAAATCGTCCTCCCCGGCCACACCGAACCCTATGCGACCATCCGCACCGGCGCTGGCGTCGTTACCGACCGCGTGTCCGAAGCCGCCTCGGCGGCCGGCCGCGTCTTCGCGGTCGACCCGACTTCCGCCTCCGCTTCCTGCATCGGCGGCAACATCGCCATGAATGCCGGCGGCAAGAAGGCGGTTCTGTGGGGTACCGCGCTCGACAACCTGGCCTGGTGGAAGATGGTCGATCCGGACGGCAACTGGCTGGAAGTCGAGCGCGTCAATCACAACTACGGCAAGATTCACGAGCAGGAAAACGTCGAATTCCGCCTCAAACGCTTCAACCCGAGCGGCCGGAAACTGCTCGGCGAAGAGGTGCTGACCCTGCCGGGCGCCGCCTGCCGCAAGACCGGGCTGGGCAAGGACGTCACCGACAAGTTCCTCGGCGGCATTCCGGGTGTGCAGAAGGAAGGTACCGACGGCATCATCGTCGCCGCCCGCTGGGTGCTGCACAAGATGCCGCCGGTTACGCGCACCGTCTGCCTCGAATTTTTCGGCCAGGTGCGCGAAGCGGTGCCAGCCATCGTCGAGATCACCGATTACTTCAAGCCGGGCGGCGCCGGGCATGCCGCCGGCGTCCAGCTGGCCGGCCTCGAACACCTCGACGAACGCTACGTCAAGGCCGTCGGCTACGCGACCAAGGCCAAGCGCCACGGCCGGCCGAAGATGGTGCTGATCGGCGACCTCGTCGGCCACGACGAGAAGGCGGTGATGGCTGCCGCTTCCGAAGTCGTCCGCATGTGCAATCTGCGCGCCGCCGAAGGCTTCGTCGCGGTCGACGCCGAAACGCGCAAGAAATTCTGGCTCGACCGCTCGCGTACCGCCGCCATCTCGCGCCATACCAACGCCTTCAAGGTCAACGAAGACGTCGTGATCCCGCTGCCACGCATGGGCGATTACTGCGACGGCATCGAACGCATCAACATCGAACTGTCGACGCAGAACAAGCTGGCGCTGTGCGATGCCTTGAGCGAATTCCTGAAAGGTGATCTGCCGCTGCATGCCGGTGATGCCAACCTCGACAAGGACGTGCTGATCGGCGACCGCCGGCAAGCGGCACTCGATTACGTCGAAGCGGTCCGCCGGCGCTGGGCCTGGCTACTGGAAAACCTCGACCTGCCGCTGGCCGCAGCCGAATCGCACTTCGCTTCTTATGGCGTGGTGGCCAGCGAACTGACCAACAAGACCGCCACGCCCACGCTATTCCATCGCCTGCAGGATTACTCGGTACGCACGTCGTGGAAGCAGGAACTGAAGCCGCGTCTGACCAAGATTTTCGATGGCACCGTCTATCGTCCGATCATTGAGCGCATTGCTGCCATCCATGGTGAAGTGCTGCGCGGCCGCGTCTTCGTCGCCCTGCACATGCACGCCGGCGACGGCAACGTACATACCAACATCCCGGTCAATTCCGATAATTACGAGATGCTGCAGACGGCCAACCGTGCCGTCGAACGCATCATGCATCTGGCCCGTTCGCTGGACGGCGTCATTTCCGGCGAACATGGGATCGGCATCACTAAGCTGGAATTCCTGACCGAGGAAGAAATCGGCCCCTTCCGCGCCTACAAGCAGAAGGTCGATCCGCAAGGGCGCTTCAACAAGGGCAAATTGATGCCCGGCGGCGACATGGGCAATGCCTACACGCCGTCGTTCAGCCTGCTGGGTACCGAATCGCTGATCATGGAACAGTCGGAAATCGGCAAGATTTCCGACATGGTCAAGGACTGCCTGCGCTGCGGCAAGTGCAAGCCGGTCTGCTCGACGCACGTACCGCGCGCCAACCTGCTCTACTCGCCGCGCAACAAGATCCTCGGCACCTCGCTGCTGGTCGAAGCCTTCCTTTACGAGGAACAGACCCGGCGCGGCATTTCGCTCAAGCATTTCGACGAATTCAACGACGTCGCCGACCACTGCACGATCTGCCACCGTTGCGTCAAACCGTGCCCGGTCGACATCGATTTCGGCGACGTTTCGGTCGCCATGCGCAATTTTCTGCGTAAACAGGGCAAGAAGCGCTTCAGTCCGGGCACGCTGACGGCGATGACCTTCCTGAACCTGAAGGACCCGGCAACGATCAAGCTGCTGCGCTTCGCCATGATGGATTTCGGCTTCAAGGCGCAGCGTCTCGCCCACAAGGCGGCGAAGGCGGTCGGTCTGGTTCAGGAAACGCGCAAGCACCCGCCGGCGACGCTCGGCGCGCCGTCGGTCAAGACGCAGGTCATCCACTTCCTCAACCGGCCGATGCCGGGCAACCTGCCCAAGCGCACTTCGCGTGCGCTGCTCGACATCGAGGACGACAAGGTCATTCCGGTCATCCGCAATCCGCAGAAGACGACCGAGGAATCGGATGCCGTCTTCTACTTCCCGGGCTGCGGCTCGGAGCGCCTGTTCTCGCAGGTCGGCCTGGCCACCCAGGCCATGCTCTACGAAATCGGCACGACCACGGTGCTGCCGCCGGGCTACCTGTGCTGCGGCTATCCGCAGACGTCGTCCGGCGACGAAGACAAAGGCACCAAGATCACCACCGACAACCGTGTGCTCTTCCACCGCGTCGCCAACACGCTGAACTATCTCGACATCAAGACGGTGATCGTTTCCTGCGGCACCTGCATGGACCAGTTGCTGAAATACCAGTTCGACAAGATTTTCCCCGGCTGCCGCTTGCTCGACATCCACGAATACCTGATGGAAAAAGGCGTCAAGCTGGAGGGTGTGAGCGGCACGCGCTACATGTACCACGACCCCTGCCACACGCCGATGAAAGCCTACGCGCCGCTGAGCGTGACCAAGGCGCTGATGGGCCAGGAGGTGCCGCTGACCGACCGCTGTTGCGGCGACTCAGGCTCCTTTGCCTACTCGCGTCCCGACATCGCCACCCAGGTCAAATTCCGCAAGCAGGAGGACATCACCCAGCGGGCGAATACGCTGCGTGCCGACGGCTTCACCGGCGAGGTCAAGATACTCACGTCGTGTCCGGCCTGCCTGCAGGGTCTTTCGCGCTACGACGACGACGCCGGCACGCAGGCGGATTACATCGTGGTCGAGATGGCGAAACACCTGCTCGGTGAAAACTGGGCGGCACAATATGTCGACCGCGCCAACAACGGCGGCATCGAGCGCGTTTTGCTCTGATTTTCGGCCGATTTTTCCGGTCGACCGCAACAGTGCGCCTTCCGTTGCAGGAAGCACTTGCAGTATTTTCATGCTGATGCAATCCTTGCAGACTTAAGCGAACAATGATGGCGAGGGGAATGGCGAGATGTGCGAACTGTGCGACACAGCGGGAGGAACCGTCGTCTGGGAATCCCCGACCTGCCGCGTGGTGCGCGTCGCCGACCCGGACTACCCGGGCTTCTGCCGCGTCATCTGGACGGCGCATGTCCGGGAAATGAGCGACCTCGACCCCGGCGAACGCCGTTACCTGATGAACCTGGTTTTTGCCGTCGAGCAGGTCGTGCGCGAACTGTTCACCCCCGACAAGATCAACCTGGCCAGCCTCGGCAATCTGACGCCGCATCTGCACTGGCACGTCATCCCGCGCTGGCGCGACGATCGCAACTTTCCCGAACCGATCTGGGGCCATCGGCAACGCGAGGGTTCCGGGCCACGTGCTATCGTCAGCGATGATCTGCTACGCCAGGCGCTTCAAAAACAACTGCACCCCGAAGACAACCAAGGCTGACTATTATGGACAAGGCGTCGTCTCCACCCATCATCCAGGATCTCGACAGCGGATCGTATTTCCTTTCGCAACTGCCGCTGGCCAATCCTCCACTTGCCGAACAACAGCTGATCGACTTTCTCGACGGGCTGATCGCCAACCCCCCGGAACCGGGCGTTCTGCTCTCGACCCTCGAACAGACGCGGGTTCCGTTGAGTTTTGTCGAAGAAGAGATGGCGCGCAATTACCACAACAAGCCGCTGCCCCTCTCCGAGACCCAGGAAAACTGTTTCCAGCAGGTGCTGTCAGCCTGGCAGCGCATGGGCAAGGCCTACGCGCTGTGTGCACGCAGGCAGGACCCGGCCACCGACAACCCGCAGTACGCGACGCTGATCGCGACCATCCTGCATCGCTGCCTGTACTACACGGGCATGATCATCATCGAGCACTTCCGCGCACGGCGCGAGATACCGGCGGGAATCTGGCACGATCTGCACGGCTACTACGAAACGGCCGAGCAGTGGGGCGTCACCTGCCTGCCGGTCAACGATTCGCTGGAAAACGACCTGCAGGCAACTCACTGTGCGGCGGCCTACGTCACCCTGCTGCTCATCGAGATCGCCAACCCTTACGGCAATAGCGTCCGCGACCTCAATCTGGTTCGCCGCTGGGCCGGCATGTGGGCGCCGCTCGTTTCGCTGCACCAGGTCGATGACGAATACGAAGTGCCACCCTACATCGTCAGGCTGCTGTCCGACCAGCCGCTGCATCCGAGCGGCGCTGCCGACAACATCGGCCCCGATGCGCGGCGCCTCGACAGCAGCCGGCTTGGCCTGCAACTGAGCCACATGCTTTCGCAATTGCATCAGCGCCTGACCCCCTCGCAACTCGGTCTCGGCGAGGATACCTCGGGCCACGTCATCCGCCTGCTCGAACGCCTTTCCGGACCCTGGACGCAAACTGCATCGCCGCGCCGCTTCCGCCGCTTCGCGTCCGAGGGAACCGCCAAGGTCGTTGTCGGCTACGAAGCCATGCACTTCTTTGTCTGCGGCAAGGATTTCATTCAGCCTGATGCGGCAGAAGCTTACTCGCGCAACCAGTTCGATGAGTTGTTCACCTTCCGCGAACGCGCCGCACCGGGGCAACAGCTGAGCATCAAGTCGCAAACCAGTTTTCCGATCGATGAATGGGTGGTCATCAACCACTCGGCCAACGGTTTTCGCCTTGGTCGCAGCCATGCCGGCCAGCGCATCGCCCATAGCCAGCTGATCGCCCTCTGTCCGCATGACGGCGAACAGTATCTGCTCGGCCAGGCAACCTGGCTGATGCAGGAAAATTCGGGCGGGCTGGTCGTCGGCGTCGCCGTCCTGCCCGGCATGCCGGAAGCGGTCGGCATCCGCCATACCCCGGCCGAACCCGGTTACGAGAATCGTTTTGTCCGGGCTTTCCTGATGCCGCCGATTCCCAGCATCGGGCAGGAGGGCTCGCTCGTGATTCCGGTCGGTATGTACCGGCCAAGCGCCCTGCTTGAAGTCGCCGCTGATGACAAGACCTGGCACCTGCGGATGCAGCATGTCCGGCAGCGCGGCGTCGATTTCGAACGCATCAGCTACGAAAAACTCTAATCCGGCAGCGAATCAGGCATCACGCAGCCAGACGAAATCGCGGGGCGCCAGCGTCAATTCTTCGCCTTCGCAGCGCAATGTTTCCTGGGTACGGATATCCCATGCCGCGCCGTGCACGAAGAAGCCCTGTCGGCGCAGTTGCTCCAGTGGCAGCGCCTGCGCGGTACTGGAAAAATTTGCCGCGACCAGCACACGCGGGCTGCTGCGCATTGGATCGAAACGCGAAAAAACGAACACGTGCGGGTTGTCGAGGGCGTGCAATTCGCGATTGTTGAGGTCGGCAAAAGCCGGAATCTCCTTGCGCAAGGCGATCAGATGCCGTAGCGCAGAAAAAATCCGCTGCTCGACCGTCCCCGCAACCCGGCGTCGCTCGGCCTGCTTCCAGTCGAGCCGCGGGCGGTGCATCCAGCGGTTGTCCATGCTCTTGTCGTTTTCCTCGAGGTACGAACAGTCGTTGATGGTACCCAGTGCATCACCGTAATAGAGCAGAGGAATGCCGCCGAAAGACAGGATCATCGCGTGCAGCAGAATGATGGTGCGGATTGCAAGGTCGATAGCCTCTGCATCGGTGGACTCAAGCGCCGCCTCGAGGCCGGCCAGCGATGCCAGCGCACCGGAAATGCGGGCGTCACCAGTGCGCTTGTTGAAGGCAAAAGGCTGGCCGCGCGCCTTCGAACCGGGAAATTTTCCGGTGTAGTACTCGACCAGAAACTTGCGGTGGTCACGCGGCTCGTAACCAGCTAGACGGATGTCCTCGTCGGCGAAACCCCAGCCGATATCGTCGTGGCAGCGTACATAGTTGAGCCAGGTCGCCCGCTCCAGCTTGTCGGGAATGCTGCGGATGCCGGCATTGAGCAGCACTGCCTTCTCGGTGGCCACCGCATCCCAGAGCAGGGCCATGAAGGTCGCGTTGTAGGCGATCTCGCACTCCTTGGCATTGATCGCATCTTCACCGAAATACTTGACGATCTCGGTCGGCGCGACGATGGCCTCGGCGATGAACAGCACTCCCGGCGCCACGACCTGGCAGCAATCCTTGAACAACTGGAGGATCAGGTGTGCCTCGCGTTCGTTCTGGCAGACGCTGCCCAGCCGTTTCCACAGGAAGGCGACCGCATCGAGTCGCAGCACGTCGGCACCGCGATTGGCCCAATAGAAAATGATGTCCAGCATCTCGATGAACACTGCCGGGTTGCGGTAATTGAGATCCCACTGGTAATTGTTGAAGACCGTCATCACCCACTTGCCCATCGCTTCGTCCCAGGTGAAGTTGCCGGGGGCTGTTTCGGGGAACACGTCTGGCATCGAAGCCTCGTACATGTCCGGCATTTCGCGGTCGGGAAACACGTAGTAATAATTCTGGTAAGTCTCCTCGCCGGCTTGGGCGCGGCGTGCCCATTCATGTTGATCCGAAGTGTGGTTGACCACCACGTCCAGCACCAGCAAAAGTTCATGCTTGCGCATCCGCTCGCTGAGCCGTGCAAGATCTTCAAGTGTGCCAAGGCGCGGGTCGATATCGCGAAAATCGCTCACCGCATAGCCGCCATCGCTGACGCCAGCCGGACATTTCATTAGTGGCATGATGTGCACGAGGTTGACGCCCAGTTCGAGCAGGTAATCGAGGCGATTGTTGACGCCCTGCAAGTCGCCGGCATAACCATCGGCATACAGCGCCATGCCGACCCAGCGCTGGTCGAGAAACCAGGTGTGTTGGCGCTCACGTTCCAGATCGATTGCCTTGAGGGCATCGGAGCGCCGAATATAGGCATG
>Ga0209202_1000966_pt1 | contig 19324 bp, 12 predicted proteins | sample AD_UKC032_MetaG_FD_184416 | JGI IMG/M metagenome (GOLD analysis project Ga0209202, IMG submission 184416) | Active sludge microbial communities of municipal wastewater-treating anaerobic digesters from USA - AD_UKC032_MetaG (SPAdes) (version 2) | ecosystem: Engineered > Bioreactor > Anaerobic >... | reverse complement strand
CGCTACGCCGTTTTAAGGGCATGCGGCTCGCAGGCAAAGCCTGCGAGCCGCATAAAAAATTAAAATAAAATTTCAATCTATTTCAGCGTTTCGACTAATTAGCAATTCGAGTTAATTAACTCGAATTACTAATCAGCCGCAAGCCTTGTTGTATCTAGAGATTGTCATTCCGAGGAGCGAAGCGACGTGGGAATCTATTTTTGGCTGAAAAGATTGCCGCGTCGGGGCAAAGCCCCTCCTCGCAATGACAGCTGGAAAATTAATTAGCAATTCGAGTTAATTAACATAAATTTCTTGCGAAATAATAGGAAAAACTCGTAAAATGTAAACAGATTAATGACTTTTATTATAATAATTGATCTATTATATTTCTCCTTTTAGGGGATTAATTTTGTTTTTTATAAAACAAAATTAAATAGGGAATATAAATTTTTTAAAAGGAGAAATATATGAAAAAATTAACGGAGATTACAAAAGATACTGAAAAAGCAAAAGAATTTTTTGAACATAAACTTGCTTTTACTCTAGGACCTGTTGAACTTCACAGAATGTCTGAAACAGAAGGAAACAGAATTCAGATTATAGATGTAAGAAATTCAGTTGATTATCACAAAGGACATATACCGGAAGCAATATCTATTCAATCAAGTAATCTTGAGTATTCTCTCGAGAATTTATCCCGAGATAAAATAAATATTGTATATTGTTATGATCAACAATGTCATTTGGCGGCAAGAGCGGCTAAAATGCTCGCCGAAGAGCAATTCCCCGTTATGGAGCTTGAAGGAGGCTTTGAAGCCTGGAAACACAAAGATTATGACATTGTAGTTTCCGGTTAATAAGTATTATATACGAGCGCTTTGATTCTTTATACCAATTTAAATAAGTTTTCGTTAATTGGTAAAAAAGCTAATATTTACAGCCCGCGCCGCCCTGCGGGCGGCGCGGGCTAGGTAAGGGTATAGCGGGTGTTTTGCCTTCGGCAAAACACCCGCTAATTAAGGATTTATAAAAACCATCTTTTTTATTTACCGGTTTTTTAAATTGATTAGTATAATTATGAGGGGTTCGTCATTCTGAGGCTTTGCCGAAGAATCGCATGCTTTTGGCAATTGGCTGCGATCCTTCGCTTTGCTTATACCAAGTTGCGATCAAAAGAGTATTATTTTTTGATAAGGGTTTTGCCGGCTACGCCGGCAAAACCCTTATCAACTCTTCTTCCCCTCCCTTGGACAGGGGGAGGGGGATAGAGATTTAATGCTACATTGATTGCAACTTGGTATAACAGTAACATTATGTAACTTTATTTCAACTAAAGTATTAAGTATTTAATAAAATTTAACGAAACATGTAATATATTGAATATAAATATTATTATTTTATTTTTTTTGCAAAAGAATAAAGGCTTATTATATACAAATGAAAAACTTTTCATTAAAAACAAAAAAAGCTCAGCAGTTAATAGAGTTCGCTCTTGTCGTTCCTATTTTAATGATTATATTGTTTATAATAATTGAATTCGGAACGGCAATTAATGCCCGCGCAACCGTTGGAGAAGGCGTTAAAATAGCTTTAACAGGCGTAAATAACCTTAGCGGCATAAATGGAAATACCGCAACAAAAATAACTTTTGCTGAAAATTATATAAAAAATGAAATAATAAAATATTTGATACAACATAACATACCGAACTCCGGCAGTGTTGTGGTTAAAGTTAAAGCCACCGCAAATTATGCGGTTGTTTTGGTTAATTATCAGTATAATCCATATTTCTTCGTTCCGGGACTTTTAGGCGGCGCGATTCCTTCCTCGATTAACTTCAGCAGTTCTCAAACTTTAAATTCGCATATTTTTCAGCCGAATGTTTTTTCCGGCGCTGCTCGTTCCACAGCGCAACTGGCTAATTTTCATACCGACGGAGGCGGGAATTTTCTTGAATCCGGCGCGCTTATAAGCGGAGATATTCACGGAAACGGATTTTATGACGTTAGAAACAATACCGCTTTTTTAGTCCATTTTTATGACGGAATCGGAACGCATCCCAATCTTGAATATGACAGAGCTCGTCTTGTAAGCTGGAACGGCGTTGATCTCTTGCCGCCGAATTTGAGAATTAATGTTAAAACCGGCGCTTTAGAAGTAAGATCGCCTTATTATAATAACGCTGTCTGGTTTAACACAAGAATTCCCTATATCTGGGCGGTTTCCGCTCTTGGAATTAATCATCTGCTTTACACAAAATACAATTCATTTGATATGTTGATGGCAGATAATTCAACGTTATATTATAAACTTCTTTTTAACTCTACAGACGCTTTTTATAACAGGGGTATAAGATTTTGCGGAACTACAGGCTCAAGCGGAGTTTGTAACGGAGATCAAAGAGGAAGAGCAACGGTTAATGAACGTACTTTAAGAATGAATCCCCGTTTGGGAGCGCCTGATAATAATCCTGACAATGGAAATAACGATTATATTGCGGGAACAATGGAACCGGTTTTTGTTCCAAGCAATCCCACACATCATTTTCAGCATATAAATTCTTCTTATTTTTCTTATACAACAGATTTTTTAAACTGGAATTATACCACATGGCAAAATCAATTTTTTGTTACAGTTTCTTCTCCCAGAGTTTTAGGCTTGCCGGAAAGACCTTCTGATATGGCGGACGATATTTATCATGCTGATATAACTAATATAAATAAAACCCCTTTTTATAAACCTTATGAATATAGATTCAGAATGGTTGAAGCTCCAGCTGGTCCATTCGTCCCGACACCCGGAAATCTTGGCGGTATTTTCTGGGGAGTTGCTGTTGCGGCAGGAACTAATGACGGAAGAATAGACGCGCATAATACAGGATATGCCTTTGATGCGGTTGGCGGCGTTGAAAATGCAGGCGCATACATAAATTACTATACAGTCGATATAGTTGATATTTATACAGACAGCGACGGTGATGGAATTCCCGACGCATGGGACAGGGACCCCGCTCACTTCGACGTGAATACAAACGGTATTCTTGACGGCAACGAATTAAACATGGCTACTTTAAATTCAGATAACAGATGTAATGACGGCATAGGCAACCCTTTAAAATATCTTCCCGACACTAATCCTTTATGTAGCAAACTGCCTGATACTATAGCTGTAGGAGCTGGCATAGATTATGACGGAGATACGGTAATTGATTATACTCCGGCGGCAGGAGATTTCACAGCCTATAACGCTTCTCCCGGAAAACCTTTCTGGAAAGCAACGCCTTATAAAATTAACGGCGCTATAAACACTCTTGCCTCCGGCGCAAATGTACCCCTTAACGAATCAATGGCGCTTGTTAAATATACAGGCGACGGAACTAATGCTCTTTATTACAATACAGGAGGAGGAAACTATACAAGAAGACATCCTACCTGGTGGCAAGACGGAACCGGAGCCTGCTGGAATACTGGTAACGACCAGTTTGATATAGCTTGCGTCAAAGCCAGAAGAAAGATAAAAGCCGGAACCGGAGGCGGAACAAAATTTATACACGGAACGGTTAATAACGCTGTTAACCCTACTATTATAAATATTGATCCTTCTCAAGAGTTTCAGTATCTTCATACTAACAATATAATCAGCCCTAATTCCCACACAACAAGAACCCCTCCGAATGTCTGGTAAAAAATGAGGAAACAAATGAATCTTCATAAAATTATAGTTAATAAAATTGAACAAAAAAGTTGTCTTGAACAAAAAAGTCATGCTGAACTTGTTTCAGCATCTATCCAATGTGCATTTACAGACATTTCAGCCCCACCTTGTCATTGCGAGGAGGACGCCTTGCGTCCGACGCGGCAATCTATCCAGCAAGCATTTGCAAACATTTCAGCTAGTTTAAGATTTAACAGTCTACCCTCAAAACGTAAAGGCGTTTCTGTAATTGTTCTTGTATTCAGTTTGTTTGCAATTATGGGGCTTGCTTCTTTTGTAATAGATTTAGGCTTGATACTCAACCAACGGTATGAATTGCAAAAAGCCGTTGATTCTGCCGCGCTTATAGCTATTTCAGAATACGAACTTTATGAAGATGACAGAGTTGCGGCAAATGATTTTCGCTTAAGATTGCCTGATGATGCAAAAATCACGCATACTTCCACAGGAGTTACGGCTATAGCTTATAAAACATTAAAAGATTATAACCAAATGCTTGGCGTGGGAACTGACTCAACTCCTACAATTACTTTTAACAAGGATTCAAGAACAGTAAAAGTTGAAGCTCAGGCAACAATGCCTACATATTTTATATCAATACTTGGCATAAAAGAAATTACGCTTAATGCAAAAGCGGCGGCTGTTTCGGCTCCTGCTTTTCTGAGCGGAAAATTCCCAAAACCTGTTGGAAGTATTGTAAATGGAGTTGGGGCATATAAGGATACTGATATAAAACTGCCTGTCGGCTCTGATACCTCTACAGGCGTTCATCCTACCGGAACGGTTTATAACCAGAACAATGATTTTAATAATATTTACGGTCAACCTGACGGCAGAGCTCTTTCTCTGGGCGGCGGCGGACATATTACCATAAGGCTTCCGGCTACAATTTATGACGGAAAAGGCGCTGATTTTATTGTTTATGAAAGAGGTCATGCCGAAGGATATTTTGTATTCGCAGGCGTGGATATTGATCCGAATAACCCTTATATAGACGCTGCGAGTCCAGGAGCCGGCATTAACTGGATTAACATAAGCTGTACAGGAATTCCTCTTTACGCAAGAGTTGATGACGGTGAAATGATGGGCGCTCATCGAACGACTGTTTCATTAAACGGAGCTAATATCACGGAATACAAGTTTTACGGCAGTGGACTTTTTGACATTGGAGCAAGATGTAACTGTCCGGTAAACGGTACAATTTATGACGGAACGAATCCCGTCAACTCTTTTCAAATTAAAAACATTAAATATTTAAAAATAATTGATGACAACAGGGAAGACGGATTCTTTATCCAGCCCCGTCTTGATTTTGTTAATCATCCGGCTGCAACGACTAAAACGCAACATGGAATACCTATGCTTATTCCCGGGGAACATTCATCTTACAGCCCTGGAGCAGATATAGACGCTATAGAAATACTTCATCATTCAAGATTAATCAGTCTTGCTGATTATGCAACAGATACTGACGGAGATCGTCTTATTGATGTTGTCGAACAAATGCGGGGACTTAACCCGAACAATCCTGACACAGACGGCGATGGCTGGGATGATTTTATGGAACTTGAAGGAGATGAGCCTGAAACAGGTTATGGATATCCTGATAGTCCTCAGGATGAAACCACTCAGGATGATTTGGTAACATTAGTCAAAGAATATCCGTTTTCGCCTGTTCATCCGCCTAATATGTCAATTAAGCCTTAGTGTTTATATACTTACTAAGACTGCTGCATAACTGTTTTTTATTTTGCATTTTGCAAAATAAAAAACCCCATACCCCCTTCCCGTGTGGGAAGGGGGCTTTGTTTAGATATAGGGGCGAAGCCCCTATATCTAAACAAAATTTATTTTTGCGAGATTTTTTAGTAAATTCAATGGGTCGAGCGAACCGCCGTTGGCGGTTCGCTCGACCAAAAACAATCTTTAGCCCCCTCTCCCAATGGAAGAGGGGGTTGGGGGAGAGGGGTTTTTGGACTGATACCAAGTTGCAATCAAAAGAGTATTATTTTTTGATAAGGGTTTTGCCGGCTACGCCGGCAAAACCCTTATCAACTCTTCTTCCCCTCCCTTGGGGAGGGGGCAGGGGGAGGGAGATTTAATGCCACATTGATTGCAACTTGGTATGAATTTATAAAAATGTAGGGGAGTAAGGGGCTTCGCCCCTATATCCCCAATAAAATTTATTTCTGATTTTCAAAAACATTTTTTAATTTAAATAAGTTATGCAGCAGTCTTTTACTGATCTTATGCCAATCCAAATAAGTTTTCGTTAATTGTTAAAAAAAGCTAATATTTACAGCCCGCGCTTATTTTTCAATAATTATTTTTATAGGAAGTTCTGAATTTATAACTTTGGGTTCATTTTTTGCTTTTTTACCGTAACTTATAAGATTTTTTAAAATCTGTTCCGCTTTTTTAAGCTGTAAGTCATTTTTATTTTCTATATCTTCTTTTTCGTTTTTAACTTCTATATCAGGAATAATCCCTACTTTATTTATATCTGTTCCATTGGGAGTTAAATATTTTTGAGTAGTAATATTTATTCCCGCTCCGTCAGGCAATTTGTTTATTTCCTGAACAAGTCCCTTGCCAAAAGATTTTGTTCCTACTAAAACAGCTCTTCCATTGTCTTTTAAGGCTCCGCTAAGAATCTCGCTTGCGCTTGCGCTTCCTTCGTCAATAAGGACAACAAGAGGTTTTTTTGTAACAAAATCACTGTTTGCCTGTTGAGTTTCTTTATAGCCGTCCCTGTCAACAGTACTGACTATAAAACCTGAGTCAAGAAACATATCAGAAATATAAATTGCGTTTGAAAGCAAACCGCCCGGATTTGATCTTAAATCAAGTATATAACCGTCTTTATCTTTTAATGCATTAATCGCATCTTCTATTTCCTTGCTTGCGGTGTGGCTCAAGAATGAATTAAGGCGAATATAGCCTATGTTATTGTCAAGTTTACTGTTTTTCGGGTTTTTTATAGACACTGATTTAACGTCAATTTTATCTCTCATAATTTCAAATTTTATTTCTTTATCTTCTCTTTTTATAAGAAGAGTAACTTTAGTTCCCTTTGGTCCTCTTATTTGATCAGCGGCTTTTTTGATGGAAATTCCCTTAGCGCTTTCACCCTGTATTTCCAGAATAATATCGTTTGCCTGAAGACCGGCTTTAGCCGCAGGAGTGTCTTCTATGGGGGAAATAACCACCAATTTGTCTTCTCTTAATCCGATTTGCACTCCTATGCCGTAAAGGGTTCCGCTAATTGATCTGCTTTCTTCGGCGAATTCTTCGGGATCAAGAAATCTTGTATATGGATCATCAAGACTTGACAGCATTGTTTCAATCGCAACATAAGAGTCTTCCGGCGTTCTGACAACGCTGTCATATTTATGCCTCCATCTGTGCCAATCCTGACCGTTTTGATTAACATCAACATATTTGCTGTTAATAAGTTTCCACACCTGGTCATAAGTTTCCTGCGGATTGCCTGCAAATGCGGATTTTGCGCAAAATAGCAAAAAGCATGTTAATAAAATAATTTTTGTAAAATTTTTAGTGTTCATTAAACGCATATCCCTTTCCCAATAACTATAATAAACTGATTGATTATGATTTTTAGTATCTTTTATTTTTTAAAAACGCCTATAATTTATGTTAGCATATTATCTTTTTACCGTCGAAATTTTTTATTCTTTCCTTATAATAGAATTATTGGCATCTCTTAAAACATATGAAAATTTTAAAAAATTGAGTTTTTAGAGGCGCCCTTATTTATTAACTCAGGGAGAAAAATAAATGATTAATGTCGCTCAAAATGCAAAAAAATCTTCGTATATATTGGCTTCTTTGTCAGAAGAGATTAAAAATAAAGCGCTTTTTGCCGTTGCAGAAAATATTGAAAACAATAAAAACTTGATTTTAGAAGAAAATAATAAAGATTTAATCGAAGCTCAAAAGCTTTTAGATAAAGGAGAGATTACAAAAGCCATCTATAACAGGCTTAAGCTGAATGAAGATAAAATAAACGTTATTATACAAGGCATTCATGATGTAATAAAGCTGGAAGACCCTGTTAACAAAATTTTATCTGTAACAGAACTTGATAAAGGCTTTGAATTAAATAAAGTAAGTTGTCCTATCGGCGTAATAGGCGTTATTTTTGAATCAAGACCCGATGTTGTTCCTCAAATCGCATCGCTTTCTATAAAATCAGCAAACGCAGTTATTTTAAAAGGCGGCAGAGAAGCGGATTATTCTAATGAAATTCTTGTAAAAATAATAAACGAAGCTTTAAAAACAGTTAAAAGTTTCCCTGAAAATGCTGTAAGTCTTATTAAAACAAGAGAAGACGTTAAAGAAACGCTTAAAATGGATCAGTATATTGATCTTATAATTCCTCGAGGAAGCAATAGTCTTGTCAAATATATTCAGGCAAACACAAAAATTCCTGTCCTCGGTCATACAGAAGGAATTTGTCATATTTACGCAGATGAATTTGCTGATATAGAAAAAGCGATAAAAGTTTCTATAGACTCAAAAATACAATATCCTGCGGCGTGTAATGCAGTAGAAACACTGCTTGTTCATAAAAATATTTCGGAAAAACTGCTTCCTGCTTTAATAAACAGGTTTAAAGAGGAGGATGTTCTTGTTAAAGGGGATGAAAAAACGCTAAAGATTTGTCCTGAGATTGAAAAAGCAACAGAAGAAGACTGGAGAACGGAATATACAGATAAAATTATTTCAATAAAAGTGGTTGAAAGCGTTAACGAGGCTATAAATCATATAAACCATTACGGGTCAAGGCATACGGATTGTATAATAACGGAAAATATTGAAAACAGGGATTTATTTATGAACTTGATTGATTCAGCAGGGGTATATTGTAATGTTTCAACGAGGTTTGCCGATGGTTTCAGGTATGGATTTGGAGCGGAAGTCGGAATAAGCGCGAATAAAACCCATGCCAGAGGTCCTGTAGGGCTTGAGGGGCTTACTATATACAAATATAAACTTTACGGCAACGCCCAGACAGTAGCCGAATATTCCGGAAATAACGCAAAACCCTTTACTCACAGGAAATTATAATAGTATACTGATCCCAAAAAATTTTCGTTATACTAATCAAAATAAGTTTTCGTTAATTTGTTAAAAAGCTGATATCTACAGCCTGCGCCGCCCTGCGGGCGGCGCAGGCTGAGTAAGGGTCTAGTGGGCGTTTTGGCTTTGCCAAAACGCCCACTAGAATAGTATTTAATAAATTGAAAAATTTATAATTTGGGCTCTTCTATTATCCAGCCGTTTGTAAGGTCAATTTTTACAGGTTGCTCAAGTTTGATTTTGACGATTTTACCTTCTTCAAGCTTGATTTTGCCGCCTTTTATTATCGCTCTGACTATTCTTACAAACCAGTTTTGACTGGTTTTTGCGTCGATATTGCCTAAAAATAAAGCTGTTTGATTTCTTGTGGTGGTAATGGTTTTTGTGTCAAGTCCCAGCTTTCCGTTTCTTACAAAAAGTCTTGCGGGTTTTACGCTTGTAATTTCCCCGTCAATATTACTGCCCTGCGCAATTAATATATAATTTTCGGTTGTTATAAGATTCTTGTCAGCTTGCGCAAGAAAAACTTCTCCTGCAGCGTTCATCTGGGTGGTAAGTGAATTTAATAAAACCACAGGAATTTTTGTTCCTTTAGGAATTGTTGCGACTGTTCCGTCAATTTTAACGCCTTTAATTACAATACCATCTCCCTTTTTAGCCTTCATCGCTTCTGAAAGCTTTTCATTAGGGTTAATTCTTGCTTCAATCTGCATATTATAAAGACTGCTGGCGATTTCTGCTCTGCTGATGCTTTTATCGGGATTAGCATAAACGCCTATGGATTGCTTTGCTTTTTCCATGCCTAATTCGTTGATATTAAGAGCCGCTACCATTATAGACATAGCTTCAGCCTTGGTAATAGTGTCTTCCGGCTTGAATAAACCGTCCGATGAATTTTTGATAAGGTCAAATCCAATTGCTCTCTGGATAATATTAAAAGCCCAATGCGAATATGGAACATCTTCAAAAGAGAATGTTTCTGTAAGCGGCGCATTTTCCTGGCGCAGGGCTTTAATTACCATTGTCGCAAATTCCGCTTTTGTTGCTGACTCATCAGGCATAAATGTCCCGTCGGGATACCCTACAAGAACGTTTTCATCAGTAAGAGCGCTAATTTGTTTATAAGCCCAGTGGTTTTTAGGCAAATCCGGGTAGGTTTTTGCGGACACACTGCTGATTGTTACGCTTAAAAACAACGCTACAAATAAAAATTTAAAAATAAAACTTTTCATTATATACCCTCCTCTTCTTCAAAATATTTTCAATATTCCCTGTTTAATTATTCTGGTTTATTATATTAACAAATATTCTTAACTGTGTAAATATACTCAAATAAAAATGATTTTGGACTTTTATTAACTTATATATTGATCGTGATAAAGAGATAATTTAAAAAAAATGAGCAGAATTAAAAGGATCGTCGTCTTAATAACAGCATTAACCTTTATACTAAACACTAATCAGCTTTGGGCTATGAATAACAAAGCTCGGAAACATTTTAACGCCGGAAATAAATTTTACAAGGCGCATAATATTATAGGAGCGAAAGTTGAATATGAAAAAGCCTCTAAAATAGCTCCTGATGAAGCAATTATTTATATAAAACTTGCAACAATTTTTTCTGAACAGGGAAAATTGGAGAAGGCTCTCGAAAATTACAAAAAAGCCTCTGCTTTAGACCCTAAAGACGCCTCTTTATATATTAATATCGGCAATATACTGCTTGAAAACAAAGATTATGCAGGAGCTTATGAAGCTTACGCGAAAGTTCAGGGCTTTGCGCCGGATTATAAATATGTTTACCTTCATCTTGCCCAAATACAAAACTTAAGAAGCAATCACAGAGAAGCCATTGAACACTATAAATCATTTTTGTCTTTCTATCCCGAGCATATTAACGCAAGAAGAAATCTTGCTTCAATTTTTCTGGGCTTAAACATAGCTGAAGGCGCAATAAACCAATATGAAATCTTATTAAAAGACAATCCCGATTCTTTTTGCGACTGGGAAAATTATGGCAAAGCCCTTCTTTTAGGGGGAAATTATAAGAAAATAGCTGAAGTCTTAAGTCCTGTAACAAAAAACAACCCTGATAATTCAGATTTAAGGGTTATACTTGCAACAGCTTATGTTAATCTTGGCGAAAAGCAAAAAGCGGTTGATGAATTTAAAGCGGCGTTAAAACTTGATCCGGAACTTATTAGTGTACAGTTTAACATAGCAAGCCTTTTAGATGAATTAGGCAATGATGAAGAAGCTATTGAGCATTATCTGGCGTATATTGAAAGCGCGCCCGATAATCCTGACGCATATTATAATCTCGGGTTAATTTATCAGGAAAAAGGCTCTCTTGACCAATCAACCACCATACTTAACAAAGGAAACAGCGTAAAACCAGATGACGCCAATATTTTAAAAGAGCTGGGAAGAAATTATCACCTGGCGGAAAACTATAGCGAGGCTATAAATTATTACAACGAATCTTTAAAATATAACCCTGATGACGCTGAAATATATTATAACATTGCTCTTATCCACCATTCCTCCGCTGATTATGAACAGGCAATCGAATATTATCTGAAATCTATTGCTTTAAATAACAGCGAGAAGGTTCAAGCGGATTTAGCAAAAGTTTATACGGCAAAAGCCAATTTTTTGGCGCAAAATAATCTTTATGCAGAGGCGCTTGTCTATTATCAAAAAGCTAAAGAAACAAATTCAAGAGATTTTTACGCTATAGCCGGTCTTGCTAATGCTTACAAGAGATTAAACCAGCATCAAAACGCTGTTGATGCTTATAAAGAAGCGGTTTCTATAGATCAATCCGATATAAATCTCTATTTGGATTACGGCGACTCCCTAAGTCAGCTTAATTTAAGCGTTGAAGCCCTTGAAGCCTATATGCAGGCTCTTGAAAAAGATAACGACAACGTGGAATTATTAATAAAAATAGGAAATATCCATAAAGAAACCTCGAGCTATAAAGAAGCTCAAAACTATTATGAACAGGCGCTTGCGCTTGAGCCTGAAAATATTAACGCGAAATTTAATCTTGGTCTTGTTTTTTTTGAAACAGGAAATAATAAGTTTGCAAAAGAATGTTTTAAGGCAACAATACAGGCAAAACCCGAATTCCCTTTAGTATATTATGTTCTTGGCGTATTATCGGATAAAGAAAAAAATTATGCTGATGCTATGCTTAACTACAAAAAGTTTACAGCTTTAGCCCCAAATAATGAAAATGTCCCGTTAATCCAGAAAAGAATATCTGTTCTCCAAAAGACAATAAAGAAGCCAGGCAATAAAAAACCGTGAAAACATTAGAAAAAAACCGCGCGGAATATAATCCGTATAAAGACCCTGAATTTTCAGACATATTTATTCCTGAGTTTATAAAACCGGATAATCCGGAAATTTCTTTCCGTGATTCTTTTATCATTTCCACAGCGGCGCATTTTCTTGGAGCGGGCTTCTTATGGCTTATTATTAAGCTAATACTATTTCTTTTATTGTTTTTTGGATTAAATATGCCGTTAAAAGTTAATCCTGAACACAAAATTCAGGATATTGAGTTTGTATTAAAAAAACCTGCAAAAAATCAAATTAAATTAAGCCTAAAGAAATCCTCGCCAAATATTGGAGGATCAAAAAGCAATGTAAAAACACGGGAAACAAACAAAATCGTTAACAGAAATCCGGCTAAAATAACGCCAAAGGCTCATAATGAAACAGTCAGTCCTTCAAAGAAACAACCGCGCAAAGGAAATAAACCTCCTAAAAACGATGAGCCTGACGCATTCTCGATTCCCGTTCCAAAAATTAAACCTTTATCCTCAGATATGGGCTATGGGACACAAGGCGCATCCGGATATTCCTCTCCTGCTTCATCCCCTACAGATGTAACAGCGTCAGGAGAAGGAACAGGAAGCTCCGAAGACGGTGACAGCGCAGGCGCAGGGCGAAGAAGAGCAGGCGGATACGGGAAAGATTCCAATATTAATAACATATTAAAGGATCCAGACCTTACCCCATATATTAATGAGCTTCAAAGAAAGATAAGGTGGAATTGGAAGCCTCCTGTCGGCGAGGAAAACAAAAAAGTTGAACTGTTTTTAAGAATTGCAAAAGACGGTAAACTGGTTATATTAAACATTAAAAAGACTTCTTTGAATCCTGACATTGATAATGCGGCGACAAATGCGGTTAAAAAGGCTATTCCTCTGAGTCCGCTTCCGTCTGGTTTCCGAAAAAGCTATCTGGATGTAGTATTCACGTTTGATTATAATGCGGTTCTTACTAACAGCAAATATTAAGAAAGAAATAGAACTTCTCTAATAACTTTTGCGGCGGTAATTGTAGAAACTCCCGACATGTCATAATGAGGCGAAAGTTCCACAACATCAGCTCCTACTATATTTAAATTTTTTAATAAATGAAGACGATCAATCAATTCGTTAAAAGTTAATCCTCCGGGCTCAGGAGTGCCTGTTCCGCAAAAAATTGAAGGGTCAAGAACATCAAGGTCGACGCTTAAATATACCGGTTTGTTATTTAATTTGGCAATTCTTTCAGCAAAACTTTCTTCATCATTAAAAAGGGTCTTATTTTCTTTTATCCATTCAAATTCTTCTTTCGTGCCTGATCTTATGCCTGTTTGGATAAGATTTTCAGGGGATATTAATTCTAAAATCCTTCTCATAACAGCCGCATGAGAAAGTTTTTGGTTTAAATAGGCGTTAATAAGATCAGTATGAGCGTCAAAATGAATTATATTAAGGTCAGGATATTTTTCCAAACAGGCTTTTACTGCCGGAAACGTAACAAGATGCTCTCCTCCAATGCCAAGCCATTTTTTATTTTGCAAATAAGTTTCTTTTGCGGCTCTTTCGATTTTAAATAAGGAGTCTTCTCTATCTCCAAATTCAAATTCAATATCTCCGGCATCGTAAAATTTTATTTCAGAAAGGTCTTTGTCAAAAACAGGCGAATATGTTTCAATTCCGTACGAAGCAAGACGAATTTCCTGCGGAGCAAATCGAGCGCCGGGTCTAAATGAACAAGTTCCGTCATAAGGCAGTCCTACCATTATGCAGTCAGCTTCATTAAAACTTTCAACCGATCCCATCCAATTTTTTGACAAAAAAGGTCCTGTAAGCAAAATAATTTCCTTTTAAATTTTTATTATTATTTATAAAATTTTTAACACAAATAAAAAAAAACCGGTAATTATAATTTGAGTTAACAGGGTAGAGGAAAAGTAACTACAAATTAATTATAACTTATAATAAAATTTATCAAAATGAACTTTCCTCAACCCTGTTTGAGTTAATTAGCAAGAACAATCGTAAAATCTGAATAAGAATCCGTATCTTCTTCCGGTTCAACTATGTATTGAGAATTATTTAACTCGGGAATATTCTCCCGCAATAAATCTACTTTGCTGAATACCGCTTTTTTAGTGTGCGCAATTATTTGAGAATGATATTTTCTCTCCTGCGACTGAAATTTAACCCTGAAACCTAAATCGTTAATATTTTCAACGATCTCATCAATTTTTTCAGCATGTTCAGGGGAATAAAAAAGATTAATCGTAAGCTCTTCGCCGCCCATATCAGGTCTTTCTCTATAAATAAGCGTATCAATTATTGTTTGAGTTTTATCCGCATCAAGAATCCAGTAACTAATATAACCATGCTTTGAAGGATTACCGGGCAACGTGGCAACTTTAATATTTTCCGGCTTAATTTTAGGCAAAATGCTTATTAACTTTGTAACTTCAACGGGACTTAAGTCTGTTCTTATGTTTTTACTTAAAATCCCCATTAATTCAGGAGCTTTGAAAAGCGTGTCCTGAGATTTAAGTTTATTTAACAAAGCGGCTAAAAACCATTGCTGTCTTTTGATTCTGCCGATATCGCCTATGGCGTCATGGCGAAATCTTAAATAGCCTTCGGCTTCATTTGCATCAAGAACATGATATCCGGGCTGAAGGTCGATTCTTAAGCCTGCTGATCTGTCCCTGTAATACATTCTTTTTTCAATATTTATCGGAACGCCGTCTATTGCTCTTATAAAATCTTTTACTCCGTCATAATTCAATACAACATAATGATTTATATCAATTCCAAAAGTGTCTTTAATTGTATTTATTGTAAGTTCAGGACCTCCAAGAGCATGGGCGGCGTTAATTTTATCAACGCCTTTATCTTCAGAAAGATAAACTTTGCTGTCCCGGGGAATTGAAATAGCGTTAACAGACTTTCCATTTTGGCTGATACTAAAAACGATTATTGTATCGCTTCTTGTTCCCGTAAAAGGGTCTGACATTTTTCCGTTGGAATCTACTCCAAGCAATAATATGTTTTCAGTTCCCGAAAAATTTATCCAGTTTGAATTAAAACCTGTTTTTTTCACGATTTTATTAAAAGACATTAATTTGGGATTTTTTTCAGCTTCTATAAAATAATAAATTATTCCCAGTACAAGCAAGCTTGCCAAAAGCGCTTTTAAAGCCCATTTTACGGCTAATGAATCGCTGGACTTATTTTCTTTCGCTGTTTTAACGATATAATTAAGCCTGTTCTGTTCTTTTAACCGGCTTTGAGAAGAATAATAATTTTTAGTTGATTTTGTATTTTTTTCCATGTTTCATTTCTAATTTTTTTAAAGACTTGAAAATTATATACTAAACGACAAAACTAATTAACATGAATTTTTTGCGAAATAATGGGGGAAACTCATTTTAATGATTTTTATTATAATAATAAATATTTAAATTTATCAATTGTTTATTAAACTGAATAATTTTGTAAATTCTTCGTCAGAATAGTTTGTCTGCCTGCCAAGCTCCCATTCCAGATTTTTCGAGGGAATGTATTTTTGCGGCGAAAGTTTTGATTCGCCTGCAAGATGTTTAATTTGTATAATATCTTCTTCTGAAAGAAGCGATTTTAATACTGTTGTCCTGAATTCATGTTTTATGCCGGAATTTTTTATTAAGTCCATGCTCTTTTTTATTTTTTCTGTGTCAATCTCTTTTTTTATAACGAAAAAATATTTCTCAAAAGGAGCTTTTATGTCCATTGCAATGTAATCAACACAATTAGTTTTTATAATTTCTTTAAGGACATCGGGATTGCTTCCATTTGTATCAAGTTTTACAAGAAAACCAAGGGTTTTAATTTGTTTGATAAAACTTATTAAATCAGGCTGTAAAGTAGGTTCACCTCCTGTTATAACAACAGCGTCAATCTTTTTTCTTCTTTCTTTAAGGAAAGACAATATTTCTTCAGGCGTTACGATATTGTTATATTGTTTTGTTCTGATTAATTCTTTATTATGACAATAAGAGCAGGCAAAATTACAGCCCTGAGTGAAAATTATAGAAGAAATTTTACCCGGGTAATCCAGAAGAGAAAATTTTTGAAATCCGCCAATTATCATACAATTTTATTCTTTTTTTATAATTATACAGTTCTTATATTTTATTTAAAAACATGTAAATAATAAAGGCGCGGTACAGTAGTTGCTGTATTCATTTAATTAACTCCCTTATTATACCAATCATTAAAAGAAATCGGCAAATGAAAAAGATGATTTTTGTAAGCTCTTAATTAGCGAGAGTTTCGGCGAAGCCGAAACTCTCGCTATATCCTTTGCTCAGCCCGCGCCGCCCTGCGGGCGGCGCGGGCTGTAAATATCAGCTTTTTACCAATTAACGAAAACTTATTTAGATTGGCATAATTTTTTAATTAACTTGAATTGCTAATTAGTCGAAACGCTGAAATAGATTGAAATTTTATTTTAATTTTTTATGCGGCTCGCAGGCAAAGCCTGCGAGCCGCATGCCCTTAAAACGGCGTAGCGGCTGGCTTCGCCAGCCGCTACGCCAAATATAAAATTATTTATTTAGCAATTCAAGTTAATTAGGGCTTTAAATATAAAAAAAGTTTGTTATAATATAGGTAAAGGGCTGAGCGGTTGCCAGCCGCTCATTTAAAAGCCCCTTATTTATTTTAGGAATAGAATCAGGAACTTTAGTAGTTCCTGATTTTTAGTTAGCAATAATAAAATTATTATTATCGCCAACCAGTCCCATTTAGAGACAACTACTCTCACATAGCATCACCCCCTTTCTCTGACTTAATCCACGTTTGAAGCGTGTCCAGAGAGGAAGTAATCAGGGGCTTACCCCGCTTTTATGATATCCTGTTTATACTTTTTATGCAATAAAAATAACGAAAAGAGGGCAGGTGTAAGCTGCCCTCCCTTTGGTTTATATAGTTTATTTATTTTTACAGAGCCACCCGCCGGAAACATTTGACGTAATATGCGTTATATTTCTGAACAACATTCCAGGCGGTGTCACAAGTACCCATTGGATGCCTATAAGCTTCTGAATAGGTGCTTTCTGTTGATGACCATAAATTAACATTCGGCAAATAACCTATAGTCATTTTATTTTGGCAAAGATATGTTATTTCACTATAAGCAGGTAAATACCAGTCATTATAACCAAGATAATTATTGATATTTAATGTTTTACAAACCTGCGCCGCCTGATAAGGATTACCCGCATCAACAGAATTCCATAAAATGATACTGTTTGCCATTCCGTCAAATGAATTTGTTCCGCCGACAGTTGTCCATTGAGCAGTGGCGTTATTCCATGGAACAGGATTACTAAGTTGAGTTTTAGGCATATAGAGCTTGTAACCGTTTAAAATTCCCATATACACCGTGCCGTCTGTACATGGATCGCCGATGTTGTCAGCGATACCGTCCTGGCAGTTCACGTTGGGTTTATCTATAGGCGGGGTCGGCGGGGTGAAATCAGCGTCGTTACGGATGCAGCGGACGTAATTAGTGTCAATAAAGTAAGATTCATTAGTTGTACCAAAATATTTATTTCTAATAAGCGCGCCTCTATAGTCAAATTCAGAAGAAGACCAATAATAGTCATTAGTTAAAAAACCTCCTATTTTAACAGCATTCTCAATAAGAAAAACCAACTCATTACTTGCCGGGAGATACCAGTCATCATGCCCAAGGTAATCGCTGTCAGAGAGCGTTTTACATGCTCCAGCCGCATTATACGGCGCATCGGCTATTGTTCCGTAGCTGTATGTTCCGTTTGTATAAGCGTTTATCAGGTATGAATTGTATTCGCCTAAAGAAGAGGTCGGCAAAGGAGTGAAGTTGGCATATCTTGTCTGGTAGTTTGTTGTTCCGTTATTCCATGAATAAGTGCTCGGCGTGGCGGATTGCGGGGCTACGTAGATTTTATAGCCGTTTATACTGCCGCCATAGGTTGAGCCGTCAGTGCAGAGAGTACCAATAGGCACAGAGCCGCTGCAATCCATAGGGGTTTTTTCCTCAAAACCGAATATATCTATGCCGGACGAGTCAAAATCTCCGTCCTTGCGAATACAGCGGATGTAGCCCAAGTAATGTTTTAATCCGCCATTGTATCCATAAACCTGATGACAATCACTAAAATAAACAACATGCTGATCGTAGTTAGAGTCTTCATTAGAATTTTTATAGTATGAATTTTTAAATCCGTATATTTTATTTTTATTTAAACACATATTACTCGTCTCAACAAGCGATGGCAAAAACCAGTCGGTTTTTCCGCCAAAAGTCAAGTTATCACAGGCTTTTGCCGCATCATATGGAGCGTCCTGAATTTTGGCTAACGGGTAATCTCCGTTGCCTATTTCTGTCCATTTATTGATAATATAAGAATTATATTCTCCATCAGAACTTGTCGGCGTTGGAGCAAATCCGGCATAGCGGGTCTGCCAGTTTGATGTTCCGTTATTCCATGTATAACTTCCCGTCAATTCGCTTTGCGGGTGGGTATAGGCTTTTTGCCCGCCTATTTGTCCTATATATGTCGTGCCGTCGAGGCAAAGGGCTCCTATTGCCGGTGTTGTCGCTGAACAATCCACAGCCACACGAGGCCACTCAGGCATGGTTGGCGGAGTAAAGTTCGCATCGTTCCGCGCGCAGCGAACTCTGTAACTTGTGTTTTTCCAACCAGACGAGTCAAAATTAATCTGCCCATTGGCAAAAATCAAATTATAAATTTTATTATAAGATGACTCAGTAGAAGAAGCATAGTTTGTCAGCCACCAGTTCAAATTTGCAAAAAAACCTCCTAATGCTGTTCGGTATGTATACATAAGTTGTAATTCATTAATTGCCGGCAGATACCAGTCTGTATAGCCAAGATACTGGTTTTCAGGGCTATTCAGACTGTTGCAGTAAGCCGCGGCGCTATAAGGCGCGTCAGCTATAATTACTCCCGGTCCATCGCCATTGCCCCATTCGTTCCATTTATTAATTATATAAGAATTTTGTCTTCCGTCTGTTCCTGAATTCGGCAGTGGTCCAAATCCGGCATCTCTGCTCTGATAATTACTCGAACCATCGTTCCATGAGTAGATAGCTTCGCCAGGGGCGTCTTCAAGGGTTGTGAAAAGATGATAGCCGCCTATTGAGCCCGCGTATTTAGTTACGT
>Ga0209202_1000965_pt1 | contig 19326 bp, 13 predicted proteins | sample AD_UKC032_MetaG_FD_184416 | JGI IMG/M metagenome (GOLD analysis project Ga0209202, IMG submission 184416) | Active sludge microbial communities of municipal wastewater-treating anaerobic digesters from USA - AD_UKC032_MetaG (SPAdes) (version 2) | ecosystem: Engineered > Bioreactor > Anaerobic >... | reverse complement strand
GTTGCCTCCTTCCAATGTCGTCTTGAGCCTGGCCTGCATTGCCGTGGGAACGGTCTCTCCGGGATAGGCCCGGGTGAAGGCTTCAAGGCGCTTGCGCGCATCGTCGAGCCGATTCTGGTCGATCAGCGCCTGTATCGAATCGAGCCAATCCTTGGGCGACATTGACTGATCCGCCGCCAACCGCGCGGCGGCCTTCGCTGCCGGTGCGGCGCCGGTTTCGGATTTGGCCAGGGGGACGGCGCTCTCCATTTCGGCGGTTACCGTGTTGCCGGCGGGCGCTGCGGCCAAGGCGCTCTCCCGGCTGGCGATCTGCGGTGCCGGTGCGGCCGGGCGTGCGGGCTGCGCAGGGGCTGCTGCGGGTGCCGGTGCGGGTGCCGGTGCGGCTGCTGTGGGCTTGGCTTCGGATCGTGCCCGTGCCTGCGGTGCTTCCGCTGCCCGGTCGTTGCTTGCGGGTGCCGGGGCGGCCAGTCGGGATTCCGAAGGGGGGCCAGCCTGGTTCATGGCCAGCGGCGGCACGGTGGGCACTGATGGTTCGTGGTGCCCAAGCATCACCGCCAGCATGGCGACCAGGCAGACGGCGACCGTGGCTTGCAGCGGCAGCCGCCAGCGCGACCACCAGCCGGCCGGCGCGGGTTGCGGGTCGACTGCGGCGCGGGCGGCTGCCAGTATGTTGCGGTCGAGCGCACCGCTCGGTTCGGCGGTGCCGCCTTCGCGATAAAGCGTTCCGATTTCTTGATCCGTGGGTTTCATCGCCATTTGGACAGCTCCTGTCGCAACTTGCTCAGTGCGTAGCGCAAGCGGCTTTTGACGGTTTCTCGCCCGACGCCCATCAGCGTGGCGATCTCTTCAAGGGTCATGCCGCCGTCCTCGGCGAGCAGGAAGGTTTCACGCTGGACATCCGGCAGCCCCTGGACGGCAGCGACGATCTGTTCGGCCAGGGCCTTGCGTTCGGCAATGCGCTCCGGGCGTTGGTCGTCCGGGGCGGGCAATGCTGCCGCCAGATCGAATTCCGGGTCGTCCGGCGCTGCGATGTCGACGACCGGCGTTCTATTGCTGGCGCGCCAGTGATCGACCAGGCGGTTATGGGCGATGCGAAACAGCCAGGTGGCGAACCGGGCGGAGGGCTCGTACTGCCGGCGGGCGTTGACGACCCGCAACCAGATGTCCTGATAGAGCTCATCGCTGACCCCGTTCTGTCCGCACTGGTGGGCGACGTAGCGAAAAAGCCGGCGCCGCCAGCGCCCGTAAAGCACCGCGAAGGCCGCTGCATCACCATCCTTGTAGGCGAGCATCAGTCCTTCATCGGTTCTGAGGTCTTTTTCGGGTAAACGTTCGGGCATGTGAAATGGGGTAAAGGCCGGCGGTCGGTGGCGGGTTGGTTTTTGCCTGTTTTTGGCGGTCGACCGCAACAGGCTGTCTGCAACGCCCCTAACGGCTGTTGAAACATCGCTCGATGGCGCTCATCGCCTCGGCGGCGCCCAGCGACAGGTGGTAATCGACATACGGCGTCAGGCGCGTCTGCACGGGGTTGATCTCGATAGTTGGAATGCCGGCCCGGGCGGCCCAGACCACCGGCTCGGCAATGTACGGGAAGGCGCCGGTGGTGCCGATGACGAACAGTACATCGACGCCTTCCTCCAGGGTTTCGGCGAAACGCTGCAGCGCGTCTTCTGGCAGCGCCTCGCCAAAGAGCACGACATCGGGCCGCAACACGCTGCCGCAAGTCGGGCAGGCAGGTGGCAGCTCGCGGCCCGCCAAGTCGTCGACAGCTTCCGCGAAGGCACAGGCGGGGCAGAAAAGTGTCTGCAGGTTGCCGTGGATTTCGATCAGCTTGGTGCTGCCGGCCTGGCGATGCAGGCCGTCGACGTTCTGGGTGAACACCGTGACGCCGCCGGGCAATGCTTCTTCCAGCCGGGCGATGGCCATATGTGCAGGGTTGGGGCGCGCGCCACGGCAGTTGTCGGCGATCTGGGCCAGGTATTTCCAGGTGATGTCGGGGCGTAGCGTGAACATCTGGCCGGACAGCGCGGTTTCGATTGACAGGCCGTCCTCGGTCGCTTCGTCGTTGTAGAGTCCGCCGACACCGCGATAGGTGGGCAGGCCGGAGTCGGCGGAGATGCCGGCGCCGGTGATGAACAGCACGCGGCGCGCGCGCTTGAGATGGCGGGCGGCCTGATCGATGGCGGTTTGGGTATCCATACCCCGATTGTCTCAGAAGCTGTGAAACTCGCCGGCCTGCGGCCGGCTGACGGCAGTCCAGCCCAATCGCTCCCCGATGGTGCGGGCGAAATTTTCCGCGGCGCCCGCTTCGCCGTGTACCACGAAGGTCTGCCCCGGCGGCTCGTGAAAACCGCCCAGCCAGCCGAGCAGCGCCGCCTGGTCGGCATGGGCGGAAAGCCCGCCGACGGTGTAAATGCGGGCGCGCACCGGCACCGGCTGGCCGAAGATATGCACCAGCCGCGCGCCATCGACCAGTCGCCGGCCGAGCGTGCCGGCGGCCTGGAAACCGGCGATCAGGATGCTGCATTCACTGCGCGGCAGGTTTTCGCGCAGGTGGTACTTGATCCGCCCGGCCTCGCACATGCCGCTGGCCGAGATGATCACGGCGCCGCTGCGAATGTCGTTCAGTGCCTTCGAGGCCTCGACATCGGCGACGAATTCGAGCTTCATCTTTTGCGGGTGGGCTTTTTGCCAGGCGATCAGCGCGCGCGTTTCGTCATCGAGCAGTTCCGGATGCGCATAGGTGATCTGTGTCGCGGCATTGGCCATCGGCGAATCGACAAAGACCTTGAGCGGTGCGATGCGCTGGCGCCTGACCAGGTCGGCCAGCAGATAGATGATTTCCTGGGTGCGTCCGACGGCGAACGAGGGAATGATGAGGTTGCCGTGGGCGGCATGGGTGCGCCCGATAGCGGCGACGATCTCGTCCTCGGTTTCCGGCAGCGAGCGGTGCAGGCGGTCGCCGTAGGTCGATTCGATCAGCAGCACATCGGCCGCCGGAATGACCTTTTCCGGATCGCGCAACACCGGGCGGCCGGGCATGCCGAGATCGCCGGAAAACACCAGCTTGCGCGGCCGGCCTTCGCCGGTGACGGTCACTTCCAGCCACGCCGAGCCGAGGATGTGGCCGGCGTCATGGAAACACACCTTGACCGTATCCGCCGGCTGGATCGGCTGCCCATACGGCACCGGCCGCAGCAAGCCCAGTGTCGCCTGGGCCTGGGCGACGGTGTACAGCGGGGCAGGGATGCCGCGCTCATTCTTGCCCCGCCGACGGCGGTGGCGCAGTTGCCACTCGGCTTCCTTTTCCTGGATGTGTGCGCTGTCCGGCAGCAAGACTTCCAGCAGATCAATGGTGGCCGGCGTCGCGTAGATCGGCCCCTTGTAGCCGAGCACCGCCAGGCGCGGCAGCAAGCCGGAATGGTCGATGTGGGCGTGGGTCAGCAGCACGAAATCGATTTCCCGCACGTCGAAGCCGAAATTCAGCGCCCGCAGATTCTTGGCGCGCGCCTCCGGCCCACCCTGGAACATGCCGCAATCGACCAGAAAACGGGTATCTCCCGTTTCCGCCAGCGTACACGAGCCGGTCACTTCGCCGGCCGCACCATAAAAGCCCAGACGCATGTTGTAGTCCTCCCGCTCTCGTCAGCATGAACCCCGGCGTGGCTGAATGCAATGGCGGGCAAAACATCGAACAGTCATGCATCTTCTATACTGTTCGCGTTATGGATGAAATGGAGTCGCGCGATGAGCCAAATGATCGATGAACGCCCCGCCAGTAGCGTTTCGGGCTGGCTTTTTCTACCCTTGTGGCTGGCGCTGCTCGGCGGCGCTTTGTGGGTGATGGTTGGGGCGCTGGTGTTGCGCGGCCAGCCGCCGTCGCTGGTCGGCTTTGCGCTGGGGGCGTTGGCGATTTTTCTGGCCAAGGGTTTCATCATCCTGCCGCCGAACATCGGTAGCGTGTGCACTTTCTTTGGGCGCTATTCCGGAAGCCTGCGCGAGGATGGCTTTTTCTGGACCAATCCTTTCTATCAGCGCCTGCGCATTTCGCTGCGCGTCAATAATCTGAACACGCCGACGCTCAAGGTCAATGACCGTGCCGGTAATCCGATCGAGGTCGGCGCGGTGGTCGTCTGGCGGGTGGCCGATACGGCGCGGGCGGCGTTCGATGTGCATGACTACATGACTTACGTTGCCATCCAGAGCGAATCGGCGTTGCGCGCGGTGGCCAGCGCACGCTGGTACGACGGCGACGAGCAGGGACGGAATTCGTTGCGCGGCGATCTCGACGCGGTGACGGCCGCGCTACGCGACACGATCCAGGAACACGTCGCGCTGGCGGGCATCGAGATTATCCAGGCGCGCATCGCCCATCTGGCGTATGCGCCGGAGATCGCCAGTGCCATGCTGCGTCGGCAACAAGCGGCGGCGGTGGTTGCCGCGCGCACGCAGATCGTCGAGGGTGCGGTGGGCATGGTGCGGCTGGCGGTCGAGCAGATCGAGCGCGACGGTATCGTGCGGCTGGCCGATGGCGACCGCGTGCGCCTGGTCAGCAACCTGATGACGGTGCTGGTGTCCGACAGCGAAACACATCCGGTGATTTCGGTCGACAAAGGCGCGGGCTGAAATTTGAAAATCGGCCTGTTTTTGCCGTCGACCGCAACAGGCGGCCGGGAATTGCGTATAGTTCCCGGCTCCCCGGCCTTTCCCTGATTCCCCGATTCCCTGAGCAGATAGAGCGATGGAAACCATCCGCATTCGCGGCGCCCGCACCCACAATCTGAAGAACATCAACCTCGATCTGCCGCGCGACCGGCTGATCGTGATTACCGGGCTGTCCGGCTCGGGTAAGTCCTCACTCGCTTTCGACACCTTGTATGCCGAGGGGCAGCGGCGTTACGTCGAATCGCTGTCGGCCTACGCCCGGCAGTTTCTTCAGTTGATGGAGAAGCCCGATGTCGACCTGATCGAAGGGCTGAGCCCGGCGATTTCCATCGAGCAGAAGGCGACGTCGCATAACCCGCGCTCGACGGTCGGCACCGTCACCGAAATCCACGATTACCTTCGCCTGCTCTACGCCCGCGCCGGCACGCCGTATTGCCCGGATCACGACCAGCCGCTGGAAGCGCAGACGGTGTCGCAGATGGTCGACACCGTGCTGGCGCTGCCGGCCGAAACCAAGTTGATGATCCTCGCCCCGGTGGTCGCCAACCGCAAGGGCGAGCAGCTCGACCTGTTCGCCGAACTGCGTGCCCAGGGCTTCGCCCGCGTCCGCGTCGATGGCGGCGTTTACGAAATCGACGCCGTGCCCAAGCTGACCAAGTCGCACAAGCACAACGTCGATGTCGTCGTCGACCGTTTGAAAGTGCGCGACGATATGCGCCAGCGCCTGGCCGAGTCCTTCGAGACGGCACTACGCCATGCCGAAGGCCGGGCCATCGCGCTGGAGATGGACAGCAACGTCGAGCATCTGTTCTCGGCCAAGTTCGCCTGCCCGGTCTGTTCGTATGCCTTGCAGGAACTGGAACCGCGCCTGTTTTCCTTCAACAACCCGATGGGCGCCTGCCCGAAATGTGACGGCCTGGGCGTCATCCAGTTCTTCGACCCCAAACGGGTGGTCACCGCGCCGCAACTGTCGCTGGCCGGCGGTGCCATTCGTGGCTGGGACAAGAAAAACCAGTTCTACTTCCAGATCATCGAATCGCTCGCCGCGCACTATGATTTTTCGGTCGATACGCCGTTCGAGGACTTGCCCGAAATGGCGCGCCAGTTGATCCTCTACGGCTCGGGCAAGGAGGCGATCAACTTCCGATACCTGAACGAGAAGGGCACGCGCTTCGACCGCAGCCATACCTTCGAGGGCGTCATCCCGAATCTGGAGCGGCGCTATCGCGGCAGCGACTCGAATGCCGTGCGCGAGGAGCTGGCCAAGTACATCAGCAATTCGCCCTGCCCGACCTGCGGCGGCACGCGCCTGCGCACCGAGGCGCGGCATGTGCGGGTTGGCGACAAAACCTTGCACGAAATCAGCCGTCTGCCGCTGGGCGAGGCGCGCAACTATTTCAACTGCCTGACGCTGACCGGCGCCAAGGCGCAGGTGGCGGACAAGATCCTCAAGGAAATCACCGCGCGGCTGAGTTTCCTGATTAACGTCGGTCTCGATTACCTGTGTCTGGAGCGCTCTGCCGAAACGCTGTCCGGCGGCGAAGCGCAGCGCATCCGGCTGGCGTCGCAGATCGGCTCGGGCCTGACCGGTGTCATGTATGTGCTGGACGAACCCTCCATCGGTTTGCACCAGCGCGACAACGACCGCCTGCTGCAAACCCTGAAAAACCTGCGCGACATGGGCAACACCGTGCTCGTCGTCGAGCACGACGAAGACGCCATCCGCAGTGCCGATTACGTGATCGACATCGGCCCCGGCGCCGGGGTGCATGGCGGCGCCATCGTCGCCGAGGGAACGCCGGCCGAGGTACAAGCCAACCCATTGTCGATGACTGGCGACTACCTGGCCGGCCGCAAGTCAATTTCGGCCCCCAAAAGCCGTCGACCGCAACAGGCGGCGAAACAGCTCAGGGTCGTCGGCGCCACCGGCAACAACCTCAAGGATGTCACGCTCGACATACCCGGCGGCCTGTTCACCTGCATCACCGGCGTTTCCGGTTCCGGCAAGTCAACGCTGATCAACGACACGCTCTACGCCGCTGCCGCCCGCCATCTCTACGGTTCCAACGCCGAACCGGCGCCGTATCGGGAAATCGTCGGCCTCGACCTGTTCGACAAGGTGATCAACGTCGACCAGGCGCCCATTGGCCGCACCCCGCGCTCCAACCCGGCCACCTACACCGGCCTGTTGACGCCGATCCGCGAGCTGTTTGCGCAGGTGCCCGAATCGCGCGCGCGCGGCTACGGGCCGGGGCGCTTCAGCTTCAACGTCAAGGGCGGGCGCTGCGAGGCCTGCCAGGGCGACGGCATGATCAAGGTCGAGATGCACTTCCTGCCCGACATCTACGTGCCGTGCGACGTTTGCCACGGCAAGCGCTACAACCGCGAAACGCTGGAGATCAATTACAAGGGCAAGAATATCCACGACATCCTCGGTATGACCGTCGAGCAGGCGCGTGAATTCTTCGACCCGGTGCCCAACATCGCCCGCAAGCTGCAAACGCTGGTCGATGTCGGCCTCAGTTACATCACGCTCGGCCAGAGCGCGACCACGCTCTCCGGCGGCGAAGCGCAGCGCGTCAAGCTGGCGCTTGAACTGTCCAAGCGCGACACCGGCCGCACCCTGTACATCCTCGACGAACCGACCACCGGCCTGCATTTTCAGGACATTGAAATGCTGCTCGCCGTGTTGCAACGACTGGCCGAGCACGGCAATACCATCGTCGTCATCGAACACAACCTCGACGTCATCAAGACCGCCGACTGGGTCGTCGACCTCGGGCCGGAAGGTGGCGACGGCGGTGGCCGCATTTTGGTCGCCGGTACGCCGGAGGCGGTGGCTAAATGCAAGGCCAGCCACACCGGGCGCTTCCTGAAACCCTTGCTGGAGAAAAAAGCGTGAGTGCTGCCGAATTCAAGGGAAAGAAAGGCTTCGTCCGCCTCTGGAACGCGCTGGGTTATTCGCGTGATGGCATCGCCGCCGCCTGGAAAAACGAGGCCGCTTTTCGCGAGGAGGTGTTGCTCGCCGCCATCGCGATTCCGCTTGCCTTCTATCTGGGCAAAACCGGCGTCGAGCGCGCCCTGCTGGTCGGCAGCATCATCTTCATCCTGATCGTCGAAATCCTCAATTCGGCGGTCGAGGCGGTGGTCGACAAGGCCTCGCCGGAAAAGCACGATCTCGCCAAGCGCGCCAAGGACATGGGTAGTGCGGCGGTGTTATTCAGCCTGATAAACGCCGCAGTGATCTGGGCCTGCGTGCTGTGGCCGCTTGGCAGTACTTGAGCGAAACCTGTTGCGCCGACCCGATCAAATAGAAAACGACCGTCACGCCTTCGCAGGCCGGCCTGAACCCCGGCCTGCGAAGGCGTGACGAATCCGTTTTCTGCAGGCCGGATCGTTAATGAAACTGTGTCTGACTGCCATGCTTTTCCATAAGCATGACGGTCCCCTGGAAGTAGGCGATGGCTTCGTTGGTGAGCTGCGGGTCGTTCGGCAGCGGTTGTGCTTCCTTGCCATCGGCGCTGACGCGGTAGGTGTCGATCTTGCGCTTGGGTTGCAACACGGTCAGCACGTCGCCCCTAAGGTAGCCGATGTTCTGGTAGGTGGAGATCAGCGCCCGGCCCTCTTCCGGGCGCATCTGCAGGATGTCGCGGCCGACGAAGCGGTCGTCGCTTTCAAGGCCGAGCATGGCGAGCAGGGTGGGGCCGAGGTCGATCTGGCTGGCCAGCGTGTCGACACGCTGCGGCGACAGGATCTTCGGCGCATAGACGATGGCCGGGATGTGGTAGCGATAGACCGGAATCTTGGTTTTGCCGGCGCTGCTGGCGCAGTGGTCGGCGACGAACAGGAAGATGGTGTTGTCGAACCAGGGTTTTGTTTTGGCCGCCTCGATGAACTGGCCGATGGCGAAATCGGCGTATTTGACCCCACCCTGGCGCTGGCCCGGCGAGGGGATGTCGATGCGGCCGTCAGGGTAAGTGAAGGGCCGGTGATTCGAAGTGGTCATGATGTGGAAGAAGAATGGCTTGCCGGTGGCGGCTTCCTTGTCCATGTTGATCACGGCCTGGTCGAACAGGTGCTCGTCGGCAACGCCCCAGATGTTCTCGAACTTGACCAGGCCCTCCTGGAAGCCGGTGCGGTCGGTGACTTCATAGCCTTGGCTGGCGAAATAGCTGTTCATGTTGTCGAACATGCCGTAGCCGCCGTACAGGAAATGCGATGTCCAGCCGCGGGCCGCCAGTGTGCCGCCCAGAGTGTTCAGGTGGCTGACGTTCGGCCAGCGCACAACCGACATGCCGGGTTGCGGCGGCAGGCCCACCGATAGCGCCTCCAGGCCGCGCACGGTGCGCGTGCCGGTGGCGTAGAGACGGCTGAACAAGACGCCGTCGCGTGCCATGCGGTCGAGGTTGGGGGTCAGGTTTTCCTGGTTGCCGAAAGTCGCCATATATTCGGCGGACAGGCTTTCCATCATGACGACCACAACATTGGGCTGGCGCTGCGGACGGTGGGCGACCTTTTGCGTTGTTGCCGGACTGGCGCTGGCGGTGACGCCGCTGTGGCCCGACAGGCGTTTCAGGTCGGCCATCACCTCGGCGTCGGGGCGGGTCGCATAAAACTGGCGGTAGTCGAGCCGGTTCTGGCCAGCGGCAGCGACGAAGCTGCGCCAGCCGTTGTCGGCAAGCTCGTTGCCGTAGGCGTTGGTGAAAAACTCGGGCGTCGCCAGTTTGATGGACAGTATCCAGGCTAGCGCGATCAGGCTCAGGCCCCAGCCCAGCTGGCTGCGGCGCGGCTGCGCGCTGTCAGCCGCAACGCGCAGCGGACGCCGCAGCGTCCACAGCAACAACCCGGCAACGGCCAGCAGGCCGCCGACGATGGCGCCGACCGGGTAGGATTCGCGGATATTGCCGATCACTTCGGTGGTGTAGACCAGATAATCGACGGCAATGAAATTGAAGCGGGCGCTGAACTCGTCCCAGAAAACCCCCTCCGAAACGGCGACGAAGAGCAGGGTGAACAGGTAGATGGCGAACAGCGGCCAGCGCAGGCGAGCCCGCCATTTGGCGCTGAACAGCAGTTCCAGCATGGCCCAGGGCGAGGCGATCGCAGCGGCGGTCGGCAGGTCGCGCAGGGTGCCGAGCGCCAGCGGGCCGAGCAGGCCGGCCAGTGTCTGGTCGCTGAACAGCACGGCATGGGCGAGCAGGGCGCAGCGGGTGACGAAAAATACGATGAGTGCGACCAGCGTGGTCAGCCCCCAGACGCGCAGCGCGGAACCGTTCAACCCCGAAAAAATCTTCATCGTCGACCCTGGCCAAAAATGTTGCCGCGAATTTAGTCGACCGCGCGTGAGGGATTAGTGAGCGATTTGTGAGGAAATTGTGAGGTCAGAAGCGCCGCAGGCTGGCACCCAGGTCGACCACGACACGGGCGCCGCCCGTCGTCGCGTTGGCGGCGCTGATCTGCCAACCGCTGGCGGCGCAGACGTGATGCACCAGGGCGAGGCCGAGCCCGTGCTGGCCTCGCGGGCCGGTGTAGAAACGGTCGAAGACGTGCGCCAGATCGTTTTCGGCGAATCCGGGGCCGCTGTCGGTAACGATCAGTTGTGTTCCCTCCAGTGCGCAGACGATTTCACCCCGGTCGCTGAAGCGCAAGGCATTGTCGAGCAGGTTGCGCACGACCAGGTCGAACAGGGCGGGGTCGGCCGTCACCGCCGCGCCGGCCGGGATGTCGAGGCGCAGTTCGACCGGCTTGGTGATGGCGACGGTCAGCGATTCCCAGAGCGCCGCAATGGCCGGGCGCAAACGAATGTCCTCCGGCATGTCCGGTTGTGCTTCGCGAGCCAGAAGCAGCAGGCTGTTACCAAGGGAGCTGATGCGGTCGACGCTGCCCATGATGCGATTTGCGCGGCGCCCGACGGCTTCCGGCAGGTCGGGGAGTGCCGCCAGCAGTTCGGCATCGCTCCGGATCGCTGTCAGCGGGGTACGCAACTCGTGCGACAGGTTGGCGGCGAAGGCTTGTTCGCGCGCCAGGGTTTCCTGCTGTTGCTGGCGGTAACGGTCGAGGGCATCGGCAATCGCCCGCAGTTCACGTTCCATCCCGGATTCGTGCAGCGATTCATTGCCCGCTTGGCCGACGCGTGCCGCCAGCCGTTCGAGGCGACCGGCGAGGCCGCCCGCTAACGTCCGCCCGGCCAGCAGGACGATGAGCGCGAGCAGAACACCGGCGCCGATGGTGATCAGCATCAGGTCGCGCAGACGCGCCTCGTGATCCTCCACGTCGTAGAGCAGGATGTAGCGCGCGCTGTCATCTTCGCGGATGGCAATGTGAAACTCGTGACCGTCGCGGACGATTTCGTGGTTGCCTACCGGCAAGCGGCTGACGGCGGCCGGAATATCGTCGGGGAAAGGCTGACCCCTGGCAATCCGGTAGAGCTGCATGTCCGGCGTGTTGGGAAAGGCGGATTCGGGGGCGGTTTGCCAGAGTGCCATGCTGTGGGCAATCTGCTGGCCGAGAATTTCCTCGATGAAGTCTTCTTCCTTTTCGTCGAAGATCAGCAGCATCGCCACCGATTGCGTCAGGATCGCCAGCAGCGTCAACGCCGCGACGGCGATGGCGATGCGCAGACGCATGCTGGGTGCTGGCTTAGCGGCTGACGAGTTTGTAGCCGAGGCCATGGACATTGACGATTTCGACGGGCGCATCGCTGCCCAGCGCGCGCCGCACGGTGTTCAGGACGCTCCGCAGGTTGTCGCTCGATTCCTGGTTGCGGCCCCAGATGGCGGTTTCCAGTTCGCGCCGCGAGAATACCCGCAACGGTTGTTGCAGCAGCACCTCGATCAGCCGCAGTGCTTTGGGCGGCAAAACAAGTTTGGCGCCGGCCAGCGTGGCGGCTTGCGCTGCCGGGTCAAAGGCTAGCGCGCCGAAATGCATTTGCTCTGCTGTCGCCCGGGGAGTGGCGCGACGTTGCAATGCCAACAGACGGGCTTCGACTTCCTTGAGTGCAAAAGGCTTGGACAGATAGTCGTCGGCGCCGGCGTCGAAGCCGGCCAGCTTGTCGTTCAGCGCATCGCGTGCGGTCAACATCAAAATCGGCACCAAATTCCCCTCGCCCCGCAGTTGTCTTGCCAGCAATGCCCCATCGCCGTCCGGCAGTCCGCGGTCGAGAATCAGCGCGTCGAACTGCTCGCGCTGAAGCAGTGTCCCGGCGGCGGCCAGCGATGACGCAAAATCACACTGGTGACCCCGGCTTTCCAGGAAATCGTAGAGATTTTCGGCAATCGGCCGATCATCCTCGACGATCAGGATATTCATCAGACCGTCTCGGTCGCCACGATGACCCGGTTGCGGCCCAGGCGCTTGGCTTCGTAGAGTGCGAAATCGGCGTCGTGCAGGGCATTTTCAATCGGGCTCTTGCTGGCATCGGCCAGACCGATGCTCAGCGTGACACGGATCAATAGGCCGTCCGCCAGCCGGATGTCATGGTCGGCAACGCGTTGGCGGAAGCGCTCGGCCAGGGCACGTGCCTGTTCGAGCGTGCTGTCGGGGAACAGGAAGGCGAATTCCTCGCCGCCGTAGCGGCACACCAGATCGGATTGCCGAAAGCTCTCTTCAAGAAGCAGCGCGAAAGCTCGCAGCACGGTGTCTCCGGCGGCATGGCCGTAGGTGTCGTTCAGGCGTTTGAAGTAGTCGAGGTCGCCCAGCGCGATGACGGCCGGCTTACCCTGGTCTTGGGTGTAGCGCAATTCGGCGTCGGCGATCATCATGAAGTGGCGGCGATTGATCAGCCCGGTCAGGCCGTCGCGATTGGCGAGCAGTTCAAGCTCCCGGCGAGCCGCTTCGTTGGCGGCCAGCGAGTCGTGCAGGCGGCGGGTGGCCTGTTCCACGGCATGGATCTCGGCCATGCGGGCATCGGGGAACTCGGGTGGCGGTTGATCGACCCTGAGTGATGACAGGGCCTGGTCGATGCGCTGCAGCGGACGGATCAGGTGTTGGTTGAGCAGCAGGATCAGCAGCAGCAGGAAGCCGCCGACCAGAATCAGCGCACCGACCAGCTTGGCGCGCGCCAGACGCATCGCGGCCACCATGTCGTTCAGGTCGTCGTTGGCCAGGCTGGCGCCCTGAACCGACAGGTCATCCACCAGCAGGCTGAGGCGCTTGGAAAAATTCTGCCACTCGGCATGGCGCAGAGCGATTTTCGATGCGTCGCGGGAGGCCACGCTTCCGGTTTCGATCAGGAAGCGCTCGGCTTCGCGGGCAGCTTCTGCGGACTGGGGGTGTTCGAGAATGCTGGGGTGGCTGGCGACCAGCATGATGAGGAACAGCGATTGCTGGCGTCCTTCGGGTGTCGTGGCGGAAAAGACGCGCTCACCTTCCTGGCGAATCTGTTCGAGATTACGGGCCAGACGCTGGAAGCGGATGATTTGGGGGATCGTGTCCTGTTGCAGGCGCTGGGAGGCCTCGAGAACGCGATGCTGATCCATCGCGAGCAGGGCGACCACGATGCTGAACAATAGCGCGAAGGTGGTCGCCAGTATCACGAAGGCGGTGCGGGCGCGGTAACGTTCGCGGAACTCTGGTGTCACCATGACGTCTAGTCCAGCCCCAGCGGGAAATGACGACGCGCGATACGCTGGTAACTGCCGTCGGCACGAATCGCGGCGATCGCCTGATCGACGGAAAGGCGCAGGGCGTCATTTTGTCGAGGCAGGGCGATATGCACCGTGCCACCCAGGCCGCGATCGGCCACCGCGCTACCGACGAATTCGATCTGCCGCGTCGTGTCGCGGTTGAGCAAGGCATAGGCGCTCAGTACCGACATCAGGCCGAAGTCGGCGGTATTGTCGCGCAGGGTCTCCAGGACTTCCTGCGCTGTTTTTCTGGTGACTACCGTCAGACCGCGCTGGCTGGCGATGGCGTTCAGAAACGCGAGCTGCAATGACCCTTCAAGCGTTGCCACGCGCGCATCGCGCAGGTTCTCCAGGCTGACCGGCTGGCCCAGTCTGGTGGCAAAGGCCTCGGCCGTGGCCGGGGTGCTCAGCAGACGCGACGACGAGCGCCAGATAGGGCTGCTGAATGCGAACCGCTTGTCGCGTTCCGGCGTACGCAGGAGATTGCCGAAGCCAAGGTCGAAACGTCCGTCTTCGACACCGGGCAGGACTTCATTGAAGGGAACGAAGCTGACGGTACAACGGGCACGGATACGCCGGCAGATTTCGCGCGCCAGGTCGTCGTTCACCGAGATCAGCTCGGTGCCCGGCATGTTGGGCGGAATGACATTGCCGCTCATGGCCAGTTGGGCCGGATCCTGGACGCCGATCGCTACCCTGAGTTCGCTGGCCTGGGCGATGCCGGCGACCAGGCAGAGGACAAGCAGCAGGGTGCGGAGCTTGTCCATCAGTGCACCCGGAACGGCAGGAACTGCGAGTTGATTCGCTCGTAGACGCCATTGCGCTTGATTCTTTCGAGCGCACTGTCGATGGCTTCCTTGAGTTCCGGCCGGCGCGGGCTGATGCCGAACGATGCATTACCGATCAGTTCAGGCGCCTTCATGACGGTCGAGGTTAGCCCCAGCGCCTGGAAGTCCCTATTTTTCGTCAGCGCCAGGCTGGTGTTCATGGGAATGATCGCCGCTTGCGCGATGCCGGCCAGCAGTGGTTCGCCGAGTTCGCCATTGGTCGGTACGGCAATGGTGTCCCAGCCCTGGCTACGCGCGTAACGCTCCTGCGCCGACCCCTTGACTGCAGCCACGCGGATGCCGCGGTCGCCGGGCTGCACGCCGGGTTTGGCAAACCATAGTGAAGTCGAGCGGAAATAAGGGGAGGCGAACAATATTTTGGCGCGCCTTTCTGGGGTGTCGAGAAGGCTCACCGCGGCGATATCGATCTCGCCGCTGACCAATGCGTTTACCACGCGCTCCAGCACAATGGGCTGGAGTTCGCAGTGTGCCTGCATTTCGGCGCATACCGCGCGGATCATCTCGGCGCTGAAACCGGTGAGGCGGCCATCGGCGTCACGGTAGGACATCGGTGGCGAGTTTTCCAGCACCGCTACCCGAAGCTTCTCCTCGGCTGCCATGACGGCGCCCGCCACAAGACAGAGGACAGCCATGATGCCGTGGACGAGAATGCGGGGGATGAGCAACATGTTCCGGTTTTGGGAGGTTTTCCTGCGAGTATAGCCGAACCGGACGCGCCGTCATCCCAACTCGACCAGCATGTCCTGGAGCGGGTAGTAGATGGCCAGCCTGGGCGGCCTGGCCTCGTTCCTGAAAAGGTTGGCGTAGCGCATGAGCTGTGGTCGGTACTCGGAAGTTCGGGCATTCAGGAAGGTGGTCGCGTCGGCATCTGCGGGAACCGTGACGGTCTTGTAGTCGATGATCCAGCGGCAGCCATCGGCGATGAAAGTGCGGTCGATGACATGGTTGACCGCAACCGCCTGGCCGCCTTCGGCATCTTGGCTCGTCCATGCCTGTTCGGCCGCTGCCTCGTCGCTCTGCGCCAGTATCCAGCGCCCGGTTGGCGAATCCAGCGTGCGGCACAGCGCGTCCACTACCACCTCGGCACCGCGGGCGGCATCGCCGGCTGCTTGCCCGGCCTGCGCCAGCCAGCGCCGGTAGGCAGGCGCCAGGCTGCGTATGCGCTGGCTGTTCCAAGCCTGCAGGTCGTCATTGGCGATCAGTTCGAGGCAGCGGTGAACCAGGGTGCCGACCGAGGCTTCCAGCGCCACTCCGGCGACCGGGAGATCGAAGTCGACCGGATTGCCGCCTGCCGACGTGCCGCCGGGGTTTTCCCGCAATGCTTCAGGCGTACCCGGTTGGCGCAAGCGCAGCAGCGGTGCAACGAAAGTGGCCGGGTCAACGGTGACGGCCGTTGGCGGGGCGTTGCTTCCGGCAGCCAGCGCGGCGGCAAACACCGGCTGCGCGACGCCCGGCCACAGCAGCTTCAACAGGGTGCCAGCGGGCGGTGGCTTCAGTCCGTCTTCCTTTGCGTCGTCGGCCGTGGCGACGCCGACCAGATGCAGGGCGCGAATGGCGCGCGTGGCGGCGACATAGAGCAGGCGTTCGTCTTCATGAGCGCTGCGTTCGCCTTCGAGTTTCTTCAGGAAGTCGTAGGCGGTCGCCTCGCCGTTGTCGGCGCCTTTCTGTTTCATCGGCGCGACCAGCAGATGTTCGTGGCCATCGGTACCGGCTACTTCGTCCCACAGCAGTAGGCTACTGTCGTTGCCGCCCGTGGTGCGGTGCAGGCCGGGCACGATCACGGTGTCGAATTCCAGGCCCTTGGCCTTATGCACCGTCATCATCTGCAGCGCACCGCCGCGCGGATCGGCCGGCGCGTAAAGCTCGGCAGCCCGGGCGGCCAGCGTCTCGGCGCTCAGGTCGCGGGCTGCGACCAGGCGGTCGACCAGCGCGAAGAAAGCCTCGACATCGTCGAGCGCTTCCGGCGCTTCCAGGCAGCGCGGGCCGCCCAGCATCAGCCAGATGCCTTCCAGCCAGCGCCGGGGATGCTGGCGATCGCGCCCGGCGAAGGCGAGTTGCAGGACGCTGCGCACATGCCGCAGGCGTTGCTGGTCGTCGTCGCTAAGCCGGGTGAGACGGGCGTCGTCCTGCATCAGTTGCCAGATCGTCTGCTTCCTGTCGTCGGCCGCCAGCGCGTGCAGGTCGGCCAGCGTCAGGCCGCACCACGGGGCGCGCAGCAGGGCCAGCCAATGCACGCGGTCGGCGCGGTGGTGCAGGGCGCGGAACAAGGTGAGCAGATCCTGGACGTGCTGGCGCCCGTCCAGGCCTTCGATGTCGACGGCCTGGAAGCGCAGCGTCGGCGAACTGCGGCGGATTTCCGCGACGAGGGCGTCGAGATGGCTGCGGGCGCGCACCAGCACGGCGATTTTTTCGTCAGGTGACGCGGCCAGGGTCTGGCGGATGATGTCGAGCACGCGGCAGGCTTCGTCCCGGGCGGGGTCGCTGCCTTCGCGCGCGATGACGGGGTGTACGACGACGCCGCTGTCGGCGCGGGCCGGCCGGGTGACGGCCGATTCGGCGTAGCGCACGGCGCCGGCTTCCGGGCTGTCGGCGGCCGGAAAAATGCCCGGGAAGGCCATGTTGACCCAATCGACGATGCCGGGATACGAGCGGTTGTTGCGGAACAGGCGCAAATGGCCGAGCCGGATGTCGCCGATGCCGCGCTCGCGGACGCGCAGGAAGAGGCCGACATCGGCCTTGCGGAAGCGGTAGATCGACTGCATCGGGTCGCCGACCACGAACAGCGTGCGCCCGTCATCGGGCGTCCAGCCGCGCGTCAGCTTCTCGATCAGCTCGACCTGACTCGGGCTGGTGTCCTGGAACTCGTCGACCAGCAGGTGGCGAATGCGGTAGTCGAGCGCCTGGGCGAGGTCGGTCGGCGCCTCGTCGTCGCCGAGCGCCAGCCCGGCGCGGGCGGCGATTTCGATGAAATCGACCTCGCCGGCTTCCTGGAAGGCCAGCCACAACTGCCCGGCGGCCAGCCGCAGCAGGCGCGAGAAGCATTCGACGGTGGCCCATTCGGCCTCGCTCAGTTCGGGCTGCGGCAGTCTGGCCAGCACTGCCAGCGTGTCTTCCAGTCCGGCCACGCCGCGCAGTTCATCAAGCAAGGCGCCCATCGCTGCCTTCTGCCCGGCGAACTCCTTGCCCACTGGAAAACCGATGTTCTTGTTGAGTTGCTTGCGCAGCGTGCCGTCCTTGGTCAGCAGGAGGTTCGCCACGGCTTGCCATTTACCAAGATCGGCGATGGTTGCGGTCAACGGTGAATTCCAGTCGAAAATGGAATCCAGCACTTCGGGTACGTTGGCGGCAGCAAAGCGGGCCAGCGGCATCAGCAGCGCTTGCGTGCGGGCATCGAGCAGGTCGCCAACGATGGCCAGATCGCGCTCGATCAGCGCCGCGAAGCCCGCCTCGACCTCCACTTTCATCGCCCCACTCTCGATGCGCGAGGTGTGCTGCAGCCACTGGTCGCGCCGCCCGAGCATGGCGACCAGCAGGTTTTCCAGGCGCCCGGCATTGTTGTCCATGAAGGCCAGCGCCGCGGCGACGATGTCGGCATCCGGTGTCTCGGTTTCGAGCATTTCCAGCGTTCGCCGCGCCGCTGTCGCGTAATGCGCCTCGGCATCCTCGGCGACACCCGGCTGGCTGCCGAAGCGGCTCAGGAAGGGCATTTGCCGGGCCAGGCTGGCGCACAGCGCGTCGATGGTCGTGATGCGCAGGCGGCCGGGGTGGCCGAGCAACTGCCAGCCTTGCGCGGCATCGTGGGCCAGCACCCGGTGCGCCAGGTCGAAGGTCAGGCGTTTGTGCGGCTGCTCGGGCACCTCGTTCCGCGCCGCCCGCTCCAGGCTGCCAAGAATGCGGTCGCGCATCTCGGTCGCCGCCTTGTTGGTGAAGGTCAGCGCCAGCACTTCCTCGGGATGTTCGACGACGGCCAGCAGGCGCAGGTAGCGCTGCGTCAGCAGCTCCGTCTTGCCCGCCCCAGCCGGCGCCTCAACGATGAACGAGGCGATCTCCAACGCCTGCGCGCGGGCCAGCCTGTCTTCCTCGAGCCGATTGGCAGCCGGCGTCATGTCGACATCCGCGCCAGTAGGCGGCGGCGTTCGGCCAGGCGCAGCAGCGGCAGCACTTCGCAGTACTGCAGCGCGCTTTCGTCTGCGAAGACGACGCCGGCCTGCCCTTGTTTCACCTCCTTGGCCACCGCGTGCAGGCGTTCGCGCCAGTGGGTGACGACGGCGATCCAGTCGGGGAATTCGGCGGGGTCGAAGATTTTCTGCTTGTCGTCGCCGATGCTCTGGATGCCCGGCAGGATGTCCTTTTCATCGGCCACCCCGGCGAAACCGGGCTTGTCGAGCAGCACCTTGGCGAAGACGACGGCGGCGACCTCGTCGTTGACCAGCGCGGCGTAGATCGGCAGTTGCGGCTCGGTGATGCGCGGCTCGGCCCAGTTCTTGATATCGATGGCGGCGCCGGTCTTGTAGTCGATGATGATCTGCCGGCCGTCATCCAGGCGGTCGATGCGGTCGACGACCATTTTGACCCGGATTTCCTCGATCTCGACTTCCGCATCCTGTTCGCAGGCGATCACCTCGAAGGCCTGGCTGCGCCGGGTTTCGACCTCCAGCCAGAGGTCCAGCAGCCTGCCCAGGCGGGCCGCTTCGAGTTGCCGGAAGCGGGCCGGCAGCGTGATGCGGCGATCGCGCTCGAAGTTGTCCAGGGCGGCGGCGCTGGCCTCGGCGATGCACTGCCGGCGGCCGGCCAGGTTCAGCGCGGCGAGCGCCGTCGACGTGCGCAGACCTGTCCATAGGGCTTCCAGCGCCTCATGCACCAGCGTGCCGCGGGCGGCGGGGTCGAGGCCCTCGACCGCCTCGTCCATCGCTTCGCCGCCCAGCCGGTATTGAAAATAGGCCCAGGCCGGGCAGATCGCCTGGGCACGCAACAGCCAGCTGCCACCGGACACTTTTTCGCCTTCGGCGACCGGCGGCGCCAGGGCGTCGGCGAGCAGTTCGATGGCCGTCTCTGCGTCGCCGGCCAGTTGCCGGGCGAGCGTGGCTGTTGCCGCCGGCGTCTGCTCGGCGTGGGAAATGCCGGCGACCAGCGGACTGGGGCGCAGCACACGGTTGCCGTCGGCCAGCGCGTACGAGAAGTGCACTTCG
>Ga0209202_1000963_pt1 | contig 19348 bp, 23 predicted proteins | sample AD_UKC032_MetaG_FD_184416 | JGI IMG/M metagenome (GOLD analysis project Ga0209202, IMG submission 184416) | Active sludge microbial communities of municipal wastewater-treating anaerobic digesters from USA - AD_UKC032_MetaG (SPAdes) (version 2) | ecosystem: Engineered > Bioreactor > Anaerobic >... | reverse complement strand
CGCCCGCGGCGAGCGCGGCGATCAGCGCTGCCCACAGCAGGCGCCCGACAGGCAGCACGAGCCCAAGCAGCGCAACCAGACCGATCACGATATAGAGCAGGCGCTGGAAGATGCAGAACGGACAGGGCGCCAACCGGTACATTTGCTGCAGTTCGAGGCCAACCGCGACCAGCCCCAGCGTGCCCAGGGCCAGCGTGGCGAACCACGCACGAAGAGGGATCTCACGCCACGGCATAGCTGCGCATCCTTATGGAAAGTTCCTGCAACTGCCTGATGCCCGATGCTTCGGCCTTATGACACCAAGCCTGGAGATCGATAACCAGCTGCTCGCGGGTCGCGTTGGTGCGATTCCAGACCGCCGTCAACTCCGCACGCATCGCATAGAGAGTCGCCAGGCTGTGGCTACGCGCCAACAACTCATCCAGCCGCTTGCGCCAGTCATCGGGAATCTGATTGACCTCGACCTCCAGCCAGCGTTTCAAACCCTTGTACGAGGCCTTGTCCTGGAACTTTGCCAATTCCTCGCGATACAGGTTTTTAAGCGAGCCGGCATAACGTGCCAGCACGTCATAACGGTTGTCGATAACTGCCTGCAGTGTGGCGGAATCCACTTCCGGACGCGGAGCGACGATCTTCGGCACCGGCGCCAGCTTCTTGACCCGGGCCAGGCCCAACGCGCAAAGGATGCGGATATACATCCAGCCGATGTCGAACTCGTACCAGCGATTGGAGAGCTTGGCCGAGGTGGCAAACGAATGATGGTTGTTGTGCAGTTCCTCGCCGCCGATCAGGATGCCCCAGGGAACAATATTGGTCGACGCGTCGGCGCAATTGAAATTGCGGTAACCCCAGTAGTGGCCGATGCCGTTGATGACGCCTGCCGCCCAGAAGGGAATCCAGGCGACCTGCGCGATCCAGATCAGGACACCAGGCAGCGCTCCGAACAGGAAAATATCGATGGCCAGCATCAGCGTGATGCCGAGTTTGTGCCAGGGGGTGTAGAGATTTTTCTCCAGCCAGTCGTCCGGCGTGCCGTGGCCATAGCGCTGCAGGGTCTCCTTGTTCCATGCTTCCTTGACGTAAAGGAAGACGCCGCCCCACAGCACGTGATTGATGCCGTACACCTGCGGGCTGTGCGGATCGTCCGCCGTTTCGCACTTGGCGTGGTGCTTGCGGTGTATCGCCGCCCATTCCTTGGTCACCATGCCGGTGGTCAGCCACAGCCAGAGACGGAAGAAGTGCGACGCCAAGGGCGACAGATCGAGCGCACGGTGCGCCTGGTGGCGATGCAGAAAGATGGTGACCGAAGCGATGGTGATATGCGTGAGACCAAGGGTCACGAGCACATAGCCCCACCAGGGCAGATCGAAAACGCCGGAAAACATAGGTTCCTTTAACAGAGGTTGCGCGCGATATTCTAAGGCATGCACCGGGCGCTCACGAGGGCCAGTCAGGGCAGCTACCCGAAATTTTGAAAATTGCCTGTTCCGGGCGGTCGACCGCAACAGGGTTGAACAGTGGACGGGCGGCCGTTAAGATGACTGGATGAATACACGCATACTGCTCGTCGAAGACGACGAACGCCTGGCCGAACTGACGGCCGAATACCTCACCAAGAACGACATGCAGGTCGCCATCGAGCCGCGCGGCGACATGGCCGAGGCGCGAATCCTTCAGGAACAGCCCGATCTGGTCATCCTCGACGTCATGCTGCCGGGCAAGGACGGTTTCGAGGTCTGTCGCGCGGTGCGCCAGCAGTATCGCGGCGTAATCCTGATGCTGACCGCCCGCGACGAGGATTTCGACCAGATTCTCGGCCTCGAAATGGGTGCCGACGATTACATCGCCAAGCCCGTTCAGCCGCGTGTGCTGCTCGCCCGCATCAAGGCGCTGTTGCGCCGGATGCCTGCCGCCGGCGAAGGGCCGGCCAACGAAACCGAAAAAATGATGTTCGGCCAGTTCCGCATCAGCCAGGCCACGCGCACGGCCTCGTTGGGCAGCGAAAACATCGACCTGACCACCGCCGAATTCGACCTGCTCTGGCTGCTCGCCTCGCACGCCGGCAACGTGCTGTCACGTGACGACCTGCTGCAGGAACTGCGCGGCATTGGCTTCGACGGTCTCGACCGCTCGATCGACGCCCGTATCTCGCGCCTGCGCAAAAAGCTGAACGACGACCCGGAAAACCCGACGCGCATCAAAACCGTGCGCGGCAAGGGCTACCTCTTCAGCAAGCATGACTGGAACTGATCCCGGCGACGGCCAGGAAAAAAGCCAGGGCCTCGTCCGCTCGCTCTTCCGCGTCTCGCTGCCGCACTGGCGTGGCGGGCGCTACAGCCTGTCCAAGCTGTTCTTCAATTTCTACCTGCTGGCGATGGGCTCCTTCGTCGCCATCGCCTTCACCGCCGATTTCGTCATCTCGACCGCCCAGCGCGGCATCACGGACGACTACGCCCGCCGTTTCATGCGCGGCACCATCACGCTGATCGAAGACGAGCTGTACCGGACACCGCGCAGCGCCTGGCAGAAAAAAATTGACGAACTGGACGAGAAATTCTCCTACCGCCTCGGCATCGTCGAACGCATCAGCCTCGACCGCTCCCTGACCCCCGCCCAGGTCGTCAAGCTCGACGCTGGCGACATCGCCATCGACCATGATGGCGACATCATGTACCGCCGTCTTGGCACCAGCAGCAAGGTGCTGGTGGTCGGCCCGCTGGCCGCCAACCGCAACCCGGAACTCAAGGACCGCTTGCCGCTCGACCTGCGCCTGCGGCTCCTGACCTGGAGCCTGACCGGCGTCATCTTCGGCATCGCCCTGTGGTTCTGGGTGCGTCCGATCTGGCGCGATCTTGAAACGCTGCGCCAAACGGCGCGCGACCTTGGCGACGGCAATTTCGAAGCACGCTCGCCACCGGCGCGCAGCCAACTCTTCGCACCCTTGTCGGACACCATGAACAGCATGGCCGATCGGGTTCAGCAACTGCTGGCTACCCACCGCGAACTGTCCTCGGCCATTTCCCACGAATTGAGGACACCGATCGCCCGCATGCGCTTCGCGCTGGAAATGCTCTCCGGCACCGATGAGCGCACCGAACGCGAACGCCTGTGGGCGATGATGGAAGCCGATCTCGACGAGCTCGACCACCTAATCGACACCAGCCTGACCTATGCCCGCTTCGAACGCGAAGCACCCGAGCCGCATTTCTCAAGCGTCCGCTTCGCCACATGGCTGAACGACGAAGTCGATGCCGTGCGCCTGCTCGGCCGAAACCTGGCGATTGCGGTCGACACTGAAAAATTGCCCGAAAACCTGCACGTCGACCTGGACCGCAAGGCGATGCCATATGCATTGCGCAACCTGCTGCGCAATGCCTTCAAGTACGCCAGCAAGCAAGTCATCGTCAGCGCCGAATTGGATCAGGATCGCATCCTGATCCATGTCGACGACGACGGCATCGGCATCCCCCCCGAAGACCGCGAACACGTATTCTCCGCCTTTACCCGCCTCGACCGCTCGCGCGACCGCGCTACCGGCGGCTACGGCCTCGGTCTGGCCATCACCCGGCGCGTGCTCGAACTGCACGGCGGCACCGCGACCGCCGATGCCGCCCCGCTCGGCGGCGCCCGCTTCACGCTATCCTGGAAAGCGCAACAATAACGGCGGTTACACAGCGTCACAAAGCATCAACACCGGTTACGTCGACGCCACGCGCGCGCAACAGACGGGTCAGCCGCCCGTCCGTAGAATGCGACGCATGAACCAACAGACCCCAAAAAAGGGGAACAGCAAAATGAACACGATGAACATCACTGAATTTCTGGCCGCTGCCCGCCAGCACTTCTTCGGACTGAGCGCCAACCAACCCGCCTTCGCGGCCATTCCGGCCCAGGTTTGCCAGTTACGCTGATGGCCTTTGCCGACAACCTGCCGATCAACGAAAGCCTTGGCGTATTTGTCGGCGTTGCAGGTTTCGACTGGCTCACCGACGGCCAGGCCGAGCCGGTCAATGCTGCTCTGGCTGCCATCGCCGCTGGCGCCGTAATCGTCGTGGCCCGCCGCTGGCTGAAACATCGCCGCAAGAACTGAACCGCTTTACCTCCCTCGAAACCCCCTTTCGAGACCTCCCTGTTACCCCGCCTTCGTGGCGGGGTTTTTTTGCGCCGCATTTCCCGCCCGAATCTCCGCCCGAATCTTCCCCAAAATCGCGGACATGAAAAAAGGACTCCCGCAGGAGCCCTTGTTGCCAGCCGGAACGCTGTTACTGAACCTGCTGAATGCCCGCCAGCACCCAACCGCCCTTGCCCTCGCGCGGCTTGGTCATGTGCCAGATTTCGTCGAAGGGTTCAGCCGCCGCATTTGCTTCTTCGCGGATCAGACCCGTAAAGCGCACGCTGACGATGTAGCGCGTGCTTTCTTCGGCCACATCGAGCACTTCGGCATTGACGGTCACGACATCGGTCTGCTGCGCGGCCTGGCCACGATCGACGAAGTTCAGCTTGATCTCGCCGAACATTTCCGGCGTCGTGAATTCGCGAATGTCTTCCAGATTGCCGGCGTCGTTGGCGGCCTGCAGGCGAATGAAATTCACTTTGGCGTTGCGCACGAAACCATCAACATCGAAGCCGGCGGGAATATTGCCGGTCGGCCCACCTGTCGCTGCCGGGGCTGCGGCCGGGGCGGCACCACCGAAAGAAGCTGGCGCGGCAACTTCTGGCTGCATGTCGATACTGCGCGGCATCGGACGGCCGGCACCGGCATACTGCATGCCGCCCGATCCAGCCAGCGGCGACTGGCTGGCGGCCTTGCGGCGCATGATGAAGCCGACGACGGCAATAACCGCCATTATCAGCAGGCCTATCATCAGCATTGAGGCGAGCTCCTGGCCGAAGCCGAAGTGCGAGGCCAGTGCGGCAAGGCCGAGACCGGCGGCGAGACCGGCGAGCGGCCCCATCCAGGAGCGCTTGGGTTGGACTTGTGGCGCTGCGGCCGTCGGCGCGGCAGCAGGTGCCGCTGCCTGGTTGGGGGCCGGCGTGGCGGCGGGCGGTTTTTGCGGAGCGACCGACTGGCGCTGCATGCCGGACGAGGCACCGCCGCCGAGACGCCTTGCGGCTTCGGCATCGCTGGTGACCAGCGTAAAGCCCAGCGCCAGCACAGCGGTGAATAGGGCGAGTGATTTCATGGATGTCTCCGTTCAGGGTATGTGAAGCAGGCTACAGCATACGCCACTGCTGGCGCCCTCATAAACCAGAATATCGCGAAGCTTTTGTTCGATAAATACGAACGATTCTTTCGCACTGGGCAGTTCGAACGGTCAGGCGGCTTCGCCAAACCAGTTCGCCCCCAGACAGGCGCGCAGGGCAAGTCGTGCCCGGTGTAGATGGACGAAGCAGTTGTTGGTGGTGATTGTCAGCGTCTGGCAGATTTCGTCGGTATCGAAACCAAGTACTTCGCGCATGGTGAAAATACGGGCGCTGGCTTCAGGCATGCGGTACAAACAGGCCTCGAAAACTTCCCAGAACTGCTTGCTCTCCATCGCCTGCTGCGGCGTCTGCCATTCCGAGGGGCGGGTATCCTCGGCCCAGTGCTGACGGTCGTCGAAATAACCGAGCGAATCCTGGTCGTTTTCGGGGTTGACCGCAACCGGCTCGCGAACCTTGCGGCGCAGCACGTCGACGATCTTGTTTTTCAGGATGGCCAGCATCCAGGTACGCAATGAAGCGCGCGAGGCGAACTTCTCCTTACCCAGCAACGCACCAGCCAGTGCCTCCTGCACCGCATCTTCGGCCTGCGCGTGGTCGCGCAACTGCATCTCGGCAAATCGCAGCATGTCGCGGCGCAGGCTTGTGAGAAACTCCGGATCGTTCAGAGGATCGCTGGACATGGCTACTCGATGGATTGGTTTGCCGGCGATCATACCTATTGCAAAATATTTTGTAAGTTTTTCATGGCTGTGCCGACCAATGGATCAGGCACCCAAGCCAAAGACGTAAAACAGGAACTTTAATGATCAGCTGCAAGGAAGCTACTCGCCTCGCCTCGCTACAACTGGAACGCAAACTCAGCTTTTGGGAACGCGCCCAGTTTCGCTTTCACCTGGCGTTCTGCGTCGGTTGCCGGCGTGCTGAAAGACAGTTCGCGTTCATGCGTCAGGCCATGGGAGCCTGGATGAGTCACAAGGACTGATCCAACCACCTCGATCTCAATGGAGTCCATTATGAAAAAGCAAAATTTCGTTTCCCTCGCCGCCGGTTCCGCCTTTGCCGCCATCGTTCTGAGTCCGGTCGCCCATGCTGCCGACAATCCCTTCGGCGCCACCAAGCTGCAAGCCGGCTACCAGTTGGCCCAGGCCGACACCAAGATGAAGGACGGTAGCTGCGGCGGCGACAAGAAGATGGATGCCAAGTGCGGTGCCGACAAGAAGGCGGCCGCCGAGAAGAAGAGGGATGGCAAGTGCGGCGAAGCCAAATGTGGTGCCGACAAGAAGAAGGCCGAGGCCAAGTGCGGCGCGGACAAGAAGACCGACGCCAGCTGCGGCGCCAAGAAGTAATTCGGCCTTGAACCGAGGCGGCGGGGAACACGGTTCCCTGCCGGCCTTCTGACCGGGAGAACCCCATGTCACCACGTCCTCCTTCGGGCGCCGGCCTCGGCTTTCGCCGCGAATTGCTGGAATCGATGCGCACCGGTCTGCCGGACGCCATCCGCTTTTTTGAACTGGCCCCGGAAAACTGGGCCGGCATGGGTGGCCGCTCCGCCCGCGAGCTGCGCCAGTTTACCGAACGCTATCCCTTCGTCTGCCACGGCCTGTCGCTGTCACTGGGTGGCCCGGCGCCGCTCGACGAAAGCCTGTTGCGGCGTATCCGCGCTTTCATGTCCGAACATGGCATGACGCTGTACACCGAGCATCTTTCGTGGTGCGGCGACGACAGCCGGCTCTACGACCTGCTGCCGATCCCGCTGACGGCCGGGGCGGTGCGCTGGACGGCCGAACGCATCCGCCGCGCCCAGGACATCCTCGGCATGCGCATCGGCATCGAAAACGCTTCGTACTATGTGGCGCCTCCGGGCGCCGAGATGAGCGAGCACGAATTCATCAGCGAAGTGATTCGCGAAGCCGACTGTCTGCTCCATCTGGACGTCAATAACATCTACGTCAACAGCCGCAATTTCGGCTTCGAGCCACTGAATTTCATGGCCTCGCTGCCGCTCGAACGCACCTGCTACATCCACGTTGCCGGCCATTATGTCGAGCCGGACGGCCTGCTGGTCGACACCCACGGCGCCGACGTCGTCGATCCGGTGTGGTCGCTGCTCGAAGCTGCCTATGCGCGCATCGGTGGCGAGGTGCCGACTTGCCTGGAGCGCGATTTCAATTTTGTCGATTTTTCGGCGTTGACCGCAGAAGTCGCGCAGATCGCCCGCTTGCAAGCCGCTGCCCGGCATCGCGAGGCCGCGTGATGGACACCGGCTTCCAGACCTTCCAGCGCGCCTTTGGCCGCCACCTGCGCGATCCGCAGCACACGCCCCGTCCGGCTGGCGTACCGGCACGCCGGATGGCGATCTACAACGAACTGCTGTTCAACAACTTGTGCGGCTTTCTCGACCCCTGCTTCCCGGTTTGCCGTGCCCTGCTAGGCGAAAGCCGATGGCGGCGCCTGTGCCGAACCTTCTACCGCGACTGGCCATCGCATACGCCGTGGTTCCGCGAAATCCCCCGTGAATTCGCGCGTTACCTCGCCGCAGGCGGTATCAGCCAGCGCCTGCCCGCCTGGCTGGCCGAGCTGGCGCATTACGAATGGGCCGAACTGGCCGTCGACATCATGGATTGCCCGATTCCCACGCACGACCCGGCCGGTGACCTGATGCACTCACCTGTCGTGCTCAATCCGGCCTTGCTCAATCTCGCCTATGACTGGCCGGTGCACCGCATCGGCACGGACTATCGGCCGCGCAAGTCAAGTGCAACCCACCTCGTCGTCTATCGCGATGCCGACGAGCAGGTGCAATTTACCGAGATCAACCCGGTCACTGGCCATCTGCTGGCCCGCCTGGCCGAACACCCGCAAACCGGCACGGCGGCTTGCCGCGCCATTGCTGATGCCCTGCACCACCCGGCCCCGGCGCGCCTGCTGGCGCACGGTGCCGTGCTGCTCGACGACCTGCGTCGCCAGGGCATCGTTCTAGGAGTGAAACCATCATGAAAAATTACCTTGCCACCTTCCTTGAAAGACTTGACCTGCTCGGCCTCTGGCTGGGGCTGCTCAGCCTGCGCCTGTTACTCGGCTGGGATTTCTTCGAGTCCGGCCTGGAAAAACTCAGCGGCAACAACTGGTTCATGGACATCCAGGATCGCTTCCCTTTCCCGTTCAGCGTCGTGCCGCCGGAGATCAGCTGGCAGATGGCGACCTGGTTCGAGTTGGCCGGCGGCATCGCGCTGGTGCTCGGGCTGGCGACGCGTTTCTTCTCCGCTTCGCTGCTCATTCTGACAGTGGTCGCCATCGCCAGCGTGCATTGGCCCGAATCGTGGAACACCTGGAGCGAATTGCTGATGGGCTACGGTTTTACCGACAACGGCTTTGGCAACTTCAAGCTGCCGGTCATCTTCATTGGCATGCTGCTGCCGCTGATTCTGCTCGGGCCGGGCCGTCTGTCGCTCGACCACCGGCTGCGCCAGCGCCTGCTCGCCCCGCGCAACGCGGACAATCCGTTCGTTTCCCCACTCGGCGCCTGAACGGGCAAAAACCGGGCCTGTCAGCAAGTGTTACAAAGCAGGCAAGAAAGTCGAACAGACAGCTTTTGGCAGCCGTTCTACATTGTCTTCGCAGTCAGCCACCAAAGGAGACATCATGGAAAAAACGAAGAGCAAGGCGAAGCGGTTTCTGAAGCTGGACCGACTAGGCCTGCGCATCGCTCACGCCCAGAAATACCTTGAAAAACGGCGCAAGGAGCGCCTCGAACGTTCGTTCGAGCGGAGCATGTTGCAAGCCACCTGATCGCCGGGCAAGCTCACCCTTCCCTGCCAGCGGCGGAAACCTTCGGGTCAATCCGCCGCTTTTTCGTTCAGGAGGCGCACTTCCCGCTGCGGGAAGGGAATCTGGATACCGTTTTCCCTGAACGCCCGCCAGATCGCCAGATTGACGTCAGAAATGATGTTGCCGCGCCCCGCTTCAGGGTCGATGATCCAGAAGCCGAGTTCGAGATTGATCGCGCTGTCCGCAAAACTCGTCAGAAAAACGCTTGGCGGCGACTCGCTCAAGACGCGACGCTGCGCCGCTGCCGCTTCGCGCATCAGGCGCATCGCCAGTTCGAGGTCGGTATCGTAGGCGACACCGACCGTCGTGCTCAGGCGCATGCGCGTGTCGGAGTAAGACTGGTTCTGCACCACGTTGGCAATCAGCGCCTCATTGGGCACGATGAACTCGGTACCCGCCGCGTGCTGGAGGACGGTATAGCGGGTGGTGATTTTGGTCACCTGTCCGCTGTCGGCACCCACCTGAACCACATCGCCGATATGGATCGAACGATCGAGCAGGATGATGAAGCCGGAGACGTAGTTGCTGGCGATGCGCTGCATGCCGAGGCCGAGGCCGACGCCAAGCGCCCCGGTGAATACCGAAAAGGCCGTCATGTCGATGCCGGCCATGGTCAGGCCGGTGACCAGCGCCGCCACGGTCAGCAGCGACTTGGCGACGCGCACGCCGACGATGCGCAGGCTGGAATCGACGCCTTCCATGCGCATCAGCCGCGCTTCGATGACGCTGGAGATCCACAGCGCGACCACCACCGTGAGGAAGACGGTCAGAACGCCTTGCAGGATCATCCACAGGTTGATGCGTTGCGCGCCGAGCGGAACGGCCACGCCCTCCAGCGCATCGATGACATGCGGCGCCAGATCGGTAATGTAAAGCGCCAGCCAGCACCAGACGAAGCTGGCGATGATGCGCTCCCAGGTGGTCAGCCAGGTCGCTTTCGGAAATGCCTGACGGAGCACGAAGACGACAGCGCGCACCAGCGCCATCGAGCCTAGCAGCGGAATCGCCAGACGGAACAGGTTGACGTGGATGAAGTTCTGCAACACGAGCTTGGTCACGCTGACCAGCACCAGCGCCGCAACCGGGAACGCCAGACGCGCGCCGGCATCGTGCAGGCGGCCGCCTTCGGTATTGTGGTGGCGCGCCAGCCACCAGCGGTAGATCAGCCAGCCGGCGCCGACACAGGCCGCCAGCGCCACGATCTGCCAGACGAAATTCGGGTCGCGAAAGTCGTCGACGAGTTCCCTGAAGAATTGCAGGGCTTCGTTGTGCTGCTGCTTCATGCTTTCTTATCCAGAATCGCGGCGAAAAAGCCGTCGGTATTGTGCCGGTGCGGCAGCAGCCGCAGGAAATCGCCGTCGACCGCGATGCCCTGTTTGGCCAGCACGGCAGAAGCCGGGGTCAGCGTGAATTCAGGATGGCGCGCCAGAAAGCCCTCGACGACTGCGTCGTTCTCTGCGGTCAACAGGCTGCAAGTGGCATAAACCACGCGCCCACCGGGGCGCACCAGTTTCGCGGCGGCATCGAGGATGGCGGCCTGCTTGGTCGTTAATTCGGCCACCGAATCTGCGCTTTGCCGCCACTTGAGATCGGGATTGCGGCGCAGCGTGCCAAGGCCGGAACACGGCGCATCGACCAGCACACGGTCGACCTTGCCAGCCAGGCGCTTGATCTTGGTGTCGCGCTCGTGTTCGATGCGCGCCGGATGGACGTTGGACAGGCCGGAACGGGCGAGGCGCGGTTTCAGGTTGGCGAGGCGCTTGTCGGACACATCGAAGGCATAGAGACGGCCGGTATTCTTCATCAGCGCACCGAGCAACAGCGTCTTGCCACCCGCTCCGGCGCAGAAATCGACGACCATTTCGCCGCGCTTGGGCTCCAGCAGGTAGCCGAGCAACTGGCTGCCTTCGTCCTGCACCTCGAAAGCACCTTCGAGGAAGAGCGGGTGTTTGGCCAGCGCCGGCTTGTCGCGCAGACGCACGGCCAGCGGCGACAGCGGGCCGGGCACGGCGGTGATTTCGTCGTCCGCCAGACGGGCAAGCAGCGCTTCGCGGTTGGTCTTGATGGTATTGACGCGCAGGTCGAGCGGCGCCGGCAGATTCAGGGCATGCGCCAGTTTGTCTACTTCGTCGGCGCCGAACTGCGCTTCCAGCGCGTTGTACAGCCAGTCCGGCAGATCGCAGCGCACCGCCGGCGGGAACTCGCTCTCGGGCATCGCCTTGGCCGCCGCCAGCCATTCTTCCTCGCTGGCTTTCAGCACCGGCGCCAGTTCGCGCTGGCTCCAGCCACGCGTGACGGCCAGCGCCACCAGCAGCCGGTTGCGGTCGGAAAGCTTGCCGGCACAGCGCGCTTCCAGGCTGCGCCCGCGCCGCAGCACGGCGAACACCGTTTCGGCGACGAAGGCGCGGTCGGCATGGCCCAGTTCGCGATGCTCGCGAAAATAGCGCGAGACGACGGCGTCGGCCGGGTAATCGAAGCGCAGCAAGAGGCCGAGCACGGCTTCGGCATGAGCAAAAAGAGCGGGGGTGAAGCGGGCTTTCATGGCATTCCTAATTCGGTGATGGCGTTCCGATTTCGCTGACGACCTGCTCGTAGCTGTCGCCCTTTCTGTCGGTGAAGCGGATTTTAACCGGCAAGTACTGGCGATCGAGCGCGATCCAGATTTCCGTGGTGTTATCGGTCATCGCCCGCAGGTGCAAGGTGCGGAAGCGGCCGGCCAGGGTCTCGATCTCTTCCTCGCCCAGCGAATCGATGGCGTAGCGTTCGTATTTCTTGCCGGTGACGACGCCGATTTCGCTGCCTTCGGCCAGCTTGCCGAGGTAGGCGAGCTGATAGTTGAGCGACAGGAGATCCTGCGTGCCGGGCGCGATCGGCCGCACGCTGCCGTCGCGCGCCAGCGTCACTTGCGCGGTCGACCAGTCGAAATCGGCGTTTTCGTTGTTGTCGCCGCCATTTTTCAGGCTGCGATAACTTTCCGGCTGCAGGCCGCCAGCGACCAGCAAGCCCTGGCTTTCCGTCTCCATGCGTATCGGTTTGAACAGCGCGGCCAAACCGCTGGTTTCGGTCGTCGCCTTCAGCCGGTAACGGCCGTCCCCGCTGAATTCCCAGCGATGCTCGGCGCGCCCGATCTGCAGCCCCAGCGAGCCCTTGTAGATGACGAAGCGAATGTAGCCTGTCGCCGGCAAAGCGGGCTTGGCGGGTGCGGCGGGCGGTCTGGTTGCGGTCGACGGCATTTCAGGGGCGGTTTTCGTTCCGGAGTCGGTTTCGGCACTGGCGTCCGATTCGGCGGGTGCCACAACGGTAACAGCGTTCGGCACCGGCCGTGCTGTTGGCGGCCTGGGTGACTTTGCCGGCCTGGCTACCGGCTTGGTTTCCGGTTCGACAGCGGCCGGGGGTGGCGGCAACGGCCGCAGCTCGGCGCGCAAGGGCGGCGGTTCCCGTGCGCCGCCGAACAGCTCGACATCGGTGCCGAACAGCGCAGCGGCATGGATGGCCAGCGAACCGAGCAGCGCAGCGAACAGCGCGACCGGCATTGCCGCTCAGCGCACCTCGGGCGCAATCAAGGCAGCGTCGGCCGACATTTCAGCACTCAGGCGCACGTAGCAGCCATCGAGCCGCAAGCGATCCTCGGCGAACCAGCACACGGCCTGCGGATAGATCCGGTGCTCCTGGCGCAATACGCGCGCGGCCAGCGTCGCCTCATTGTCGCCGTCGAGCACCGGCACGGCAGCCTGGATGACGACGGGGCCATGATCGAGCGTCGGCGTCACGAAATGCACGGTGCAGCCATGGATGCGCACGCCCTCCTCCAGCGCTCTTTGGTGCGTGTGCAGGCCGGGGAAGGATGGCAGTAGCGAGGGGTGGATGTTCATCAGACGGCCTTCGTAGTGGCGCACGAAGCCTTCGCTGAGGATGCGCATGAAGCCGGCGAGGACGACGAGATCGGGGGCAAAACTGTCGATGCATTCCGCCAGTGCGGCGTCGAAGGCCTCGCGCCCGGCGAAGGCCTTGTGGTCGATGAAATGGGCGGTGATGCCGGCCCTCGCGGCGGTCTCCAGACCTTGCGCGTCAGGCCGGTTGCTGATGACGGCGGCGATGTTGACCGGTAACTGGCCGGCATCGCGGGCGGCAATCAGGGCTTCCATGTTGCTGCCACGACCGGAGATGAGGATGACGATGTTTTTCATTTGATGAAGCTTACAGGCAGGAAAAAGGTGGTGACCGCTGACTGGGTGGCACGTGAAAAACCGCGTCCGTTGCGGTCGGCGACGATCTTGGCCATCAGGTCGAGCAGCGCGATTTCGCGGCCGAATTCGCGCTCGAACGAAAGATTGCGGTTGGCCGGGTCGAGTTCGTTGGACAACAAATAGAGCTGGCCGGCGGGATTGCGGTCGTTGCCCAGCTTCCAGATGGCGATCTCCATGTTGCGCGCACAGTTGTAGAGTTTGCGTTCGTCCAAGGCGTCGAGGATGTAGAACTCGTCCTTGTGTTCGAAAGCCGCGTCGGTCATCGTCAGCAGCCCGAACATCAGCGCCAGCACGCGGTCGCCGTCGTAATTCTCGCTGAAGGCCAGCGCCGCCGCCTGCCCCTCGCGCAGACCACCGAATTCGGGAAAGGTTTTCACCTGGCGCAGCTTCAGGCGCTCGACCGCTGCCTCGCGGCTGGGCGCGCTTTTCTTCCATTCACGCGGGTTGCGCTTGTAAAGCTTGTCGGCAATCAGCAGCAGGCCGTCGACGGTGTCGCTGCGCACCGTATCGGCAATGCGGTCGACCTCGGTTTTGGCCAGATATTTGACGTCGACCGTACTCTCCGTCCGCCCGTCCTTCCCCATTTTCGTCGCACAACCGGCGATCGCGAGCATGAGAAGGATGGCGAGCCAGTGCATCAGGCCGATCTGCTTTTCAGCCAGCCGATGCCGATCGGCACCAGCGTGAAGGCGATGATGCCGACGATGATCAGCGACAGGTTGGCGCGCACCCACGGCAGGTTGCCCAGCCAGTAGCCGGCCAGACACAGCGAAACCACCCAGGCCAGCGCGCCGACCAGGTTGAACAACGTGAAACGGGCGTAGGTCATCGAGCCGATGCCGGCCACGAAAGGCGCAAAAGTACGGAACAGCGGCAGGAAGCGCGAGATCACCAGCGTCTTGCCGCCGTGTTTTTCATAGAAAGCATGCGTCTTGACCAGCGCATCCTTGTTGAAGAAACGCGAGTTTTCCCAGTGGAAAACCTTGGGGCCAAGAAAGCGGCCGATCTGGTAATTGAGGGTATTGCCGAGCACCGCAGCGGCGGTCAGCACCCCCATCAGCACCCAAATATCCATGCCACCCTCGCCGATGGCCGCCAGCGCGCCGGCCACGAAGAGCAGCGAATCGCCGGGCAGAAAAGGCGTCACGACAAAGCCGGTTTCGGCGAAGACGATGAAGAAAAGGATGCCGTAGATCCACAGCCCGTACTGCTGCACCAGAAGCGCCAGATGCTTGTCGAGGTGAAGGACGATGTCCATGAACTGCATGAGTAAATCCATCGGGAAGCACCGGGCACGATAAAGCCGCGATTTTACCTCAAGGTGTCATCCCGCATTGTCCATCAGGCGGCCCTGCGGGCTTGCGCTCGCGCCCCGATGAACAATACGGGATAATCCCGCCATGCCGACGATTGCCCGCCTCCCCGACCTGCTGATCAGCCAGATTGCCGCGGGCGAGGTGGTTGAAAGACCCGCCTCGGTCTTGAAGGAACTGCTCGAAAACAGCCTCGACGCCGGCAGCAAGGCAATCCAGGTGCATCTGGAGGAAGGCGGCGTCAAGCTGATCCGCGTCACCGACGACGGCTGCGGCATCGCCAAGGATGAACTCGCGTTGGCACTGACCCGTCATGCCACCTCGAAAATCGTCTCGCTCGACGACCTGGAGCGCGTCGCTTCGCTCGGTTTTCGTGGCGAAGCGCTGGCCTCGGTCGCTTCCGTTGCCCGCCTCGCCATCAGCAGCCGCGAACGCGGCGCTGCGCACGCCTGGAAGCTGCGCGCAGAACCCGGCGCCGAGCCCGAACCGGCGGCGCTGATGGCCGGCACCGTCGTCGAAATGCGCGACCTCTATTACAACACCCCGGCCCGCCGCAAATTCCTCAAGGCCGAAGGCACCGAATTCGCCCACTGCGCCGATGCCGTCAAGCGCCTGGCGCTGACCCGCCCCGACGTCGCCTTCAGCCTGACCCACAACGGCCGCAACCTGTTCCAGCTCGCCCCCGCCGACAGCGCCCGGCGCATCGCCGACATCCTCGGCGACGACTTTCTCGGCGCCGCCCACCGTCTCGAAGCGGCTGCCGGCCCGCTCGCCATCGCCGGCTTCGCCATTGATCCGACGCGCGCCACCGATGCGAAAGACGGCCAGTACGTCTTCGTCAACGGCCGCTTCGTGCGCGACAAAGTGATCGCCCACGCCCTGCGCGAAGCCTACCGCGATGTGCTGCACGGCAGCCGCCAGCCCGCCGTCTGCCTGTTCGTCAACATCGACCCGGCGCTGGTCGACGTCAATGTGCACCCGGCCAAGACCGAAGTCCGCTTCCGCGACTCGCGCGCCATGCACCAGTTCGTCTTCCACGCTATCCAGCGCACGCTGGCGACGCCAGTGCAGTCTGAAACACCCGACATGGCACCTGTTGCGGTCGACGCCGAAAAAAGGGCAAATTCCAATATTGCCGCCAACTACCCCCCGCCGCTGCGCCACCAAAGCACGCTCGGCGTCGCCGAACCCGCCGCCGCGGCCTACCTCGCCTTCGCCCGCGCCACGCGAGACCTGAGCGAACCGGCAAGCGCCCCCACCGCCACCCCCCAATTCGCCCCCGCCGAAGCCGTCGACCGCGACAGCCCGCCGCTCGGCTACGCGCTCGCCCAACTGCACGGCATCTACATCCTGGCCCAGAACGCGCGCGGCCTTGTCCTCATCGACATGCACGCCGCGCACGAACGCATCCTCTACGAAAAGCTGAAAAACGCCCTCGACAACCGCCAGATCGCCACCCAGGCGCTGCTGATCCCCGCCGTCTTCTCCGCCGACCCGCTCGACATCGCGGCCGTCGAAGAACACGCCGACGCGCTGGCCGACCTCGGCTTCCAGATCGCCCCGCTCGGCCCCAACCAGCTCGGCGTGCGCAGCGTCCCTGCCCTGCTTCAATCCGGCGACCCCGCCGCGCTCGCCCGTTCGTTAATTGCGGAGTTGCGCGAACACGGCATCACCCAGCTCGCCACCGCACGCCGCAACGAACTGCTGGCCACCATGGCCTGCCACGGCGCCGTCCGCGCCCGCCGCATCCTCACGTTGCCGGAAATGAACGCCCTGCTGCGCCAGATGGAAGAAACCGAACGCGCCGGCCAATGCAACCACGGCCGGCCAACGTGGACGGAGTTGTCGGTAGATCAACTGGACAAGCTGTTTTTGCGCGGGCAGTGATCGGCCATAACCTGCCGTTAAAGTTTTTCCTTCCTTGCAGTCATTTATCAAAACATTATTGCTATTGGCATACAAAACACTCGTCGATCCGTACTATCATTGCATAATGTAGATAAAATACTTGAGCCTGGCCACAATGGAACAAGCAGTTTCTAGGGATTGGCGTGCTTACCGATTGTCAATAGTCGGACCGGTTGGTCCGTTGAACAACTGTTAGGATTTGAATGCGAAACCAACGCCTATGGCCAACTTTCACTTACATTCTTGCTTGTGCAATTGCTTGGATTCTACAAGTAAATCCTGAATTTCAAGGTAATGCCAATGGGGTTTTAATTGCCGCACTTTTGCTAATACTTGTAAGCATTCCTTTGATTTTTCTTATCCCTATTTTTCACGATATCGTTGACCCTTTGCATGTGGCCCGTCCAACTCCTTGGGCTCCAAATATGACAGAAAATGAAATTTTTCTGCTTTGTCAGGTGTTTAATCTTCTGCTTATATTTTTTCTAACAAGCAATATTTTTTCGAATAAAAATAAGCAGTCCTAGTTCATTCTTTAAGCGGGACGCTTAACTGCGCACCTTGCTCGAACATTCCTGAACGTCTGCTTCCAGAATCTGCCAACTGCCGCTTTGGGTCGTCTGCCACCTTTCGAATCATTACCCATCCATCGACACGCACTAGCCCAGTCCTTATCCTCCAGAAATCCCAACACCGAGCCTCTTTCACATGAAACTTTCCCCCGGATTTATCGCAACCGCCCTGCTCTGCCTTTCGGCAACCGCCCTTACCATTCCGGCCGGCGCCGAGGAAAGCACTCAGCCCGCCGCTGCCGCCACCGCCAACGTGCGGCACGGCAACGTGGTCTGGCGCGGCGAGATTGATGGCACGGTCGATATTTCGCTGCGCCATCGCACCGTGCGCGCGACGGCGGTTTCCGGGCGCACGGTGCGGCGCGAGCATCAGCATTTTCGGGTAACGGGTTTCCTGCCGGCGCGCGATACCGTGGTGCGTCTGGAAGATGTTGAGGGGCAGGGCACGGTGGAAATCACCCAGCAGCCGGACAGCACGAACAATTTCACCGCCGTCGTCCACCTCGTCAACAGCCAGCCGGGCCGCCAGGAGTTTCGCTTCACGCTGGCCTGGTAACGCATGCACTCGCCGTTCGCCCGTATCCTGCTGCGTGGCGGCGCGCTCCTGCTGCTCGCGCTGCCGGTCTGTCATGCCGATGTGCCGGATGCTCGCGAAGCGTGCGAACAGCGCAATGCCGCACTGTGCGAAACGAACGGCGTTACGTTCATGCAGGCCGAGCCCTGCCCGGCCACAGCCAAAACCCTGCACCCGCCGGGCCACGAAGACTGTTCCAGGGCGCTTCAGGCGCAACCCAAGGCCACCCGGGCCGAGCCGGCTCATCAATCAGCCAAGGCTCCGCACACCGATCTTGCCTATATCGGGCAAATCGAACGCTGGCTTATCCCGCTAATGATAATTGGTGGCGGTCTGTTGCTCGGCGCGCTTGCCATCTACTTGCTGTTGCGCAAGCGCCGGCAGAAACCACAGACTGCGGCAAGCCACGGCCACCCGGCCGTCGTGTTCTTCGCAGCGGGAGGCATCGGGCTGGTGGCCGCCTACCATGCGGCTGGCGCGGTGTTTGCACATGTCGATGCCGGTTTCAACAACCACGATTCCGCCGGCCCGGTGTTGATTGCCGGAGGCGCAGCACTGCTCGCCTTCGTGCTGGTACTGAACCTGGTGTTTGCCCTGAGCGCCCTGACGCTGAATGCCGTGCTACGCCGACGCCCCGACTAACCGTTGGCCGGCTTGTTGACCTGTTGCTTGATGATCGGCCCGACTGCGTTCCACGCCATGTTGCCGGCGATGAACAGCACCGCCGTGCCGATGACGAATTGAACGACCAGCACGATCAGGTCGCGCTGCTGGCGGCTCATCTTGTGCCCGGGATTGGTGGCCCCGCAGCCCGGGCAGGCTTCGGCCGAGGTATCGACTTGGTGGCCGCAGGCGCGGCACGGAACGAGCGGCATGGCATCTCTCCCTATGATGGCGTGATTATAGGCCGGCCGTGCCCGAGGTGTGCGTGGTAGCATTCGCCGCCATGAATTCGCCCCGCCTGCCGCCCGCCATCCTGATCATGGGCCCGACCGCCTCGGGCAAGACGGCGGTCGCCATGGCGCTGGCCGACCGTTTTCCGGTCGAACTCATCAGCGTCGATTCGGCGCAGGTCTTCCGCGACATGGATGTCGGCACCGCCAAGCCGGATAGCGCGACGCTGGCGCGTTACCCGCACCGGCTCATCGACCTCATTTCACCCGAGGAAAGCTACTCCACCGCCCGTTTCCGCAGCGATGCGCTGGCGGCGATGGCCGAGATCACGGCCGCCGGCAAGGTGCCGCTGCTGGTCGGCGGCACGATGCTCTATTTTCGTTCGCTATTGCACGGGCTGGCCGATCTGCCGCAGGCCGATGCCGCCCTGCGCGCCGAGATCGACGCCGAAGCGGCCGCCCTGGGCTGGCCGGCCATGCACGCGAAATTGGCCCTTTTTGACCCGTCGACCGCAGCCAGGCTGCACCCGACCGACAGCCAGCGCCTGCAACGCGCGCTGGAAATCTATCACCTGACCGGCCGGCCGATGTCCGAACTGCTGGCCGCAAGCGAGCAGTTCAAGCCGGCCTATGACTTCCTCTCCATCGGCCTGCTGCCGAGCGAGCGTGCCATGCTGCATGCGCGCATCGCCCGCCGCTTCGACGAGATGCTGCTGGGCGGACTGGACGAGGAAGTACGGGCTTTGCGCGCGAAATACACGCTGAGCCTGAACCTGCCGTCGATGCGTTGCGTCGGCTATCGGCAGAC
>Ga0209202_1000961_pt1 | contig 19391 bp, 19 predicted proteins | sample AD_UKC032_MetaG_FD_184416 | JGI IMG/M metagenome (GOLD analysis project Ga0209202, IMG submission 184416) | Active sludge microbial communities of municipal wastewater-treating anaerobic digesters from USA - AD_UKC032_MetaG (SPAdes) (version 2) | ecosystem: Engineered > Bioreactor > Anaerobic >... | reverse complement strand
GTGCCAAATGCCCCCGGTGTGCGAGACGGGAACATACGACGGCGGGATCGACAAATGCGCGGTTCCCGGTTCAACCCTCTGTCCGACCCAGTACACGTTCAATTCCCTTGAATCGCGGTGTGAGCGTCTTCCCTCCTGCAGTGACGGGGCGGTGTATTTGGCCTCCATGGACCTCTGCATGAAGGACCCGGTCCGGCAGTGTCCCACTTCCGATTACACGTACCAGGCTTCCTCCAGGCAGTGCGTCGCACCTCCTGTCTGTTACGTGGGGAACTTCGATCCTGCCACGAATACGTGCGCGGGATCGTCCACGGGCTGTCCCCTCGGATCGCAATATGCCTGCCTTCCGAACCCGGCGACCGGGATTCTGCAGTGCTCCGATAACGCCTGTTTCAACCCGTCCGCCATGCCCACCCAAACGACCGGCGCTGACACGTCCTCCTATCACAACGACGGCACGGTGGACCCTTCGACCGGTAATTGCCAAGGCGCCTTGTACATATTCAACGGCAAGGGAAAAGAATGCAGAACCGCCGGGATCAGCACGACCTTCTTCAACTGCTGCAATACCGATCCCGGAAGCTTTCTCTTCATCCAGAACACATGCGGCTCCGGGGACGCGGAAACGGTGCAGGCGGTCGGCAAAGGGATGTGCCATTACATCGGGGATTATTGTCAGCAGAAATGGCCCCTCATCGGGTGTGTCCAGAGGGCGAACACTTACTGCTGTTTCAATTCCAAGCTCGGCAGGATCATCCATGAACAAGGGAGAGCGCAGCTCCAACAATTCGGCGCAAGCGGCGACTGGGGAGGCTCGGAGAACCCCAACTGCCGGGGCTTCACCCCGGAGGAATTCCAGATGCTCGATTTCTCCCGGATCGACCTCTCGGAGTACTTCGGAGACATCAAGACGAAGGCGACATCGGAAGTGCAACAGAACATGCAGCGGCAGGTCTCGGATTTCTATGAAAAGGTTGAGCGGAAATGAGTTTATGCCCACCGATCGATTCGCGGAATTGCCCGCGCGAGACCTGCATTGTTTGCAAGAAAACTTTCGGGCATGGAGAGGGGAGATACCTGCGGCCGGAAGGCCCGGTATGCGTGGAATGCCACGACCGAAATGGACGTATACCCAAAGCGCGCGTACGACCGCGAGGGAGAAAATGAAAAAGGTCTTCATCCTGGCAGTCCTGTCCTCCTTGCTCCTGGCCCAAGCGGCGGTTTGCGCCGATCTCGGCAATATTGGGGCGACTTATCCCGTCGTCGAGCGCGACGCCCTGGCCGAGATCGAGGAGCGGGCAAAGGCGGTCGATTGGGGAAAGGCATTTGACCCGAAAAGGACGCGCGAAAGGATTCAAAACTACCGGCCCGGGGAGATGGAGGCCTTGCCGGCGGTGAAGAAGGACCGGGTCTTCCAGGTGGACGTGAGTTACACGCTCGATTTCGACATCCCCGACGGGAGGGGCGGGATCCTCTATCCCAGGGGCTTCAGCTTCAACCCCCTGGCCTATGTTTTTCTTCCCAACGTCCTCGTCGTAATCGATGGGGGCGACGAGAGACAGATCGAATGGTTCAAGGCGTCCTCCTACGCAAAAGACTACAGGGTCATGCTCCTCCTTTGCGGGGGATCGTACACCCGAGTCATGGAGAAGCTGAAGAGACCGGCGTTCTACGCGGACGCCAGAATCGTGAAAAGGTTTCAACTGAAGGCGGTCCCCGCCGTGATCGTTCAAAAGGGTACCGTCATGGAGGTGAGAGAATATGCCCTCGACGACAAGGGGCAAAAGAAGCGGAAGTAGGGACGTCGTGAAGGGGTTTTTCGTTCTCCTCATTCTCTTTCACGCCGTTGGAGCACAGGCTGTATGCAGGTCCGGGATTCCGTTGAACCCAGTGACCGACCTCTGCTGGCAGTGCATATTCCCGGTGAGCATCGCCGGGATCGAGATCATTCCCGGCCCGGTGGAAAACAACGTTCCGGACCTTTCGGGCATGCCCGTCTGCGCGTGTCCGGCGCCGCCCCCGCTCTTCATCAGGATCGGCATCCCCGTCAGCTTCTGGGAACCGGCCAGGTACGTGGAAACAGTCAAGGATCCTTACTGCTTCCCGAGCCTGGGCTTCGGCCTCCCGGCGGCGGGCGGCTTTCTCGGCGGGGGCTCGCAGGAGCAGGGGAACGCGAGTGTGGATACCTCCACCTTTGCCCAGGCGCATTACTTTATTTATCCCGTTTGGTCCATTATGGAGCTCCTTACCGATTTTGCCTGCATCGAGCACAGCGGTTTCGACGTTGCGTACCTCACGGAGGTGGACCCTCTCTGGCAGAATGACATCCTTGCCTTCATCCTGGAGCCGGAGTCGATCCTCTTCGGGAATCCCATCGCCCAGACGGCCTGCATCGCCGACAGCGTCTCGACCAACGCGGGTTTCTCCATGAGCCCCCTTTTCTGGTGCATCGGCTCGGGCGGGAGCGCCTACCCGCTCACGGGGCACGTGAACGACGACAACGAGCTCATGGCCAATTCCACGATCGCAGCCCGGATGGTTTACAAGCTGGCCAGGGAGGGGCTCGTCTGCGACACGGCCCTCAACCTGTGCGCCTGCGTCCCCACGCCCATCTGGGTGAAGCACAACTGGCGCATGCACGTCGCCAAGCCGGTGCGCGACTTCATGTGCCATCCCTTCGGGAGGACGGGCCTCATCTGGGGAGCGCTCAAGAACCCGCCACTCGTAGGGGACAACTTCGTGTGGCAGCTCTTCAGGAGAAGGTCATGCTGCGCTTTCTGATCAAGAAAGGAACCCGGATGGGACTACTGATCCTTTTCGCGTTTATGGGTTTCTTACATGCGTCCATTCCCGACTCTGGAGCGGATGACATGGAGGACATCAGCCGATTCATGGAGAACGCAGGCCGGATCGGCCGGAACATCGAGATCCCGGAGAATCTCCACAAGGCTCAGGGGCAGAAAGAAGCGGGAAAGCTGCTGGAATACTACCAGTCGGAGGCGTTCAAGAGGAAATACGAGGCGGAGATCGAGCGTCTCAAGGGAACGGTTTTCAAGGATACGATCGATTCCTATTACGGAGATTCCAACGGAGCGGAAAAAGACAGCGCCAAAGGGGGAACCCTCCCCGGAAACGAACGGATCTATCTTTTCATATCCTCATCCGTTCCCATCGGCACGCTAAGGAACTATGCGAGGGACCTGGATAGGCTTGGCGACCCGAACGTCTTCATGGTGCTGCAGGGCTTCGTGGGCGGGATGAAGCGCGTGAAGCCAACGATGGATTTCGTGCGTAAGATCATCACCGAAGATGCGGACTGTGACATTCAAAAGAACAAATGCAGCGTTTACAAGGTCAACGTCAAGATTGACCCCCTCCTCTTCCGAAAATACGGGATCACCCGGGTGCCTGCCGCCGTTTACGTGCCGGACGTCCGGATCATGGATGTGACGTTGAGCGAGGGAATGGAAGCGAACGCGAAGACGGGCGATCATTATGTTCTCCGCGGAGACGCTTCACTGGCATACATGCTGGAGACCCTGCGCAGGCCATCCGGGAGGCGCTCGATCGACCTCCTGATCGAGGCACTGAAAGGCGGAATTTACCACGAGGTGAACAAGAGATGAAGGAAAGCATTGAGAAAGAAGAAATGATGGAGTCCAGCGCCGCTCAACCGGGAGAAATCCCCGCGGGTGCAGGGAAAACGAAACAGGAAGGCAAGGCGGGGCGGGTTCTTCCCTGCCGGCTGGTAACCGCCCTCCTGGTCCTCGGGATTTCGCTTGCGTCATCCGCGGCGTCGATTGTCATTTATGACAGGTACTTCGCGACGCGGATCGTCGCGGTCGACATCAAGGGATTTATCGCGGCCCAGAGGGATCTATTTGTCCAAGGAAAGATTGACGACGACCAGTTGAGGAAAAACATCGAGTCGCTGGAAAAAGCGATCGAAGGTATCCCCTCGAACGAGGTCGTGATCATGGGGGACGCCGTTGTCCGAAACGCGAAAACCATCAGGCCTTAGGCTCATTCTCTTCATGGGAGCTCTCGCCGCGGCGGGGATGCTCATTCCCTCACGCTTCGCTGTGAGCATCACGCCTTCGACGGAACACAGGATCTTTTTTCTGAAAAAAGGGCCGCCCACGGGAGAACTGAAAAGAGGCGCTTACGTGATGTTTGATATCAGGTCGAAATACGTCGACCATGGGACGCCCCACCGGGTCATCAAGAGAATTGCCTGTGCCGGGGGAGAGGAACTCGACACCGTCGGCCATGACTTTTACTGCGATGGAAGGGAAATCGCGGTGGCGAAGGATCTTTCCCTCAAGGGAGAGGAGCTTCCCCGGTTTCACTACAGCGGGAAGATCCCGGTGGACGCGGTGTTCGTCACGGGACAACACCGGGACAGCTTCGATTCGAGGTATTTCGGATTCGTGAGACAGGAGGAGGTGAAGGCCGTTGCATATCCGCTCTTCTAAGCAAAAAACAGTGCTACGCGTTCTTGGCCTCTGTCTCTGCCCGATCGTCTTTCTCTTCATGGCGAGCATTCCTTGTGCCGGGGAACCGCCGTTCACGGAGGAAAACGGCAAGGCGTATTACATGGACGCCAAGCGGGGCTGGTGGTGGTACGAGAAGATCCCCTTGGAGAAGAAGGACCGGGAAGAGAAAGCCGAGGACGGTAAAAAGCGCTCCCCGCGCCTTTCGGACTATACAATGGAGGAACTCTGGAATATGTACCCCGACGATTTTCAAGCCGTCCTCATGGCCTTCCAGAAGAAGGCCGTCCAGGTCCCTTCGGAAAATAACGTGAGGGAATATTACGTGGTCCAGGACATCGCCCGGAGAAAGTCCCTCGCCTTCGCCAACGTGTCCGCGGCGGTCATGCAGAAATACCCGGACCTCTCCGTGGCGGCCGACTACCCGATCACGGCCCCGGGGAGAAACGCCGAGGTCTCGCAACGGACGGACGAGATCGAATCGAGGATCCGGAGCGCCCGGGAAGAATTCGCGCTCATCTATTTTTCCTCTGCGGGCTGCCCGTATTGTGCCGAGGAGGGTTCGATCCTCAGCCGTTTCGTCGAGAAGTACGGGTGGGAGATCCGGGAAATCGACATAGAAAGGGAGGCGGCGGTATCGTCCGTCTTTGGGATCGAGACGACTCCGACCCTTCTTCTCATTTATCGTGGGAGCGCCGACCATATCACCGTTTCGGCCGGAGTAGCATCCCTGGCCGAGATCGAGGAAAAACTCTACCGCGGAATCCGGCTATTGAAAAACGAGATCACCCCGGAGGAATACTCTCTCTATGAGTTCCAGCGGGGCGGCGCCTTCGACGTGAAGGCTCCCTTGAGGCGGGACAAGAGATAAAAGGCGAAGGAATGAATATGAACAAAAGATATTTTTTCAAGACTATTGTGGTGTTTCTAACCGTCGCTCTCCTCCTGTCGCCTCTTGGCCTGGACGGGCTGATGGCCGGTTGGGTGGACGACTGGCTTCAGCAGAAGACGGAAACGTCCCCCGGATATTTCGAGGGACAGAAAAGGGGTTACTTCACCGGCGGGAGCTTTTCGGCGAGGTGGCAGCAGGGAAACGACTACCTCTTCACCGCCATGCCTCCCAAGGTGAAAGCGGGTTGCGGCGGGATCGACGTCTTCCTGGGCGGGTTCTCCTATCTCAATTTCGAATACCTGGTGACCAAGCTCCAGCGGATCATGCAGGCCGCACCGGCGGCGGCCTTCGACATCGCCTTGAACGTTCTGTGCGAGCCCTGCTCGAAGACGATCAAGTCCCTGGAAGCGATCATCAACACCCTGAACAACCTGCAGCTCGATGAGTGCAAGGCGGGCCGGACGCTCGTGGCGACCATGGTGCCACCGTCCCTCGCAGACACGAAGGACAAGCAGGCAAAGCTTGCCGGGATCCAGGGGGACTTCCTCCAGTCATCGGGAGTGAACGACCTCTGGAAGAGCATCAATGACCAGACGAGCGCGAACGCGAATAAGCCGGTCACGAACATGAAACAGGCGCTCGCGGGCTGTCCCCAGGACATCCGAGACGTCTTCGGGACCAGCGGGTCGGTCATCAACAACATCGCCGCCAAGACCGGCTTCAACAACCAGGCCTACCTCGACATGCTGAGAGGGTTCGTCGGTGACGTGTACATCGTCGACGCCGGGGACGCTGGCTTCCAGGTGGGGCATACGCCCCCCTGCGATCAAAATCGGTATGCTTCCCTCGACAACCTCCTCGACGGAAGCGTCTACGCCCGGGCCGCGGGCGGCGCCTGTTCGCAGATCACCGACGGTTCCGCTGACCTCACGAATTACGTCCGGACGAAGATGAACCGGATCGCGGAAAAGATCAAGGCGAAGCAGGCCCTCTCGGACGAAGACAACGCCTTCGTCAACGCAAGCCCCCTTTCCATCGGGCTCGTTCTCAAGGCAGCCGTGGGAACTAACCAGGAATCATCGATCATCAGCACTCTCTCCGACGTGACAGCCAAGGCCTACGCCTTCCAACTCCTCTCGGACCTCTACACGAAGGCATGGAACATTATGGACAAGGCGAGGAGCCTCGCCCAGGCTCAGCCAGGGGCCGTGCAGGGCGCGCAGGAACACCAGTGCAAGATCGAGATGCTCTCCGGCGCGATCGACGGCACGGTGGAGATGCAGGCCAGGATCGTGGAAATGGTGAGCGGAGTGAGAAAATCCTACGCCGCATCCGTCCAAGAGGTGATGGGGGTCTACAACCTGGTGGACAAGATGGAAAAATTCGACAGGCTGGCCCTGAGCATGCTGCGTTCGAAGTTCGGAACGGCCGTCGCGGCCAGGTCATTGTCACGCTGAACGCCTGGAAAGCAATTTAATGGGAATTTTGGGAAAGACAATTCTTATATGTAGTTTCACGATTGCCATGTTATCGGCCGCGCCGGAGGCCAACGCCGTGGACATGGAGTACTATACCTACAACGGATTCGGTGCTGTCGTGACGGCATTCCAGAAAATATCCCTAATCTTTTCGGATAACGGTTACCGGGCGCTCTTTTTCACTGTCACGGCGCTCGGCATCTTCATTGCCGGGGCGGCCGCGTACTTCCAACTTCTCAAGGGAGCAAGATTTTCACCCCTCTCCTGGGCCTGGCCGGTGGGTCTGGGGATATGCCTCTACCTTGGGCTCATGGTTCCTACGGGAAACGTCACGATCTACGATCCCGTCCTCAACCGCTTTCAGACCGTCGGACGGATCCCCGACGGCATCGTCGTCGTGGCCGGGATTCTGAACAAGATCGAGCGGGGACTCGTGGACATTATCTCTACGTCGGGCACGCCCCAGAGTTTCCAGGACTATGCAGGCGGCATCGGCTTCGACATGCTTCTGAAAGCCTCCGGAGGCCACCTCAAGATCCGGGATCAGTACATTGACGAATCGTTGAAACGCTACACAAAGGATTGTCTCTTCTTCGAACTGCAGCGGCCCGGAACGTCGCTCAGCGTAAACGACATCACGAGTTCCAGCACCAACTTCATGACCCAGTACGCCCAAGCGGCGAACCCTGCGATTTTCACGATCTGGTACTCGGAATCGGATCGGACGGGGACGACTATGTCCTGCGCGGATGCGTGGACTTACTTGCAGGGTTATTTCAGTGATCCCCTCAACATGGGCGACACGATCCGCTATGCCTGCGCGAACGCCGGTTTCAATGCGGACAACCCCGGCGAACTCACGAAATGTGCGGAGATCATCTCCAACTACGCCTCCTATGTGGAAGGAGGCGCATTCACGATCCCGGCACCTAACTTCATGAGACAGGTGTACATGGCGGAGGTATTGAACGACATGCTGCTCGACGCGAACCCGGACCTCGCCGTGAAGGGCCTGGCGTCGAGAAGCATCATGTCCGGAGGGCTCGGCATGGGAATCGTGGCAAACGAGTGGCTTCCGGTCGCGAGGGCCGTGATTACCGCCGTGGCCATCGGGCTCATACCGATCCTCGCAATCTTCATCCCCACGCCGCTCGCGGGAAAGGTCCTGGGACTCGTTGCGGGGATGTTCATCTGGCTCACGGCCTGGGGCGTAACCGACGCGATCACCCATGGGATCGCGACCGACTACGCCTACGGGGTCTTCGAGTACGTGAGGCAAAACGCCCTGGGCTTCGCGGCCGTCATGAACATGCCCGATGCATCTCTCAAAGCCCTCAGCATGTTCGGGCTCATCAGGACGTCGGGCATCATGCTGGCCACGGTGATCACGGGCATGCTCGTGCGGTTCGGGGGACATGCCCTGGCCATGATGGCGGGGACCATTTCCGGGACGGTCCAGTCTCAAGGGAGCCAGGCAGCCTCCCAGGCAGTGACACCGGAAGGAGGGGCGAGATCGGTGGAATCGGCGAGAACATCCATTCCCACCTGGTCGAACGCCAACCGCTGGAGCATCCAGGACTACGCCGGCTTGGAGACAGCGAGGCGCGTAGGCGGTACTGCCGGCATGATGAAAGTGCGGGATGAGTTCGGAGGAAATCGGCTGGCCGGAATGCACGAAGATGCCGCCGTGGGCGGATTCCTCCCCCGCGCGGCGGCCGGGTCCGGAATGGCGGAAGTGGGCCTCGACCGGTCGCGAGAGCTTCTGGAGACGGGAAACATCTCTCGGCTGGGCAAAACCGCTGGCGACCTCGAAGCCTTCCGCGAATCCGGCCATTCAGGGGACTTCTTCGCCTACCATGCCGATCAGTCGTCGGTGGAAGGCAAGAAGCGGTACTTCGGCGCCATGAAATACGACGAGGCAATGGAAGATGCGGGGAAAGGAGAACGTGTCTTGGGTTACGAATCCGTGGCCGAGTACGATATCCACAAAACGACTGGAGCAATCCGGGAGGGTGGAGAACACGGTCTTGAGGCAAGAGATTTGGGCGAAACTCGTGGCCGGCTCGATGCGCTCCAAACCGTTGCCACCGCCCGCGGGATCGACGCAGTCGGCGAAGGCGTCTATCTCGACGCGAAAAGAGACGCCGTAATCGACGATGTCACAAAGTGGGGACAACTCCGATCCTTCGCAGAATCCAAAGGGGTGGATTTTGAACGCTTTGCTGCGGACCGGCACCGAACAGCGGATGTCTCAGTGGGCGCCGCTGAGGCGAAGCGGTACGGTCTTCCCGGGGCGGGAAGCTACCGCATGGCCTGGGGGGAGCAGGGAGAACTGCTCTTCACAAATCGGATGAGCGGAGAGCAATACCAGGTCGGGACTTTTGGAAAGACTGGGAGGGATATCGCGAGATACAACATATCCAAAAGCGAGGAAGGAAACCTCAGAAAGATATATAGCAATTTCACGGACCGGGTGGGAGGCTCGCATAGCGTTCGCTACAATGACTTCCGGGAAAGCGTCTCCGGTTTCCGCGGCAGGGGCTACAACGTGAGCATCGTGGAGGACGCATCCATGGCCGGTGGCCATCGCGTGATGGTCTACGACCCGTCTCACCGGAAACCCGTTCTTGTTTCCGGAAACATTAATCACCTCGTAAGTTCTTACCGGCAGACGGCTGACGGCGCCACTAAGGAAGCGATCGTCCCACTGACAGGAGACGTCCTTTCCTCCGAAAGCACGATAGGAAATGTTCGGACGCAGAACCAAGGGCGCCTGAACATCAACATGGGCGTCAGGGCGGATGGAGCGGTTACGGAAGGTGTGAGAAAAGTGGGTGGGGAGACGGCCGCGGTGGGTGCGGCAGGAGTTTTCGATGGGATGAGAACTATCGGGGGCGCTGTGCGAAGCGCAAGGTACCTTGGCGAGATCGGAAATAAATTCAAATTGAACAGGACCAAGGGGGAACCGTCCCTTGAGGGTGGTGAAACAGTGAAGGGCGAGGTATCTCCCCGACCGGCAAGTGATCCCGTGCAATAAAGATTTTCGTTGTGAAGGAAGAGAAAACATGATGATCACGGCATACAAATCCATGAACATGAACGGGGGACTACTGGCGGTTTTTGAAAAAGGAATCTCCTTTGGCTCAGGATTGTCCCTTGATGTCGTAAGGATAGAGGACGACCCATACCTGAAGATCGGGCGCAATCACCTCATTCACCTTGACAACGAGACCATCGAATATCTAAAGGGCTGTAACCATCTCCACATTGCCGTGAGCGACTTCTTCGAAAGCAGGATAGTTCTTCAGGGGACGATCGAAATAGACGATGTCTCGAAAGGAAAGCTCCTGGCCTACGTCGAGATGGATAGATAGCCGAGCACGACAAATCCTATGCTTCAAAAGAATTTGGTTGACCTTCGCATCACATTTTATTATATTTCGCGTAAATTGCGTGACAGACAATTTATGGAAAAGATAATAAAACGACCCAAAACCGAACTCGGCTCTCTCGAAATGAGACTCCTGGCATACGTTCAGATGCGGAAGATGGACGTCGTGCGCACGGAGGAAATCGCCGCAGCCCTCAAGATTACTCCCAAGCAAGAACGGGAACTCCTCAGCAGGATGAGCCGCTCCGGCGTGATTATACGGCTGAAGCGCGGTGTCTATCTCGTTCCTCCCCGTCTTCCTGCCGGGGGACGATTGGCTGTCAGTGAATACTACATCCTCTCAAGGTTGATGAGGGAAGTAGGAGGCAAATACCAAGTCAGCGGACCCAACACGTTTTACCTTTACGGATTCGACAACCAGGTACCGAACCGGGTATACGTTTACAATAATCGGATCAGTGGAGAAAAAAACATAGGCGGTTTCGATTACGTTTTCATGAAGATCCCCGGTAGCTGGCTTGGTGCCTCGACTGAGTCAGCGGCGCCCGATGGGGGAAAGTTTTTTGTTGCGACAAAAGCCCGCGCCCTGCTCGACGCCGTATACGACTGGTCGAGATACAATACGATCCCGCGGGCTTATCAATGGATTGCGACAGCGATAAAGAAGGCTCCTTCTTTTTTGGATGAGTTCACAATAGTTTCTCTGAAATACGGGAATAAGGCGACTATACGGCGGATAGGATATCTTCTCGCCGTCTCAGGTGTACCCGAAAACATGCTCAAGGGATTTAAAAAGAACGCCGGTTCCATGAAGTCCCTGATCAAGTGGATCCCTGGGATGCCTGCAAAAGGATCCGTGAACAAGGAATGGGGGTTGATCGTAAATGGCAACATCGAAACCGGTTAAAATTACCATTCACGAGGACAAGCCGCTTTTCCGGGAAGCGATCCTTTATACAGCACGGAAGACCGGCCTGAATGCGCCTCTGGTGGAAAAGGATTATTTCTGCTCGGTGCTCCTCGCAAACCTGTGTAACGGCTGCAAACACCCCCCAGTATTCAGGGGCGGTACATGCCTGAGCAAGATTCACGCGGATTTCTACCGGTTGAGCGAGGATCTTGACTTCACGATTTCGTTGCCGTCAATATCAAGTCGGACGGATCGGAGCCGGATGATTACACCCGTCAAGGACTGGATTTCCGCCCTTGAGAAGGAGTCCCCAGTTTTCAAGGTCGAGCAGAAACTGACCGGATTCAACAATTCTAAGCAATACGTGGCACAGATTGCCTATCCGACATTGGTCGGTTCAGGACTCGGTCGGGTCAAAATCGAGATCGGGATTCGCGAAGAGATCCTGGTTCCGCCCGTCAAGAGGAGCGTCAGGACACTCTTGGAAAACCCCTTTACGGGGCTACCCGGTGTCGAGGAATTCGATATCGCAGTTCTTACGCGTGAAGAGACCTACGCTGAGAAGCTGAGGGCGGCGTTGACGCGAAGGGAACCAGCAATCCGTGATTTCTATGACATTGACTATGCTGTCTCCAGACTCGACGTCAATCTTGAAGAACCTCATCTTGTCGGTCTACTGAAAAAGAAACTCCAAGTTCCGGATAACGATGAAATCGATGTTTCCATTGCTCGGAAAAAGGAATTGCTCTCTCAGCTGGAAACGCAGCTAAAGCCGGTGTTGAGATCTTCCGATTATGATGTGTTCGACTTTGAGAGGGCCTTCAGGATGATTTCCGATTTGGCTCGCATGATCGCAGATCAAGCGTGATAAAAGGACTATTTATGCCCAAAAAGCTTTTTAAACGAGCAAATCCCGGCCAGATAATAGTTCTGGTGTTCCTCTTGGGACTCCTGGTGTTTTTCTTGAGAGATGCTGGGTTCACTACCATTCTCACCGTGGTCGCCACCGCCGTGATAGCTGGTCTTGTTCTGCTTCCGTGGTCCAACGTGAAGGCGTATGATAAAGAGGATTTGATCGATTGGGATCTTGTCAATTATCCTGCCGATAAAGATGATTGAGTTTCGGAAAAGTAATTACGTCAGATATTCGTCAGAATGGGCATTCCCAGTAAGGTGCTTTAGCCCACTGGTAACGTGCTATTCGCCCCTTTCTTGAACACATAAATCGCCCATCCCAACGTTTCTCGTCCCCACCTCAGGTACGCTGTCTTGCTCTCACGCACTCGCTTCAGCACGGTCTCCACATCAGGATCATCCCGATGGTCACTTGCCCAGGTTTCCGCAGCACACCACTGTAACCCTTCATATCTATCCCAGTCATCCTGGCTGCTTACGAGTGTGTAGACCGCCTCCAATCCGTGCTCTCGCCCGACCTCTACATTCTGATAATGTGTTCCGAAGTCGTTCTGTGTCACTCCGATCGCTTCTAAATACTCCCTTTCCGGTTCATGACGCCAGTACGGCTCTCCAACAACGATCCAACTTTCTGTGGCTGCCATCTTCTGCAACGCGTTCAACGTCCCTCGGTGCCCGCCATAAATCCAACTCGCACCGATGCAGGCTACCAGATCAAAGCTCTCTAAGGTCTCTGGGACATACTTGGCCCCGTCCATCTCCAAGAAATGGAGTTGGGCATCCGGAACACGTTCTTGATGCTTCTTGTGGACATCAGCAATGCAGTAGGGAGAGAAATCAACTCCTGTCCCTGTCATCTGTCGGTACCGCTCTGCAAGCCTGATGAGAAATTCGCCCTTTCCCGTGGCGATATCAAGCACGCGTGCCCCAGGTTTCAGAGGCAGAAGTGTGATAAGCTGTTCAAGTTTCTCAAGACTCATCGGATTGCAGAGAATGTGCTCCCGATGCGTGATGTCAAAGAACTTCCACATGTCCATGAGTATACCCCTTCTATTACTGCCAGCCGAACGTACTGATCATCGACGGCTGAAAGCCGTCCGGTGCATTTGTGCGGTTATACACTATATGTAATCCTTTCTTGGTGGACTGAAAAAGTCCAGCACCTCCCCGGGCTCTATGATTTCAATACTGTGCTCGACATCGCGAGTGATAGTGTATGAATCACCCGGACCAATTTCACGCCCAACCCTATCAATGACAATTCTATATTTCCCGGAGATCACATATCCACTCTGCTCATTTGGATGTTTATGTAACGGAGGATTGTCACCATTCTTATAAAGCATTTTCGTTACCATTGATTCCGGGCCATGCGAGAGCAGAACAAAATCAACACCAAGGAAGCTTCTTCTCTGTGCCTCATTCGATTTAACTATCATGTCATCTCCTTGTAGGGTGTGGTTTATAGCATGAAGTTCACCGTGAGGCGAGCGCCTTCCCTCGCCGATCCGGTGGAACGCCATATAGAGGTTCTGCACTTCTTTTCTTAGCGACAACTGCAAACTCACCGGAATGCTTGTCGTATGGGGTGCCGGCAACGTCGGAATACAGGCTCTCAACAAAAAACCCACTGTTCGCGAACTCTCTTTCTATATCTTCTGGACTGAAATATTGCAGCCAATTATAGACAGTGCGTGTACGGTCGGGCTCGATGATAGTGTATTTGTCGAGGGTCACCTTGTCTTGGTCGTATTTGAAAGCATTCAGGAATCCATAGTAGTAGTTCGGCGACCAGAAGCCAGCAAGCAGATTTGGCTCATAGGTTGAAAGTTCTTTCTTTTGCTCGAAAGCATTCAGGGAATATACGTCAAGGAGAATAGAACCATTCGGCGTCAGCAACTCGTAGAACCTATCCAACATGTTTCTTCTTTGCGCAGGACTGAGAGCGCAAAAGTCGCACATGATCATCAGGATGAGGTCAAACCGTTCATCCGTTTTGAATTCCAAGTAGTCTTGATGAACATAACGGATCGAAAGCCTCTTGCGCTTTGCTGACTCTTGAGCATACCGAATGGACCTTCTGGAAAAATCTATCCCGGTCACTTTGGCCTGTTTCAGGGCGAGCCTTTCGGCATAAAGGCCGGGTCCACATCCGAAATCGGCGATTCTCGTCGTAGCGCTTATATTGAATTGGGAAGCAATCCAATCAGCAGATTGTTCGATGAAACTTGTATTACGGGAAGAAACATCTACTTTTCCATTTAGGTGGAAGGAAAGCATCTGTTGAGAAGTATGCTCATCGTCCCAGAGTTCCCTTGACGTATAGAACTCAAACAGGCCGGGGCGTGCGTTTATCTTTTGAAGTTGCTCGAACATGTTGTCTAACTGTCTTGATCCTTGTCGTTAATGCACAGAACACGAAATATACTTGATTGGTTTTTCTCCAGCATTTGTCGGAGTTATACTCCATCTAAGTCAGGATGAAAAGGGAAACATCCTTATAAATCACCGATTATGAAATTTCGATGCTTGGTTTTCGGTCTTTATTGACAAGAAATAAGGAAATTTGTCCAACCTAAAGAAAACCGACGCTAATGAATGCTGTTCAAGCGGAAAATAGTCGTAGCATTGATAAAACTGAAATCATCAGATATTGCTAATTTAACCTGCAATACCCCAGCAGACTGATTCATTAATCCCCATTGATAGGTACTCGCAGTTAACCATCCTTTCTATTTCTAATGCCTCCAGCAAACTACTTGAGGTTAAATTACTCTAATATTTTTCATCAAATTCCCTGCATCTAAAACATTATATATTGGAGACTGCTTCACTTTCGGCGACTAAAATCCGCCGGACATCAGAACGAAAGGAGGTCTAACATGGAAAACAAACACGAAGAACTGGGCAAGTGCCCGGAATGCGGGAAACCGGTCTACGAGGGTAGAAAGTCTTACTATTGCTCGGGTTACAAGGAGGGATGCAAGTTCGTGCTGTGGAAAAACAGCCTTGACCGGCTCGGGCATGCCGACATCACCCCCGCCCAGGCCAGACAGTTGCTAAACAACGAGACGATTCCGTTCACAGGGCTCACGTCCAAGGCCGGCAACGAATTCGACGCCGAGGGGAAACTCGCCAAAAACGAGACCTACGGATGGCAGATCGGCCTCATATTCGGCGATGCCGGTAAGGAAAAACAACAGTCCTCCGGCCGGGAAGAAAACGAATAAACAAAAAATCAATAAACGGCATTTTTTAACAAACCAATAAACAAAAAAAACGGTGACCGCGAGCCCGTCCCTTGGGAAATTCCGATCATAGCGCTTTGGAAAGTCAGGAAAAGTCGCCTTGAAAAAAGTCGTCGTTCTCTTTTCATTACTTTTCCTCTTTTCCATGGGGCAACTCCATGCCTTTTGCTTCGAGGAGGCGGGGTCCATCTATAACGTCTCCCCCCGTCTCCTCTGGGCCATAGCCAGGGTGGAGAGCGGTTTTCGGCCTGACGCTCTCAACCGCAACGCCGATGGCTCGTATGACTACGGGCTCATGCAGATCAATTCCTCATGGGCGCGGGTCCTGGGAAAGGAACTTTGGTCCTCTCTGGGCGATCCGTGCACGAACGTGAAGGTCGGCGCCTGGATCCTCTCCGATTGCATCCAGAAGCACGGCTATACCTGGGAAGCGGTCGGAGCCTATAACGCCACCAAGAAACACAAGCGCGCCGGGTACGCCAGGAAGGTATACATGGCCCTGCGGAAATGACCCTATGTTCGATGTTCGTGAACTCGCAGATATTTATGGACTACCTGAAGAAACCGTAAAAGTGGAACTCCTGGAATCGCTCTCCAACTCGCTTGCCGCTGTTTTCGGTACCGAGATAGAGGTCCTGTCGAGCGAAGCAGGTAACCTGGAAATTTACTCGTACCGGGACTTGTCCGGCGACCTCCAGGTCAGGAGTTTGCCTGTCTCCAGCATCGGCAAACACGCGATAAAAAGGATCCGGCGCGACCTCTCCCTATCCCTGGCCAAAATACGGGTCCTTCGTGATTACGATTTCTGCGGTGACCTTGTCGGATGTGTTGTCGAGGGCATGGTGATGAAGGCGGTGAAACACGGATCACTGTCCATACAGCTGCAGGCAAACGGCCCCTGCAATCCCAAGAACCTCGTCGGTTCATGCCCTTACCGGTTCCAGACACCGAAGGAACGGGAGGCATATCGTCCCGGAGATGTCCTGCCGTTCCAAGTTCTGAAGGTGTTCCCCATCATGGAAAACGGCATGCCCCGCCTCGAAATCACACTGGGCAGGAACGGCAGGGGGTTGGTCGAAGGTCTTATCATGAAACAAGTCTGGGAAATCCCCTCCGGAAGAGACGTAAAGGTCAGGTGCGTGAAGAGGATCGCCGGGGCTTACTCGAAAGTCGTCTCCACCGCACCGATTCCCCTTCATGTCATCAAGAGCGTCTCGGACGAATTGAAAGAGTACATCCGGGTGGTACTTTCATGATCGCCCGGTTCCTAAAAAGTCTTGCCGGCGGCGGGAAGAGAGACCGAAAAACGCCTCGAACGATTCTCGGCCTGGGACATGGGATGTCTGATTCCGGCGCATCCATAAAAATCGCCGTCCCCGATTCATTCCGGAAGGGCCATTTCTGGTGTTTCGGAACCACTCGGGTGGGGAAGACTCGGATAATGGAGAACATGGTCGAGCAGGATATTCGGAAAGGTTACAGCGTCGTCGTCATCGATCCGAAGGGTGACATTGATCTCTTCTCTAAAATCGTGCAGGTCGCCTTTGAGGAAGGTCGGGATCGTGAACTAATCCTCGTCACGCCAATCTATCCCAACCTGAGCGCCGTGATCGATCCCCTGGCCTATTATTACATGCCCGAGGAACTGGTAGGGCACATCGTCTCAGGGGTGGAAGTGGGAAAGGAGCGGTTCTTCTTTAACGTCGCCTACGAGATCAGCCTCGTGATCGTCCAGGCGCTCATCATGCTCGCAGCTTGGGGGGGTAAGGCCAAGAGCTTCAACCTGAACGACGTCAAGAACAAGATGTCGCGGGAAGAGCTCGAAAAGCTTAAAGGCCAGATTGACTGCATCGACACCGAAGATGCAAAGCAACTCTCCTCGGATATCCAGAAGATACTGAACTCTCCCCAAGACTATTATGGGAAAGTATCGTCGTCACTCCGTGTTGCCCTGATGGAGCTCACGAGTGGGAACATTGGGAAGGTCATAGGGAAAGCCGACGAGAACCGGTTCATCGACCGCTTGGAAAAGGGGAAGCCCGTGATCATGGTGGTCCACCTCGGCTCCCTCATTACCCGCAAGGCCGCGTTCACTCTGGGAAAGGTGGTCATCTCGATGGTACAGAGCTTCGTGGGAAGGGTCTTCTCGTCCGGTAGAAAAGTTACACCTCCCCTTTGCCTTTACATCGACGAGTGTCAGAATGTCCTCTACTACGGGATCGAGGATCTCTTCGCCAAGGCCGGCGGGGCCGACGTATGGGTCCACGGCTTCGCCCAATCCGTCTCCCAGCTCTACGCCATGATCGGGAAGGATTACGGAAACGCCATCCTCGACAACACCAACACCAAGCTCTTCATGCGGGTCCCTGACACGGACACGGCCTCGTACGTAGCCAAGCACTTCGGGGAGTTCCGGCGCTATTCCCCGATTCTCAATGTGGACGGCGGGGTGTCGGTCCGGGAAGAGGAGGACACGATCCTGAAGCCCTCCGATATTCTCGAACTCGCAGAGAGGGAGTTCTATCTCATGACTTATTCCGGCCTGTTCCGCGGGCGGAGTCTCGATATCTCCACACTTTACCTGGAAATCAGGTTCCCGGACCTCACGGCGGAGTCATGAAAGCGGTCATGACAATCCTTTTCATCCTCGCGGGCGGCTGCCTCGCGATTTATGCTATATGCATATACCTTTCCGCCTTGTGTAAATCACGAAATCCCGGATCATCTTCCTTAAAGGAAAAACGGGAGGTTGCCTTGGAGGGTCTTGCGGGGATCTGGACGCAAAAGCGGAAGGAGGAATCATCACCCGAAAAAGACAAAGGCAAACCAAGCAAGGAACCGGAAAAGAAACAGAGTGGAACTCATAAGCCCGACACCGTCTCTTTCCGCGATCCGGATTTGAACGCATTTTACATCGAAAATGTATGCAGTAAGGCTGGGTTCCCTCACGAGACGAGGCAGGTTGCCGAGGGTATCCTGGATATCTTGGACAGGGAAGGAGATTGTCCCTCGGTTGTCAATACCCACGGGGAGATTGAGGCCAGCATGGAAACGGGCGCTTACAACCGCCTGGCCCGGGTCACCCTGCGCGAGCATGCCTTTGACACGGCCAAGGAGATGCTTCGCCTGGTCGATCCCGGTCCGATGACGCCCATGGCAATCATCGCCGCCCTCGGCCACGACCTCGGGAAGATCCCCGCTTACAGGCAGCATCTCTACTCACTGGGGGACCATCCGGTCATCAGTGTCACCATCCTGGATAAGATCCCTGGATTCTCCGAGATGCCAAACAGGGGGGATATCATCACGGCCATCCGGGACCATCACCGCAAGCCGATCGATTTCTTCTCGATCAAGCTCAAGGAGGCCGATCAGGAGGCAAGGAAAAAGGAACTCGCACGAAACTTCTCCCTCGGAGATACCAGAATTGGCCGGGAATCAACCTCCCGGGAAGAAGAGACGCCAAAACGGGCTGCTTCAGCCGGCAGGGAGACGATTCCGTGGGATGATGAAAACAAGACAGAAGGCAGAAAGAGAAAAGGGAAACCCAAGGAGGTGGAACTTCCCTGGTACAACGGAAAAGGGATCCTCCAGGAAATCGCCGGCCGCATCAACAAGGTTGATGAGGGTCGGTGGGAGGCCTTCTCCATGGCGAACGGGTACGTCTACGTTCAGGTCGGCCTACTGTGGTCAGTCGCTAAGAAGGTGGCACGGATGAACGGCGATCCATCCGTGTTGATCGCCGACTCCGACGAAGAGTTGAGGGCGAATATTCTTTACTCCATCGTGGAGCGGCTCAAGACGGAGGAGAACGCGATCGCACGGGGGCTCATCCGCGACGGGTACTTCAGCGCGCCCTTCGTGGTCAGTATGCAGAACGGGACGGTTCATCCCAAGGCGTCGTACGTACCGTTCAACCTTGAAGCTTTCGGGATGTTCACCTCGGAACTGGAGTCTCAAAAATACGGCAAGGTAAGAGAAATCGTCGATGTCACGCCGAAGTGGTGAAATATTTGCGTTGATTTCAGTGCGATACCCCGAACCTATAGTAAATATACAATATT
>Ga0209202_1000960_pt1 | contig 19436 bp, 21 predicted proteins | sample AD_UKC032_MetaG_FD_184416 | JGI IMG/M metagenome (GOLD analysis project Ga0209202, IMG submission 184416) | Active sludge microbial communities of municipal wastewater-treating anaerobic digesters from USA - AD_UKC032_MetaG (SPAdes) (version 2) | ecosystem: Engineered > Bioreactor > Anaerobic >... | reverse complement strand
CTGGTGGGCTGAATAATTTTTATCTGGAGGTTTACATGAGCAGAGAAGTTGTCGTTCTGAGCGCAGTTCGTTCCCCTATCGGTGCTTTCGGTGGCGCCTTGGCCGATATGGATCCCTGCGATCTGGCCAGCACAGTCATGAAGGAAGCGATCGCCCGTTCCAACGTCGATCCGGCCCAGATCAACTACGTTACCGTCGGCACCACGATGCCGGTCGACTCCCGTTATGCTTACGTTTCCCGCGTCGCTTCCATCCAGGCCGGCCTGCCGATGGATTCCGTCGCCATGCAGGTTTCCCGCCTCTGCGCCTCCGGCCTGCAGGGGATCGTCACCACCGCCCAGAACATCCTGCTGGGCGATTGCGACTACGGTATCGGCGGTGGCGTCGAAGTCATGTCCAAGGTTGCCTACCTGATGCCGGCCCTGCGTTCCGGTGCCCGCATGGGCGACGCCAAGGCGATCGACGCCATGGTTGCCGTGCTGACCGATCCGTTCGGCGTCGGCCACATGGGTATTACCGCTGAAAACCTGGCTGCCAAATACGGCTTCACCCGTGAAGACCAGGATGCTTTCGCCGTCGAATCGCAGCGCCGTGCCGCTGCCGCCATCGACGCTGGCCACTTCAAGTCGCAAATCCTGCCGATCGTCAAGCAAACCCGCAAGGGCGATGTCGTTTTCGATACCGACGAGCACCTGAAGCGCGGCACCACGATGGAATCGCTGGCCAAGATGAAGCCGGCCTTCAAGAAGGACGGCACTGTCACCGCCGGTAACGCTTCCGGTATCAACGACGGCGCCGCGTTCTTCGTGCTGGCCGATGCCGCCAAGGCTGCCGCTGCCGGCCAGAAGCCGATCGCCCGCATGGTTTCCTACGCCGTTGCCGGTGTGCCGAACGACATCATGGGCGAAGGCCCGATCCCGGCGACCAAGTTGGCCCTGAAGAAGGCCGGCCTGACCCTGGACCAGATGGACGTCATCGAATCCAACGAAGCCTTCGCCGCTCAGGCGTTGTCGGTTTCCAAGGTGCTCGGCCTGGATCCGGCCAAGACCAACCCGAACGGCGGCGCCATCGCTCTTGGCCACCCGGTCGGCTGTTCCGGCGCTTTCATCGCGACCAAGGCAATCTACGAAATGAACCGCATCGGCGGCAAGTACTGCCTCGTCACCATGTGTATCGGTGGCGGCCAGGGTATTGCCGTCATCTTCGAACGCGTCTGATCGCTTCGGCTTTTCAGAGGTTGAAAACCCGCCGGAGCGATCCGGCGGGTTTTTTATTTGCACCACTTTGAAATGGCATGCACTGTCTTGGGGCGTCGTGGCGAGTCGCCAAAATGTAATCCACTGATTCTGTTCGACATTAAGCGATGGCATGGAATCTGCTGAAATCGTGTCGAGAGCATCCTCAGCGACGAGTAAAGCATGAACTTCTATAACGAAATGATGGACGCCAACGACGGCGTTCGTGCTCATTACAAGGCTTACGACGAGTGGTTGAAGGCAACACCGCCTGAGCGTATCGCCCGCAAGCGGGCCGAGGCCGACCTGGCTTTTCATCGTGTCGGCATCACCTTTGCCGTCTATGGCGAAGAGGCCGGGAAGGAACGGCTGATTCCCTTCGACATCATCCCGCGCATCATCCCCCCGCATGAGTGGAAGTCCTTGCAGTCCGGCCTGCGCCAGCGCGTCAAGGCGCTCAACATGTTCCTGTGGGATGTCTATCACGATCAGGAAATCCTCAAGGCCGGCATCATTCCCGCCGAGCAGGTACTGAACAATGCCCAGTACCGGCCGGTCATGAAGGGTGTCGATGTGCCGGGACGCATTTACGCGCACATCACCGGCGTCGATATCGTGCGTGCCGGAGCGGGCGAGTTCTACGTGCTCGAAGACAACCTGCGCGTGCCGTCCGGCGTGTCCTACATGCTCGAAGACCGCAAGATGATGATGCGCCTCTTCCCCGAGTTGTTTGCCAAACACAAGGTGGCGCCGGTGCAGCACTATCCGGACATGCTCCTGGAGAAACTGCGCGCGGTGTCGCCCAAGGGCGTCAGCAACCCGACGGTCGTAGTCATGACCCCGGGCGCCTACAACAGCGCCTACTTCGAGCACACCTTCCTCGCCCAGCAGATGGGTGTGGAACTGGTCGAGGGCCGCGATCTTTTCGTCAAGGACGAGGTGGTCTACATGCGCACGACGCAGGGGCCGCAGCGCGTCGATGTGATCTACCGCCGCATCGACGACGACTTTCTCGATCCGACCGTATTCCGCGCCGATTCGTCTCTAGGCGTGCCGGGCATCCTGAAAGCCTACCAGGCCGGTAACGTGACACTGGCCAACGCCATCGGCACCGGCGTCGCCGACGACAAGTCGATCTACCCGTACGTGCCGGACATGATCCGCTTCTACCTCGGCGAGGAGCCGAAGCTGAACAACGTGCCGACCTACATGTGCCGCAAACCGGAAGACCTCAAATACACGCTCGATCACCTGCCGGAACTGGTCGTCAAGGAAGTGCATGGCGCGGGCGGCTACGGCATGCTGGTCGGGCCGGCATCGACCAAAGAGCAGATCGAGCATTTCCGCAAATTGCTGATCGAGAAGCCAGACGGCTATATCGCCCAGCCGACGCTGGCGCTCTCGAATTGTCCGACCTTCGTCGAAGAAGGCATCGCTCCGCGTCACCTCGATTTGCGGCCCTTCGTGCTGTCTTCCGGCGAATGCGTGAACATGGTTCCCGGCGGCCTGACCCGCGTGGCACTGACCAAGGGTTCGCTGGTGGTCAATTCCTCGCAGGGCGGCGGCACCAAAGACACCTGGGTTCTGGAGGACTGAACATGCTATCCCGTACTGCCGATCACCTTTTCTGGATGTCCCGCTACATGGAGCGGGCCGAGAACCTTGCCCGCCTGCTTGACGTAACCTGGCAGATGTCGCTGGTGCCGCAATCGCTGGATGTGGCCAACCAGAGCTGGAATGCCATCATTGCCCTGAACAGCCTGGAAGAGGCTTTCGAAGCCAAGTATTCGAGCGTCAATGCCGAGAACGTGTTGCGTTTCATGGTCAGCGATGCCGACAACTACGGCTCCATTCACAGTTGCCTGCGCCTGGCGCGCGAAAATGCCCATGCCGTGCGCGGTACCATCACCACCGAAATGTGGGAAACCCTGAATTCGACCTGGCTGGAGGCGCGCGAGAAGAGTTTCGAGCAAATCTGGGGCGCCGGCATCGGCGACTTCTTCGAGTGGGTCAAGATGCGCTCGTCGCTGACGCGTGGTACCACGCTGGGCACGTTGCTGCAGGACGAGTCCTACAACTTCATCCGCATCGGCACCTTGCTGGAGCGGGCCGACAATACGGCGCGGATTCTCGACGTCAAATACCATGTCCTGCGTACCCATGAGGACGAAGGGGCGACCGATTTTTACGAGTGGGGAGCCTTGCTGCGTTCGGTGTCCGCCTTCGAGGTCTATCGCAAGGTTTACCGCGATGTCATCACGCCGGACCGCGTGGCCGAACTGCTCATTCTCAACAAGGACATGCCGCGCTCGCTGCACTTCTGCATGAACAGCGTCATCAAGAATCTCGACTTGATCGCCAACCTCCAGTCCGGCGAAACGACGCGCCAGGCCGGGTTGCTGCACGCCCAACTGCACTATGCCCGTATCGAGGACATCCTGGAGCAAGGCCTGCACGAATGGCTGACCGACTTCATGGATCGCATCTACATGCTGGGCGACGGCATCAGCAAGGACTTCCTGGTGCCGATGTCGGAAGCCGCGTGAGGCTAGCTGCATGACCTATTGCGTGGCCATGCGTCTCGACGCTGGCCTCGTTTTTCTCTCCGACTCGCGTACCAATGCCGGGGTCGATCACATCAACACCTTCCGCAAGATGCACGTCTTCGAGAAGCCGGGCGAGCGGGTGCTGGTGCTGATGACCTCAGGCAACCTGTCGATCAGCCAGTCGGTGGTCAATACCCTGCGCGAGAAACTGGAGTCATCGCGCGGCACCAACCTGCACAAGGTCAGGAACATGTTCGAGGCGGCCAAGCACGTCGGCGACTGCCTGCGCGAAGTGCATGACCGCGATGCCGAGGCGCTGCAGAAATTCGGCCTCGACTTCGCTTCGTCGCTGATCATCGGCGGTCAGATCATGGGCGAGGAAATGCGGGTTTTCAGCGTCTATGCGGCGGGTAATTTCATCGAGGCAACGCGCGAGACGCCGTATTTCCAGATCGGCGAATCGAAATACGGCAAGCCGATTCTCGATCGTGTCGTCGGTCCGCAGACCTCCCTTGACGAAGCGGCCAAATGCGCTTTGATCTCGATGGATTCAACCATCCGCTCCAATCTCTCGGTCGGCTTGCCGCTCGATCTGGTGATTTACGAAAAGGATGCGCTCTGCATCAAACGCCACGTCAATATCACGCAGGAAAGCGCCTACTACGGGCAAATCCGCAAGCAATGGGGCGCGCATCTCCGCCAGGGGTTTGCAGAACTGCCAGCCCCCGACTGGAACACGCTGTAACTCAATCCATCACCAGGAGCGCGCGCCCATCAGGTAGTTGCGGGTTTCCTTTGGCGCAGGTTCGGCTGCCACACTTGCCGCCATTGGGGCTGGCTCCATTGCCGGTTTGGCGATGATCTCCACAGGCAGCAACACATCGCGCACGCGCAAAACCATCACCAGCAATTCCTCGTCGAGCGCCGCCTCTTCGATTTCCGCCAGACGCTGACGGGCATATGCCGGGTTACGGCTAAGACTTTCCAGATCGACGGTTTCGCCGAGCGAGCGCTTTACCTGCAATTTGAAGCGGGCCAGCAATTGGGCTGTTTCCATCTGCTTGTTGATCGACACAATTTCTCCTTTTAGTACAACATTTCCGTTGGGGCGGGTGTCGTTGCACAGCGAAAAATGTGCCGGGCGTATTGCTTGACTGAGCCTTATATAAATCAGTCGCTTACGCGATAAACCCTGTTTAAATCAGGGTTTTCGATGAAATACGATGGTGCGGCAAGGCGTCGTGGTGAACGTTTTTGGTGCGCCGCAGCAAGGGTTCTACAGCATGCCGCGCTCGCGGATAAAAGCGATGATGGTCTCCAGGCCCGCGCCGGTTTTCAGGTTGGTGAATACGAATGGCCGCTCACCGCGCTGAGCCTTGGCATCGTGCGCCATGACCTCCAGCGAGGCGCCGACCATGGGGGCGAGATCGATCTTGTTGATGACCAGCAGGTCGGATTTGGTGATGCCGGGGCCACCCTTGCGCGGAATTTTTTCGCCGGCCGCCACGTCAATCACGTAAATGGTGAGGTCGGAAAGCTCGGGCGAGAAGGTCGCCGCCAGATTGTCGCCGCCCGATTCGACGAGGATCAGTTCGACATCCGGGAAAGCCCGTTGCAGCCGGTCGATGGCCTCCAGGTTGATTGAAGCATCCTCGCGAATAGCGGTGTGCGGACAACCGCCGGTTTCGACGCCGATGATGCGTTCCGGGGCGAGGGCCGAATGATTGACGAGGAATTTGGCATCCTCGGCGGTGTAGATGTCGTTAGTGACAACGGCCATGTCGATCTGCTCGCGCAGCGCCTGGCAGAGGGCGAGGGTGAGGGCAGTCTTGCCGGAACCGACGGGGCCGCCGATACCGACGCGCAGGGCTTGTTTGCTCATGTGTTTACGATCTGAAGAGACGGGAATACTGGGTTTCGTGGCGGGCGCAGGCGATGGCGAACCCGGGGGCGAAATTGGACCAAGCGGTTTTTGGCCTTTTTTGGGCGTCGACCGCAACAGTCGGTATGTGGATGGCCAGTTGGGCCAACAGGCGCTGCCCGGCGGCCTGGCCGAGCGGCACCGCCTTGAGCGCGGCCATCACCTGGTTTTCCGCCCACGACCAGAGGTAGGCCGTGACGGCGGCATCCTGCTCGATTTTCCAGGCGGCGGCGAGCGCCGTCCATACGGTGGGAAAGGCGACTTCCGGCGCCGCATCCAGCGTGTCGGCCAGCCGGGACAAGCCGTCGTCGCGCAGGTCGCGCAGCAGGCGACGCAGCGAAAAGCCCATCTGCACCGTTTCCGCGCGCAGCTCGGCCGATTCGCGGCTGGCCAGAAATTCCGCATTCAGCATCAATACCGCGTCGATCTCGTTGGTCCGCCAGGCCTGCATCAAGGCCGCGAGCATGGGCGCCTCGTAGCAGCCGATGCCATGGCGCAGCAGATCGGCGATCCAGCGGCCGGCGCTGGCTTCGTCATGGATCGCGCCGGATTCCACCGCCCATTCCAGCCCCTGCGAATAGGTGTAGGCGCCGACGGGCAGCGCCGGGCTGGCCAGTTGCAGCAGACGGGCGAGCGCGAGTGGCGACATTAGCCGCCCTCGCCGATGGCATTCAGGATCGGTGTGTAGGACACGGCCGAAGGTTCCTGGAAGGGGTTGCCCTGGACCAGCACGATGGCGGCGGTCGGCGCGGCCGCCAGCGCGAACAGCAGGATCGCCACCAGCGCCGCCTTGGGGTTTTCGGCATGGACGACGGCAACGGACAGCAGGGTCAACAGCCCGAGAAAGGCCATGCCCAGCCATTTGAGCGGATTGATGTGGGTCTGGCTCAGGCTGATGCGCAAATCGCGTTCGTCGCGCAGGTCGCTGGCCTTGCGCAGCATCAGCGCCTGCACATTGGTGCCGGCGGCCTTGGCCATCTCGGGGCTGGCCAGCAAGCCGAGCAACGCATCGGATTGCGCCGAGACTTCGCCGCTGACATGACGCCGGGCCAGTTGCGCCCACTCGGCGGCGTTGGCTTTGCCGTACGCCACCAATTGCTGGCGCAGTTCCACGCCGAGCGGCGAATCGATATGGCTGGCCAGGATCAGCAGGCTGCGCAAATCGTCGGCTTCGCGGTGTACGGCGGTCGTCGCCCGATCGTGCGCGCTCCATGTATCGTTGGCCAGGAATGCCAGCGTCAGGCCGAAAAGCACGCCGATGATATTGATGAACGGCGGCACCACGCCATTCAGGCCGCGAATGGTCGCTGCCCAACGCGAGCGAGTCATCAGCCAGTGAATCCACCAAACAGCTGCGAAGGTACCGATCACTGCGACCAGCGCGTAACCATAGTGGTCGTAGGTTTGCAGGTGGGACAGGTTCATGGTCGAGTTATATCAAGGTTAGTTGCGATCATGGCACGGTAGCCAATGGCCGTGATGCTCATGTGGAGGTTGGTTGCAACGCGATGACTGCCATGCCCAGCAAGGCGATTCCGGCACCGGCAAGATCCCAGCGGGTCAACATGATGCCATCGACGAAATGCAGCCAGAGCAGTGCCACGGCGATGTACATGCCGCCGTAAGCGGCATAGGTTCTCCCGGCAGCGCTTGGGTGGAGCGTCAACAACCAGGCGAAAGCGGCCAGCGAAAGCGCGGCGGGCAGCAATAGCCACGGACTCTTGCCCTGCTTGAGCACCAGCCACGGCAGATAGCAGCCGACGATCTCGGCGACGGCCGTGATGGCAAATAGCAGGCTGACGCGAAGCAACTCCATGGCGATTTCGCTTAACGCGGCTTGAATTCGTGGATTTTCGGCACGGAGCGGTGCGGGCCGTGGCCGGGATTGTGCAGATCGGCGTGGTCGTGATCGTGTTCGCCGTGGTGATGGTGGTGGCCGCCCTGCGAACCCGCGTTTGCGCCATAGGCGCCGGATTCCGGCTGGAAGGGCGCTTCGGTATCGTGTACCGCGCACCCGAGGCCTTTGACCATCTCGGCCAGCACGTGATCGGTCTGGAAGCGCAATGTGCCGCCGTTTTCGCTGGGCAGAATCTGCACCGGTACATGGCGGTTCCCGAGGTGGTAGGCGGCCCGGGCGAAGAGCAGCGGGCTGACGGCGACGGCCTCGATCAGCTTTTCCGGGGCGGCGAGGATTTCGACGACGGCCGAGCCATCTTCGGCCGCCAGCTTGTCGCCCCCGTGCAGATGGTCGCCACGTTCGAGGAAGATGCCGGCCTCGGCGCCGGAAGCCAGCGTCACCTTGAGGCGGCTGCGCTTGCGCTCGTCGTAAGCGAGCGCCACGGAATCGCTGGCCGGGGCATTTGTGCGTTGGTTCAGGATCAGCATGTTCAGAACAGGAAGTAGCGTTGGGCCAGTGGCAGTTCGGTGGCCGGTTCGCAAACGAGATGCACGCCGTCGGCCTTGACCACGTAGGTTTCCGGATCGACGGTGATTTCCGGCGTAGCGCCGTTATGCACCATGTCGGACTTGGCCAGCGTGCGCGTGCCGGAGACTGCGATCAGCGGCTTGCTCAGGCCGAGCGCGGCTACTGCCGGGTTCTTGAGCGCCGCCTGCGAAACGAAGGTGACCGAAGTTTTCAGCGCCTTGCCGAAGCTGCCGAACATCGGCCGGTAATGCACCGGCTGCGGCGTCGGGATCGAGGCGTTGGGGTCGCCCATGGCGGCGGCGGCGATCATGCCGCCCTTCAAAATCAGGCTCGGCTTGACGCCAAAGAAGGCGGGACGCCAGATCACCAGATCAGCCAGCTTGCCGACTTCAATGGAGCCGACGGTGTGCGCGATGCCGTGCGTCAGCGCCGGGTTGATGGTGTATTTGGCGATGTAGCGCTTGACGCGGAAGTTGTCGTTCCTTGCATTGTCTTCCGGCAGCGCGCCGCGTTGCAGCTTCATTTTGTGCGCCGCCTGCCAGGTGCGGATGATGACCTCGCCGACGCGGCCCATGGCCTGTGAGTCGGACGACATCATCGAGAAGACGCCCATGTCGTGCAGGATGTCCTCGGCGGCGATGGTTTCGCGGCGGATGCGCGATTCGGCGAAGGCGACGTCCTCGGCGATGCTCGGGTCGAGGTGGTGGCAGACCATCAGCATGTCGAGGTGCTCGTCGATGGTGTTTACCGTGTACGGCATGGTCGGGTTGGTCGAGCTGGGCAGCACGTTGGGCAGGCTGGTCGCCTTGATGATGTCCGGCGCGTGGCCGCCGCCTGCGCCTTCGGTGTGGAAAGTGTGGATGGTGCGACCCTTGAAGGCGCCAATCGTTGCTTCGACAAAGCCCGATTCGTTGAGCGTGTCGGTGTGGATGGCGACCTGCACGTCCATCTCGTCGGCCACGCCCAGGCAGCAGTCGATGGCGGCGGGCGTCGTGCCCCAGTCTTCATGCAGTTTCAGGCCGATGACGCCGGCTTCGACCTGTTCGCGCAGCGCCTCGGGCAGGCTGGCGTTGCCCTTGCCGAGAAAGCCGAGGTTCATCGGGAATGCATCGGCCGCTTCCAGCATGCGGTGGATGTGCCACGGCCCCGGCGTGCAGGTGGTGGCGAAGGTGCCGGTCGCCGGGCCGGTGCCGCCGCCGATCATGGTCGTGACGCCGGAATACAGCGCCTCGTCGATCTGCTGCGGGCAGATGAAATGGATGTGGCTGTCGATGCCGCCGGCGGTGACGATCATGCCTTCGCCAGCGATGACTTCGGTGCCGGGGCCGACGACGATGTCCACGCCGGGCTGGATGTCCGGGTTGCCGGCCTTGCCGATGGCGGCGATGCGGCCGTCCTTCAAGCCGATGTCGGCCTTGACGATGCCGGTCACCGCATCGACGATCAGCGCATTGGTGATCACCGTATCGACCGTTTCAGCGGAAATGCGCTGGCCCTGGCCCATGCCGTCGCGGATGACCTTGCCGCCGCCGAATTTCACTTCCTCGCCGTAGATCGTGTAGTCCTTTTCGACCTCGATGATCAACTCGGTATCGGCGAGGCGCAGGCGATCGCCGGTGGTCGGGCCGAACATTTCGGCATAGGCCTGACGGGTGATCTTGTTCGCCATCACAGTCCTCCTTGGACGAGGCCACGGAAACCGTAGACCTTCCGGTCGCCAGCCAGCGCCACCAGTTGTACGGTGCGCTTCTGGCCCGGCTCGAAGCGCACGGCCGTGCCGGCGGCGATGTCGAGGCGGAAGCCGCGGGCAGCTTCACGGTCGAAGCTCAAGCCGGCGTTGGTTTCGTAAAAATGGTAGTGCGAGCCGACCTGGATCGGGCGGTCGCCGGTGTTGGCGACAACCAGCGTGATCGTCGGGCGGCCGACGTTGAGTTCGAGTTCGCCGGGTTCGGCGAGGAGTTCTCCGGGGATCATGTCAGCCTCTCCTCAAACAATCGGGTTATGCACGGTGACCAGCTTGGTGCCATCCGGGAAGGTGGCTTCGACCTGGATTTCCGGGATCAACTCGGCAATACCGTCCATTACGTCGGCGCGGGTCAGCACCTGCGTGCCCTCGTGCATCAGCTCGGCCACCGTCCGGCCTTCGCGGGCGCCTTCCATGATGGCGCAGGTGATCAGCGCCACGGCTTCCGGGTAATTGAGTTTCAGGCCCCTGGCCTTGCGCCGTTCGGCGAGCAGGCCGGCGGTGAAGATCAGCAGCTTGTCTTTTTCTCTTGGGGTCAGTTCCATGCAGATTCCTCAGGTATTCCAGATTCTTGGCAAAACGGCCGGTCGACCGCAGCAGGCCGGGCGCAGGATAGTCCAAAGTACGGCAAACCACTGGCGCGCCGCCTCACTGTTGTCGCCCAAATAGCGGGCGATCAGCAGGCCGGGCGGGGCGGTGATGCCGTGTAGCGCGCCATCGGCCGGCGGCACGGCGCGCAGGGCTTCCAGCAGTGCGGTGGCTTGTTGCGGCAGTTCGGGGAAGGTGCACAGCAGCGTGCCGCATACGCTGTGGCCAGCCCAGCCGGCCGGGCTGGCCAGCATCGGGTCGTTGCCGGCAAACTGGCCGCGTTCCAGCCATAAAGGGCGGCTGTTGCGGTCGACGGTCGAAAACAGGCCAAAATGGCCGTGCTCGAAACGTTCGCCCGCGGCGGCGCGACCCAGGCACAGGATGTCCCAGCCGATGAAACGGCTGTCGGCGGCGAGTTTCACCCGCGTTTCCATGCGCGCCAATGCACCGTCGAAGACGATGCTTTCCTGTGGCAGCCACTCCAGCGTCGCCCCTTCGCCCACCGTGAAGTCGATGCGCTGCGACGCATCGGCGCCCGCGCTGCGATACCACTTGCCGGCACCCGGCGTGGTCAACTGCGCCTGCGCGCCGGGCGCAACGGTGGCCGCAATGGCCAGGTGATCGCCGCCGGCGATCCCGGATGGCGGATGCAGGACGATGGCCTGGCAGACAGCATCGCCTTCCGGGTAAAGCGCCTTTTGCACCCGCAGCGGCCCGCGATGCCGGTTTTCGCATAGCACGGTGCGTCCGTCGACGCGGGCGAACCCCAGGTTCAAAGTTGCGTGCCAGGCGGCTGACGACAGCGGAAGACGCGAATTCATACGGCGATTATGAAGACGAGGGGCGGCGTTGGGAATACGCAAGAGTGCGAATGCTGCCGCTGCGCGTCTGCCGGCGAGCGATCCGCGACGCATGTATCAGCCAGCAGCCAATCGGCGCTTCATCGGCGAAATGTTTGTATGTCATACTCCGCACGCATTGCATTGCCAACGCGTCAGAATCCCGGCGACGACCTTGTCGGGGCCAACAACAACGACCACTGAGGAAAAATTGATGAATGTAAAGACATTGCTGGGCGCGGCGCTGATCGCGACCGTGTCGTTTGCCGGTTCGGCAGCGGCGGAATCGACGCTGGACCAGATCAAGAGCAGCAAGACGATAAAGCTCGGCTACCGTGAATTGTCGATCCCCTTCTCGTTCGTTGACGATTCCAAACAACCGCGCGGCTACAGCATCGATCTTTGCAAGATTGTCGCCGACGGCGTGGCGAAAGAACTCAAACTGGACAAGCTCGATGTCCAGTGGGTGCCGGTTACGGCCCAGAGCCGTTTCGAGGCGCTGAAGAGCGGCAAGATCGATCTCGAGTGCGGCAACACCACGCAAACCCTGTCGCGTCGCGCCGAATTCGATTTCAGCGTCATGACCTTCGTCGATGGTGCCGGCCTGCTGTTCCGCAAGGGTGAAATTCCTACCAACTCGGATCATCTGACCGGCCAGCGCATCGTCGTGGTCGCCGGCACCACCACCGAAAAGGCGCTCGAAAACATGGGCGCTGCGGCCAAGCTGGGCGCCAGCCTGATCCGCGTGCCCGATCACGCAGCCGCCTTGAAGGCGCTCGCCGACAAGCAGGCCACCGCCTATGCCGCCGATCGCACCATCCTGATCACCACCGCGCTGGCCAGCGGCCACGCAAACCTGTTCGAACTCTCCAGCGCCCAGTTTACCTACGAGCCCTATGGCCTGATGATGCGGCGCGACGCCGACTTCCGTCTGGCGGTCGACCGTTCGCTGGCACGCCTCTACCGCACCGGAGAAATCGCACCGGTCTTCCAGCGCTGGTTCCAGCCGCTCGGCAATCCGGGCGAACTGATCAAGGTCATGTTCGTGCTCAACGGGCTGCCGGAATAAGCGGTTTCCTGCCTGTCTCGCCGGACAGGACCCGGAGAGTGAAAAGCCACCGAAATCCGGTGGCTTTTTGTTGTCGACTGTGACCGGCAGGAAGGCGCTCGCGGCGTCAATCGGGGCGGTTTTCCCAGTCGGCAAACCATGCCGTCAGTGGGCGGCTTTCTCCAAGGCCGGCAAGCTGCCGGTCGATGGCGTCGTGGTTGCCCCACACCACATCGCCCAGCGTGCCGTCGGCAACGCGGGATTCGATGTCGTGGCAATAGAGCCCCAGATCGCGTTGCGCATAGAAGCCGTAAGTGCGGCAGGCGACGGGGCGTTGCGCATAGACCGGGCAGGCGCCGCTGGTTTCGTCGAGCAGCGGGCAGATAATCGGGCGCGCGGACTGCCCGGCTAGGGCCGCCATTTTGCGGCCGATTTGCCGTAAATGATCCGGCGCCAGTCCGGCCAGGCCTTCCTTGAGCAAGTCCCATTCGGCCGCCGTAAGTTGCGGAATCTCGGCCAGGCGCCGGCAGCAGTGGTCGCAACCCTTGCCGCACAGCCAGTCGGGATGGCTCTCGCGGATACTGCCAACGCGGGCATCAATCTCGCGCTGGAGTCGGGTCAGTGGGCTGGCATCCGGCATGATGCGGACCTACTGGCGAACTTCGCGTGTGTTATCCGGCGCCGCGAACTCGCCGCTACTGCGGAAAGGGTTGATGTCCAGCCCGCCGCGCCGGGTGTAGCGGGCATAGACGGCCAACGCTTCCGGCGCGCAACGGCGCTGAATGTCGCAGTAAATGCGCTCGACGCACTGCTCGTGGAATTCGTTGTGATTGCGGAAGGAAACAATGTAGCGCAGCAGACCGGCGTGGTCGATCGGCAGGCCACGGTAGCGGATGACGACCATCGCCCAGTCCGGCTGGCCGGTGACCAGGCAGTTGGATTTGAGCAGGTGCGAGTAAAGCGTTTCTTCGGTTTTTAGGCCGTCGACCGCAACCAGCAGCTCCGGCGCCGGCTGGTAGGCATCGCAGGCGATGTCGAGCTCGTCGAGCAGGATGCCTGCCGGGTAGCCGACCGTCACTTGCGGTCGACTGCTCAAAACCTCGATTTTCGCGCTGACCAGCGCGCCGGCAGTGGCCGAGAGGTCGTTGATTAGCGTCGTCTCGACCGTCGCCACATCGGCAAAGGCGGTCTGGTTGAACGAATTCAGATAGAGCTTGAACGACTTCGACTCGACCAGATTCGGACTGTCGGCCGGCACGCGGAAGCTGCCCAGCGCGACGACCGGCTTGCCCTTCGGGTTCAGCCAGGAAAGCTCGTAGGCGTTCCACAAATCCTCGCCGACGAAGGGCAGGGCGCCACCGTCGACGCCCAGTTCGTCGCGCTTCAACTGGCGCGGGATCGGGTAGAGCAGCTCTGGGGCGTAGTCGGCGCGGTACTCGGTCGGCTTGCCGAGCGGGGAGAGGATGCCGGGATCGGTGGGCGGGGTCATGGCGGTGGATTTTACCGGAAGCGCCCTACCTTTCCGCCGCTGCCCTGCACTGCGTCAAGCGCCGGCAAGCCGGATCGGGCACAATGAAAGCGGCTCGACTTCATGCCGGAAACCATCATGAGAACGGCAGTCATTCGAAAATCGCGCGGGAAGATTCCGCCAGCGCCGGTAGACGTAGCGGCGTACTGGGCCGGCATCGCGCGCGAACTCGCGGTCTCCGCCGAAGGTCCACTGAACATCGCTCAGTTGGCGGTCGACCGCCATGCCGCTTCCGCAATTGCCGACAAAACCGCCTTCCGCTTTCTGGACGAGGCGGGCGGGCGGCGCGATGTCAGCTACCGTGAGCTGGCTGCGCTGACCGACAGTTTCGCCAATCTGCTCGGCGCGCTTGGCGTGAAGAAGGGCGAATGCGTGTTCGTGCTGTGCGGCAGAATTCCCGAGCTTTACATCGCCGTGCTCGGCGCCTTGAAGTTCGGCGCCGTGGTTTCCCCGCTGTTCCAGGCCTTCGGGCCGGAACCGGTGCGCGCGCGCATCGCCCAGGCGCAGGGCCGCGTGCTGGTCACCACCGCCAGCGCCTACCGGCGCAAGGTGGCGCCGGTTCGCGCCGAGCTTCCCTGCCTGCAACACATCCTGGTGGTGAACGATCTCGGCGGCGAAACGCCAACCGATACGCTGGACTGGGCAACGGCGCTGGCCGCCGCCGCTACTACCCCGGTGGCGGCCGACACCACCGCCGACGACCCGGCGTTGCTGCACTTCACCAGCGGCACCACCGGCACGCCCAAGGGCGCGCTGCATGGGCATGGCGCGGTGCTCACCCACTATGCGACCGCCCGCTACGCGCTCGACCTGCGCCCCGACGACATTTTCTGGTGCACCGCCGATCCCGGCTGGGTCACCGGCATGTCTTACGGCATCCTCGCGCCGCTGGTCATCGGCGCCACCAGCATCGTCGACGCCGCCGATTTCGACGCCGCGCGCTGGCTAACGATCCTGGCCGACGAGCGAGTCAAGGTCTGGTACACCGCCCCGACGGCGATGCGCATGCTGATGAAAGCTGGGCCGGGCCTCTTCGCCGGGCGGCGTTTTCCCGACCTGCGCTTCATCGCCAGCGTCGGCGAACCACTCAATCCGGAAGCCGTGTGGTGGGGCGTCGAGACGCTGGGCCTGCCCATCCACGACAACTGGTGGCAGACCGAAACCGGCGGCATCATGATCGCCAATACCGCCGACCATGACCTCAAGCCTGGCGCGATGGGGCGCCCGCTGCCCGGCGTGGCGGCCCATGTCGTGCGTCGCGTCGCCGGCCAGCCGCCGGAGCGCATTACAACGCCCGACACCATCGGCGAACTGGCGCTGGAAACCGGCTGGCCCTCGATGTTTCGCGGCTACCTCGGGCAGCCCGAACGCTACCGTGAATGCTTCGCCGGCCAGCTCTACCTGAGCGGCGATCTGGTGCGGCGCGATGCCGACGGCGACTACTGGTTCGTCGGTCGGCGCGACGACGTCATCAAGTCTTCCGGCCATTTGATCGGCCCGTTCGAGGTCGAAAGCGTGCTGATGGAACACCCGGCGGTGGCCGAAGCCGGCGTCATCGGCAAACCGGACGCGCTGGCCGGCGAAAGCGTCAAGGCCTTCGTCGTCCTCAAGCGCGACGCGGTGGCCGACGAAACCCTGCGCCGCGAACTGCTCGCCCATGCCCGCCGCCGGCTCGGCGCAGCCGTGGCGCCCAAGGAAATTGCATTCGCCGAATGCCTGCCGCATACTCGCAGCGGAAAAATCATGCGCCGGCTGCTCAAGGCCCGCGAACTCGGGCTGCCCGAAGGCGACAGTTCGGCGCTGGAATAAGGGAGAACAAGCGTGCCGCTGGATCAGGAACAACTCCGCACCGCCATGCTGGCGATCATCAAGACCCTGGCGCCGGAAACCGACACCGGGAAAATCGTCGGCAACCTGCCGCTCAGAAAACAGATCGATCTCGATTCGATGGACTGGCTGAACGTGCTCGCCGCCATTCACGAACGCCTGGGCGTCGACATCCCGGAAACCGACTACCGCCACCTCGCCACGCTCGATAGCCTCGGCGCCTACCTAGGTGACCGGCTGGCCAAAGGCTGAATCCGTGGCCGACTACCCCGCCGAACTCGTCCGCACGCGCTACCTCTTCGACGGCAGCGAAGTGCTGATCCGCCCCATCCGTGCCGAAGATGCGGCGATGGAGCAGGATTTCGTGCAGCACCTCTCTCCGGAGTCCCGCTACCGGCGCTTCATGTCCACCCTCAACGAACTGCCGCCCGGCAAGCTCAAATACCTCACCGAGGTCGATTACGTCCGCCACCTCGCCCTCGTCGCCGTCGTCCGCCAGGGCGAGAACGAAGTCGAAATCGGCGTCGCCCGCTACGTTGCCGGCCCCAGCGGCACCGACTGTGAATTCGCCATTGCCATCGACGACGAATGGCAGGGCAGCGGCGTCGCCGGCATCCTGATGCTGACCCTGATCGACGCCGCCCGCGCCCGCGGCATGCAGCGCATGGAGGCATTCATTCTTTCGACCAACGACAAAATGATCAAATTCGCCCGGCAGCTTGGCTTTGCCGTGCACCGCGACCCGGACGATCCGGGGATGGTGGTGGCGGAGCGGGGGTTGTAGTTGTCACTAGTCTGCAGGCTGTGGCTTAGTACAATCGAATTTTTCGCTGGATGGAACATCGGGCATGGCACGTAGAAATAAAGGCGGTAAAAAGAACGAGTCGTTTATTGAGGTCTTGTTGGGATCGCCTTGGCAGGTCAGTGCTGGTGTCGGCGTTGCGGTCTTCATTGGCCTCAAGTGGATTCTCCCTGCGTTGGCCGGGGGGAACATGTTTCTCAAGCCGATCTCGGCTGCGGCATCTAGCGTTGCCTGGTTGTTTGCAGGTGGTTTCTTCTTCATCGCTGCGGTGGTGTTTGCGAAACAAAGGACAGAGAAAGTAAAGCCACGAGTTGTCGAACCTAGATTTGGCGTTACCTCGATTGACCAACTTAGCCGGGAAGAGCCGTCTTGGTCCAAGTGGGCAGGTAACACACCTCCTGATCCAAATGTCCGAAGAGGGGTTCTGGGCGAGCCCTTGGAAGTTAGCCTGGGCCGATCTGACGCGCAGGCGTCCTCTGTCAAACCGACAGAGTGGAGTCTCGACGTGATCCGTGATTTGGAGTGGAAGCGCTTCGAGGATGTTTGTCAGCAGTTCTACGAAAAGAAGGGTATCCGAAGCGAGACGACTGCACTTGGCCCGGATGGTGGAATAGACATTCGCCTTTATCAGGACGACTCCGGGCGCCCGAAATCAATAGTGCAGTGCAAGGCTTGGGGCGAGCGCTTCGTAGGCGTTAAGCCTGTACGCGAGTTGCTAGGCGTGATGACCCACGAGAGGATCGGCAAGGCCTTTTTCATGACTAGCGGCTCGTACTCAGACGAAGCCAAGTCTGTTGCAGAGGCCAATCGCATCACCTTGATCGATGGGGCCATGCTGCTGATGATGATTCAACGCCTGTCGGCTGAGGAGCGCGAGAGTCTATTGGCTTTCGCCACGGCGGGCGATTACAAGACGCCGACATGCCCAACCTGTGGCGTGAAGATGAAGGCTGTGAAAGGCAAAGCTGGCCGTCCGGATTTTTGGGGTTGCTGGAATTACCCACGTTGTCGCCAGAGGCTGGGGATGCGCCGTATGCAGTCAGCGCACTAACCTAGCCGATTCTTCAAACCGCCAGCGCCTCCCTGACCCCATCCTGCGGCATTGTCTCGCCCCTGCCGCGCATGATGAACTCGCCGCGCTCCATCAGCAGGTATTGGTCGGCCAGCGATTCGGCGAAGTCGTAGTATTGCTCGACCAATAGGATCGCCATTTCGCCGGTTGCGGCGAGCATGCGGATGGCGCGTTCGATGTCTTTGATGATCGAGGGCTGGATGCCTTCGGTGGGTTCGTCGAGGATCAGGAGCTTCGGGCCCATGGCCAGCGCGCGGCCGATGGCGAGTTGTTGCTGCTGGCCGCCGGAGAGGTCGCCGCCACGGCGGTGCATCATCTGTTTCAAGACCGGGAACATGTCGAAAATGCGTTGCGGGATCGGCGTGCTGCCGGGTTTGGTGGCGAGGCCCATCAACAGGTTTTCTTCGACGGTCAGGCGCGGGAAGATTTCGCGGCCTTGTGGGACGTAGCCGATGCCGGCCTTGACGCGCTCGTGCGGGGGCAGGTGGGTGATGTCCTGGCCGTTGAAGGTGATGCTGCCTTCTTTCGTTTTCACCAGACCCATCAGGGATTTGAGCAACGTCGTCTTGCCGACGCCGTTGCGGCCGAGGAGGGTGGTGACTTCGCCGGTTTTGACTTCGAAGGAGAGGCCACGGAGGATGTGGGAGCCGCCGTAGGCTTGGTGGAGGTTGTCGATTTTCAGCATTTGCTTGGTTCCTTGTGTTGCTCAGGCTTGCGGCTTCGTTGGGCATGGGTTTCCGCCTTGCTGGCGGGCGTACTTTCTTTTGTGTGGCCAAAAGAAAGTAGCCAAAGAAAAGGCCACCCCTGGGTCGGTGCCGGCTGCGCCGGTTCCCTGCGCTACTCGGAACGCCGGGCGGCTGCGGAACTCGGGGCTGCGCCCCTCAGACAGTCCTCGCCGACTGCCCCCGGTGTTCCTGCGTTGCTCGGCACCTCTCAAGGGGCCCGGTAAACCATCCGGGGTTGAAGGGGTTCCGGTTTGATTTTTGCCCTTTTTTGGCCGTCGACCGTAACAGGCCACTACGGCGACAAGGCGGTTGTGCCGAGACGTCTTTCGGGCCCCCTTGAGAGGCGCTGAGCAACGCAGGCGCTGGCGGAAAAAGGGCGAGGACTGTTTGAGGGGCGCAGCCCCGAGTTCCGCAGCCCCCGCCAGTGCCGAGTAGCGCAAGGAACCCCGCAGGGGCGCCGACCCAGGGGTCGCCTTTTCTTTGCTTACTTTCTTTTGGCGAAGCAAAAGAAAGTGAGACGCCATCAAGGCGGAACCCCAAGCTTGAGAAAAGAGAACACCCTCAGCGCCCAAGATAAACCTCAATCACCCGTTGATCGTTCTGCACCGTCGCCAGATCACCCTCGGCCAGCACCGACCCTTCATGTAACACAGTCACCAGCCCGCCGAGCTTTTCGACAAACGCCATGTCATGCTCGACGACGACCAGCGAATGCTTGCCGGCCAGCGACACGAACAATTCGGCGGTGCGCATGGTTTCGTCGTCGGTCATGCCGGCCACCGGTTCATCCAGCAGCAAAAGCTTCGGTTCCTGCATCAGCAGCATCCCAATTTCCAGCCACTGCTTCTGTCCGTGCGAAAGCAGCCCGGCCGGGCGGTCGGCTTCGCCGTTCAGGCGAATCATCTTCAAGGTTTCGGCGATGCGATCCCGCTCGTCGCCGGTCAGCCAGGCCATCAGGCTTTTCCACACCCGCTTGTCGGTCTTCATCGCCAGTTCGAGGTTTTCAAAGACCGTGTGCTGCTCGAAGATGGTCGGTTTCTGGAACTTGCGGCCGATGCCGACGTGGGCGATTTCCGGCTCGGTCAGGCGCGTCAGGTCGATGGTCTGGCCGAAGAAGGCCTTGCCGGAATCGGGCC
>Ga0209202_1000957_pt1 | contig 19467 bp, 14 predicted proteins | sample AD_UKC032_MetaG_FD_184416 | JGI IMG/M metagenome (GOLD analysis project Ga0209202, IMG submission 184416) | Active sludge microbial communities of municipal wastewater-treating anaerobic digesters from USA - AD_UKC032_MetaG (SPAdes) (version 2) | ecosystem: Engineered > Bioreactor > Anaerobic >... | reverse complement strand
GGGATGGAGGAGGATGCCCGAGGAGCGGTTCATGCGCATGGCTTGGCCTCCTGGCGATACGAAGAGTATCGTTCATGGTAAACCGGTTTAGCAACCGCTGCATCAAGCCCGTATACCGTTGCGCTTTTTTGCCGCCGGGTCCACAATAGATGGGTACGATCGTCCCACCAGGAGGCTGAGATGAAAAGCTGGAATCGAATCGCAATCCTGCTCCTCGCCGCGCTCGTCGCCCTGCCCGCGGCCTTCGGAGCCCCGAAAGAGTACAACCTGACCATCCTGTCGACCAACGACACCCACGGCCAGCCCCTCCCCTTCGCCTTCTCCGGCGCCGTCATCCCCGGCGGCACCGTCTGGAATTCCCCCGTCGCCGGCGGCCTCGCCGCCCGAAAGACCTACGTCGACAAGGTCCGCGCCGAGAATCCCAACCTCCTCGTCCTCGACGGCGGCGACGTGAACACCGGCCACATCCTGTCGAACCTCTTCCAGGCCAAGCCCGACTTCCTCGGCATGAACCTCGTCGGCTATAACGCCATGGCGGCCGGCAACCACGAGTTCGACATCTCCCAGGCCGTCATGCAGGAGCGCCGCAAGGACGCGGCCTTCCCCATCCTCAGCGCCAACATCTACGTCAAGGCCACGGGCAAGCGCCTCCTCGAGCCCTACGCGGTCGTCAAGCTCCCCAACAAGCAGAAGGTCGCCATCGTCGGCCTCACCACGCTCGAGACCCCGACCGCGGTCATGCCCGCGAACGTCGCCGACCTCGAGTTCCGCGCCCCCGCCGCCGAGCTCCAGGGCCTCATGAAGGAGCTGCGCAAGAAGGCCGACCTCGTCGTCGTCCTGAGCCACATGGGCCTTCCCGAGGACGAGAAGCTCGCCCAGGCCGTCACGGGCATCGACCTCATCATCGGCGGCCACTCCCACACCTACATGGAGGCCGTCGAGATGGTGAACGGCGTCCCCATCTTCCAGGCCTTCACCGGCGGCGCCTTCGTCGGCCGCGTCGACCTCAAGGTCGTCAAGGGCAAGGTCGCCGAGGCCAAGGGCCAGGCCGTGCCCATCAACCTCGCCGTCGAGCTCAAGGAGGGCATGACCGCCGCGGGGACGGTCAAGGAGATCAAGGGCAAGAAGTACGACTTCAAGGCCGGCTACCTCGAGCCCGATCCCGCCGTCGAGGCCATGCTCAAGCCCTTCGTCGACCAGCTCGCCAAGGAGATGGACGCCGTCATAGCCCAGTCCGCCGGCGAATTCCTCCACAGCGTCAATGGCCTGAACAACTACCCCCGCCGCGACGACATCCCCCTGGCCAACATGCTCTGCGACGCCATGCGCGAGGCCACGAGCGCCAAGATCGGCAAGCAGGTCGACATCTTCATGCAGAACGGCGGCGGTATCCGCGCCCCCATCGCGGCGGGCCCCGTCACCAAGAAGACGATCTACACGGTCCTCCCCTTCGACAACACGATCATGACCGCCCAGATCACCGGCGCCCAGATCCTCGAGGTCCTCGAGAAGAAGGCCCTCCCCGTGGCCGTCCTCAACTACGGCGACAAGTTCTCCGGCCCCGACGGCTCCTTCCTCCAGGTCTCGGGCATGAGCTACACCCTCGACCTCGCCGCCAAGACGGTGAGCGACGTCCTGGTGGGCGGCCAGCCCCTCGACCCGGCCAAGACCTACCTCATGGCCACCCAGAACTTCATGATGACCGGCGGCGACGGCTACACCCTCTTCGCCAAGCTGGCCAACCCCTACAGCACCTCGGTCTTCCAGCGCGACATGGTCATCGAGTGGATCGCGAAGAAGGGCACGGTCGATCCCGCCGCCTACGACGACAACCGCATCAACCTGCTCAACACGGGCCGCTAGGCCCGAGCGAGGCTCGCCTCGCGCCGGTGGGCCGCCCTTCGGGGCGGCCCTTTCTTTTGCTCGGGGTCTGTCCCCGGGCGGCTTGTCTAATGGCAAGATAACAGATATTGTTTAAATGTCATGAAGATAGCCTATATCGACGGCCAGCGCTTGAAGCGCGCCCTCCTCGCCGGCTCCGAGCGCCTCGGCGCCCGGGCCGCCCACCTCAACGCCATCAACGTCTTCCCCGTCCCCGACGGGGACACGGGCACGAACATGGCCGGGACGGCCCGCACCATGGCCCTCGGCCTCCAGGGAGGCCCGAGCGGCTCCCTCGGCGTCGGCGCGGCGAGCCGCCTGGCCGCCGACTCGGCCCTCCGGGGGGCGCGCGGCAACTCGGGCGCCATCTTCGCCCAGTTCCTCCACGGCCTGGCCGAGGAGCTCGAGGACGAGGTGCGGATCGGCACGAGGCGCTTCGCCGCGGCCGTCCGGGGCGCCGCGGCCCGGGCCCAGCTCGCCATCTTCCGCCCCCGCGAGGGCACGATGCTCACGGTGCTCCGCGACTGGTCCGAGGCCCTCCACCGACTTTCGGCCCAGACCGACGACTTCCTCACCCTCATGCACCTCTCCCTCGAGGAGGCCAGGGCCTCCCTCGCCCGCACCCCCTCCCTCCTGCCCGAGCTCAAGCGGGCCGGGGTCGTCGACGCGGGGGCCGCGGGCTTCGTCTCCCTCCTCGAGGGCATCCTCGCCTTCATCCGCTCGGGCCGCATCCGCGAGCTCGCCTCCCGCTCGGCGCGGGGCCCGAAAGCGGGGCCGGGCGCCGCGGCCGCCGCGGCCCCCGGCCCCGAGGCCCGGCTCGCCGAGGCCGAGCTTCCCCGCCCCGACGAGGGGCTCGGGCCGGGCTCGGGCAGGTACTGCGTCGAATGCCTGGTCTCGGGCGAGGGCATGGACCTCGATTCCCTGCGCGAGGGCCTGGCCGCGTTAGGCGACTCCGTCATCGTCGCCGGCTCCCCCGGGCTGGCCAAGGTCCACGTGCATACGGACGAGCCGCCCCGCGCCTTCCGCCTCGTCGCCCTCCACGGGGCGGCGGCGGCGCAGAAGGTCGACGACATGGAGCTCCAGCGGCGCCTCGCCCTCCGGGGCAGGCGGCCCTGCGCCCTCCTCACCGACAGCGCCTGCGACCTCCCCGACGAGCTCGGCCTGGAGCTCGGCGCCGATCGCGCCCCCGTCCTCGTCGAGCTCGACGGGAGCTCCTACCTCGACCGGGACGGCCTGGCGGCCTCCGACTTCTACGAGCTCCTCGGCTCCAATCCCACCCTCTCCGTCTCGACTTCCCAGCCGCCCCACGAGCTCTTCGCCCGGAAGCTCGACCTCCTCCTCGGCTCCGCCGACGAGGTCGTCTACGTCGGCATCTCCGCCGCCCTGAGCGGGACCATCGAGGGGGGCCGCCGCGCGGCCGCGGAAGGGGGGCGGGCGGGGCGGGTCCGCGTCGTCGACAGCCGCTCCATCTCGGTCGGGGCCGCCCTCGTCGCGCGGCGCGCCGCCGAGGCCGCCCGGGACGGGGCCTCGGGGCCCGAGGTCGAGGCCCTCGCCGCCGCCCTGGCCCGCCGCTCCCGCCTCCTCGTGGCGGCCCCCGACCTCTCGGGCCTCATCCGCTCGGGCAGGCTCTCCGGGCTCAAGGCCCTCGCCGCCCTGCGGCTCGGGCTCAGGCCCCTCATCACCTTCGACGAGCTCGGGCGGGCCGCCTCGGCCGGGCTCTACCTCGGGCCGCGCCGGGGGCGCCGCGCCCTCCTGGCGGCCCTCAAGAAGACCCTGCCCGAGGGCTCCCCGATCGAGGCCATGATCGGCCACGCCGGGGCCCCCGAGGAGGCCGCCCTCCTGGCCGGCGAGATCGGCCGGCGCTACCGCCTCGAGCGGGAGATCCTCGTGACCCAGGTCTCGCCCGCCCTGGCCGCCCACGCGGGCAGGGGAGCCCTGGCCCTCTCCTTCCTGGGGCCCGAGCGTTGAGCCCGGCCCTCGGCCTCGCGGCGGCCATCCTCGCGAGCTACCTCGCCGGCTCCTTCCCCACGAGCATCCTCGTCGGAAAGCTCTGCTTCGGCCGGGACATCAGGGAGGAGGGCTCGGGGAACGCTGGAGGGACGAACGCCTTCCGCGTCTTCGGCTGGAAGGCGGGGCTCGCGGTCGTGGCGGTCGACGTCGGCAAGGGCCTCGTCGCCGCCCTCCTCCTCTCGCGCCTCGGCTCAAGCTCGGGCCTCCCCCGCGAGCTCCTCCGCCTCCTCGCCGGCTCGGCCGCGGTGGCCGGCCACGTCTGGACGGTCTTCGCGGGCTTCCGCGGGGGCAAGGGCGTGGCGACGGCCGCCGGAGCCCTCGCCGCGATAGCCCTCTGGCCCTTCGCCTGCGCGGCCCTCGTCTTTGCCCTCGTCCTCGGCCTCGGGGGCATCGTCTCCCTCGCCTCCCTCGCGGCCGCCCTCGCCTTCCCCCTCTCCCTCTTCGCCCTGGCCCTCGCCGGGGGGCCCTCATCCCCCCTCCTCCTCGGCTTCTCCTGCCTCCTAGCCCTCCTCGTCTTCTACACCCACCGCGCCAACATCGGGCGGCTCCGCAGGGGCGAGGAGCAGGGCTTCGAGCGGCTCCGGGTCCTCGGCCGCCTCCTCGATCGGCTCCGCTCCCGCGCCCCGGGAGGCCCGCGCCCCTGATCCCCGGACCGGCCGCGGCCCCGATGCCCGCCTCGAATACTTTCCGCAGAAACGCTTGACCCGGGGCCCGAGATAGGCTACAGTCGCCTCAATCCACGGAGCCCGGGGCCGAGATCGGCCTTCGGGGCTCCACAAAGGGAGTACGCGATGCGCGAAGCAGTGCTACGATGCGCGCGACCGGAACGGCCAGTCCGTCCCTCCGCCCGCCCCTCCTCTTCTTCTTCCCTCCTCTCCTCCACGACTACCCCCGCCTCCACCCTCACTACGACGACTTCCCCCGCCACGCTCACGATGACGATGTGACGACCGGGAAGCGCCGCTAGAGCGCTCGTCCCGGTCGTCCAACCATATCCTCAACCACCGATAGGGAAGGTCCATATGCCGAATTCCATAGTCGTCAAGCTCGGCGCCTCCGTCCTCGACGGAGCCCGGAGCGCCTCTTCGATACTCGATATCCTCGCGTCCTACGAAGGCAAGCTCGTCGTCGTCGTCTCCGCCTTCAGGGGAGTCGCCGATTCCCTCGCCGCCGCGAGGGAGCGCCTGCCCCTCCCGGCAAAGGAGGCGGCTGCCCTCCTCGCGCGGCTCGCGCGGCTCCACGAGGGCTTCCTCGCGGCCCTGGATCCGCCGGCCGAGGCCGACCGGGCCGCGCGGGCCGCCCTGGCCGGCCTCCTGCCCGAGCTGCGCGTCCTCCTCGAGGGGGCGGGCGGGGCGGACCGGATGGCGCGCATCGCGTCATTCGGCGATCGCCTCGCGGCGCCCTGCGTGGCCGCGGCCCTGGCGGCCGTCGGGCGCCGGGCCGAGGTCCTCGAGCCGGGCCGCGTCGGCCTCGTGGCCGAGGGGCCCTGGGAGGAGGCGGTCGCCGACCTGGAGGCCTCGGCCTATCAGGTCGGGAAGGCCCTGGGCTGCCGGGACGCGGCCGTGGTGCCGGGCAGCTTCGGCGTCGGCTCCGACGGCCTGGTCCGCCTCTTCGGGCGGAGGGGCTCGGACTACAGCGCGGTGGCCCTCGCCCTCTGCCTCGGCGCGCGATGCGGCGAGCCCGCCCAGGATCCCCGGGATAGGCTCGCCGCCGATCCCTCCCTCGTCCCGGAGGCGCGGCGGCCGCGCGGCTTGAGCCACCGCGAGGCTGCCAGGCTCGCCCGGGGCGGCGCCAGGATCCTCCAGCCCCGGGCGGCCCGCGCGGCCTTCCTCGGCGCCGCGCCTGCCCATTCCGCCCCCCGCGAGCCTATACTTGAGGCAGTGGAGGGAGCGCATGGGCGTGCTTGAGTCATTGGCGGGCAGGGCGCGGATATCGATCGAGGTCGTGCCCCCCTCGCGGGGCGGCGACATCGAGGAGATCCTCGCCGCGGTGGGGGCGGTCATGCCCCACGAGCCGGCCTTCGTGAGCGTCACCGACCATCCCGTGGGCAGGGCCTGGGCCGACTCGGGCGGGCGCCCCGAGCGGGTCGCCTTGCGCACCAAGCCCGGCACCCTCGGCACGGCGGTGGCGATCCGCGAGGCCTACCGCGTCACGACGGTGCCGCACATCGTCTGCTCCGGAGCCGAGCGGCTCGCCGTCGAGGACCTCCTCATCGACCTTCACTACGCCGGCTTCCGCGACCTCTTCGTGGTCCGCGGCGACGAGCGCTTCGTCCCGGCAGCCGCGCGGCCGGGGCCGTCCGAGCCGGGCGAGGAGGGGCCGGCGGGCTACGCCCACGCCGTCGATATGGTGTCGCACATCGCGCAGCTCAATCGGGGAAGCTACACCCCGCCGGCCCAGGGCAGGCCAACGGCCTTCGAGATAGGCGTCGCCGGCTACCCGCAGAAGCACTTCGAGGCTCCCAACCCGGAGTCCGACCTCCGGCGCCTCAAGGAGAAGGTCGAGGCCGGCGCCTCCTTCGTCGTCACGCAGATGCTCTTCGAGCCGGGGCACTACGCCTCCTTCGTGGGGCGGCTCCGGGAGCTCGGCGTCGAGGTCCCCGTGATCCCCGGGATCAAGCCCGTCCTGCGCGCCTCCTCCCTGGCCTCGATACCGCGCAACTTCTTCGTGGACCTGCCCGAGGGCCTGGTGCGCGGGCTCGAGGAGGCGCGCAGCCCCGCCGAGGAGCGGGCGGCGGGCATAGCCTGGGCGGCCCGGCTCGCGGCCGGGCTCCTGGACGCGGGCGCGCCCTGCCTCCACTTCTTCACCATGGGCTCCGGCGCCGCGACCAGGGCCGTGCTCGACGCGCTGTACGGATCCAAGGGGGCCTCGTGATGGACAAGCATGGCGGAGGGCCCCGCGCCCTCCTCGAGCGCGAGCTCCTGGGCGGTGGCCTCGTCCTCGCCGACGGCTCGACGGGCAGCGCCCTCGAGGCCCTCGCCCCCGGCAAGGCCTCCCGGGCGGCCCTCCTCCCCCTCGAGGAGCTAGCCCTCGTCGAGTCCCTCCACGCGGCCTACTACGCGGCCGGCTCGGACCTGGCCGAGACGGCCACCTTCACCGCGAGCGCGCGGGGCCTTTCGCGCTTCGCCGCCGAGCTCGGCGAGCGGCCCGAGGAGCTCGCCTATCGCGTCAACGAGGCCGGGGCCCGGGCGGCCCGGCGGGCGGCCGACGCGGCCGAGGCGGCGGACGGGCGGCGCCGCTGGGTGGCCGGCTCCATCGGGCCGGGCGACGAGGCCCCCTCCCTCGGCGCCTCCTCCTGGGCCGAGCTCCGCGCCTCCTACCTGCCCCAGGCCCGCGGCCTCGCGGATGGGGGCGCCGACCTCGCCTTGGTCGAGACCGTCCAGGATCCCCTCCAGGCCAAGGCGGCCATAGCCGCCCTCGCCTCGCCGGAGGGGGGGCGAGGCCTGCCCTTCATCGCCTCGGCCACGGTGGACGGCCGGGGCCACCTCCTCGCGGGCAGCTCGATCGAGGCCTTCGTCGCCATCATGGCCCCCTTCCGCCCCCTCGCCATCGGCCTGAACTGCTCGGGCGGCCCCGACGAGCTCGACCATGCCCTGGCCGCCCTGGCGGCCTACTCCCCCTTCCCGATCTCCTTCATGCCCAACGCCGGCCTGCCGCGCTCGGAGGGCGGCAGGACGCTCTGGCCGGTCGGCCCCGCGGCCTTCGGCGAGAAGGTCGCCGCCCTCGCGCGGCGTTACGGCGTCGCCATCGTCGGGGGCTGCTGCGGGACCCTGCCCGAGCATATCGGCGCCCTCGCCGCCCGCCTCGCCGACAGGCCGGTCCCCCCGGCCCGGCCCGCCGCGCGGCCCGCCCTGGCCTCGCTCTACGAGCCCGAGCACTTCGGGCCCGGCCTGTTCAAGATCGGGGAGCGGGCCAACGCCGCCGGCTCGAAGGCCTTCGCCGAAGCCCTCGGGCGGGAGGACTTCGAGGTCCTGGCCGAGATCGCCCTCGCCCAGGAGCCCTCCGGGGCCCGGGCCCTCGACCTCCACCTGGCCAAGGCCGGCAGGGACGAGGCATCCGACCTCGCCGCCCTGGTCGCGGCCCTCGCGCCCCGGGCGCGGGCCGCCCTCTGCCTCGACAGCCGCGAGCCCGAGGCCCTCGAGCGCGCCCTGCCCTTGGCGGGAGGACGCCCCCTCGTGAACTCGGCGAGCCTCGAGGAGCCCGGCCGCGCCCGGCGGGTCTTCGAGCTCGCCCGCGAGCAGGGCGCGGCGGTCGTCTGCCTGGCCGTGGACGGATCGGGCCCGGCCAAGACGGCGGAGGACAAGGTCCGCGTCTGCCGCGCGTTGTACGACATCGCCGTCGGCGAGTGCGGCCTCGAGCCTGCGTCCCTCCTCTTCGATACCCTCACCTTCACCGCCGTCGCCGGCCCGCCGGGCGCCGCGGCCGAGACCCTGCGCGCCATACCCCTCGTGAAGGCGGCCTGTCCCGGCTCCCTGACCGTCCTCGGGGTCGGCAACGTCTCCTTCGGCCTGCCGCGCAAGGCCCGGCCCGCCCTCACCTCGGCCTTCCTCGGCCTGGCCCGCGCGGCCGGCCTCGACGCGGCCATAGTCGACGCAGGCGGCGTCCCCGAGCCCGAGTCCCTCGACCCGGCGCTCCGGCGCGCGGCCGAGGCCATCGTCCTCGGTAAGGCCGAGGAGGGCCTCGATCCCCTGCAGCTCCTCCTCGGCTCCGCCGCGGCCCCGCCCGAGCCCGAGCCGGCCCCGGGAGCCGAGGCCGGCCCGGCCGACTCCCTGCGCCGGGCGGTGCTCCGCGGCGACGGGGCGGCCGCGGCCAAGGCCGCCGGCCTCCTCGCCGAGGCGGGGGAGGGCGGCCGGGCCGCCTCCCTGGTCGCCGACGCGATGGGCGAAGCGGGCAGGCTCTGGAGCTCGGGCTCCCTCCCCCTCCCCCTGGTCCTCCGCTCCGCCGAGGCCGCGAGGCGGGCCCTGGCGGGCCTGGCTTCGGCCTCGAGCGCGGCCAGGGGCGCCATCGTCATGGCCACGGTCGAGGGCGACCTCCACGACATCGGCAAGAACATAGCCGCGGCCATCGTCGCCTGCTCGGGCTGGCGCGTCGTCGACCTGGGCGTGGACGTCAAGGCCGAGCGCATCGTCGAGGCCGCGCGCGCGGAGGGCGCGGCGGCGGTGGGGCTTTCGGGCCTGCTCACGCGCTCCCTCGACCGCATGCGCGAGGCCTGCGCCGCCCTTGAGGCCGCGGGCTCCCGGGCCCTCGTGCTCTGCGGCGGGGCCGCGGCGGACCCGGCCTTCGCCGCGGCGAGCCTCGAGCCCGAGCACCCCGGCCTCGTCCTGGCCTGCCGCGACGCCTTCGAGGCCCTGCGCGCCCTCGACGCGGCCGAGGCCGCCCCCGCCGGCCGGCCCGCGGCCGACGAGCCGCCGGCCCGCGAGGGGCCGCCGCGCAAGGCGGCGTCGCCCATCGCGCCGCGCGTCGGCCCCGCCTTCGAGCCCGCGCGCCCCGGCGCCGAGGAGCTCGGGCCCTTCGGCCTCGAGGCCCTCCTCGAGGCCCTCGACCGCAAGACCCTCTTCGGCCCCCGCTGGGGCTACGGCCGGGCGGACTTCCCCGCGGCCGAGGCCGAGCTCGCGAAGCTCGCCGCGCGCCTGGCCGCCTCGCGCTTCCCCGGGGCCCGGGCCCTCGGCGGCCTGTTCCGCTGCAGGCGCTCGGGCGCCTCCCTCCTCGAGATCGAGGATCCCTCGGGAGGGGCTCCCCAGATCTGGGCCTTCCCGGTCGAGGCCGCGCCGCCAAAGCGCTGCCTGGCCGCCTACTTCGCGGAGACGGGCGACGCCCTGGGCCTCCTCGCCGTCTCGGTGGATCCCTCCCTCGGCCGCGAGGCCGCGGCGCTGCGCGAGGCGGGGCGCTACGAGGAGTACTGGCGGCTCCACGGCCTGGGCTCGGCCCTCGCCGAGGCCGCCGCCGGCCTTGCCCACGAGCGCCTAACGCGCGAGATGGAGGCCGCCGGCTCGGGCTGCCCCGGCCGCCGCTACTCCTTCGGCTTCCCCGCCTGCCCCGGCGTCGAGCTGCAGCCCTCCCTCCTCGCGCTCCTCGGGGCCGAGCGCATCGGCCTCTCCCTGACCTCGGGCTTCCAGCTCAAGCCCGAGCATTCGGTCACGGCCTTCGTCGTGGCCCGTCCCGACGCGGAGTACTTCAACCCATGAGCGGCAAGATCCCCGTGGCCGTCCTCGGCGCGACCGGCGCCGTCGGCCAGCGCCTCGTCTCCCTCCTCGGCTCCCACCCCTGGTTCGAGCTCGCGGGCCTCTGCGCCTCGGAGCGCTCGGTCGGCAAGCCCTACCTCGAGGCGGCGCGCTGGCTCCTGCCCTCGCCCCCGCCGGACTTCGCCCGCTGGGCGAAGGTCCTGCCCTGCGAGCCGGACGCGCGTTGGCAGATCGCGTTCTCGGCCCTCGACGCCGGCCCCGCCCTCGATATCGAGGAGGCCTTCGCCCGGGCGGGGGCGGTGGTGGCGTCCAACGCGCGCAGCCACCGCATGCGCTCCGACGTGCCCCTCGTTGTGCCCGAGGTCAATCCCGAGCATCTCGGCCTCGCGGAGCTCCAGCCCTACGGGGGCCGCGGCGCCATCATCACGAACCCGAACTGCTCGACCATCGGCCTCGTCCTCGCCCTGGCCCCCCTGGCCGAGCGCTTCGGCGTCGAGAGCGCGGCGGTCACCACCTTGCAGGCCGCCTCGGGAGCGGGCTACCCGGGGATGAGCTCCCTCGACCTCGTCGACAACGTCGTCCCCCTCATCGGGGGCGAGGAGGAGAAGCTCGAGACCGAGCCGCGCAAGATCCTCGGCCGGCTCGAGGGCGGCCGCGTCGCCGAGAGCGGGATACGCCTCTCCGCCACCTGCACCCGGGTGGCCGTGATCGACGGCCACACCCTGGCGGTCTCGGTGCGGCTGCGCTCGCGCGCGGCCCGCGAGGAGGTCCTCGAGGCCTGGGCCTCCTGGCCCGGCCGGGTCGCGGGCTTGGGCCTGCCGAGCGCCCCCGAGCGCCCCCTGCTGTACCGCGAGGAGGCCGACCGCCCCCAGCCCCGCCTCGACCGGGACGAGGGCCGCGGCATGACCGTCGTCCTCGGCCGCCTGCGGGCCTGCCCCTTGGCGGATTGGAAGTTCGTCGCCCTCTCGCACAACACCCTGCGCGGGGCCGCCGGGGGGACCATCCTCCTCGCCGAGCTGGCGGCCTCCCGCGGATTGTGCGGGCTGAAGGCGCCCGGCCGGCCCAGGAGACCCCGATTTACACGATCATTTCCCATCGATATAATCCGGACGGCTCTTTAGGCCCGCTCGTACGAACGGACCACGCGTACGGTTCTTTCAATGGGGTGGTTCCATGGATACTAATGTCTGGCTCTACATCGGCATGGGCCTCGGCGTCGTATCCTTCTGCATCTCCCTCGCCATCAACGAGTGGGTGAAGCGGCAGGACGCGGGGACCGAGAAGGCCCAGAAGATCGCCAAGGCGATCAAGGACGGGGCCTGGGCCTACCTCCGCAGGCTCTACGGGGCCCTCACCGGGGTCGCCATCGTCCTCGGCGCCGTGCTCGCCATAGTCTTCTCCTTCAGCTCCGAGGGCTTCGGCCTCGCCCGCGGCCTCCAGACCGCCGGCGCCTACGTCGTCGGCGCCTTCTGCTCGGCCATAGCCGGCTACCTCGGCATGTCCGTGGCCGTGCGCGCCAACGTGCGCACCGCCACCGCCGCCGAGCACTCGCTCAACAAGGCTTTCGACGTCGCCTATCGCGCCGGTTCGGTGCTCGGCCTCGCGATGGTCGGCATCGCCGTCTTCGGCATGTGCCTGATCTACCTCCTCACCCGCGACCCCGAGATCGTCCTGGGCTTCTCCTTCGGCGCCTCCTCCCTGGCACTCCTGGCCAAGGCGGGCGGCGGCATCTACACCAAGACCGCCGACATCGCCGCCGACCTGGTCGGCAAGGTCGAGGCCGGCATCCCCGAGGACGACCCCCGCAACCCGGCCGTCATCGCGGACAACGTCGGCGACAACGTCGGCGACGTCGCGGGCATGGGCGCGGACATCTTCGACTCCTACGTCGCCTCCGCGGTCGCGGCCATGCTCATCGGCTTCACGGGCTTCCTCTCCTTCTCCGCCGAGGAGCAGGCCTTCTACACCGTGCTGCCCCTCATCCTCGCCATCGTCGGCATCGTGTCCTCCGTCATCGGCATCCAGCTCGTGCGCGTGGGAAAGAACGGCAAGCCCGGCACGGCCCTCAACATGGGCACGGTCGTCTCCTGCCTGATCTACGCCGCCCTCGCGACGGCCCTCTTCCTCGCCATGAAGTGGAACCTCGGCGCCCTCATCGCCACGGTCTCCGGCCTCGTCGTCGGCGTCGTCATCGGCTTCACCACCGACTACTTCACGGACGACAACTTCGCGCCCGTGCGCAAGACCGCCGAGATAGCCAAGTCCGGCTCCGCGCTCACGATCATCACCGGCCTGTCCTACGGCTTCATCTCCATGGCGCCCTCGATCATCGGTATCGTCGTCGCCACCCTCGTCTCCTACTTCTCGGCCCAGGCCTTCGGCCTGCCCGGCATCTACGGCGTCGGCATCGCCGCCGTCGGCATGCTCTCCCTCACCGGCGTGGTCGTCGCCAACGACGCCTACGGCCCCATCGTCGACAACGCCAAGGGCGTCGCCGAGATGTCCGGCTACGGCGAGGAGGTCGTCGAGCGGGCGGACGCCCTCGACTCGGCCGGCAACACGGCCAAGGCCATCACCAAGGGCTTCGCGATCAGCGCCGCGGCCCTCACGGTCCTCGCCCTCTTCGCCGCCTACAAGGAGCAGATCGAGCAGTACATGCCCGGCCAGGAGCTCCTCTTGAACCTCCAGGACCCCATGGTCCTCTCGGGCATCCTCCTGGGCGCCATGATCCCGCCGATCTTCTCGGCCCTGACCATGCTCGCCGTCACGAAGAACGCCTTCAAGATGATCGAGGAGATCCGCCGGCAGTTCCGCGAGATCCCCGGCATCCTCAAGGGCACGGCCGACCCCGACTACGCGACCTGCGTCGGGCTCGCCTCCGAGGGCGCCCTCAAGGCCCTCGTCCTCCCCGCCCTCCTCGCCGTCGTCCTGCCCCTGGCCGTAGGCTTCGTCCTCGGGCCCGCCGCCCTCGGCGGCTTCCTGGGCGGCGCCATCTTCGTCGGCGTCATCTTCGCCCTGTTCATGTCGAACGCGGGCGGCCTGTGGGACAACGCCAAGAAGTACGTCGAGGCCGGCAACTGCGGCGGCCCCGGCTCCGACGCCCACAAGGCGGCGGTCGTCGGCGACACGGTGGGCGATCCCTTCAAGGACACCGCCGGCCCCTCGATCAACACCCTCATCACCGTCATGACCCTCGTGTCCTCCCTCTTCGCGCCCATCATCGCGCGCTTCCACTTCTTCGGCTGATACCGCTCGCATAACGCGTACATAGGGCCGCCCCGCTCCGCTCAAGGCGGGTCGGGGCGGCCTTCCGTTTTGCCGCGGTCCCGATCCGGGGCCTCGGCGCGCCGGCGGAAAGGGAGCCATGGCGATGCAGCTCGATATCCCGACGGTCGTCTGCGCCGCGAGCGTCGTGTTCGCGGCCCAGGCCGTCGCCGTCTTCGTCCAATACAAGGTCGACAAGGCCAGCCCGGGCCTCGGCTGGTGGCTCGCCGGGGCCGTCCTGCAGGCGCTGGGCTTCCTGTTCATGCTCGCGCTGCTGAGCCCCGCGCTCTCCGTGCTCGCGATGTTCGCCAATCCGCTGGTGTTCCTGGGCCAAGTCTCCTTGAGCGTCGGCATCGCGGAATTCCTGGGCCTCGACGGGGGCCGCAGGCGGCGCCTCTACGCGCCGCCCGCCGCCCTGTGCCTCGCCGCGTACTATTACTTCGTCTTCGCGCGCAACAGCACCCTGGGCCGCGCGGTCGTGATATTCGGGTCGACGGCCGCCGCCGCCCTCGCCACGGCCTGCCTGCTGGTCCGCGGGCGGCGGCGGCGCTTCTCCTCCTCGGCGGGCTTCACCGCCCTCGTCTTCCTCCTCTTCGGCTGCCTCCAGGCGGCCTTGGCCCTCGCGAACCTCCTCCTCCCTCCCCTCGAGTCCTACGGCGATATCGGCTCCTCGCCCATCCGGACGGCCGCCTTCATAGCGCCGATCGTCGGCAGCATCCTGTGGACCTTCGGCTTCATCGTCATGGTCAACCAGCGGCTGAACGCGGAGAACCTCGAGGAGAAGGAGAAGCTCCGCCTGGTCTTCGAGATCGGCCCCGAGGCGATGCTCATCGCGCGCCTGCGCGACGGCCTCCTCGCCGACGCCAACGAGGGCTTCCTGGAGATGACCGGCCACGCGCGGAGGGACGCGATAGGCGCCCCGATACTCGAGCTGGGCATCTGGGCGCGGGCTGAGGACGCGCTGGCCTTCCTGGCCGAGCTCCGGGGCTCGGGCGGGAGGATCGACAAGCGGGAGGGGCGCTTCCTGCGCAAGGACGGGAGCCCCTTCCTCGGCGCCGTATCCGGGCGGGTCCTCTCGATCGACGACGAGGAGCATGTCGTCGTCGCGATCGACGACATCACCGAGCGGAAGCGGGCCGAGGAGGCGATCCGCCACATGGCGACCCACGACGAGCTGACCGACCTGCCGAGCCTGCGGCTCTACCGCGACCGGCTGTCGATGGCCATGAGCCTGTCGCGGAGGAGCCGGAGCTCCGCCGCGGCGATGTTCCTGGACCTCGACGGCTTCAAGGCGGTGAACGACGGATACGGGCACGACGCCGGCGACGCGGTCCTGCGCGAGGTGGCGAGGCGCCTGCGCTCCGCCCTGCGCGAGACCGACACGGTCGCCCGCGGCGGCGGCGACGAGTTCCTCCTCGCGATCGCCGATCTCCGCCGCCCCGAGGACGCCGCCGACATGGCGCGCAAGCTCCTCGCGGCCCTGTCCCCTCCCGTCCCCTACGGCGGCGCCTCGCTCTCGATCGGGGCGAGCATAGGCATAGCGATCTTCCCCCGGGACGGGGAGGAGGTCGACCGGCTGATCAAGCTCGCCGACGAGGCCATGTACGAGGTCAAGTCCTCGGGCAAGAACGGCTACGGCTTCGCCGGGGGGAGGGCGGCGGGGCCCTGAGCGGCCGCGGGCGAGCTTGCGGGCCGGCGCGGCGCGTGGTATGACGGAGCCATGACCAAAGCGGAGTATCGGCGGCGCCTCGCGGGCCGCAGCGTCGGCATCGCCGGCGCCGGGGGCCTCGGGTCCAACTGCGCGGCGGCCCTCGCCCGCGCGGGGGTCGGCCGCCTCGTGATCGCCGACTTCGACTCGGTGTCGCGCGACAACCTCGACAGGCAGTTCTTCTTCCTCGACCAGGTGGGCCTGCCCAAGGTCGAGGCCCTCGCCGCCAACCTCGCGCGCGTCGATCCCGCGGTCGAGGTGGTGGCGCGCAACGTCCGCCTCGACGCGGATCTCGCGGTCGAGCTCTTCCGCGGCTGCGACCTCGTCGTCGAGGCCTTCGACTCAGCCGAGGCGAAGGCCATGCTCATCGAGGCCGTCCTCTCGCGCCTGCCGGGCCTTCCCCTGGTCACCGCCTCCGGCCTCGCGGGCTACGGCGGCTCCAACGAGATGCGCGAGCGCCGCTCCGGCTCGCTCTACCTCGTCGGGGACCTGCGCTCCGAGGTGGGGCCCGAGTCGCCGCCCATGGCTCCCCGGGTCCTCATCGCCGCGGCCATGGAGGCGAACGCCGCCCTCGAGATCCTCCTCGGGGAGGGCGCTTGACACTCCCGCCCCCTCCGCGGCATGGTGTCCGCGGAGAAAACAGAAGATGAGCCCCGCTTCCGATCGCCTATGTTTCATGCCCCGCGGCCCGATGGGGCCGCGTCTCGCCTGATCCCTTCCTCCCAGAAGCCCGCCGCCCCAGCAGCCTCCCCTACCTCCGCTCCCCCGGGGCTTACCCTCCTCGGCCTCCGCAAGTCCTTCGGCGGAGTGCCGGTCGTGGACGGGATCTCCCTCGAGGTACCCCGCGGCTCGGTCTACGGCATCGTCGGCCGCTCGGGCGCCGGCAAGACCACCCTCCTGCGCATGGCCTGCCTCCTCGAGAGCCCGGACTCGGGCGAGGTCCGGCACGGCGGCCGGAAGGTGTCGGGCCTCGCCGGCGCCGAGCTCCTCGCCGCACGGCGGCGCGCGGGGGTCGTGTTCCAGTCCTTCAACCTCTTCTCCTCGCGCACGGCGGCGGGCAACGTGGCCTTCCCCCTCGAGGCGGCCGGCCTGCCGCGCCGCGAAATACGGGATCGCGTAACGCGCCTTTTGGACCTGGTGGGCCTGGCCGGCATGGCCGGCCGCCCCGCCGGCCGCCTGTCGGGCGGGGAGCGGCAGCGCGTCGCGATCGCGCGAGCCCTGGCCCACGAGCCCGAGATCCTGTTCTGCGACGAGGCGACGAGCGCCCTCGACCCGGGGACCACGCGCTCCGTCCTCGAGCTCATCCTCTCGCTGCGCGACCGCCTCGGCCTCACCGTCGTCATGGTGACCCACCAGATGGAGGTCGTGCGCCGGGCCTGCGACCTCGTCGCCGTCCTCGACGAGGGCAGGCTCGCCGAGGCGGGCGAGGTCGCCGAGCTCTTCGCGCGGCCCCGCTCCCGCGCCGGGCGCCGCCTCGTGGAGGAGCAGCTCCCCGACGAGGCGCGCGAGATCGAGGAGTCGGGCGCCGCGCCGCGGCTGCGGCTGCGCTTCGGCGGGGACTCGGCCTCGAGGCCGATCCTCTCCCTCCTGGCGCGGAGCTTCCCCGTCGAGGCGAACATCCTCTCCGGCACGATCCACGACATCCGCGGCCGCCGCTCCGGCGAGCTGGTCGTGGAGCTCTCCGGCGAGGAGGCCGCGGTCGCCGAGGCCACCTCCTGGCTCGGCGCCCAGGGCGTCTGTGTCGAGGAGGCCCGCCGTGGCTGAGATCCTCGGCCTCCTCGCCCTGCCCCTGGCCGAGACGGTCGTCATGGTGGCGGCCTCGACGGCCGCGGCCCTCCTCCTCGGCGGCCCCCTCGGCCTCGCCCTCTACCTCATCGCCCCCGGCGGCCTGGCCCCGCGGCCCGCGCTCAGGCGGGTCCTCGACCGGGCCGTCAACGCCCTGCGCTCCTTCCCCTTCGTGATCCTCATGATCCTCCTCTTCCCCCTCTCCCGCCTCGTCGTGGGCACGAGCATCGGCACCGCAGCGGCGATCGTGCCCCTCTCCATCGCGGCCGCGCCCTTCGTGGCCCGCGTCGTGGAGTCGGCCCTCGCGGAGGTGGACCGGGGCGTCGTCGACGCGGCGATCGCCTCGGGAGCGACGAGGCCGCGCATCGCCTTCGCCGTCCTGGTGCCCGAGGCCCTGCCCTCGCTGGTCTCCGGCCTCACCCTGACCGTCATCAACCTCGTCGGCTACTCGGCGATGGCGGGGGCGATCGGCGGCGGGGGCCTGGGTGACCTCGCCCTGCGCTACGGCTACCAGCGCTTCCGCCTCGACGTCACGATCGCCTCGGTCCTGGCCATACTGGCCCTGGTCGAGGGCGCGCAGTACGCCGGCACCCGCCTGGTCCGCAAGCTCATGTCCATGCGCTAGCGCTCCCGGGCCGCATCGGCCGCGGAGAGCGCGTCCTCACCCGAGCACCGTCCCCCATGGGGCGCCTTTCGGCGCACCCGCATCTTCCGCAAGGAGGTTCACATGAACCGCAGAACCCTCGCCGCCCTCGCGGCCTCGCTCATCGTCGCGTTAGGCGCCGCATCGAGCCTCTCCGCCCAGCAGGTACTCAAGGTCGGCGCCACCGCCGTGCCCCACGCCGAGATCCTCGAGCAGGTCAAGGACGAGCTCGCGGCCAAGGGCATCAAGCTCGAGATCGTCGAGCTCTCCGACTACGTGACCCCGAACCTCGCCCTCGCGGACCGGCAGCTCGACGCGAACTTCTTCCAGCACCGGCCCTACCTCGAGTCCTTCGCTTCCGAGCGCAAGCTCTCCCTCGAGAGCGTCGTCGCCGTGCACGTGGAGCCCCTCGGCCTGTACTCGAGGAAGTACAAGTCCCTCGAGGCCCTGCCCGCGAAGGCCCTCATCGCCCTGCCCAACGACCCGACGAACGAGGGCCGCGCCCTCGTCTTCCTCCAGTCCAAGGGCCTCATCAAGCTCCGCGAGGGCGCCGGCCTCAAGGCCACGCCCAAGGACATCGCCGAGAACCCCCGGGGATTCAAGTTCAAGGAGCTCGAGGCCGCCCAGCTGCCCCGCACCCTCAAGGACGTGGCGGCCTCGATCATCAACGGGAACTTCGCCCTCCAGGCCGGGCTCAACCCCGTGAGGGATTCCCTCGCCCTCGAGGGCGGGGAGTCGCCCTACGCCAACGTCCTCGTCGCCCGCTCGGGCGAGGCCAAGGATCCGCGCATCCTCGCCCTGGCCCAGGCCCTGACCTCGCAGAAGGTGAAAGACTTCATCCTGAAGACCTACGGCGGAGGCGTGGTCCCGGCCTTCTGAGGCGCGAGATCTCGAGCGGGGCAGGGCACCTTTCGCGGAAAGGTTCCCTGCCCCGCGCCCCATCCCTCCAAAGCCGGGCCGGTCGCGGGCGCCGCTCAGGGCTCCGGGCGCTCCTTCCTGCGGAGCCGCTCCCAGGCGAGGGCGGCCAGGGCGGCCGCTCCCGCCGCGGCGAGGCCGGCGAAGGCGATGCCCGCGGTGACCCCGGCCGCCCAGCCGAAGGCCTCGAGGGCCGCCCGGAGGAAGGCCCGGGCGGCCGCCCCCGGGGCCACCTCGCGCAGGGTGGCGTCGATGGTGCAGAAGGAGTTGCCCTCGCTGAAGTCGCCTAGGGAGACGCCGAGCTCCTGGATCTGCCCCTCGATCTCGAGGATCTTGGTCTCGAGGGCGACGAGGTCGGCGAGCCCGGCGCCCGCGCGCCGGAGGGCCGCGAGGCCGTCGCGGGTCTTCTCCAGGGAGAGGCGGCGGGCCTCAAGGGCCTTGTAGTCGCCGGTGCGGTCGGTCTTGTTGACGGTGACCGACTCGAGCTTGCCTATGGCGCGCAACGCGTCGATGGTCGAGTCGAAGGCCGCGGGCACGACGCCCAGGCTCAGGGAGAGGAAGCGGGAGCCGGGGAGCCCGTAGGCGTCCCGGCGCTGCACGACGGCTTTGGCGGCGGAGGCCGCCTCCTCGATCCTCCGCGAATCGGCCTCGAAGTCGCCCGACGAGGCCGAGAGGGTGGCGACCTGCTCGTACTTCTGGTCGAGGACCTGGGCCGGGGCGCTCGGCTGGGCTATGGCGATCTTGGCGCTCGCGTAGTTGCGCTTGGAGCGCGGCGCCGACTCGAGCGAGAGGTCCTGGACCATGGCCTCGCCGCGCCAGGCGGGGCCCTGGTAGGGGCCGACCTCGCCGCGGCCGAGCTCGTGTACGAGCCTCGCGGCGAAGAGGGCGAGGAAGAGGGCCGCGGCTGCGGCGAGGGCGATGCGGGTCCTTCGTTTCATGCTTGGCCTCCGGTAGCGCTATTCTAGCGCATCCTGCGGCCCGCGTCCGGCCCCGGGGCCTTCCCTCCCGGGCTAGACCGCGGCCAGGGCGGCCTCGAGGTCGGCGAGGATGTCGGCCTCGGCCTCGAGGCCGATGGAGAG
>Ga0209202_1000955_pt1 | contig 19483 bp, 17 predicted proteins | sample AD_UKC032_MetaG_FD_184416 | JGI IMG/M metagenome (GOLD analysis project Ga0209202, IMG submission 184416) | Active sludge microbial communities of municipal wastewater-treating anaerobic digesters from USA - AD_UKC032_MetaG (SPAdes) (version 2) | ecosystem: Engineered > Bioreactor > Anaerobic >... | reverse complement strand
TTTTATTTTAATTTTTTATGCGGCTCGCAGGCAAAGCCTGCGAGCCGCATGCCCTTAAAACGGCGTAGCGGCTGGCGAAGCCAGCCGCTACGCCAAATATAAAATTATTTATTTAGCAATTCAAGTTATTTAATTTTTAGAATTGAATTGCCCTAAGTTATATAGTGATCTAAAAAAGTTTTTAGAATTTTGTAAAAAATTATTTAAACAAGTCGGCGGGTCGCTTTGCGACCCGCCGACTTTGAGTTAAAACTCCCGCTTGCGCTACGGAGAAACGCCCGCAAATTAAGGATTTATAAAAACTGTTAATATTAAGCCACTCCGCAACTTCCGATGATTTTCTCGGAAATCATTGAAGGCACTTGCTCATATCTTGCAAACTCCATTGAGAAAGTTCCTCTGCCTTGAGTTTTGCTTCTTATATCAGTCGCATAACCGAACATCTCAGCTAAAGGAACAAAAGCGTTAACTTTCTGCAATCCTGTTCCTTCAATCGCTTCCATTCCGTCGACACGACCTCTTCTGCTTGAAAGATCGCCGATTACATCGCCGAGGTAATCTTCAGGAACTTCAATTTCAACCTTCATTATCGGCTCAAGAATTATAGGAGAAGCTTTCTTAACGCCGTCTTTTACAGCAATGCTTCCTGCCGCTTTAAACGCAAGTTCACTACTGTCAACTTCGTGATAGCTTCCGTCATAAACAGCAACTTTTAAATCTATAACTTCATATCCGGCTATAATTCCTCCGGCAAGAGCTTCTGTTACACCTTTTTGTACCGCAGGTATATATTCTTTCGGAATTACTCCGCCTACAATTTTATTTTCAAAAACAAAGCCTGATCCGGGTTCTAACGGCTCAATATTAAGCCATACATGTCCGTATTGACCACGACCGCCCGATTGACGAACAAATTTGCCTTCGACTTTAATTGCTTTAGTGATGGTTTCTCTGTATGCAACCTGAGGTTTGCCGACATTTGCGCCGACTTTGAATTCTCTAAGAAGCCTGTCAACGATAATTTCAAGGTGAAGTTCGCCCATACCTGAAATAATGGTCTGTCCGGTTTCTGCATCAATCTTAACTCTGAACGTCGGGTCTTCTTCCGCAAGCTTGTTAAGGGCTATAGAAAGTTTATCCTGATCCGCTTTTGTTTTTGGCTCAATTGCAATAGAAATAACCGGTTCAGGGAATTCTATTGACTCAAGAATAACCGGTGATTTTTCATCACAAAGGGTATCGCCTGTTGTAGTATCTTTTAAGCCTACTACAGCGGCAAGATCGCCTGATCTGACAGCGGGAACTTCTGTTCTCGCATCGGCTTGCATCTGCACGATTCTGCTTATACGTTCTTTTTTATTGTTTTTTGTATTTAAAACATAACTGCCTGAATTTAAAACGCCGCTATAAACTCTTATGAAAGTTAATCTGCCTACATAAGGGTCTGTCATAATTTTGAAAGCCAAAGCCGAAAAAGGTTCTGAGTCATCACTGTTTCTGATTATATTTTCTCCATCTAAAGACACGCCTTCAACAGGAGGAACATCAAGCGGTGAAGGCAAATAATCCACTACAGCATCAAGCAGAAGCTGAACGCCTTTGTTTTTAAAGGCTGTTCCGCAAATTACAGGGATTATTTTGTTTGCTACAGTTGCTTTTCTAAGAGCCGTGATAATTTCCTCTTCGGATAAAGTTTCTCCTTCAAGGTATTTCATCATTAATTCATCTTCATGCTCTGCAACGGCTTCAATAAGCGTTTCTCTATATTCTGCAAGCTGAGCCTGGAATTCTTCCGGAACATCAATTTCTTTTATATCTGTTCCTAAATCGTTTTCATAAATATAAGCTTTTTGTCTTACTACGTCTATAATTCCTTTAAAAGTATCTTCGCTTCCTATTGGTAATTGGATCGGAACAGCATTTCCCTGTAGTCGATCTCTTACCTGGGAAACAACTTTAAAGAAATTAGCGCCGACTCTGTCCATTTTATTAACAAATACAATTCTTGGAACCTGATATTTGTTTGCCTGACGCCATACAGTTTCTGACTGGGACTGAACGCCGCCTACAGCGCAAAAAACAGCAACCATGCCATCAAGAACACGAAGTGATCTTTCAACTTCAACAGTAAAATCAACGTGTCCGGGAGTATCGATAATGTTTATCTGGTGATTTTTCCAGAAACTTGTAACAGCCGCAGAGGTTATTGTAATTCCTCTTTCTCTTTCCTGTTCCATAAAGTCTGTTACGGAAGTTCCGTCGTGCACTTCACCGATTTTATGGCTAAAACCTGTATAAAACAGGATTCTTTCTGTAGTTGTCGTTTTGCCGGCATCTATATGGGCTGCTATACCGATATTTCTCAATTTACTTAGTTCATATTTTCTGCTCATGTTATTTTTCCTTATTTTTTTCTTTTTTCAATAATTTTACATTTATATTAAAACTGATAAATTTTATTCTTGCGTATACATATTAAGACTGTATTAATTTAAACTTGTTCAATTTAAAGATTTTAATTTAAAGTATAAAATACAACAGTACAAAGAGATATACTACTTTGTACTGAAATTTTAAAACAAAAAATCATTTTTTTATCTGTAATGCGCGAACGCTTTATTTGCTTCTGCCATTTTGTGAGTATCTTCACGTTTTTTAACGGCAGCGCCTTCACCATTAGCCGCGCTTAATATTTCAGTCGCCAATTTTTCTTCCATCGGCTTGCTGGTTTTTGATTTCGCTATATCTATAATCCATTTTGAACCTAAAGCCACGCCTCTGTCAGGTCTTACTTCTGTAGGAACCTGATAAGTGGATCCGCCGATTCTTTTTGCTTTTACTTCAACAAGCGGAACTATATTTTTTAAAGCTTTCTGGAAAACTTCCAAAGGCTCTTCTTTTGTTTTTTCTTTTACTATATTCATTGCGTTATAAAATATTTTTTGCGCAATGCTTTTTTTACCGCGTCGCATAAGCCTGTTAATAAATTTAGCAACATCGGCGCTGCCGTATATTGCGTCTTGAACGGGCATTCTTTTAGGCGGTTTATTTCTGCGTGACATTAATTATGTTCCTCCAATAATTATTATTTTAATTTACTTTTTTTTAGGCACTTTTGCGCCGTATTTACTTCTTGCCTGATTTCTTTTTTGAACGCCGGCTGAATCCAGAGTTCCACGAACAATATGGTATCTTACTCCGGGCAGGTCTTTTACTCTTCCGCCACGAATCAACACCACAGAGTGTTCCTGTAAATTATGTCCTATTCCCGGAATATATGCTGTTACTTCAAATCCGTTTGTAAGCCTTATCCTGGCAACTTTTCTCAGAGCCGAGTTAGGTTTTTTCGGGGTTGTTGTATAAACCCTTGTGCAAACCCCTCTTCTTTGAGGGCAGGATACTAATGCCGGCGATTTGGTTTTATCTATGATTTTTTTACGTTCATTTGACACTAATTGATTAATTGTTGGCACTTATTTTTCTCCTTGGAATTACATTTGTAATTTTAAATTTTATTTAAATTACAATATTTGACACTTATTAATAACATGTAAAACAACAATGATCTAAAGTCAAGTAATATCAACTTTTGGTCAGGGAAAAAATGGCATAGTGTTGTAATGCCAAGTTACATTAAATGCAGCGCTCAGCTATACCAATCTCAATAAGTTTTCGTTAATTGGTTAAAAAGCTGATACTTACAGCCCGCGCCGCCCTGCGGGCGGCGCGGGCTGGGTAAGGGTATAGCGGGTGTTTTGCCTTCGGCAAAACACCCGCTAATTAAGGATTTATAAAAACCATCTTTTTTATTTACCGGTTTTTAAAATTGATTGGTATAAGTTAATTTTATGGAATTTATGACCTATAATATTTTTTATATAAAAAGCCAAGAAAAGCCAAAAAGCGCGCATTTGAATACAAGGGGGTTCGGGGGCTTGCCCCTGACAGTCTTGTCCCCTTGGGGTTCAGTTTTTCTTTTCTTTTGCGCGCCTAAGGCGCATTAATAGGGAACTGTTACTTGGATTGAGTCCCAAGTGTCCCGCTTTGCGGGTTCTTTTCTTTTTGCGTTCAAAAAGAAAAGAAAATGAAGAAAAGGCAAGCATTGCATTGTATGCTGAATTCCCGCCCCCGCTCTGGAGGGAGCTGGTTGAGCAAGATTATTAAGGGCGTTTTGCCAAAGGCAAAACGCCCTTAATTTAATATTTTATAATTATAAACCAATATGCCCTATTGCAGAAGCCTTAAAGCGTCTTCGAGAAGCTGTTTGTTTGTTGTAATAAGCTTACTTGCCATTTCCATCTGCATTCTTGCTTGCTGATAATAAGTGACGTTTGCCTTGAAATCGGTGTTTGCCATCTCGATAAGTCCGCTTCTTATTTCACCCCGACCGACTACAGCTTCCCCTGATTCCTCGTTTTCTATATAATATCCCGGGGTTACCTGAGTCATAGCCGCGGCATTATGAAAATTTAAAACAGCAAGTTTATATAAAGGAACTTTTATTTTTCCGTCATCGGCTTTACCGTATAAAACACCATCGCCTTCAATCTTGAATTCTTCGTATTTTCCAAGATATTTTCCGTTGCTCGGATCAATCCAAAGCTTTATTTCAGTAGTGGGAACCATTGCCAGATTATCTTCCGCTTTAGACATTGCAGGATCAGCGAAAGAAGGAACTCCTGCCTGAATTTCTCCTTTATCATTAAGAAGATACCCCTGAACGGCATAACCCTCTTTTGTCCGGTATGTTCCTTCTTTATCAAATGTAAATTCGCCAAGTCTTGTGTATAAAGTTTTGTTGTCAGGTCTTTTTGCCACAAAAAATCCCTGCCCTTCCAGATATACATTCTCGTCTGATGTTCCGGGATAAGCTTTGCCCTGACCTATTTTTACCCTTAAGTCATCAAGAGTTGTGCCGTCAAGAAAATTTTTAAATGTTGAATTTATTTCTCTATAACCCGGCGTATAAATATTAGTCAGGTTAACAGCAATCTGATCTATCCATTCCTTCGTGATCTGTTGGGTATTAACCGCTGTAATAAAGGAATCTCTCATTTTTTATCTCCTTGATTATCTTTTTTTCTATTATTTTTTTCTGAATTTTCTTTGTAAAAAATTTCTTCATAAGGAATTCCCTCTGCATCCAACTTGTTTTTCAGGTTTGGAATACTGCTTCTTAAAATATATTCCATTGCCGCATCATTTGAAATAAATTGAGCAGTCAATTTACCGTTCTGATTCATTTTTAGTATTACAGAAGAATTCCCTGTAAAATCAAGTCTTACAGGCTTTTGCTTTTGAAAAGAATATTCTATAAGGTTAAAAAGACCTTTTGAAAAGTTTAAACTTTTATAAGAAATCTGATTTGAATTATCAACAACCATTAAATTAACCTGAGAATTTTGAGTATTTATATCATTTAATATAATTTCTTTTTTTTCAGCGCGCAGCTTAAAAAATTCAAAATCATCCTTTGAAAAGGAATCCGGCTTTAATGCATAATCCTTATCGAGATCAGATAATTTTCCCGATTTTACAAAAAACCTTATCTCTTCAAGACTGCTTAATTTAACGGGAACATTATCTTTTTCAGCCAGCTCTAAAAGACTTTTTACAAGATCGGCTCTTGCCTGGCTTAAACTTGCTTGCGCAGGTATATTTCCTGCTTGCAAAGCTTCTTTGCTGTCCAGCATTTCTGAAAACTCTTCATTTTCCTTAATTTCCTTAAGAAAATCTTTAAACTTAGGCAAAGCCAGCTCAAAAGAAAACGTTTTGGCTGAATTAGGGTATATATTATTATCCAAATTTAAACTATTGGAATTAACTTCTTTACTGTTGATTATCATTTAAAAGCAACCTTTCTTCTTCGGAGAGCTCTTCTTCGATTTTTTCTTTCATTTTCGCAAAATATTTCTGGATTGCAACTTCGTCTAACCTTTTCATTTCAGCTCTTTTTTCTTCTTCTTTATATTGATCGTAGGCTTTTTCCTTGTGTTTTTCAAGAACGTTTACAGCTTTTTCAAGTTCTTTCAGTTTTTCTTTTTCTTCTTCAAGTCGTTCTATAGCTTTTTGTTTTTCTTCTTCCAGCTCTTCTATAATCGTATACAGGTGTTTGATATAAACGTCATAGCTTTCCATCATGGAATAAGGAGCTGAGCGCATACTTTTTCTTAATAAATTAACCGTATTTATATTTTTATTTATTTCAGCCTGAATCCTTAAAACTTCGTTCTGAGCTTCTCTGACTACATTAAACTGCTCATCTCTTTTCTGAATTCTGTATTTCAGGACTTTTTCAAGCCTATACCGAAACGGCACTCTTAAACCTCATATTTATACACCATTATAATTTTGCGGGAATTTTTTAAAGAACATAACCTCCATGAAGATGAATAATATTTTTATACCAACTTGCAATCAAAAGAGTAATATTTTTTGATAAGGTTTTTGCCGGCTGCGCCGGCAAAAACCTTATCAATTCTTCTTCCCCTCCCTTCGGGAGGGGGCAGGGGGAGGGTGATTTAATACTACATTGATTGCAACTTGGTATTAAATGGTTAAAAGAGGTCATTAGCTTCTTTTAAGCAATATTAATAATTATTTAAAAAAAAACAAAAATTTTTAAAAAAAATAGCAATTTTTTCAAACAATTTGTTTTTATAAAAATATAGAGGTATAGAGGAAAGATAACTGATTTTTACAATTAAATAAGTTAATTTTTTCATAGAAATTTCCATAGGGATTAATTTAAAAACAGGTAGAGGTTATATATTAAGGTATATTGGGAGGAAAAATTATGGCAGTTGGTTTTCAAAATTATTCTTTAGGTCAGGACGGAAAATGGAACCGCACAGTAGGCTTAACAAATGGACAAACCACTAAATACGCGCAATTTGACGCGCAATCAGGCAGTCTTGAAGCATTCGGAATCAGAAAAGAATTAAATCAGGGACTGGCTCCTACCGGCGGATTTGGAACGTATCCCGGCATGGGAATCGGCATGAATTCTGGAATGAACAATATGATGTATGGAAATGATCCATTTATGGCTAATATGAACATGAACAATATTTTTGGCGGAGGAATGGGCGGAAAAGGCTTTGGATTAGGCTTAAGAGGAATGGCGCTGCAATTTATGGGAAACGCGCTTGGTCTTAATCGCCCTATGGAAATGCCTTTTATAAGCAACGGCCAGGAAGCGTATATGGCAAAAACAAGAGTAGGACCTTTAGGTGGCACTCACACCGCAATTAGAGAGGCTGACGGCGATTTTACAGGGGTTCATTGCGGTCCTGGCGGTGGAGTTGTTATAAAACATGTTGATAAAGCTCCTGATGGATTTTATAATTACGGCTGGAACGACAAATAATATAGGAATCTTAAAAAGAAATCGGAAAATAAAAATATAATTTTTATAAAACATTAAATAACTTGAATTGCTAAATAAATAATTTTATATTTGGCGTAGCGGCTGGCTTCGCCAGCCGCTACGCATTCTTAAGGCATGCGGCTCGCAGGCTTTGCCTGCGAGCCGCATAAAAAATTAAAATAAAATTTCAATCTATTTCAGCGTTTCGACTAATTAGCAATTCGAGTTAAATAGCGGGCGTTTCGATTTTACCGAAACGCCCGCTATATTTTTACGCAGGACGGCGCGGGCTGTAGATATCAGCTTTTTAACAAATCAACGATTATTTTCTCAAAAATTCTTTTGTTTTTATAAGCGCCCTTAACAGAGGTTCATCGTATTTTTTTGTGAAATTCAATGCCAATAAGCGTGGAGCTGTCATTGCGAGGCATAAAATTAGGAGTATAAACGGTTAACCTGTTCCGAAGCAATCTTCCATTGATGAATTTTAGCTAAAATTCATCAATGGAAGATTGCTTCGTTAGTTATATTAAAGTATTTTAGAGGCATTATAACGCCTCGCAATGACAGCGCCTCGTTTTTGGACTACATGCTGCGCTGTAACTTAATAATATTATTATTTCACAACAATCCACATTGAACCCTTAACATATATTAAAAAATTCAGTATAATTGAAAATGTCTGGAATTAATCAGGATTTTATTATAAATTTTGTGATTTATGGTTATTAAAATTATTGAAAAAGCCGATTGGCATTTTATAAACGGTCAACATATAAAAGCGGTGGAGTTTTATCAGAAAGCTCTAAGTTGCGGTGAAATTACAGAAATTTTAAAAGCGAAAATTCATTGTAATATCGGGATAATTTTTTCAATTCAGGGGGAACTTAAACAAGCGGAACAGCAATACCTTGTTGCGCTTGAATTAAACGAAAAAATTGACCGAAAAGAAGGTCTTTCAAACATATATTGCAATTTAGGCGTGATTTATACAGGCTGGGGCGAATTAAACAGAGCTGAGGAAATGTATAAAAAATCTCTGGAAATAGATGAAGCTCTTGGAAATATGGAAGGGGTCGCCGGAATTTGCATAAATATGGGCAATTTTTATTATATTCAGGGAAACCTTGAAGAATCAGAAGGCATGTTCCGAAAAGCTCTTATAATAACAAAACATATTAATAATAAAGAAAATTTGCCGATTATTTTTTCCAACCTGGGCAATATAAACTATTTTCTTGGAAATATGGAAAAAGCCGAGTCTATATTTAAAGAAACAATTGAAATAAGTAAACTTCTTGGAAATAATGAGGCTCTTGCGACTACTTACGCAAATTTAGCCTCACTATACCAGAAATGGGGCAAGCTTCAGTGGGCAAAACAGCTTTATGACATGACAATGACCCTTTGCAAAACTTGCAAAATGAAAGAAGGCGAAGCTAACGCTTTTGCCGTAATGGGCGAAATACTTAAAACAGAAGGAAATTATGTTTCCTCAAAAGAAATGTTCAAACGAGCATTGGAAATAGACAAAACGCTTGATCGAAAAATAGGTCTGTCTGATGATCTTTGCGGATTGGCAAGTATTCTTATAAAAGAAGAGCGACTTGAAGAAGCTGAAATTTATTTACAGGAATCCTTGCAAATAAATGAAAATCTCGATAATTTTAGCGGAATTGCTGAAAATTATTATGAATACGGAAACTTTTATCTTGCAAATAAAGACTATAAGGAAGCAGAAAACTGTTTTAAAACCTCTCTTGATATCGCAGAAAGAATACAGGATAAATTAAGAATAGCAAAGCTTTTCTGTAAACTCGGAGAGCTATATATTTTAACTGAAAACCTTGATAAAGCAAGAAAATATAACGAGCAATCGTTTGAAATTAATGATGAAATTGGCTATAAAGAAATGATTGCCGACACATGCAAAAATTTTGGCGATTATTACCTTAAAACGACCGATATACTACAAGCCGAAGAATATTATGAAAAAGCTTACGGACTATATCAGGAGCTTTTTAACGGGGATAAAGCGGGGATTCTTTCGGAACTAATAACGAATATCAACCGGATAAAATAATATACTAATGAATAAATTATCGTCAAATATAATTGAAATATTCCCGTCAATTCAGGGAGAAGGATGCTATATCGGGCAAAAACAGCTTTTTATAAGGCTTGCGGGTTGTAATCTTGAATGCAATTATTGTGACACAAATAGTTCAGCTCAGGAATTCTGCAAAATATACGCTGATATGAAAAATTTTAAAGAAATTAAAAATCCGTTCACCTGCGAAAATTTAATTGAAGAGATTGAAAAATTTAACCTGTCTTCATTTCACGGCATAAGTTTTACAGGCGGTGAACCTCTTGTTCATGCGGAATTTCTGAAAAATTTTCTGGAAAATTTTAGACATAAGTATAATAAACCAAAAATTTTCTTGGAAACAAACGGCACACTTGTTTCTGAAATGAAAAAAATTGCTCCGTATGTTGATATTGTGTCGATGGACATAAAAATAGAGTCTTCTACCGCTCAGCTTATGCCTTTTGAAGAACATGAGAAATTTATCGAAATTTTAAATTTATTTGAGATAGAATTTTTTGCAAAAGTTGTAATAAATCAGAATATAAAAAAGACTGAAATTGAGCTTGTCAAAAAGCTTTTAAAGACATCTAAACGGTCAATGCCTCTTATTTTACAACCGATGAGCGAAAAAACTTCTGAAAAAGCAGACTGGGCAGAAAAACTAATGTATATTCAGGACGAATTTCTTAAAGAAATAAAGGATACGCGGGTAATTGCGCAAATGCATAAATATCTTGGGTTGCAGTAAACAGGGTTATACAGATGAAAACAATAAAAATTACAGTCAACGGCGGCGAAACAGAAATTCAGGACGGCTTAACAATAAAAGGACTGCTGGATTCAATGGAAATAAAAAGTAAAATGCTTGTAGTTGAAAAGAATTTGGAAATTATTAACAAGCAGGATTATGAATCAAGCAGGATATCCGAAGGAGATCGCCTGGAGATTGTCAGTTTCTGCGGCGGCGGCTGATTTTTATGGGAGCCGCTAAAAACATTCGATTGGTATAAATCTTCTTCCCCTCCCCCTGCCCCCTCCCCAAGGGAGGGGAAGAAGATTTGATAATACTCTTTGGATTCCAACTTCAGACTGCGCGAGAAATAAAACCTGAATAAAAAGACAAAAGCAAAAAGTGAGCATTTAAATACGAGGGGGTTCGGGGGCTTGCCCCTGATGGATATGTCAGTTTGTCATGTTCGTTTTTCTTTTCTTTTGCTTCGTTTTCTTTTCTTTTTGCGTTCAAAAAGAAAAGAAAATGAAGAAACGGTAAGTATTGTATTGTATGCTGAAAAGATGCTGAAACAAATTCAGCATAACACTTTAATGACGATTTCCACGTTAATTTTAAAATTACATAAAAAATATTATAAGTAATTTTCACACAGTCTGACTTGGCATAAGCTTGCCAAAGCTTATTTTAATCTTCCAAAAAAGCCCGCTATTTCTTTTGTGGAAATTATATGACTAATTTTTCTGCCATGAGGACAAGTTTTTGGATAATTTGTTTTTTGCCAGTTAATTATTAATTCCTCCATTTGCCGTAAAGAAAGCCTTTCTCCGGCTTTAACAGAGGCTCTACAGGCGATTCTCATTAATAATTCATCTTCAATAATATCCGGAGAGGCTTCTAATGCCTCTAAAAGATCATTAATGATCTTTTGCGGGTCTTTTTGAGCCAGTATTTGCGGTACCCGCTTTAATTTTACCGCTGTATCGCCAGAAACAAATTCCAGCTCATATCCATATTTTAACAGCGCGTTAACATTTTCTTTCAGTAAAAAAATCTGCTCCTCATCAGGCATTACGCTTTCAGAAATCAATAACATCTGTGAAGCAGGCGTTTTTTCCTGTTTAAGTTTTTCATAAAGATATCTTTCGTGAGCTATATGTTGATCAACAACCTGAAGTCCTTCAGGCGCCTGTAAAAGAATATATGTGTTGTCTAACTGCCCTATTATTAAAGGCTTTTGGACGAAATCTTCCTTATAATCAGACATAAGTTCAAATTTGCTTTGCATAGGTTCTTTAATAACGACTTCTCTTATATCATCAGGCTCAATCTCATTAAATACCTCTGTTTTAGAGTGAGAATGCTTATTAAAATCCGTAAAATTAATAACTTTAAGCTCATGGTTTTTGTTATGTTGTTTTGATATCTCATTATTAAAAGAAATTGTTTCTGCTTGTTCACGATCTGTATCTGTTTGAACAGGCGCAAAAGCTTTACTGTCAAGTCCGGCTTTGATTGCGGAATATATAAAATTGAAAATCAGGTTTGGATTTCTGTATTTAACTTCTCGTTTTGCGGGATGAACATTGACATCTATTTCTTCCGGAGAAATTAAAATGTTTAAAACAGCGTAAGGATATTTTCCGGAAGCAATCATGTCCTTATAAGCCATATCAATCGCTTTTAAAATAATCGGACATTTAACTGTTCTGTGGTTTACAAAGGTATAAATCGCTTTTTTGTTTGACCTTGTAAAGTCAGGGTTACTTATAAAGCCGGTTACTTTTAATTTAAAAGGCGGATCTTCCTTATAAACTTCGGAAAATTCGCTTATAATGTTTTTTGAGTAAATTTCACCTATAGTTGCCTTAATATCATTACTTCCTAAGGTTTTTAATATTGAATTTTTATTATTTATAAGGTTAAATGCGACTTCAGGATTTGCAAGAGCTAAACTCTGCAAGGTTTCCGAGATTAAAGCAAGTTCTGTATGCTGTTTTTTCAGGAATTTTAGTCTTGCGGGAATATTATAGAAAAGGTCTGTAATTTCCATAATGGTTCCTTTTGCGCAGCCGGTTTCAGAAACTTTAATTTCCGAATTTTCACATTCAACTTTTATTCCGACGTTGGAATCCTGAGTTTTTGTTATGCAGGTAACTTTTGCGACAGAAATTATGCTTGCAAGAGCTTCTCCTCTAAATCCAAGAGTCGAAATATTCCATAAATCATTTTGGTCAATGATTTTACTTGTGGCGTGCCTGGAAAACGCAAGGCTGACGTCTTCTTTATCAATGCCATGCCCATTATCAGCGATTCTGACATTTCTGCATCCGTTTGATATTTCAACTTCAATTCTTGTTGCTCCGGCGTCTATAGAGTTTTCCACGAGTTCTTTCACTACAGAAGCTGGTCTTTCAATCACTTCGCCGGCGGCAATCTGGTTTATAAGGTTTTCAGGAAGGAGTTTTATTTTTTTCATGGCTTATCGCTTTATAAATAAAAAGCTGGAAAGATAAAATCCGGCAAAAACAAGAGCAATTCCGAGAATATTATTTATCGCAATATTAAAAGTTAACAGTTGAATATCTCCGCTTCTAAAAAGGTTAAAATTTTCAAGAGCAAAAGATGAAAAGGTGGTAAAAGCGCCTAATATTCCTGTAAAAACAAACAATCTCGCATTATTCCCCGGCTCAAAGTCATTAAATATGCCCCATAATAAACCTATCACAAAGCATCCTGCAAGGTTTACCAAGATTGTTCCCCATGGAAAAGCTATTCCGGTAAGCTTAGTCGTTAATTCTGTTACAATAAACCTTAAAAGCGCTCCAATCGCTCCGCCCAGGGCTATCAAAAAAAATGTTCGCATATAATTATTCCTGATTTTTCATTTTTTGTTCAATTTGATTTATATAAGAAACCATTGTCGTGAGCTTTTCATCGCTTAATTTAAGCTCTTCATCCGTTTTGGCAAGTACCCAGTAGCCTTTTTCTCCTAAAACATCCGTAATTTCACCGGAAAATATGTTTTCAGAAAGCTGAGCATTAAACCTAAGAAATAATTTTTCGGTTCCAAACGGCTTAAACATAAATGTAAAATAGTTATTAACAATTTTTATGTCTGAAATCATAACATGATGAGCAATTCCATCAATATCCATGCTTGCGGTCAAATCATCTTTAACTCTCAACATTATATCATGTTTTTCATTATCGGGATTAATAAGAATTCCCTGCCAAACACCCAGAAGATCATTGATTTCATTAAATAAAGGTTTGCTTTCAGGGTAATTTGTGAAGTATTCAGTAATACTTGCAAGATTCTTTTTAAGCAAAACCAAATCAGACTGAGTAATATAAAGCTTATCAAGCATATCAACCGCAATCAGGTTTTCATTTATGCTGTCAGGAACGCTGAAAGTCCTTCTGCTTATTATTTTTTTAAACCCTGAAAGAAGTATTTTTTCCTCTCTGTCTGAATTTATAGACTCTAACTGGAACGAAGCATAAAAACCAAGAGTTAAAAACCAACTTCCATTGTCGGAATATGCGCTGTTAATATCCTGAATGAGATTTTCGTAGAATACAACGAACAAATCACGGACAAAAGAAATTTTTGTTTCGCTTAAATCCTGATCCTGCAAGGCTGAATAGAAATTTATTCTTGCCTTATTCAAATTTTGTCTTGATTTTCCTTGAATATTAAGGTCATCTAGAATAATATCAATTATATTCAATGTTTGAAAAGCGTTATTATACTCCTGCTTAAGCTCTTTATAGGGTTTATCTCTTAATTTATCCGATAAATCTATAAGATGATAATATGAAGCCCCGACTCCTCTTCCCAAAGAGAAGATTTTTTGATTTATTTCAGGACAACCATTATTTACAGGCGCATTAACATCGATTGCAGACGATTTAATTTGATTTTCCAAGCTTTCTAATGCTGTATCCGGAGCATTTCCAGCATCTGCAAACGCTTTTGAAGCAAAACACACGCATATAAAACTTAAAAGAATTAATTTTTTAAAAAAAAGTCTAACCATGCTTAACCATATATTCCTTAATTATTTTTTCCGGAAATCAGCCATTCAAGCGTTTTCCCAAGCGCCTTAGCCCTGTGGCTTAATTTATTTTTTTCCTCCATCGTTAATTCTGCCATAGTAGCATTTTTTTCCGGCAAATAAAAGATGGGGTCATAACCGAAGCCTTCACTGCCGGAAGGCAAAAAAGCAATTTCTCCTTCGCAATTTTGAGTTGTTGAGAAAACTTTTTCTCCTGAAGGCAGCGCAATTACCATAGAACAGACAAACCTTGCCGATCTTGCCGCTTGTTTTGTGTGTTCCAGCTCCTGCAAGAGCTTATTAATCCGTTTTTCATCGGTTTTTTCATATCTGGAGGAATAAACCCCGGGTCTACCGTCGAGAGCATCCACCATAAGCCCTGAATCATCTCCCAAGGCAGGCAGGTTTGTAATCTTAGCCGCCTCAAACGCTTTTATGAAGGCATTTTCCTCAAATGTAGCGCCTGTTTCTTCAGGATCAAACTCTCCTTCAATTCCCACAATCTCAATATTGGAATTTTCCAGCATGTTTTTTACTTCTGAAAGTTTATTTTTGTTTTTTGTCGCAAAAACAAGTTTTGTAAGATTTATCGTCATAAACATTGTCTAATCCTTGCCATATCTTCTGTTTCGGTTTGCAAATATCTGTATAGCTTCTCCAAGAGTGTTTTCATCAAAATCGGGCCAAAAAGTTTCCGTTATATAAATTTCTGTATAAGCCAACTGCCACAGAAGATAATTACTGATGCGCTGTTCTCCTCCTGTTCGGATTAAAAGATCAGGATCGGGAATTCCGGCTGTATACAAGTAGTTTTCTATAAGTTTATCGGTTATTTCTTCTGAATCAGCGATAATGCCGGTTTTTACGTCTTCGCAAATTTTTCTGACCGCGCTTGTTATTTCGTTTCTTGACCCGTAATTTATTGCTATTTGCAGATTTAATCCGGTATTTTCTTGTGTAAGCTCTTCTGTTTCTTCTAAAACAGTTTTTAAATCACTGCTTAGGGGAGCTGTATCTCCTATTATCCTTATCTTTACATTGTTTTTATGTAAAGCTTTTAATTTATTTTGCACTGTTTCTTTTAACAATTTCATGAGGAATTCCACCTCGTCATGCTTTCTTCCCCAATTTTCCGTAGAAAAAGCGTAGACTGTAAGATATTTTACGTTGAATTTATCGGCGGCTTTTATTGCTCTTTGGAGCGCGTTAACTCCTTCTTTATGCCCAACCATTGACGGCAGATGTTTTTTTGTTGACCATCTTCTGTTCCCGTCCATTATTATTGCAATATGCTTTAATCCTGTATCCAAAACAGCCTGTTCTGTTGAATGATCCGCTAAAATAATATTTATAGTCATTATTATAATCTCTGAATTATATTTAAATTCTTTTTAAAGGTTATCGCAAACTATATTTTAATAGCAATAATTAAGTTAAAAAACTTATACTAAACTTAAACTAGAGTAATTTATACCAATCGAAATAAATTTTCGTTAATTTGTTAAAAAGCTGATACCTACAGCCTGCGCCGCCCTGCGGGCGGCACGGGCTCTAAATATCAGCTTTTTAATAAATTAGCCGGAATAACACAAAAGCTAAAAAGTTTTATATCAAAACTTTTTAGCTTTATAAATTTTGTAAGACCATAAAAGATAAGTTATTGCGGTTTCTCAAAAGTTTCTTGAAGGGATAAGAAAATGTTTTCCTGTTCTAATGTCTGATTTCGCGAATTATCAAGATTAGATTTTGCTTCATTTCTCAGAAAACTTCTGATTTCATACATTTCCTGATAAGTATCGGTTTGAGAAGCTTTATTTTCATACTCATCTTTAATTTCGGCAAAAGAATCTTTCTTTCTTGCTTTTTCAGGGTTAATGCCAACGCCTGTTTGCTCATTACCTATAAGAATATTGTTAAAAAAGTTTGCTACTGAGGTGTATTTTACGAGCTCAGGGTCTTTTTTAATTCTTAAATCAACAAGATCAGAAGTTTGTTTTATTAATTCTTCAAGTTCCAGTTGTAAAGTTTCGTTTTCATCAACGCCTGTGGCGTTTTCATCTTCAGAAGAGTTAAATTTTGTTTGGTTATCGTCTAATTGTGTTTCTTTATTTTTAATTTGATTTTTTGTACTGCTTAATTGATCTTCTTTCTGACCCAGAAGTCCTTCAAGAGCTTGTATAATAGTATTTTTAATTTGATTTTCAATTTCTTTCTGAGCTTTATGAGATTGCTCACTTGTTACTGACTTTAATAAATCCTGAAAACCTTTGTCTTCGGAAATCTGCTGACTGCCTAAAGCCGCTGTCAAGGAAGAGCTTGAGCCTGAATTTTTGCTTATATCAACAGCAGAAGTTGAAATTGAACCTGTTACGCTTTTTTGAAGATCAGAAATAGAAAATTTACCGCTTTTAATTTGTTGAATTTGATCTTTTATTGAATCAATATCGCTAACAAGACTGAATTCAACGTTTCTAAGCTGAACAACGTCATTTTTTAATAATGAATTTCTTGACAAAATGTTTTCATTACGAGATTGCGTTTTTGTTCTGTTGCCTAAAACTTGTTGTTTTTTCTGAATTTCCTGTTGGTTACTGCGGATTTCGTTTTCAATCCCCATAACTTCAGGATTCGATTTAAGATTATTTTCGTGATCAACAATTTTTTTCTCTGAAAGACTTTGTGTTGTAGTCAGCGCTTTTTCTTGAAAACGTAATAAGCTCAAATCTTTTTGCATACTTTGATAAGCTTTTTCAGTCAATGTTTTTTCAAAAAGTTTTTCAAAAAATACTGTTTCTGTTGATGAAAAATCAGTTTGTTTCAGACTAAAAATGCTTTCACCGCTGTTAATTTTAGAATTTGCTTCCGCAAGGCTTTGCTGAACAGACATTTTTTTCAGATCTGAAATAATCTGATTTTCATTTTTTGTCAAAGATTTTGGAATGGAATATCCTGTAAATATTTCACTCATCTTTATTCACCACTTTTACCTTAATCTACCTTGTATTAGAAATACACAAGCAAGCCTGTATGTTTCTAATATATCTTTGCTATATACTATTACCCTACATCTATATAAAATATAAATACTTAAAAAAAATTCAATTCGTATTATTTTCGTAACATTTTTTTACATTAATTTGTTAAAAGTAACTGTTCAGGTGTCATTGCGAGGAGGGGCGAAGCCCCGACGCGGCAATCTTTCAAATGTTGCTTGCAAGCTATGAGCCCTTGGCTCATTCAGATAGATTCCCACGTCGGGCAAGATAAAAACGACCTGCTTTTATACTGTTTTATAAGTCTTGCCCTCCTCGGAATGACATGCGAGCATGACCTGAGCAGTTATGGAATAATTAAGATGATAGTTTATTATTTGATTGAATACGAATTGGTATTGCATAATCAGCAAAAACTTTTTTAAAATGCGCATAATATATAGACATTGCTATAAATTTTGTAAATGCCCGCGGATATTTTATAAGACTTATAAAAAATGTTTTCCAGTAATAAAACCTATTTTTATCAAGTATTCCCATATAAAATATCGACTTAAACAAAGCAAATAAGTATTCCGATTTAAAATATTCATCAACGTAATGATTGTAATTTTTTACAAAAACAAGCGCCCTTTCGTAATATTCTTTTTTTGAATATACGGTATTTACAATATGTTTATAGCCTTCAATAAGTTCGTCATAGCCAATTTTAGGGATGAAATTAATTGAAAAATCCGTATTATTTCCCGAACTATCCGTTAAAAGCCGATTTTCTTTTTTTAATCTTTCATAAAGTCTTGTGCCGGGTAATGCCTGCAAAAGCCCTATCATCGCAATTACAACACCTGTTTTTTGTATAAAATCAATTTGTCTTTTAAAAATATTCAGGTCGTCATTGTCAAATCCAACAATAAACCCTGCTGACACAAGAAATCCATTTTTATAAAGGGTTAAAACCGAATCTATAATATTACGGTTTTTATTCTGATATTTCCCGCATTCAGCCAGACTTTCCTGTGATGGGGTTTCAAGACCTATAAACAGACTGTTAAAACCAGCTTCTCTAAGATAAAACATTAATTCTTCATCATCAGCAACATTTAGGGAAACTTCTGTCATAAAAGTCATTTTGCATTTTTTTTCTTTTCTCCAATCAATAAGTTTCTTTAAAAGAAGCTTAGTTTCATTTTTGTTTCCTATAAAATTATCGTCTACAAAAAACACAGAGCCTTTCCAGCCTGAATCAAAGAGGACTTCAAGTTCCCGGATAATATTTTCAGGAGTTTTTGTTCTTGGAATTTTACCGTTTAATCTTACTACATCGCAAAATTCGCAATCATACGGACATCCTCGTGAATATTGAACCGGCATGCGCGCGTAAGCATCCTGTTTTATGAGTTCCCATCTTGGAACAGGCGTATTTTTCATATCAGGTTTTTTATCTGATCTGTAATATTTTTTTAAATCATTGTTTTTTAAATCTTCAAGAAACATCGGGAAGGTAATTTCGCCTTCGTCCATAACAAAATGATCAATTTCAGGAAATTCATAGTCTAAACCGGAAAAAAGAGGTCCGCCCGCAACAGTTTTTGTATTTAATTCAACGCATTTTTTAACTATTTTATAAGCAGAATCCTTTTGGGTAATCATTGCGCTGATAAACACAAAATCCGCCCATAAGATATCTTTGTCTTCAAGATTTTCAATGTTAAGATCAACAAGTTTTGTTTCAAAATCCTCAGGAAACATTGACGCAATCGTGATAAGACCTAATGGAGGCAATAAAGCTTTTTTTTTGATAAAATTCAATGAATATTTAAAACTCCAGAAAGTTTCAGGGTATTGAGGATAAACTAATAATATTTTCAAAAAATTTTCTCCGGTTATTATAATTAATATATTTGCATTTAAAGAGTTTTCCCCGTTATTCGCAAAAATTTTATGTTAATTAGTTTTTAAGTTCGATTTGTTTTAATTGCATTATGATATACATAAAATTTAATAACCATACAATAAAGGTTATTAATTAATTAGCTGTATAGGCAAATAAATTAATAACCTTTATTTCTTAGTAATGGTCAGGTATATACTAATAAATTATCTAAGAAGTTATACCAATCGAAATATACTAAAATGAGTTTGAATTTAGGAAAACCGGCAAAGCCGGATTTTCCCAACTTCATCACTCCTGCTTCGCCATACCGCCCCTAACGTTTTAAGAAAAAATCCGAAATTCAT
>Ga0209202_1000950_pt1 | contig 19536 bp, 25 predicted proteins | sample AD_UKC032_MetaG_FD_184416 | JGI IMG/M metagenome (GOLD analysis project Ga0209202, IMG submission 184416) | Active sludge microbial communities of municipal wastewater-treating anaerobic digesters from USA - AD_UKC032_MetaG (SPAdes) (version 2) | ecosystem: Engineered > Bioreactor > Anaerobic >... | reverse complement strand
CGCTACACTAAACCTCAACCGACCTGCCTCAGGCGGCCAATGTCCCTGAGTAATCGTTCAACGCGCACAGCTGGGTACTTTTAAACGCGCGCCGACAGGATAAGGTCGAAAACGGTCCGTCTCGGCCCGTACAGCACGCCAAAGGGCTTCGAGTATGGGCAGTTCGCCGACGTATTCGCCCGTTACCTGTCACCTCCCCCGGATTTGCCGCATCCTCGCAACGACGCCCCGGCGCCCATGCCGGCCATCGGAACTGACGTTTCGGGGAGTTTTCCGGGAATCTGCAACGACGGCCCGGACCCGCATCGCTGCAACGTATCCCCGCAACCCGACCCTGATGCGGCAGCCGTTTCGGATAATCCGCCACACCGAAACGCTGCCGAAACGCCGGACCCATCGCCTGGGATGGAGAGTTGCGGCGTGGCAGCAGAAACCGGGGGGCCGGGCGAGACGGAGGGTGGCGATGACGAGGGGCCTATCCCCGACTTCGTTTTCTAACGCAAGTCGTGCGCAACGCATCCGGTAACGATTCTGTTGCCGGGTGTGCCCACAGCATTTCCGCCGCCATATCCAGGCAGCCAACCCAATTCAAATTCATCTTTTCAAGGAGGCATCATGCCCGTACTCAAACTCACGCCGCAGTTCATCGCGACATCACTCACCTGCCCTGACGGCAAAACCCGTGTCGAATACTGCGATACCTACGCCGTTGGGCTCTACATTGCGGTACGTGATTCAAGTCCCGGCCAAGGCGTCTACTACCTACGCTGGAAGGACCCGAATAACAAGACCTGCCATACCAAACTCGGGCGTACCATTGACATCGATCTGGCAGAAGCCCGCAAGGCCGCCAGGCAGTTGCGCAATGACATCGCCCTTGGTGCTAATCCGCAAGCAGAAGCTCGTGCCACCAAGGCGGTGCCAACCGTGGCTGAGTTTTTTGAAGAGCAATATCTGCCCTACGCCAAGCCACGTAAGCGCAGCTACCGGCGTGATGAAGAAATGTATCGCCTGCGCATCAAGGACAACTTCGGCCGCATGAAAATGAACGAGGTCACCAGGAAGCAGGTGCAGCTTTTCCATAACCGCCTTCTCGATGATGGCCTGAAGCCGGCCAGCGCTGATCACTACGTGAAGTTGATGCGCCGCGCCTGGAATCTGTCGGTCGAATGGCAGGTATTGGAATCCTCACCGCTGACTCGTCTCACGCTTTTCCTGCCTGATAACCGCATCGAGCACTACCTGTCACCGGCCGATCTGGAGAAATTGGTCGATGTGTTGCGCACCGCCCCACCCCGCACGGTGTGCAATGTTGCCCTGTTCCTGCTCTCCACCGGCGCACGCTTGAACGAAGCGCTACGTGCCCGCTGGGATCAGATCGACAAGGTGACCCGGGTCTGGCGCATCCCGGCCAGTAATAGCAAGTCGAAACGTATCCGCTCGGTGCCGCTGAACGATGCTGCCCTTGAAGTGCTCAACCAGCTGGACACGGAAGGCAAGTACGACAACCTGTTCATCAATACACGGACGAAGAAGCCGCTGGTGAATGTTCACAAGGTATGGGGGCGGTTGCGCGAAAAGGCGGGTCTGGAGTGGTTGCGCATTCACGATCTGCGTCATTCCTACGCCTCCTTTCTTGTGAACTCTGGAAGAACGCTTTTCGAGGTTCAGCAGATATTGGGCCACAGCGACAGCAAGGTGACCGAGCGCTACGCCCACTTGTCCTCGAAAACACTGCAAGAGGCGGCAAATGCGGCATCGATCGCGATCAAGGGGGCGATCAAGGCGGCGTAGCCCCAGCCGGCCGGCTGCGGCGAATTTCCCCGGGGGCGGTTTTTCCGCTCTCTCCGGCGTCGCCCTCCTCCGAGGACTACCCGCCTTGGGCCGCTGGCGAGCGACTGCGGGGCCGGGATGGCTGCCCCCATCCCCCGGGGGCCGCGAAGCGCTATGGGTCAGGGTTTGGGCCGGCCCCCTCGCCATTCCGCTCTGGGACTGGCAACACCTAACGCCACTTGCGTTCGCCAATACGGCTGAGGCCTTAGTTGGCGCAAACCATCATGTCAATGGCGTTTCAGGTCAAGTATCCAATTCAATCCTTGATTCATAATGCACTACGGTGCACGACCAGAAAGTATTTCGTGTGATCCATGATGTGAAAGACGAACAATAATGAATAACATAGCGTTTAGAACTGTAGCCTGGCTTCAGTTGGCCTTCAGCATGGCGTTGGCAGCGTCCGTGATATGGGCATATACAGCGTACCGCCCAGTAATGGGTCAATTTCTTGACTCGGCCGCGGCATCGATCGTATCGACGACTAGGGTCATTGCCCTGACTGCCGAGACGGTTCAGGCAAACGACATTCTTCTCGATGATACGCAAGCGTTGTTGAAGACAACGCGTCAACTCCTTGAGGAATTTCGGGCAACAGCGCTAAATAACGCCAGTCTTGCACCAAAATATGCAGAAGGTATGCAGGGCATCGCCGGTTTACTCGGCAGTGCCGCGACTTCCTTCTCTGCCATTGGCGATGGTCTAAATTTTTCTGTGCCGACTCGAATCGAGTGGGAGGGTATCCGCCCGTCGCTCGTAATGACCCGTCCTCTCGAAACTCAAGGTACAGCGATGAAGCGTACGGCATCAGACCTCAAGGCAAGCGCCTCCAGTCTCCAGGCACTATCGACCTCGATTGCGAGGGATGGCCAGAACATGGCCAAAGCAATCGTCGCCAGCAGCAACCAGGCCATCAAATTGCTCGACGACAGCGAAATAGTGCTGAAACGCATACGTAGCCAGGCCTTGCCGAATGCCGTCGCCGAACTACGAAGCGCCTCGGAACAATTGGTTTCCGTGAGTTCGGGAATCAGTATGGCCGGCAACCTACCGTTGGCGCTGCTCGCCGTCGGTTTGCTTCTGGCGGGATGGTGCTTTCTCAACAGCGTCAGCGTGCTTCATCTCTATTCCATCCAAAACAGGAAATGAGGATTTCAATCATGGCTACCTTCAAGCGATTCTTTGCCCCGCTACTACTTGTCGCCGTACTGGCTTTTTCGTGGACCTCGCCGCTGGATACCTTGTCTACGGAACAGGTCGATACCGGATTGAAACGTGCGCTGGTGACTTTCGGTACTGCACGTGCACTCAATGCGGTGATTTCCGTCGCGCAAGGCACTGACGTGGCCATCGAACCGGCGGGCATCGGAGTCAAATTTGCCCCGGGGGAAATTCTCGATCCGATCAACGACATGGTGGAAAAGTTTTCGTCACTAATGATGTTTGCGAGCATCTCCTTCGGCATCCAGAAGATCTTGATCAGCCTGGGTGGTCATTGGATGGTGTCCACGGTGCTATCGGCGGCAGTCGTACTGTGGGCAGTTCTGCACATTTCCGGGCGGCCGATTCCAGAGTGGTGTTCGAAGCTGCTGGCAATCACCCTCTTGCTGCGCTTTGCTGTCCCGCTGGTGACGGTCGGTTCGAATATCCTATTCGACCACTTCTTGGCCAACGATTATGTACAAAGCCAAGCGCTTCTCGAATCCGGGGCAATGGAAGCAAAGAACCTGAAAAATCTGGATGCGACTCCCCCTCAAAATCAAAGCATCCAAGATCGTTTGAAAGCGATGGTACCCAACATCAACGTCAAGGAACCGCTCCAACATTTCAAGGATGTTGCCGAGCAGTGGACCGAAAAAATGGTCACCTTGATGGTCGTATTTCTGCTCCAGACCTTGATATTCCCGCTCTTGATGCTTTGGGGCTTGTTTAGCTTTGCCAAGAGCCTGCTTTTTCAGTTGCCTTATACCGTCGCAATCGAAAAATCACCTTGAACATTCGTTGCAGGCATCGCCTGTATCAATTCCTGAAAGGAAAATACTGATGAACCTCGATGACCTCATGGCTGGAATGATGCTGGTCATTGGCCTGTGGCTCTACTATGTGGGTCGCAGGCGTGCATTCGATCGACGCAACGCATCTGGTCAGGAGGTGTTTCCCTCCTATGCCGGAAAACTCATTGCGCGTACCGGCGACGCTGTACTGACCTTGCTGGCTTTCGGCCTCAGCCTTACGGGTGTGTTGTTCCTTGCGTTCGCACATCCAGACTCGTGGTTTGGGATCGTGCTGATACCGCTTGGATGGATGGTGTTTGTGGGCTACATCCCGTTTGGGCGCCGCTAACTATCCTTAGCAAGATCACGAATATCTCGTATCCCATGTCGCGCAACGATCTGCGCGTAGGTAACTCCATCCCTCTCCATCATCGCGCCAAGTTGAAACACCTCCTTGGCGTTGAAGAACGCAATCTGACGGGGATTCGCATTGGTGTTCTTGGCAGTCACGATTACCGCGTACGCTGGATGTCCAGTTTGCATCAGAGCAATATGCTCATTGCGCTGCAGCCACCCCGGTTTGCTTTTCCGTATCTCGGTTTCGGGCCATTGAATCTCGACATAGCTCAAGCCATCAAAGCGCTTAAGCGTATCGCTCCAGCACCGGAGAAACACTACCCCATCGTTCGGGCGGACTGCACCCCACGACCAAACAGAGTTGTGCAGCGGTGCGTTCAGCGTTCCCGCAAAAAAATCGGTAATCGAAAGTTGTGTTGGCAATTGGATGTTCCTATTTCGTATGTTGGCTATTGTTCCCGCGATCAGGATTGCGCAATGTGAGCAACCACAGCCAATCGCTTTGGCTCAACCCAAACTTGACGTAGTTATCGCCAGTCACTTTGTAGTGCTGATCAACGGCCAAAATATAGGCATCCTCTAAGGTTTTTGCCCTCCCAGCCTCTATTTCGTCGGCCATCGTCAAGCGAACCCGCTCAAAGACTTCATCAGGTCTGGATTGAGCGAACAAAGCAACCGATTGGTTCGCCTCGGCTCGAACGATCTCTCTCTGCACATTGACCGTATCCCCAAGCGTACGATGGGTGTTGGAAGCATCGCCTGCTCCACCATCCTTTGCCTGGACGGGAGTTGTTGTCCCAAGAACCACGGCCAAAATTGCCATTGTTTGGAGGATATGCTTTGAAATCATCGAGGGCCCCACGTTGTTGGATCACTTGTCATTGCAATGCTCTGTCATGTATCAAGCCAGCAAAGTCGCCTTGAAGATCGCCTCGTCACGGCTGGAGAAGCGAAATTGGATAAACACGCTTTTCAGCTGATCTGAGCGAATTCTGGCCGTCGCAACGAACCAGATGCCAATCCTTCCGCCTTGCTTGACGAGCGTACTGAAGGCGTAGCGCCACTGACGTGCCTCGGCCAGCCGCTCGATCACTTCGCGCTCGTTGTGAATTGCAATGCCACTCTCTTTCAGGGATTCGATAAACCGCGTGGATTCGGTTTGATTCACAAACATTTCGGGCTCCGTTAATGATGTGTGGATGTCCTGCTCGCCGAATCACGTTCCTGCTCCGCAATCATCTTCGCGATCGCGACCAGACGAGTCGGAGCGATGCCGTTCAGATCGACCCGTAGCGTCACACTGCCCACGCAGAAATTGCTTTCCTTGGCCAACGTCATGATTAGCGATTTGATCAGCGCTACTTCGCTCTGAATGCCCTCAGGCGGAACGACGCCCTCACGGGGACCGCCGGGTTCCTGGATGGTTATGTGCATGCTGTTCTCCTTTAACTTGCCACGGAGTCAGCATAAGGAACTGCGCTATTCAGCGCTTTGCATTCGGCGCCAATCGCGTGACCGAATGCGCCAAAGTGGATATCAGGTATTTGAAGATTCCCGGTACTCGGTCGGCGCCTTGCCACTCCAGCGCTTGAAGGCCCGGGTGAACGCGCTCTGTTCGGAGAAGCCGAGCAGGAAGGTAATGTCGGTCACGCTCTTCTGAGGATCGTCCAGGTAGCGCAGCGCCAGTTCATAGCGCGTCTTTTCCAGGATGTCCCGGTAGCTGAGATCAAGGTCGGCCAGCTTGCGCTGCAGGGTTCGGGTACTCATGCCGATGGCCTTGGCCAGGCCTTCTTCACTGGGCTCGCCGGAAGTCAGTTCTTGCAACAGATACGCCCGGCAGCGGCTCTCCAGATCGTCCTTTTGCAGTTCTGCCAGTTGTTTGGCCAGGATGGCGTCAAACGTCGTGGCGAGTTGATGATTGGAGGTGGAGAGCGGACGGTCTGCGATTTGAAACGGGAGCAGGAGGCTGTCTTCCTTAGCCCCGAAGCTTACCGGACTACCGAAGTAGGTCTCATAGGGCCCGGTATCGGCCGGTATGGGCCGGCGCAAGGTGATTGCGGCAGGCGCCAGGGTCGCGCCGTAATTGGCCCGGCACATCGAGATGACCAGAGAAAGCCCGAAATCGGCCATGACCTGACCGGCCAGGGTTTCACCGCGTCCGTGGTCATAAACGAACTTCAGTCCATCGGGCGTTTCGACGCAGCGGCTCGCCATGCGCTGACCGAGCAGCTTGGTGTAGCGGGCCATGCGCCTGAGGGCCGTGCGGAGCGAACCACTGGACAGCCACCCGTAGCCCAGGGTGCCGAGATGCGAGGGGTGCCAGCATTCAGCTGCGCGCAGTGCGAATGCCGGGTCAGTAATCAGTTGCGCTGCCCGCTCGAAGGCTGAATCAAGCAATGCGCTGGGCAGGCGCGTCCGGGTGTCGGGTAGTTCCGTCGAGGCGATCCCGAGTTGCTGGGCAAAGCGTTCCGGGTCGATGCCATGCAGTTCGACGAGGCGCAGGCCGATCAGGCCAAAGGATGCGAGGAAGGTTTCGGAGGCCACGAGCGTATCAATCACAAGGAAGTTGATTGGCGGAAATCATCATGCGATTGGCGTAACGGGTCAAGCACATCTTCGCGGTACAGGCAAACTGAACATACCGAATCAACCAACCGAACGGAGTCAATCATGAAATCGCTTTCACTCTCAACACTGGCCTTGATTGCGTCGTTTTCAATGGCTATCGCAACACCAGTGAATGCTACGGAAGGCTGGGTGCTCGCCGCGGATAGCGCGGAGGGAAATACCAGATTCTTCGTGAAAACAGGTGAGTTCGATTACACCATCAACAAGCATGGGGTTCATGTCTTCAGCATCCCGCTGCGCATGGCGAGTAATGGCAAAACCCAGGAAAGTTACGCCGCGATCGATGCAACTGGTTGCTTGGAAAATGGCGGAGATTTGATCATTACTGACGGCAATTCGAGTAGTAAATACTGGTGGTCGCCTGAGGGAAGCAGAATGTATGACAGCCTGGGTGAAAAGATATGTGAAATCGGTCGATACAAGGCAGCAAACAACACCTTGGTTCCTGGCGGCAAGGTCAAGCCGACCGCTAGCAAGTCGAGTTTTTAATTCAGGCTTTCTCAAATCAAATCAGAAGGAATATGACCATGAAAAAATTTATCTTTGCCGCCATTACTGCCGTTGCTCTTGTCGGTACTGCGAATGCATCAGGCAATGGAAAAAACAACTTTGGCGGTAGCACGTACGACTACAAAAATGGCAATACCTACAACAGCCACGGCTCGGGCTACTCCGGCCATAACGCGAATACCGGGTCTTCTTGGAACGCACAAAGTTACGGCAACACAAGCCGGGGTACTGATTCGCATGGCAACAATTGGTCCTACAACCAGAATACTGGTGTTTATCAGAACTACGGAACTGGTGAAGTCCGCCAACACGGTCAGCGTTGGTAATTACCTGCGGAAAACAGCCTAGCAATGTCTTTCGATGCGGACATCCTCGGCATTCTATTCATATAAGTAACTTGGAGAATTCGCCATGTATCAGCTTGAAGTGAAGAAATGGCTCGTCTCGCACCGCTTTCCACCGAAGGATGGGTGGAAGGTTCAGGTTGATGTCGACGCGATGGAACGATTGGACCATAGACCCGGAAAAGCTGATCGAGCCCGCGTTGCTGAAGATGCCCTAATAAGAATGGGAGCCGCCATCGGTCCCCACCCTGAGTTCGGCCGTGCCGACATCGTTGCCGAGCACCCAACGAAAGGGCTATTTATCGTTGAGGTTGAAGGTATGTCGTCCCGTCAGAAGGAACAGGCAATATATTCCGCGCTTGGTCAGCTCGTCCTGCAAATGCAAGGCCGACTGCATAAGTTTGTTCTCGCTGTCCCTGATGACGAATCTTGGGCGGCACAGGTTAGGAAAATTCCCAAGCATGCTTGCACGGTTCTTGGTCTTCAATGCCTGCTGATATCAGAGCACGGCATCCGTGAGGTATAACTTTCTCCAAATCCACTCACTTCCGATATTGGCGCCCACAAGATAAATGCTTGCTACTAGCAGAAAACCCATTTCCGGACTACTTAAGATAGTTGCTGTCCTTTTTGGCCTATTCGCCATCTACGTAATCTACAGCCTGTATTCCGAGAAGGTAGCCACAAGAAAATCCTTGGCGATGTGTCATTCCATTGCCGCGGGTTCGGTGACAACGGGATTGCGGGAAAGGGCTTTGGCTGACGGAGCAGACGAATGGCAGTCGCGGTGGCATCACCTGGACGGAACGGACAATCTGGCAATCACCTACACCGGAGCCCCGCCTTTTTCGCGACACGTCTGCTGGGTCAAGGCAAAGGACGGGCGAGTCATCTCAGCAGAGGTGAGATATTTTGACTAAGAATAAGCCCTGAACGTGCCGATTACCCCCTTTCACTTCGGTCCAGGTGCGCTGATCAAGGTTGCCCTACCAGACAAATTCAGTTGGACGATCTTTGCATTGGCCAACGTCATGATCGATCTGGAACCGGTGACGTTGTTCCTGCTGATCGGCGATCCTGCCCATCCTTGGTTGCACACGCTGCCCGGTGCCATCGCGGTTGCTGCAATCGCTGCCCTCTTCGGCCGCAAACCCTGCGAACTCAGCCTGAGATGGTGGAATCGGCAGATGTCTGCCGGGTGGCAAGTGCGCTGGTTGGCGGTGGAACCGGAAATCACCAAAACCGCGGCATGGGTGAGTGCATTGATCGGCACCCTTTCGCACCTCGCGCTCGACTCGATCATGCATCCTGATGTTCATGCGCTGTGGCCCTTTATTAATGGCAATCCAGTGCAGGGAATCATCGCACTCGATCTGTTGCATCTCCTGTGTGTCAGCGCCGCTCTGCTCGCCCTGATCGGGTGGGTGTGGTCACGGGCGATTGCGCCACGCTGACTGATGTCCGAGCGTGAAAATCATTCGGTTTTGCGGATGACCAGCCGGAAAGTCATCGCAACAAGAGAGGCGCCCTTTTGGCATGAATACTTCCGGCCGTGGAAACTTGCCACGTATGCGATCGGTTTGTTCCTTCTTATCGTCGGTTCTTTCTACTACCGTGCGCCTGACTGGGACATCCCCGTCTCGATCATCATGTCGTTCTTCACCTATCTGACGGCTGGCTGGTCCTTGCGCGTCATTGTGGAAAGACAGTGGCGACACTGGCCAGCAATGCTCCTCGCCACCTGGTGGTCCGTCGATGGCTGCTATGCCCTCTACTGGTCGCTGGTCAATCCGGAGGCGCTGGAGATGATGCGTGATGCTAACTGGCCGGCATCGCTCAGCTTGTATTGGGCATGCGGCTTAATCTGGTATTGGAACGGCACGCTTCGTGAACTGATTCAGGCTTTACAGCGAGGATTACTCGAATGGTAGAGTTCGTCTGTCTCAATTAGCCAAGCCAAATAAAATGACATTCGGGGAATCCATCAAGACCTGTTTCTCAAAGTACGCAGACTTTTCCGGGCGAGCTTCGCGCTCGGAATATTGGTGGTGGTTCCTGTTTGTGTTGTTGGCGACGGTCGCGACCAGCATCGTAAGCGAGAAGTTGTCTGCACTGTTCTCTTTGGCGGTCATGTTGCCTGGCCTTGCTGTTGGCGCGCGCAGACTTCACGATATCGATAAGAGCGGATGGTTCCAGTTGTTATACTTGATCCCGGTCATTGGCTGGATCATCGTCGTCTACTGGGCTGTCCAGGAAGCCAAAGAGCCAAACCGCTTTTGATCCGGTTCGCAGTCTTGCTCTTGGCGTTCTCGGCTTGTGCCGGGAAGCCAATCGGCAGCTGACGCCATGGCCCGCTTCACCGTCCACCCCAAGAGTCCGCCGCTCCAACTCACCTAAGTTCGGCAAAAGTTCGACGGCGAACCACCCTACTCCGTTGATCCGATTCGACTTCCGAACCGATAGCGAAAATAGCGAACCTCGCAGGTTCGGCATAGGTTCGGCGCGAAAATCCAACCCCACGAAGCATCGAAAAATCCGTTACAATTCTTCGCGCTAAGCGCCATCAAAAAATGACATCGTTCTACTGTTAATCCGTAGGTCCCTGGTTCGAGCCCAGGTCGGGGAGCCAAAAGCTTCAAGCACTTAGCCCAGTTCAAAAGACTGGGCTTTTTGCTTTTCAGGATCGCCATGTCTCCAGTCCGGCGATTCGCCATCGATACCAATGCTCATGGACGAAGGAATATCGCATGAAAGAAATCGTTGGATACGCGCTTTCGGTTTTTTTTGGGTTCTTCGCCATCATGAATCCGATTGCCAACACGCCGATCTTTCTTGGCCTGACCGCCAATGACACGCCGGACGAGCGAAAGCGGGTAGCACGCAAGGCCCTGACGATGGCTTTCGGTCTTGTCGTCGTGTTCGCTCTTCTGGGCAAGCTCATTTTCAGCCTGTTCGGCATCACCTTGCCGGCATTTCAGATCACGGGAGGCGTATTGGTTGCGCTGATCGGTTACCAGATGCTGAAAGGCGAACAGTCGGCGGTTCATCAGCCGTGCGCCAGTGACGGGAAGGTCAGCATGGAAGCCGCCTTGAGCATCGCCGTGACGCCACTGGCGATGCCGATCCTGGCTGGCCCGGGAACCATTGCCACCGCGATGAACTTCGCTTCTGCCGGCAGCCTCGTCGACATGCTTGTCACCATCGTGGCATTCGCAGTGCTCTGCGTGATCACCTATGGTTTTTTCATCTTTGGCGAGCGCCTGATGTCAGTTCTGGGTCACAACGGTCTGAATGTCGTTACCCGCATCATGGGGCTGATTCTGGCGGTCATCGGGGTACAGATGTTGATTACCGACATAAAAGGCGCCATCAAGATGTACTGAGCCCCACCACGGGCACAATCAGCAGCAGATTGGCGCAAATTTATCGACAGCGGCTGGAATCCGGCGTGTGCTTACGGTTAAGCTATCGACTTTGTCCCTCCTTGATCCTTATTTCCTGACGAGTTCCATCATGTTCCCCGAATACCGCGACCAGATTACCCAGCTCAAGACCACCGACCGCCATTTCCTGAACGTTTTCGAGAAGCACAACGAACTTGATCAGCAGATCAAGAACATGGAGTCGGGCGTCGAGCCAGCCACGCACATCGCCATCGAATCGCTGAAAAAGGAAAAGCTGGCGCTCAAGGACGAGTTGTACCAGATCCTGCGCAAGGCCACCGTCTGAGACGATCGCCGGCACTGGACGCCGGTACCGACCGTCCGGCGCCCACCATCGCTCAAGAGCGAAGCTCATGCCCAAAGTAATCTCCGAAAAATACGAAAATGGCGTGCTCGTGGAACGCAAGACCGAGGGGGCGAACACCACCCCCTGGCATTGGCTCATCCTCGTCACCCATCTGATTGTTGCCGGCAGCCTCGCCGTGCTCGCCATCCTTGGCGTTCACGACGCGTTGTCGCGCGCCAGCGGATTGTCCGATGAAGATCCGATGCCGGCCCGGTGCGAACAACCGCAGTTTCGTTCCTGACCCGTAATCAGGTCGGGCAGCGGACCAAATACATACTGTTGTTTCCGGTTTCGCTGGCAAGCGCAGGAGGAGCGCAATGAAAACCATCGATCACCAACGTCTGGATCAGCTAGTCGTTGCCGCCCGCAAGGCTGCCGATGCGCGGGCCGAGGGTTATCGTGAGCGAGCGCTGAAGATCTATCCGTGGATCTGCGGCCGCTGCGCCCGTGAATTCACGCAGGCCAATCTGCGCGAACTCACCGTCCATCATCGCGATCACAACCACGATAACAACCCGGCGGATGGCAGCAACTGGGAGTTGCTCTGCCTCTATTGTCACGATAACGAACACCAGAAGCAGATCGAGGCCGATCGCGGTTATACCGACAGCACGTCGCGTGGTGGTGGCGCCACGCACAATCCGTTCGCCGCGCTGCAGTCGCTGCTCAAGCCCAAGGATTGACCCGGCGATGGCCGCGCAGCATTGCCTGCACATTACGACCAAGGGCCGGGGTTCGGTCGAAATCAGTGCCCAGGTTGCCTCTCTGGTACGGTCTGCTGCGGTCGACTGCGGAATTGCCCACATTTTCGTTCGCCATACCAGCTGTGGCCTGGCGATTACCGAGAATGCCGATCCTTCGGTGCGGCAGGACCTCGAACTCCTGTTGCGGCGCTGGGCGCCGGATGGCGATCCCGCCTACCGGCACGACCTGGAGGGCGACGACGACATGGCGGCGCATGCCCGCTCGCTGCTTACCGGCACCTCGCTGTCGGTTCCCTTTGCCGATGGCCGCCTGCTGCTCGGCACCTGGCAAGGCATCTACCTTTTCGAGCACCGCGCGCAGGGTCATGCGCGGGAAATCGTCGTCACGCTGATCGGCTGAACTTCACGCCGTCCCGCCTTCCCTGGCGCCCGCCCCGCAGGCGTGGCAGAAACGGGCAAAGGCGCTCTTGCGCTCGTTGCATTTTGCACAATGGTCGAACAGGCAGATGCCGCAGTGCGGGCAATAGTCGATTGCCGTATTGCCCAGATCGACCGGCCGTTCGCAGCCGGGGCAGACCTTCTTGGCCAGGCGCGCCAGCGCCGTGTCGTAACTCAGCTCCTTGCGCCGCTCGGCATCGGGCAAGGCCTCGGCCTGTTTCTGGCGCTCCAGGTAGCGGTTCAACGCGATGATCGCGTAGCGCCCGACCAGCACGGTAATGACGATACCCACCGCGTAGCGGACATAGCCGCCGTAGCTCGGCAGATACGGCACCAGCTCGACGAAAAAGGCGAACAGCGCGAAATAGATGAACCCCCACACGAAAGGCCACCAGGTACTGGTGCGCTTCTTCGCGAAAAGCCATCCGGCGATGACGAGCAGCGGCAAGGTCAGCGTCAGGCGATAGAGAAACACGCGCAATTCCTGGCTGCGCAGTTCGGTCGCCAACTTGTCGGCGGCGACGCGCTCCAGCTCGCGTAGCTGGGCTTGTGTCCTGGCTTCGGCCTGCTGGGCGTCGAGCAACACCTGCTGCTGCGCCTCGACCTCGCTCAAGGCCTTGCGCTCGGCGGCTTTCAGATCGTCCAGTTCCTGCGTGCGGGCAATCAGTTCCGGATCCTGGTCGGCGCGCCGCGTTGCCTGGCGGGTCGCCAGCCAGTTGTTGAAGGTGTCCCGTGCCGTGGTGGAATTGGCGCGCGCCGCGTTGTATCTGAGGCGGGCCTGTTCCAGCTTGTCCTGCGTTTCCTGACGGGTTTTCGCGGTCTGCTTGATGGTCGCACGCGCCTGCTCCGCCGCCGGCTTGTCGATGAAGTCTTCCAGCGTGTAGCGATGTTCCACCTTCGGCAGGTTCTGGACGATGGTGCCGCCCAGACCGATCAGGAAACTGGCGAATACGAAAGCGACGACCCAGAGACCGAAGCGGAACCATTTTTCCGACAGACGCAATGCCTTGCTCATGATTTACTCTCCCTGAGTGCCCCGACGGCCCCCGAAAACAACTTGACCACCAGCAGGGCCAGCGCGCCACCGACAATGCCGACCGCCGCATTGATCAGCTGTGACACGACGCCGCCAAGCATGCCGGCACCACCCGCCACCTGCTCGACGAGATGATGCAAGGGCCCGATGCCATGCGCGATGATGCCACCGCCGACCAGGAACATCGCGGCAGTGCCGATCACCGTCAGCGCCTTCATCAGTCTGGGCGCCGCCAGCAACAGCCATTTGCCGACGATCCTGGCCGGCGCATTGCCGTTTTGCAGCAGATGGAAGCCGATGTCGTCCATCCTGACAATGCCGGCGACGATGCCATAGACGCCCACCGTCATGATCAGACCGATGCCGGACAGCACCGCGAGCTGGGTGACGAACGGCTGGCTGGCCACCGTACCCAGCGCAATGACGATGATCTCGGCCGACAGCACGAAATCGGTACGAATCGCCCCCTTGATCTTTTCCGCCTCGTAGGCGGCCAGATCGACCTGGGTGTCGGCCACCGCAGCCAGTTCCTCCGCATGATGCTCGGCATCTTCCGCGGGCGTGTGCAGCCATTTGTGCGCGATCTTCTCGACGCCTTCCAGGCACAGATAGAAGCCGCCGATCATCAGCAAGGGCAATACGGCCCACGGCAGAAAAGCGCTGATCGCCAGTGCCGCCGGCACCAGAATGACCTTGTTCTTGAGCGACCCCACCGCCACCGCCCAGACCACCGGCAACTCCCTTTCGGCGCGCACGCCGGAAACCTGCTGGGCATTCAGGGCCAGATCGTCGCCAAGCACGCCAGCGGTTTTCTGGGCGGCCACCTTGGTCATGACGCTGATGTCATCGAGCAAAGTAGCGATGTCATCGAGTAATGCGAGCAGGCTGGCTCCGGCCATGGAGTGTTTCCGTTGCGGTTGGGATTGCGGACAAGGACTTGGCGCAACCCGGGTCGAGAGGCGCCAACGGTCGGAAGGATAGCGCAATTGGAAAAATTGCTCACCGGCGAATTTATTTCAAGTACATGCGATCCAATTCATATCGGCACGGTCAAAACGATAGCCCGATGTTTTCCATTTTGGGTATAGTGACAGCCGGGCACGAATATGCCACTGCTATACCCAACTCCCAAAAACCCCAGGAGGTCACCATGAAGGCTCCCCAAACATCCAAACTTCAGTTGTTGCTCGGTGGCGCGCTGTTCGCCACGCTGGCGGCCTGTTCGAACATGCAGATGGGCTCTCCCGAGGCCAAGACCACGGCAACCGGCTCCGCTGCCGGCAGTTCCACGACGAATGCCAACTCACAACTGGAAAAATGCGCCGCGACGATGGGCACGGTCGCCATCGTGGAAGACACCAACGCCTCCTGGTACGGCATCCTGACCGGCCAGTGGCGCCTCGGCTCGACGGTGCCCGTGCTCAAGCTGCTGGTGCAGCAATCGAACTGCTTCGTCGTCGTCGAACGCGGGCGGGCCATGGGGAACATCATGGGCGAGCGTGCCCTGCAGCAGTCCGGCGAAATGCGCAAGGGTTCCAATTTCGGCAAGGGCCAGATGGTTGCCGCCGACTATTCAATCAGCCCGTCGATCACCTTCAGCAATCAGAATGCCGGCGGTGCCGGTGCTGCAGTTGGCGGTCTTTTTGGCTCGGTTGGCGCCCTGGTTGGTGGCAGCATGAACGCCAAGGAAGCCAGCACGATACTTACGCTGATCGACAACCGCTCCAGCGTGCAGATCGCGGCGGCCGAGGGCAGCGCCCGCAACATGGATTTCGGCTTCATCGGCGGCCTGATTGGTGGCGGCGCTGGCGGCGTGGGTGGCGGGTACGCCAACACAGCAGAAGGCAAGGTCATCGTCGCCGCCTTTACCGACTCGTACAACAACCTGGTGCGTTCGCTGCGCAGCTACAAGGCGCAGGAAGTGCAAGGCGGCCTCGGCACGGGTGGCCAACTCGGCGTCCAGGGTGGCTCGACGCCCGCCAGCAAGAAGATCAAGAGCCAGTAAGCGGAAGTTTCTCGCGCAGCTGCGAAAGGGTCGGCTTTGCCGGCCCTTTTTTAATGGATTGTCCCCAAGCACAGTAGAATTCCACCCAAACTACCGGTTGCGGTCGACCCGGTTTTTTGCCCGATTTTCATGCCACAAGCTATCGACCTCCTGGAAACCTGACAATGACTTTGACCGCCCGACTGCTGGGTTGCACCCTCTTGCTGTGCTCTGTCGGCGTTGCCGCCCAGCCGCTGCCCCGACTGGGCGCGTCGACCGATGATGTGACCGTTTCCGGCATTTCTTCCGGCGGCTACATGGCGGTGCAGTTCCAGGTGGCCTATTCGAGCCGTGTGCGCGGCGCCGGGGTCGTCGCTGGCGGGCCTTACTACTGCGCCCAAGGCTCGGTGCGGCGGGCCTTGAACAATTGCATGGCGGCTACCGGCAGCGATTTGCCGCCGACGCCCGAAGAAACGCTGAACACCATCCGACAACTCGCGGAAGCGGGCCGCATCGATCCAGTCAAGAATCTGGCCGACGACCGCGTCTGGCTGCTGGCCGGTGGCAACGACAAGACCGTTCTGCCACCGGTCATGGACGCGCTGGATGCCTTCTACCGCACCACGCTGCCCGCCACTGCAGTGAGCTTCGTCAAGGTACCGGATGCCGGGCACGCCATGCTTTCCGTCGTCGATCCCAAAGCCAACGCCTGCCCGACCAGCGAGCCGCCGTTCATCAACCGATGCCAGGACATCGACGCTGCCGGCAAGCTGCTGACCCATCTGCTCGGCCCCTTGCATCCGCCCGCCCTTCCCCCCGGCGACGAGCTGATCGTTTTCGACCAGCGTCCGTTCGTAACCGGGCGGGCAATCGACGCCAGTCTCGCCAACGAAGGCTATGCCTTTGTGCCGGCCAGTTGCCGCAGTGGCGGTTGCAAGGTGCACGTGGCATTTCACGGCTGCCTACAGAACGCCAACGAGATCGGCCACCGCTTCGTCGATGGCGCCGGCTACAACGGCTGGGCGGCCAGCAACCGCATCGTCGTCCTCTACCCGCAAACCGTGCGCCGCTACGGCCTGGCCTGGGGTTCCTTCCGCTGGCTGCTCAACCCGAAAGGCTGCTGGGACTGGTGGGGTTACACCGGCGAGAACTATCACACGCGCGACGGCGTCCAGATGCGCGCCGTGCGCGCCATGATCGAAACCTTGGGAATGCCGCCGCAAACGGTACAATCGGCCCCGCCGTCGATGTCCAGCAGCACGAACCGCTGACCTGTTGCGGTCGACCCCGAAAAAAGCCCTAATTTCAAAAGCGTATGTCCGAATACTCCGCCTCCTCGATCCGCGTCCTGAAAGACCTTGAACCCGTCAAGGAACGCCCCGGCATGTACACCCGGACGACTTGCCCGACCCACATCGTGCAGGAAGTCATCGACAACGCCGCCGACGAGGCGCTGGCCGGCTACGCCAAGAAAATTTCGGTCGCTATCCGCGCCAATGGGGTCATCGAGGTTTCCGACAACGGGCGCGGCATCCCGGTCGAAATCCATCCGGAAGAAGGGCGGCCGGCCGTCGAACTGGTCTTCTGCAAGCTGCACGCCGGCGGCAAGTTCAACAAGAAGGAATCGGGCAACGCCTACCGCTTCTCGGGCGGCCTGCACGGCGTCGGCGTGTCGGTGACCAATGCGCTGTCGACGCGGCTGGAAGTGGAAATCAAGCGCGGCGGCGGCGTGCATCGCATTGTTTTTGCCGAAGGTTTCGTCGTTGAGCCGCTGACACGCATCGGCGATTGCGGTCAGCGCAACACCGGGACCACGGTGCGCATCTCACCCGACCCCAAGTATTTCGACTCGCCCAAGGTCAATCTCGGCCAACTGGAGCATTTGCTGCGCTCCAAAGCCGTGCTGATGCCCAATGTCACCGTCGAACTCGACATCGAGGGCCAGGAAAAGAAGGTCTGGTGCTACCAGAACGGCATGGCCGACTACCTCAACGAAATGATGATCGGCACGCCGGTCGCACCGATTTTCGTCGGCGAAAAATATGTCGAAACCGCCAATGGTTTCGCCGTCGGCGAAGGCGCCACCTGGGCACTGGCCTGGTTCGAAGAAGGCGGCGGCAAGCCGGAAAGCTACGTTAATCTGATCCCGACGCTCGACGGTGGTACCCACGAAGCCGGTCTGAAAGCTGGCGTCTTCGAAGCGATCAAGACCTTCGCCGACCACCACGCCATCCTCCCGGCGAAAGTAAAACTGGCGCAGGAAGACGTCTGCGGGCGCATGACCTACCTGCTCTCGGCCAAGGTACTCGACCCGCAGTTCCAGGGCCAGACCAAGGAAAAACTGACCAGCCGCGACGCCTACAAGCTGGTTTCGCAAATGGTGCGCGACCCCTTCGAGCTATGGCTCAACAGCCATGCCGATTTCGGCAAGAAGATCGCCGAACTGGCGGTCAGGGCGGCGCAAAACCGCATGAAATCGACCCAGAAGGTCGAAAAGAAAAAATCCTCCGGCATCGCCACCCTGCCCGGCAAGCTGACCGACTGCGAATCGGATGATGTTGCCCGTAACGAAGTTTTTCTCGTCGAGGGCGACTCGGCCGGCGGCTCGGCCAAACAGGGCCGCGACAAGGAAACTCAGGCGGTGCTGCCGCTACGCGGCAAGGTGCTCAACACCTGGGAAGTCGACCGCGACCAGCTGTTCAAGAACAACGAAGTACATGACATTTCCGTCGCCATCGGCGTCGACCCGCATGGTTTGGATCAGATCGACAGCATCGACGTCACCGGCCTGCGCTATGGCCGCATCATCGTGATGTCCGACGCCGATGTAGACGGCTCGCACATCCAGGTCTTGCTGTTCACCCTCTTCCTCAAGCACTTCCCTGCCCTGGTCGAGCGCGGTCACATCCACGTCGCCCAGCCGCCGCTGTTCCGCGTCGATGTCGAGGCGCGCGGCCACACGCGCAAGGTCTATTGCCTGGACGAGGCCGAGAAGGAGCAGACGCTGGTCAAGTTGCGCGACGAGGGCGTCTCGGAAAACAAGATCACGGTCTCCCGCTTCAAGGGCCTCGGCGAAATGAACCCCGACCAGCTCTGGGAAACCACGCTCTGCCCGGACACCCGCCGCCTCGTGCCCTTCCAGGCCGACCGCGAGACTATCAAACGAATGACCGCCACCTTCACCCTGCTGATGGGCAAGGGCGAAGCCGCCGGTCGCCGGGCGTGGATGGAGAAGGACGGCGGGCTGGTCGAGGCGGATGTCTGAAGAACCGCAAATGCAGATGACTGCGTGGTTACCGTTCGTCACAGCGCTCGTGACGGCAACTGGCTAAGCTCCGGCCCTTTGCGCATCATTTTGAAAACTCATTCCCTTACCCCGCCCAGCCTGAACGCGCTCCGCGCCGGCCTGTTCGCTCTCGGCATTGCCCTGCTCGCCGGCTGCGGCTCGCTGCCGTCGCTATCGCTGACGAAACCGACCGCCACGCCGCCGGCATCAGCACCGGCCCCCACAGCTCCCCCGGCCGCTGTCCGCAAGCCGAAGATCGGCCTTGCCCTCGGTGGCGGTGCGGCGCGCGGCTTTGCCCACATCGGCGTCATCAAGATGCTGGAATCGCAGGGCATCGTTCCCGACTACGTGGTCGGCACCAGCGCTGGCGCGGTGGTCGGCTCGCTCTACGCCGGCGGGAATGACGCTTTCGCCATGCAGAAGATCGCCGTCCAGCTCGATGAGAAGATCTTCGCCGACTGGACCCTGGGCGGGCGCGGCCTGCTCAAGGGCGAAGCGCTGCAGGACTTCATCAACCAGCACCTCAACAAGCGGCCGCTGGAAAAGCTGAACAAGCCCTTCGCCACGGTCGCCACCGACCTCAACAGCGGCGAGCGCGTGGTTTTCCGGACCGGCGACACCGGCATGGCCGTG